>Ga0265295_1001281_pt1 | contig 45091 bp, 35 predicted proteins | sample Munlansysbiofilm_FD_192503 | JGI IMG/M metagenome (GOLD analysis project Ga0265295, IMG submission 192503) | Leachate microbial communities from a municipal landfill in Southern Ontario, Canada - Methane capture system biofilm | ecosystem: Engineered > Solid waste > Landfill > Unclassified ...
GGGGTAAGATGCTGGCAGGGGCTTGCATCGGCATTCCGGCTCAGATAAGGATCGATTAGAAAGCATGCCTTCCGGGTGCTGATTTTAAACCCTGCCGTGCCCAGCCATTGAATCTCCATGGGTAACCTCCTGCCCCTGCCTTTCCTACATCTGCTGTATCCCGATTGCCGATCGTATCTCTGCGAGAAAGGGAGTTGCATATTCCCTGGCCCTGAGGGCCCCTTTTTTCAGGATGGCATCCATCTCCCCCGGGGATTCAACAAGTTCGTTGTAGATCTTTCTTGGTTTCCTTAAAAGTTCGTTAAGGTATTCAAAAAGCTCCTGCTTGACCGTTCCCCAGGCAATCCCGTTCTGGTATCTTTTTTCCATCTCTTTGGTCTCTTCCGGAGTTGCAAATGCCCTGTATATGGCAAACAGGGTGCAGGTTGCCGGATCCTTGGGCTCTTCGGGTTCAAGGGAGTTGGTCTTGATCTTCATGATCAGTTTTCGGAGGCGTTTTTCCGGCTCGAAAAGGGGGATGGTGTTGTTGTAGCTCTTACTCATCTTCCTTCCGTCAAGGCCTGATAGCACGGCCGTTGTTTCATCGACAATCGCCTCTGGAAGCACAAAGAGCTCCCCATAGGTGTTGTTGAACCTACCGGCAATGTCCCTTGCCATTTCAAGGTGCTGGGTCTGGTCGCTTCCCACGGGAACCTTGAGGGCGTTGAACATCAGAATGTCGGCTGCCATGAGGACCGGGTAGGAGAAGAGCCCCAGGGTGATGTCCTTGTCAAGGTCTTTTCTGCCCCTTGCCTCGTTCTCGGCAACCGATGCCTTGTAGGCGTGGGCCCTGTTCATCAGCCCCTTTGAGGTCAGGCAGGTGAGTATCCAGGTAAGCTCCGTAATTTCGGGAATGTCTGTCTGGCGGTAAAATACGGATCGTTCCGTGTCAAGGCCCATGGCAAGCCAGGTGGCAGCTACTTCAACCACCGATCGTTTTATTCTTTCTGGGTCCTGGCACTTGATGATGGAATGGTAATCGGCCAGAAAGTAGTAGGAGGTTTTGTCAGGCTGTCTACTTGCATTGATGGCCGGTCGAATGGCTCCCACATAATTACCGAGGTGGGGAGTTCCGGTTGTTGTTATTCCTGTTAACAGATCTGCGTTTTTTTTCATGTTTAACCTTACTTGCTTACATGTTTAGGACCTCAGATTTTATAGCTTGCACGAAAAGGCTAATTGCATCTGGGATACTTAGATTTAGACCAGTAAACGGGAGTAACAAAATCTCCTGGATTAATCAATGATTTTGTTCTGACGAATAAATCCTTTTGCAAATTCAATCTCATCTTCAAGGGTGGTCACCTGAAGTTCCAGGCGGGCCTTGAGGACCGATGCCATGATTTTTTTAAAAGAAGGACCCGGAGTGATGCCTAATTTGATGAGGTGTTCTCCCTTGATCAAAATATTGGTATCCTTGAGCTTTGTATAGAAGAGGGAGAGGGCCTTTCTTGTCTCTTCCTTTTTGGCGCAGGCCATCATGTAGAGAATAAGTTCTGTCTTGAAAATTATGAGCAGGTTGTAGAGCTCGCTGTCCCTTGAGGGCGGATTTGTCTCGAGAAGGTTGAGCCTTTGCTCCGCCTTTATCCTCTCCTGGAGGATGATACGCCGGTGGCTGGGAGGTAGTTTAAGTCTGTCGGCAATCTCCTGAACGGTTTTCGGGCTGCAAAGTCTGATCATTACCATGAAATAGATGGACCAGCGTAAGTAGGAGGTGTCAAGGAACAAAAGATCGTGCCAGGCCAGAGTCTTTTTGGCCTCTTCGAGCAGAACAAAGGTCCTTGTGTCAAAGACAAGACTGGGGTGAATTACCCGTTCAAGGCCGTACTCCTGGATGGTTTTAATGGCGGTGATGGGGTTGTCCTCCTCCAGAATCTGGCGAAGCTCGGAAAAGACCCTCAGGCCGCTCAGCTCCTTGAAGAAATCAACCCTTATCGCATTATGGATCAGGTTTGACGTAAGCTTTCCAATGGTAAAATCAAATCTGTTGGCAAATTTAATGGCCCTGAATACCCGGGTGGGGTCTTCCACAAAGCTCAGGTTGTGGATGGTCCGGATCGTTTTATCCTTAAGGTCCCGCTGGGCTCCGAAAAAATCGATGAGGGTGCCGAATTTTTCTCGATTCAGCTGGATTGCCATGGTGTTAATGGTAAAGTCCCGGCGGAACATGTCAAGCTTGATGGAACTCATTTCAACGGTTGGAAGGGCTGCCGGAGATTTGTAGTATTCCCGCCTTGCCGATACCACATCCACCTTGAACCCGTCGGGCAGGACCACCACGGCCGTGCCGAATTTTTTGTGAATACTGCAGCGCCCGTTGCACAGCGTTGCAAAGGCCTCAGCAAAGGCAATGCCGTCCCCTTCGACCACAATATCCATGTCATCGACCTTGCGGTAGAGCATGAGATCCCTTACAAAACCGCCGACTACAAAGAGATTGACCCCGAGGGTGTCGCCGGCTGTTCCTATCTGCCGTAAAAGGGCTGTCTCCTTTTTACTTAGCCGTTCATCGATAAAATGTTTAACGTTTCTTCTTCTTGCATGTTGTTCATAGGCCTCCGTACCCTTTTGAAAGTCCCTTGCATCCTTATTGTCCTGGACAAGGAAATTAAGGAGATCCGTACGGGTAACCACCCCAAGGAGGGTATTATCATCGATTACGGGCAATAACCGCTGTTTACCTCCGATGATCTTGGCTTCGATCTCTGCGATATCCGCCCTTGGGGAGATCGTGGAGATTTCCGTTGTCATGTATTCGTGTACGGCAAGGTCTTCAAGGTTGTGGTAACGAATCTTGTCCATGACAGGTCTTGTGGTGTAACCAAGTATCTTGTCTGTTCCGGATTCACGCACCAAAAGGGCATTGACGTTGTACCGGGTCATTATCCTTGCAGCCTCTTTACACGAAATATGGGACTCGACGGTGATGGCAGGGGACGACATCAGTTCCTTGGCCACAAGGGATGGCCTTACCTTCTGCTCGATCGTATCGATCAGCTGCTGTTCAACCTGGGCAAGGGGGATGTCGGTAATGGTGGCGGATGCGGCAAAGGAGTGACCGCCGCCGCCAAAGGAAGAGAGGATTCTACCCACGTCCACCTGGGGTATCCTGCTTCTTGCTATGATGTGGATTTTATTGCCCATGAGTGCAATGGTAAAAAAAACATCGAGGTTTTCTATTTTCACAACCTTTTGAACAATTGTGGCAAGATCCTGGATCCAGGCAGGGGAAGAGATGGTTGCTATTTTGATATCATACCCGCTGATCTTGTGGCTGGTCATTTCGTTTAAAAGTTCGTTGATCCAGGTGATCTGGTCTGGGCTTATCTCCTTGGAAATAAGGCTTGATATGATGTTCAAGTCTGCCCCGGAGGAAAGCAGAAAGGCGGCCATGTGAAGATCTTCCTCTGTGGTCGAGGCAAAGGTGAACGAACCTGTATCCTCGTATATCCCAAGGGCCATGACGGTGGCCTCTTCCGGGGTGACCGGAATCTTTTTATCCTGGATGATTTTGCTCAGGATGGTCACTGTGGCCCCGGTGAAGCGTATGTGCTCAACCTCTCCTGTGATGTCGTCGGCAAGGGCTGGATGGTGGTCGTAGATGTGTATCTCCACCTCCTGTCGATCCAGGAGCCTTTCCACCGTTTTCAGGCGCTGGCGCTGGCGTGTGTCCACAAGTACAAGACGTTTTACCTTGGAAAAATCAATGGCGTCGGCATCGGCCATGTTAAAGAGATAACTCATGGACGAGATGAAAAAATCCCTGAGGTTTTTCTCCTGGGAGCCTGGAAAGAGAACAACGGCTTCAGGGTAGAGCTTCTGAGCCGCAAGCATGGATGCTACTGCATCAAAGTCCGCATTCAGGTGGCTTGTAATAATAGTTTCAGCTTTGATTTTTTTTTTATCCATGCAGGGTGATTCCGTCTTGATTTTAAGTCGTTGATGTGACTCTTCATATCACCTATGGCCGCTAAAAAACAACATGTAATCTGAGGCGTCAGGGGTCGACTCACCTAAATACGGTTGATGTGAGCCAGGTCTATTATCGTTAGGGAGTCAGTCAGGCAGGGTTTTTGAGGTCTGTCTTTTTGATTTTTGCGAGGGTGTTGGATTTTTCGGGATGTTTCCCTGTGATCCCACTGTAAAAAGATTGGATACGTTCCATATCCCGGTCGAGATCGCCTGTGGGATAAATGGTTGGTCCCAATCCGCCGATTTTTCGTTTATAGTCAAGAAATCCAAGGACAATGGGAACCTTTGCCCCGACGGCAATATGGTAAAAGCCTGTTTTCCAGTGGGTGACCTTTGCCCGGGTTCCAGATGGGGGGATGGCAAGGGCAAACTCGTCCCTTTCCATGAATTGTTCGATGGACTGATTCACAACGCTGTTTGATTTGCTGCGATCGATGGGAACTCCGCCAAGCAGCTTGAACAGCCTTTTAAAGGGAGGTTTGAAAATGGCGTCCTTGCCCATCCAGTAGATCTTTACTTTGAGGACAAAAGCTATAAAAAGGGTAAAGGGTAGATCCCAGTTAGAGGTGTGGGGGGCTGCAATGATGACCATCTTTTTTGTATCAGGCATTTTGCCCGATACCCGCCATCCGCTCAGTTTGAGGCAGGCTCTGGAAAGAAAGCCCATGACCGACAGCCATAAAGGGGCATCAAAAATCGTGTGGTTCACTGAATCCATCCTTTTAGCTTAGCTTAATAATGTTTTTATTATAATCTCATTTGCCCTAATAGTACAAAGGGGAAAAATGTTTTTGCAAAAGTTTTACATCCTGGGCCTGCAACTCAAGTTAATCATCTGGAGTGCTTTTTCTTTTTTTTCAGAATGGATTTCAACCCTTCAACAGCAACCCTGTTCCCCTGGATTTCGCTGGAAAGGGCAAAGTTAACCGCATTTATGGCATCAAGGTTTCGTTTGTTTTTATCCTCAAACGGTTTTCGGTTAACCACCTGCTGAAAAATAGTGCTGAATTCCTCTAACTTCTCCTGGGTGAATACTTTCTGGAAAAACATTCCTGGTTCTTCTGCAGAACCGCTCTCTCCAAGGCGTTTCAAAAGATAGGCAAGGGTTCGTGGGGTGGGTTTAAAGCCAAAGGTCTGTTCCATTAGAACGGGGAAGGTTGTTGGGATTGTCCTCTGGATGGATTTATCCCTGATTGCCGGTTCTTTTTTTGTCTTTTGGATGGTGAGAATCTGATGAGCCTCTGTCTGACGGCACAGGTGCTCTGCATGGAGGGATGCTGCCTGAAGATAAGCGCTCAGATTGTAGAAACCGGTTAATATATGTTCAGGGAACTTTGTTCCGCTTCGGCTGAATCGATACCTGTACTTGTGATCAATCTCCCCCCACGCCTCTTCGAGTATTGTGCGCAGTTGAAATTCCACCTGAAGCTTTTTAAGTTCATCGGGTGCGTCTGATAGTTCGCCAAGCCTCACCTGAAAATGAATGGACGAGTACCCGCTGTATCTGAGGGTGAGTCCCTTAGCAATGGTTTCCCCGGGGTCCATCGGCAGGATGAATGATCTTTTGTAATCCGGTTCTTCAATGAATCGCAAAATTTTATCTTCGGCCAGAAGCCCAAGGTAGGCTTTTACCTTATCAATGTCTGAAAGGCGAAGGCAGATAAGCCGGATGCCAAGGAGGTCGTTGATTCTTTCCTGGAAATTGCTTTTTGTGATCCGCGCTGCATCAACTCCGGTTTGCCGGTTTTCCTCGTTGATTTTTTCTATGAGTCTTGTTTTCTCCTTAATTCGGTATAAAATGGTATGTAAGTTCTCCTTGGGTGAAGAGGGGTCTTCCTTGACAAACTGAATGATGTACTCTGCAAGCCGTTCGTATTTTTCCCTTTCCTTAAGGAAAGTGATTAGGATCTCTTCCTTTTCTCGTTTTCTCATATAAATATTCCCATGAATGTTTTCTGACAAAAACCTTGAACAGCTTACAAGGCCTGAACAGTAGAGGCGTCCGCCCTCAACGAACGATGAAACTTTCTGCTTGGCAACACATTTAAGGGAGTTTACCATAAATTAGATCTTCTTTTCAATTATCTTTGAATAGGATAAGAAAGCATATATATGAACTCACAACGGAGGAGAAAAATCATGGGCGTCAAGTTTCAAAGAATCAAAACCATCCGATCGTTATTTAAAAGGGCAGAAAAACGGACGCATCCATGAGATGATGAAGTTCCTAGTTGATACCGATATCCTTGTCTCCCTGGGAACTGGCGGTGAGGAGAACCTGGAAATTCATGCCTACTCAGCGGTATGTTTTCAACGTATTGTAAGGAAAAACCGGGGTGCCCTTTTTGTGCATCCCCAATCCTTTGAAGAGGTGGATCTGAGATTTGAGGGTGAAAGGGCCGTTCAGATAAAAGAGCAGATGGCGGCCTATGATTTGGTCGATGCCCCCATGCCCCTGTCGGTTTTTCAACAAAACCGGGTGGGGGTCCCGAAAAAGGGTTCGTCTGATTATCTGGAAAATGCCCTGCTGGCGGCGGTCAAGGCCGAGGCGGTTGATTTCCTGGTGACTGAAAGGATATCCCTGCACACAAGGGCAAACCGTCTCGGGCTCTCGACCCGGGTCCTGTTCCTTAGCGATGCCCTGGGGCTTGTTACAGATCTCTTTGAAACCTCTTCCCAGGTGAAACCAAGGGTTGAAAAGATACCTTTTTCATCCATAGAGGAACGGGATCCTGTTTTATGGACTATGGCAGTTCATGGATTTAACCGGGAGTATGGCCAGGGCAGGGAAAAGGAACTGGAACAAGGCCATAAACAAAAGGATGATCTGTTTAACACCACGCTTGCACGGTTGAGGGCAAAGGGAGGGGATGCTCTTGTGATCAGGGATGGGGATAAATCCTTGATTGCCGGAATCTGTGTAGTAGAGGAGGAGGAAAGGGGGATTTTAATACGTCTTTTCCATGTGATCAGCCCCTATCCTGTAAGCCAGTATGGTGGGCTTTTGTTCAAGGCCATTTTTGACCGGTATGCACCTGATGGGTGCGGAAAAATTTCTTTTTCCAAGTTTCCCGGGCGCAGGAAAATAATGGCATTGGCACAATCCCTTGGGTGTGAAGGGGAGAACCCAATGGCCTTTCCGAAGATTGCATTCAAGGAAAACAATACCTGGGTGTTGCCGCTCGCTCCCCTTGCCCATGGAATTCTTTTTCCTGAATTAGACCAGCAGCTGCCCCTTTTTCCATGTTTCGGCCCCCGGGGAAACGCAATTGAAAAAGTTTGCCTCTTTCCTGGCGAAACAACCGGCATTTTACCTGGAGACAACCTTTTGATATATCGCACCAAAGGGCCTTCTGCCATCACAGCCATGGGGGTGGTCAAGGAAACCCTTGTCTGTTCCAGCCCCCATGGGATGGTTCGGTTCCTTGGTCCAGGCACGGCCTGGAATTACGGTGAGATTGTCGTTTTCTGTCGGGAAAAAACCCTGACAATAAAATTTCACCATGTGAAAAACTTTAATCCCCCCCTGGCCCTGACCGTTTTAAAAGAGCATGGTGTTTTAAAGGGTGCTCCAAGGAGAATAGTAGGGGTTAAGGGGAGTGGGGTAGAGTGGCTAAAGGAGAAGCTAAACGGTAAAACGTCGGAGGATGTTTTTACATCTCCAGAATAGAATACCCTTTGGTTTCCCATGTTCCGGCCAGGGAAACCAAAGGGGTTCTACTGTCTATGACTTATTCGGTTTTAAAGGATCTGGCATAGAGATCGGCAAGGGCGGTTTTAGCATCTTCGGTAATGTTGCGGGTTCCCGTACCTGCAAAGGTCTTGTGGGATATGGTAGGAACAACCTCTTTCCAGGCGTTGTCGATCCAGGAGAACCAGGCCTTGCGGTCCTGCTCATAGACAAAAACAGGTCGATTGAAAAGCTTTGCAAGCTCAACGCCCCATCCGGTTCCACCTTTGACGGTATTGTCCGGGAGTATCCATCCCACAACAAAGACCTGGTAGCCCTTGTTCACCATGTGAAAAATGGACTGGATCACCTTGCGGATTTTATCCATCTTTGAGAAGTTTCTGCCCAGGCGTTTTGAAACAATATCCATGCTCACATCGCCCTTTTTAAGCTCGTCAGCGGTTAAGACCGTTATACCTGCCTGACGTTCAGGAGCATGCCCTTCAAAGCTGAAGTTGACCTCTTGGATTCCAAAACGTTCTGCAAGCTTGCCAAACTCGGCTTCAGCACCCCTGTGGCCTCCGCTGTAAAAAGTGATCTGAGATAAATCGCTCATTTTTACGCCCCTCCTTATTGACATTTAAATGTAAAGAATAATCATCGATATTTCCATGGTTAAGATGGGTCACTATATAGAAAAAGAATTGTTTTATCAACAACGAACTCCCCGAACCAGCAGTACTATTGACAAAAAACCAATTGGATACTATTAGATCGAAATGGAAAAGCACACAATAAAATATCTTAAAGAGTATCGGCAACCGGAATACTGGGTCGACAGCATCGATCTTCAGTTTGACCTTTATGAAGACCACGCCCTGGTAAAATCCCATATGAGGATAAGACGCAACAACCAGACGGCAGATGAAACTACCTCCCTCGTGTTTGACTCGGAGGATCTTGAAATCGTCTCGGTCGTAGCCGGGGGCATGGTTCTTCTCCCTGGGGAATATGGGCATGGGAATGGGAATTTCACCCTTTTCAGTGTGCCGGAAATCTTTGAACTTGAAATTACAACCCGGATAAAACCCCAGGAGAACCTTGTCCTTTCGGGGTTATACAGATCGGGCGGCACCTTTTGCACCCAGTGTGAGGCGGAAGGGTTTAGGAGAATCACCTGTTTTCCGGACAGGCCCGATATCATGGCCACCTATTCTTGTGTTATCACGGCGGACAGGGCGAAATATCCGGTTCTTCTCTCCAACGGAAACCTGATTAAAAAAGGGGAGCTTGACGACGGGAGGCACTACGCCCTGTGGCAGGATCCCTTTAAAAAACCTTCCTATCTTTTTGCCCTTGTTGCAGGCGATCTTGTCTGCAATAGGGATTCGTTTACCACCTGTTCCAACAGGCACATTGATCTCAGGATCTATGTGGAGCCTGAGAACAGGGAGAAGTGCGGCCACGCCATGGATGCCCTGAAGAAATCCATGGCTTGGGATGAAGAAAAATTCGGGCGGGAGTATGATCTTGATCTCTATCAGATCGTTGCTGTAAACGATTTTAACATGGGTGCCATGGAGAACAAGGGCCTGAATGTGTTCAACTCTAAATTTGTCCTTGCCAGCATTGAAACGGCAACAGATACCGATTTCATGGGTATCCTGGGGGTCATTGCCCATGAATATTTCCACAACTGGACAGGCAACCGGGTTACCCTTAAAAACTGGTTTCAACTGAGCCTAAAGGAGGGGTTGACCGTATTCAGGGACCAGGAATTTTCATCGGACATGAGTTCAAGGGGCGTCCAGAGAATATCCGACGTAAGAAAGCTCAGGGCAGGGCAGTTTCCCGAAGATTCCGGTCCCATGGCCCATCCTGTTCGGCCTGAATCCTACATGGAGATGAATAATTTCTACACCATGACCGTATATAACAAGGGTGCCGAGGTTATCCGCATGATCTCCCTCATCCTTGGTCCCGATCTTTTTAGAAGGGGCATGGATCTTTACTTTGAGAGATTTGACGGCATGGCCGTCACCACCGAGGATTTTGTTGCCACCATGGAAGAGGCAGGCGGTGTGGATCTTGGACAGTTTCGCCTCTGGTATTCCCAGGCTGGAACGCCAAAGGTGAAGGTGGAACATACATATGACGCTCAAAATAAGAGGTTGACCCTGGTTTTTTCCCAGGCTCTCCCAGGCGATAAAGATAAGAACAAAAAGTTACCCATGCACATTCCCGTGGAGATAGCTCTTATGGACGGGGAGGGAAATCGGTTAAATCATGCAAAATACGGTCTGTTCCATCTCAAGGGCAAGACAGAGACCCTTGAGTTTGAGGGTGTTCCGGAAGATTGTATCCCATCCATATTCAGGGGGTTCTCCGCACCTGTAAAGATTGAAGCCAACTATTCAGACACAGACCTTGCGGTTATCATGGCAAAGGATACAGACTCTTTTAATCGCTGGGATGCGGCCCAGCAGCTCTATCTCAGGGAAATTGACCGTCTGCTCAAAAGGACGCAACAGGGTAAATCAGTGGAAATCTCACCCCATGTGCTGGAGGCCTTTGACCTGGCCCTTGATGCCGCCCCAGGAGACCAGGCTCTTGCGGCAAGGATACTTACCCTTCCAGATGAAAATGAAATCGGGGAAAATTATGACAAAATCGATGTGGACGCAATTCACAGGGTAAGGCTCACACTCCAACAGGGTCTTGCCAGGAGGATAGAGGAAAGGGCCCTGGTGATTATAGATGAGTGCGCTTCTGTCCCTGCATCAGATATTTCCTTTGATGCCATGGCCGGAAGAAGCCTGAAGAACCTGCTGATCTCCTATGTGGGAAGCCTTAAGACTCAAAAAGCCGCAGACTTTGTCTTTGAACGGTTCAACCTGGCCGATGGGATGACCGACGAAATATCCGCCCTTGCCATCCTGTCCCACATGGAGAGTGATTATAGAACCATGGCCCTTGATCTTTTTTACGACAAGTGGAAAAAAGATCCCCTGGTCATTGACAAGTGGTTCCAGGTTCAGGCTGTTGCAAATCGTGCCGGCACGGTGGATGAGGTTATAAGGCTCGCATCCCATGGCGCTTATTCCCTGAGAAATCCCAACAGGGTGCGTTCCCTTCTGGGGGCCTTTACCTTTCAAAATCCCATGGGATTCCACATGTCGGATGGTGGGGGATATGCCTTTGTTGCCGATCAGATCATTGCCCTTGACAGGTCAAACCCCCAGATAGCAGCCCGGATGGTGTCGGGGTTCAATCACTGGAAAAGATACGACAAAAACAGACAAAAACTCATGCACCAGGCTTTGGAACGGATTATTACGATACAGGAGCCGTCAAAGGATGTTTACGAAATAGTTTCAAAGGCTTTGGGCTCCTAACGATCAGGGAATCTTCGTAAAAATGGGGGAGCTGCTCCACAGGCTTGTACGCTCCCACCCATACCTGTCCTCCCAACCTTTTCTTCGGTCGCTTTCCTTTCTCATCTCTTTACCAGGGTGTTGCGGACCCAGTTTCATAATCCGCCTGTCAACTGGCGATCTTCGATCCCTAATAGATCGTTTTACATGGGTGGGCCGGGTAATATTCATCTCTACACTCCTCGGTTTTCTGACAATGGGGGCTTGACAAGCCATGTCAGCAGCACCTTGTCAGATTATTATATGAAACTCGCTTCGAAGCGCCATAGGTAGCGGAGTTTCAATATTCGTTGTGGCCGGATGCCATCTCTCGCTCCGGCCGTGCCGGTTATATATAAATGTCAGGTTGTGTCAAAATCTTTTTTTAAGCATTGGCAGAGGATGGTTCATTGGAAGATGATCAAGTCTTTCTGGATCAGGCCAAAAAAAGAGGAGGCATTTGATTGAAAGTACCATCCCAGATGGTTCGAACAGGTTTTACAGATCGTAACCTGCCAGTGGTATCCGTTGAACCAGGAAAATTCAGCAGATGGTTCAAATATTGCCAGACATCCAGATGCCCGTTTGTAACACCCGATTTCATAGACATGTCCATGGGGGTTTGCAAAAATATGGGAGTGGGAACCATTTACGGCCATAAGATTGTCCGTGTGGGTGATGATGCTGTAGCAGAATCTGCATAGGACGGCCTTTTTTTCCTCACTCTCCCGTTCATTTTTTCCCAGGACCCCGGTGGCAACCCCGCAGTCTGACTGAGTCTCTTTAAAAAGTAACAAACCCGTCACCCATTTTTGTTGTTTTCCCTGGTCTGGATGGCGTAAAGAGTTCCCCCGACCGGGGCAAATGAAAGAAAGATAATGTTTACCCATGGAATTAAAAACCAGAGCCCAAAACCCAGGTGAAAGAGCAGGTTTCGCTTGAATTCTGCAAATCTGATCTTAAACGGATCGAGCCTTCGAGCCGCAACAAGGTCTGTGTTGTCCCAGGCAAGGAAGGTGGTTGCAACAATGGATGAGACAACTGTAATTGCCGGCCCAAAAGGGGTCAGCCACCCGAGGGTTATCAGAGCAGCCACGGCAAGAAGAGGGATAAAGGCCCGGGGGATCTCCTGCATGAGCAGGTAAAAGACAAGTTTTAAAACCGAAGAATCCTGGGGGGAGACCTCAACTCCTGTGACCATACGCTCGGTTATCCTTGACATGATATCCATCAAGAACACACTGAAAAAAATTTGAGCCAAGATATAGGAGAAAAGGCCGGCAATGGCAGAGAGAACAAGGGAGAGAAGCCATGATACCACCTTCCACAAGAAGAGTATGGGGCCGGATTCCGGCATGGTCCAGACAACATTCAACAACTCCTGGTGCCAGAAAAGAATCAAACCCGAAAAAAAGATTGCAAGGCCCACAGTAACCAGGAATCGCACCATGCCGACCAGGAAAAGGCGGGGGGTTCTCAGGCCAAGTATGAGCCCCCTCAGATTACACACTATTCCTTTAAACAGATCCATTGGTCTTTCTCTCTTGATTATTCCATCATCATATCTTAACCATGTATACTATTAAACATGAATTTTCAACTTTATCGTTTAAAATTCACCAATCCTTAATGATGCAAAATCTGCCCAGGGCCGTGGAAATCGCTGAGTTTAGATACCGAGGCAGATGCCCTCTGGATCGGGTTTTTTGTTCCATTTGAGGAGGTAGGTCTTTTCGCTTGAAAACTCTTTGTAGCGAATATTATTCCTCATTGTTACGATTTCCAGGCCCTGAGGAAACCCTGAGCGATAAAAATCCATAAAACCTGAGATGTTGACTTTTCTCAGCAGGTTTTTTTCCTGTGCATACAAACCGTCTATATGGGAACACGGCTGGTAACATGGCTGGGAATCTGAATGGGGTTCAGAACCAGAAATGACCGAATAAACAAGCTTTGTGGATGGGGAAATGGTTGCCTGTTTTAAAAGTCTCATCACCGTGGAACTCATATGAATCTGGTCGGGCAAACCGCTTGCCTCAAGTCTTGCGGCACGGTCAACAGCCTCTCCAATGGCGGTTACCATTCTTCTTTTCATGCTCCCGATGGGACCGATTGTTGCGGGTCCTGCCTCAATGCCGCATCGAAATTCAATGCGGTGTTTTGACTGATCTAAAAGTGTCTGGACTCTTTTTTCAGGATCAATGGGATGAAGCCCTTGTACCAGAAGGTCAATTTCCCTGAATATGGTTACAAGAAGAAGGGTCATTAAAACTGTTCGTTCGTGTATCGTCGGTGCATAATCGATCTCTTCCGGGTCAAACACCGAGGCGCACTGGAGAAAAAAAGCATCGCCAATAAAATTTCCAAGACGGCAGGCAAAGCAGGCGGTGAGATTGGCTGCAATTTCCCGGAACTGATTGGTCATGAAAAAATAGTCCCGGGCCGAGTAAAAGTCCCGCAATCTGGTTGAGCCCACCATGTCTACAAAGGCGTAAACTCCGTCATCGATTATGACCGGCTCCATATTTACCATGGCTTCGGTTACAGCACCCACGGCCATTAGATAGCTTTTTTGCCGTTCAACATCTGCCTGCTTTTTTTTAATCTCAACGGCCAGGGTTCTAAGGGCTTTTTCCTTTCTCCAGAGGGTCTCAACGGCCTTTTTCCCCTTTAAATGCTTGAAGCAGGCAAGGGACGCCGTTTCAATGGCCTGGATTAAAAGGTCGAGTCGGTGTTTTAGTTCGATTTCATGGACAAACTCCCCCGATACCCATTGCAGAAGGTCTGGATCAACCGTATCTACCATGATTGCACCATAATCAGGGACGTAGGCCCCTATAAAATTTTTTACGATAAACTGGGTGGTGATGGCTGAATTCACCTTGAGGTCGAACAGGGGGTTGAATCCTTGTCCGTCATAGGAGAGAACCGGCAGATTTAAAAAATCACCATCCCGGGTTCCTCCTGCGATTTCCCGTACAATGACAATTTTTACACCGCTTTCATAAAAATCCAGGTAGTTCCTGAGAAGATAGGCTATGATGCCGTCATTGACGATTATTCTCCCCGGGGTTTCCTGTTTGTACAGTGCCACGGGTGAAAGCCCCTTTAATCGGATGATCGTCTTGCCGAACAATTTGAGATAAAGGCCGGTTAACCCCCTTCCTTTAAAACGATGGATAACCCCCCGGTCCCAAAGCTCCGGGGCAATGAAGATCTGGTAGCTCTGGTTGGTCCCATAGAGAAGCCCGGCCTGTTTTGCACCCATAAGGTTAATTGAAAAGCCAAGAAGGGTTGAGAATGGATTCTTTTTTCCAAAAACGGCCTTTTCAAATTTGACCATGCTCGGTAAAGTTGCCTTCATATGTTTTCCCCGTCCAACTATTTTGGTTGAAAACGTGGATAAAAATAAGGGGTACAGAAAAAATGTGGTAAATCAAATTGGAATTTATTTGTTAGAATATCATTTTATCTTAAAGTTGCAAGAGTAAAACTCAGTTTTTTTCTTGACACGACCGGGGATAATGAATATTTATGAATAATAATTACAAATAAGTTCCTTGCAACAGGATTAAAAAGAAGAGCCATGGCTGATCCGGACAAAAGACTTGACCAAATGCTGACCAAACTGCGGGAGAATGATCTGCGGATTACCCCCCAGAGGTTAGCCGTTCTCAAAATACTTGCCAAAAGCCAGGGTCATCCCACGGTTGAGCGCATTTATGATCAGGTCCGCATTGATTTTCCAACCACCAGTCTGGCAACGGTATACAAGTGTATTTTAATGATGAAAAACCTGGGTGAAGTTCTTGAGATTGGTTTTGCAGATGGAAGCAACCGCTATGACGGCAACCGACCCCATCCCCATCCCCATCTGATCTGTAATTGTTGTAAACGGATTATAGATCCCGATCTTGCCAGTCTCAGCGCTATGACTCTGGAGCTTTCAAAGGAAACCGGATATAGAATTGAAAGCCATCGCCTCGATTTTTTTGGTGTTTGCCCCGAGTGTCAGAGTAAAGAAAAGTAGAATTTTAAAACGGTTCAAAGAAGATTGGCAATTTTTTAGCATTTAGATGATAATGGTTCTCATGTAAGAGTCAGCATCTAAAGTCTGGGCCCTTTGCACTTTGTTCGATCCGGATTTTACGGATTCAACCTTGATTTTTAAAAGAAGGAGGAGGAGAAAAAATGAAGAAAAAATTAACCACCAATGCCGGTGCCCCCGTTGCTGACAATCAAAATGTAATGACTGCGGGTCCCCGTGGCCCCCAACTGTTGCAGGATGTCTGGTTCCTTGAAAAACTTGCCCATTTCGACCGGGAGGTAATACCGGAAAGACGTATGCATGCAAAGGGATCTGGTGCCTACGGAACATTCACAGTTACCCATGATATTACAAGGTTCACTAAGGCCGATATTTTTTCCCAGGTTGGCAAGAAGACTGATATGTTCGCACGTTTTTCCACAGTGGCGGGTGAAAGGGGAGCGGCCGATGCCGAGCGTGATATCAGAGGGTTCGCCTTAAAGTTTTATACAGACCAGGGCAACTGGGATCTTGTTGGAAACAACACCCCTGTTTTCTTTTTTCGTGATCCCTTGAAGTTTCCCGATCTCAATCATGTGGTCAAGCGCGATCCCAGAACCAACCTTCGAAGTGCCAAAAACAACTGGGACTTCTGGTCATCACTTCCCGAGGCATTACACCAGGTTACCATCCTTATGAGTGACCGGGGCCTTCCAGCCACCTACCGCCACATGCACGGCTTTGGCAGCCATACCTACAGCATGATCAACGATAAAAATGAGAGATACTGGGTCAAGTTTCACTTTAAGAGCAATCAGGGAATAAAAAACCTCACAGACCAGGAGGCCCAGGAGCTTGTCGGAATGGACCGGGAAAGCCACCAGCGGGATCTTTACAACAGCATTGAAAACAAGGAATTTCCTGGCTGGACCATGTTTATCCAGGTAATGCCGGAAAAGGATGCGGCAACCTGTCCCTATCATCCGTTTGATCTTACCAAGGTTTGGTTCCACGGAGATTACCCCATGATAGAGGTGGGGGTGATGGAGCTCAACCGTAATCCTGAAAATTACTTTGCCGAGGTAGAGCAGGCTGCATTCAACCCGGCCAGCATCGTTCCTGGTATAGGATTCTCACCGGACAAGATGCTCCAGGGCCGTCTTTTTTCCTATGGGGATGCCCAACGCTACCGCCTTGGGGTCAATCACCATCTGATTCCGGTAAATGCACCCCGATGCCCCGTTCACAGCTATCACCGGGACGGCATGATGCGAACCGATGGCAACCACGGCTCAACCCTTCATTATGAACCCAACAGCTATGGTGAGTGGCAGGAGCAGCCTGAATTTGCCGAGCCCCCTCTTCCCCTTGAGGGATCTGCGGCAAACTGGGACCACAGGGAGGACAAGGATTACTTCTCCCAGCCAGGAAAGCTTTTCAGGCTCATGAAACCCGAACAGCAGAAGGTGCTTTTTGAAAACACAGCACGTGCCATGGGAGATGCGCCGGACGAGATCAAGATCCGTCACATCAACAACTGCTCAAAGGCAGATCCCGCATATGGTAAGGGTGTGGCAGAGGCTTTGAAAATTTCTCCTGATGCGCTGTCTTGAAGAGAATAGGGTAAGATGACTGACTGATGGGGTGATTTAACCTTTAGAAGATAGAACCACGAAAGGCATGAAAAAACAAAGTTTTAAAACGTGTCTTTCGTGGTTAAAACTTTAATCTGCATTCCTTATCAACCTTTTGGAAGCTCTCTTATTTATAGACCATCCGGATATTGTCGTGGTGGTCAATGACGTAAATAAGCTCACCCTTTGTCTCGAGTTCGTCAATAATGGATTGAAGCCTGACACGGCCTATGCCTCCCAGGCGAATAAATACCTTTCGGTATCCCCTGGGCATATTGTCGTCCGAGGTGAGCATGCTGATGATCCGCCCTCCATAGTATAAAATAAGCTCATTGATCTCCCCAATGACATTTCGGGTGTCCCTTATAACCACACCCACCTGGATGCTGTCCTTGCGTTTTCCAGTTAATGAGATGAGGGCCTTGTACAGGTTGGTCTGGGTGATCACGCCCACAAGGTTATCCATATCATCCAGTACAGGAGCACCTGATATCTTATGCTCAAGCAGTAACTCTGCGGTTTCATCAATGGAAAAATCATACGGCACGTGGATGGGATTTCTTGTCATAATGGTCTTTACTTTTATCTGGGCAAGGGCGGCAAGGTCAGCATGGGAGGCCTTTACAGCATCGGAAGCCGAGGCGCGCTTCAGGTCCCTGTCTGTTATGACTCCTGTGAGGCCTCCGTTTTTAAGGACCGGAATCATTCTGATCTTGTTGGTTTTCATCAGGGCAATGGCAATTTCAAGGGTGCAGTCTGCATCAACGGAAATAACGTTTTTAGCCATCCAGTGTTTCACAAGCATATATAGAACCTCCAAATTTTAAAATACAACTACCATCAGCCAAGGGCCACATCAAGAACCATCATAACGCTGAAACCTATCATAGTTGACATGGTTACACTATCGATATTTGCCTCAATCCGCTGGGATTCGGGGATCAGCTCTTCGATTACGACAAAGATCATTGCTCCTGCTGCAAAGCAGAGGGCATAGGGCAAAAATCCCTGCATGTGGATGACAAACAAGGCGCCTGTCACCCCTGCAATTGGCTCTACTATGCCCGAAGCCTGGCCCATGAAGAAACTTTTTTTCCGGCTCATTCCTTCTCTTCTCAGGGGAAGTGAAACTGCGGCTCCTTCGGGAAAATTTTGAAGACCGATTCCGATGGCAAGGGCAATTGCACCGCCAATGGTGGCCGAGGGGAGATCTGCTGCCACAGCTCCAAAGGCCACCCCCACGGCAAGACCTTCAGGAATATTGTGCAAGGTGATGGCAAGGACCAGAAGGGTGCTTCTCTGCCATGAGGTTTTGATTCCCTCACTCTGGTTCATATCCATGCCAAGGTGCAGATGGGGCAGCAGAAGATCGGCGATTCGCATGAAAATGCCGCCCGTCATAAATCCAATCAATGCGGTAAGCCATGATACCTGCCCCATCTGTTCGGCCATTTCAAGGCCAGGGGCAAGTAAAGACCAGAAGCTTGCCGCAATCATTACACCTGCGGCAAACCCAAGCATGCAATCCATGAGCTTTTGATTGACCGTTCGGGTAAAAAAAACAAGGCCTGCACCTGCTGCGGTTACCCCCCAGGTAAATAGAGTCGCTATCAACGCCTGATTTACAGGACTATACTGTTGCATAAAATCGATCATAGCTATTTTCTCCCGCCAAATTTTATTTTGGTCTTACTTTATACTCGATGATCAAGTTTGATTTTAATGGGTTTACCACAGATTCATCTGATTATTCAAATTTTAATGAAAAAAAACAGACCACGTGGTAAGAATGTGGTAAATGTGGGCTAATAACAGGGCATATAGTGAACTATCAGGCTGATTTCTTTAAATTTACGAGGAGTTAATATGATCCAACCCGTTATTCTTGCCGGAGGCTCAGGCACCCGGTTGTGGCCTTTGTCAAGGGAGCTTTACCCAAAGCAGATGCTCTGTCTGACCGGTGAGCAAACAATGCTTCAAAATACCCTTTTGAGACTCAAAGATCTCAATTCGATTCAAGATCCCATTATTGTCTGTAACCAGGAGCACCGTTTCATGGCAGCAGAACAGCTCAGGCAGATAGAGGTGAAACCCTTTTCCATCCTGCTCGAGCCCCTGGGTAGAAATACGGCCCCTGCCATCTGTGCAGCAGCCCTCATGGCTGTTTCCCAGCAACATGATCCGGTTCTTCTGGTTCTTCCGGCGGATCACGTGATCGAAAACCTGGCAGATTTTCACAAGGCCATTGAAGTTGGAAAGACCCATGCCCGAAAGGGAGAACTTGTTACCTTTGGGATTGTTCCAGACTCCCCTGAAACTGGTTACGGTTATATTAAAAAGGGCGATCCGGTTGGCGATGGGGGTCAAGCATTTGTGCTGGACTCTTTTTTTGAAAAGCCAGACAGTGAAACGGCCGTGAAGTACCTCAAATCTGGAGATTTTTTCTGGAACAGCGGCATGTTCATGTTTAAAGTCTCGGCCATCCTTGGCGAGCTTGAGCGTTTTGTGCCTGAAATTGTGGCAAGTTGCAGACTTGCCATGGAAAAAGGGGTGCAGGACCTTGATTTTTTCAGGCTTGATCAAGACGGCTTTGCAGCTTCACCTTCTAATTCGATTGATTATGCAGTGATGGAGCATACTCAAAGGGGAGTCATGATTCCCCTTGAGGCTGGATGGAACGATCTTGGTTCCTGGAATTCCCTGTGGAAGACCGGCAAAAAGGATGAAAATGCCAATGTGATCAAGGGTGACGTTATGCTCTCAGATGTTAAAAATTCGTATCTTTTTTCCGAGAGCCGTCTGGTAGCTGCCGTGGGCATTGAGGATCTGGTTGTTGTGGAGACAAAGGATGCCGTGCTTGTCGCAACAAGGGAGAAGGTAAAGGAGATTAAAACCCTTGTAAAGGAATTGCGGGAAAAGGGCAGGATTGAGGCCTTTGGGCATAGAAAGATTTACAGACCCTGGGGATCCTACGAGTCAGTGGATGATTCACAAAGGTTTCAGGTTAAACGGATTACCGTAAAACCCGGAGCAAAATTATCCTTGCAAAAACATTACCACAGGGCCGAGCATTGGACTGTTGTCTCGGGTACCGCAATTATCACCAAGGGAGATGAAGAACTGCTCCTCAAAGAGGATGAGTCTGTCTACATTCCCCTGGGAGTGATGCACCGCATGGAGAATCCGGGCAGGATACCCCTTGAACTCATCGAGGTTCAATCAGGAACCTATCTTGGTGAGGATGATATTGTAAGGTTTGAAGATGTGTATGGCAGGCTTAAACTCTAAACCATGGGGTGGATGCAGGCAAACCCCATAATTAGAATTGTTGAAAAAAACACGGAGCAAATTTATGTCTGAAAAAAACTATGGTATTTTAAAGGGTCATTTTCTCATGGCTATACCTGGATTACCGGATCCTAATTTTGCACAGACTGTGACCTGTATCTGTGAACACAACGAAACCGGGGCCCTTGGCTTTATAATCAACCGGGTTCATCCGCTGTTAACCGGTCTGGAGCTGTTTGAAGATCTTAAAATAAAATCCAGCAGGGTCATTGAAAAAATTAATATCTATCTTGGTGGTCCTGTCCAGCCGAGTGGTGTATTTCTTCTCCACGGGCCCCCTTTTGACTGGCAGGGCTGCATGCGGATAAACTCCTGGCTTGGGTTGAGCAACACCCGGGACATCCTTGAAGCGGTTGCATTGCAAGAGGGGCCGGAAGATTTTTTAATCCTCCTCGGATGCGCAGGCTGGGGACCGCTCCAGTTGGAGAGTGAAATAAACGACAGTGCGTGGTTGACCACCCCTGTCGTACGGGAGATACTTTTTGAAACAGATGTAAACCTGAAGTGGGAGAAAACCATGATGCAGATCGGAACTGTGTCGGACAATCCTTTGGATGATTCTGGAAAGGCGTGAACCTGATTCTATGGCTATGAATGAAAAAATCTTATACGATATGGGAACCATCTCCTCAAACCTAGGGTTGATCCTTGGGGCAATGGGGAAAATTCCCGGCATGTATGACAGTACAGCAGATTCTTCGCTGAACTTTTGTACCACTCTTCCCTCTGCCGTTCGATCCAAAACGTTGAAAATTGCCGTGGTCGGAGCCATTAAATCGGGGAAAACAACCTTTGTCAACGCCTGGTTAAAGGACGATCTGTTAAAACGGGGCTCCGGGGTTGTAACTGCAATTGTGACACGTATTCAACGGGCGAAAGCTTTAAGGGCAAGGATCTTTCTCAAGTCCTGGGATGATATCAACCGTGAGATTGAACAGGCACTTTTCATGTTCCCTGAACAGGAGAGGCGTCCAGACAGGGATGTTCCGGGTTTTGATTTAAGACGGGAGAGGGACAGGCAATTTTTAAGAGAGTTCAACCAGAAGATTTTTTCAGACATATCCCTTTCAGATTCGGGCCTTAGACCCGAATCAGTCACAATTACCCGGGCGGTTGAAGGGTTTGAGGCTGTCAGGGATATTGTCAAACCGGACCGCTCGGTTCTCGAATTTTCAGGTCATCAGCCTTCAGGGTCTGAGCCTTCAGATTGTGAATTTTCTGACCCTCAGTCTTCTGGCTTTGAGTATTCAGATGCCGGGTTTGATGCCCACAAAAAATTCACCGGCAATGATTCTACAGCATTCTTTGTAAGGGATGTAGCCCTTGGGGTGACATCCCCCGGACTTGAACAAAATGTTGAAATTGCCGACTGTCAGGGCAGTGATTCAACCAACCCTTCCCACATGATCCAGATTCAGAGTTACCTTATCCAGGCCAACCTGATAGTCTACCTTATCAGCAGCCGGACGGGTTTACGTCAGGCTGATATTGATTTTTTACGGGTGATCAAGACCATGGGCCTCATGGAAAACATTGTTTTTGTCCTTAATGTGGACCTGAACGAGCATGATACCCTTGAGGACCTCATGTCGGTTGAACAAAGGGTTAAACAGGAGCTTACCTATATTAAACCAGATCCCGAACTCTATGCCCTATCTTCCCTTTATAATCTTTTGTGCGATCTTGCACCTGACATTTCAAAAAAGAACAGGGTGATTCTGGATCTATGGAACGAAGATAAGAGGCTGGTTGACTATCTGACCGCCATGACCGAAAAGTTTAATTCAAGGCTCAATGACAGGCTCGACAAAGACAGGTTCTATCTTACCGTGGCAAACCCCATTGAGCGGTTGGGACAGATTGCCCTCATGGTCCGACAACGAATTTCGTTTTTTTCCGACCTTCTCTCCCAGGATCTTACAAAGGCAAGAAGCGCCATGGATCGGCTCAGGCATATGCTCGAAATGGGTAAACGGCAAGAGGCCATCCTGGACAGTTCCATCGAGGGGGCGGTTGATCTGCTTGAGCAGGAGACTCAACAGGGGGCTGCTGCTCTTTTTGATCCTTGCCAGGGGATCATTGCAAAAGAGGTTTTCCAATTTATTGCACAGTACAGGATGGATCTTTCCGTGTACAGTACAACATTCGTGGGCCATGGGTTTGAACATACACTTTATCTTATGTTCCAGGAGTTGAAATCTGCCCTTGACATCTTTATGGTTCAGACTGTAAATGCAAAGGTACTGGGATTTGTCCATGACCGGGAAAAAGCCTTTGAGGATTATTTTAAAGCCCTGTACAGATCCTATGATGTTAATCCCCTTCAGGTGTTTCCTGGCCGGAATCCTGACCATGAACCAGGTCGTGAGTCAGACCATATTATAAAAGACGTTTCACGTCAGGAACCACTCCCAGGGCCGGATGAGACCATTCCCCCCATCGACCTCAGAACCATAAAGGGGATATTGGGCCTGACTCTTCCGGAACGAGTCTTTACGATCAGGTACAGTGCACGCATCCGGGTGGGTGCCATGGCAAGGTATGGAATTTTTTCCCTTGGTGATCTTGCCGGAAAGCTAATAAAAAAAAGAAAGGTCGTTCCGGGCATGGCTGCCCTTGTTGCAGCGGAGAAAAAAATCAAGGCAGATGCCTTAAAATTTATTGCCAGGCATCTTGCTGAGTATCAAAACGCCGTTACCAACGATTATCTCACTCCTCTTCTATGTGCTGTTTCAAGGGATTTTAAGGAAAAGCTTATTTCAAGGTGCAGGGTATGTGGTGTGGAGATTAAAACTATGGAAGGGGTGATCGACCTGGACCGGGAGGAAAAAATGGCCCAGTTCCGTACCCTTGAAACCATGGAGGCAAGAGTTTCACTGCTTGTAAAGGAGATTAGGGATCTGCCTGTTCATTGTTCAAGCTGAAGAATGGGGGCAGGGATAGATTGACCATTGACCACGGGAGGTTTTAAAATGACGTTTAAGAGAATACTGTGCTGTGTGGATTTTTCATCAAATGCGGAAAATGCTTTCAAGGTATCATTGGACATGGCTGAAAAGTATGGTTCAACCCTCCATCTTCTCCATGTGCTTCCGCCGGTTGTCAACCCTTTGATTACCGACATCGATATTATCGTTCCAGAGGCTAACTCCGCAGCCCTTGTTCCCAAGGTAGAGGCAAAGATGCGGGAGGTTTATGCCTCCAGGATAGATTCGTCCATGAATTATGTGGTCTCTGTTAAGGATGGCCATGTCTCTTCTGAAATTCTCAACTATCTTCTGGATGAAACCATAGATCTTGTTGTTCTCGGGGCCTATGGTCTTTCAGGTGTGGAGCTTGTTCTCTTTGGAAGTGTTGCAAAGCGGATTGCCCATAAGGCGCCTTGCTCTGTTATGATTGTCAGGGAACAAAAATAGTGGGCAGTGGGGCGGCCCCCTGTGGCCGTTCCCAGTTTGGCCTTAGGACCGCAGATGAAATAAGTTGAACAGACACAAGGCACATTAAATGTGCAATAGCAGGCATCTTGGGCCCTTGATGCTTTGCTGTAGATGGGCCAAAAGAGAAGCTTTTCCGTTCAAGTTATAAAATCTGCGGTTTCTTTTTACGCTTTATTGGACCTCTTCCACCTCGCCACCCCAGCCAGCCCTAATCCAAGGAGGAGTGCGGTTGCGGGTTCCGGGATCGGTGCAGGAGCGCCGGAAACCGGCACGATATTGCCATTAGCAAACTCAAGACCGCCGCTGAAACCAGGGCCTGAATTGGGCAAAGGGCAGACGTTTTCGATGGTGTTGGTATCCATTGTCACCGCACCAACTAACGCCAGGGCTCTTCCGTTGATAATTTGTGCGGTGGTGTTCAAGGTGATGCTCTGGTCTGCGAGGATATTCCCCTCAAACGCCGTACTGGTGCCGAGGGTTGCAGAGCTTCCCACCTGCCAGAACAAGCCGTAATCTGAACCGTTATTGGGACCGTAATTGATCACATTAACCGCAGAGCCGCTTGCGGTAGTGAGCGTGCTTCCTATCTGGAAAACCCACCACGCATTGTCGTTGCCCTGGGCGTCGAGGGTGAGTGCTCCAGTCAACTGAGCGCTCGAATCAAAAGAATAAACCCCCGATGTCAGGGTCAGTCCGCCCAGATCTTGACCCGTTAAGTTGAAGTTAGACGGCATGGCTGCCAGACCGTTGTATGCGGTGAGGGCGTCAGCGTGAGCCAGCTGCGCAGTCCCATCATTATAATGCTCAGCCCCGGTATGAGAGATGCTCCCGTAGCCAGTGACCGAAGAGGCTGAGTTTGGGGATATACCCAGATCCCCGGTGATGGTGGTTGAGCCGGTATTGGTCACCGCCGAGGCACCCAGGACCGCGAAACCCTGAGCCGCCCCTAATATCGACGATGCAGACACCAGGGAGGATGTGAAAAATACGGTGAATGCCACAATTGCTAAGACCGATAAAAATTTGTGCTTCATTTTGAACTCCTTTTTTGAGTTGCTAATTTTTTACTTAGGTTCGACTTTAGAGACAATCCATATCCGAAAAATCAAAGTTAATTCGTAAACCTCATGCCACGTTGTTGGGATGCATGGGGATCACACGAAGATGATATGGTGAGCAAACATTGTTCTTTTCTGTTAGGATATCAATTTTTCAGAAGGCGGAATCGATATCCACTTGTTTTAGCATATGCAAGTACCGTGCCGGAAAAATTGGGGCGAGTGCAGGCGTTTATTTAATTTAAATATAGATAGTTAACCTCATATTGTCCCTGTGTGGTTCAACAAAGAGATTAAACAATGCTACTTTATATGAAATGATTTTCTACTTTATATGAAATGATTTTCCACTTTATGAAAGAATTATGTATGTTCTAGAATGAGGATGGTCTAAAAAAGGTGTTCCTGGAGGTGGGCACGGATACTGTCCGGTGTGATTTCAAGGTTCTTGAAAAGCACCTGTTCCAGAAGGATTGTATCCTTCCACATGAGTTTAATCCGCTCCACGGCTCTTTCTGATGTACCGTACCTTTCCATGATGTAGGCGAGGCGATTCTCCAGGGGAACCACCTGATCGTGGAGAACCCTTTTGTCGGCATAGTTTACTATGGCAGCCTCTGTTATAATGTGACGGTCGATGTTTTGGTCAAAGGTCTGGTGGTCAAGGGCTACGTGCTGGCGTACAACTTCACCTACCTTGGGATATCCGATCCGGGTAAGCAAGGCTCCCCCTGTCTCGGCATGTCTTTCTCCTGTGGCAATGCTTCGGGTTTTTGTGATGTCGTGGAGGATGGCACCGGCCAGGATCAGCTCCAGGTTAAGATGGGGATTTTTCTGCTTTAAGAAAAGGGCCAAAGTTTTGGCAACCCTCTGCACCATGCGTGAATGATCGATGATGTGGCTCATCATCTCCATTTTTTTAATCAATTCACGGCATTGGTCTGGAGAGGGAATATTCATCGTTTACCTTCCATCATAATGGTGTAGGCCTCTTTGATTTCTATAAATTTCTGGTTTGCAAGATCCTGGAATTCTTTTCCAAGGGTTGCCACCCTGTCTGGATGGTATCGTTTTGCGAGATCCCTGAAGGCCTCTTGAATCTCTCGTGTGGTTGCATTCTTGTGGATTCCCAGAACCTCATGGGGCTTTTGAGGGACAGACGATTTCCTGTTGCGATTGTGTTCACCCGGTTCTCCCTGGTTTGCCCGGCTGTCGGCGGAATCCTGGGGCCGGCCATAGTCTCGGGCAAAACCTTGACCCACACCTGGACCGGAATTTTTATTGCCCGATTTCCAGTTAAAAAAGTTGGGCAGCCGGTTAAATCTAAGGTAATAGATGATAAGACCAATCAAAAATGCGTCGTCTATCCACCCCACAAACGGCACAAAAAGATCCGGAATTAAATCAATTGGGCTTATCAGATAGGCAAGGGCGATCAAGATCAGCAAAAATTTATTATAGGTGCTCAAGGTTTTGATCTCTTATCCTGTTTTTAATGCGCCTTGTGGGGTAGGACCTTTATCTGCGGTCCTGACCATAATTTCACACTATTTCTGTTCAACTTATTCCATCCGCGGTCCTAAGCACATCGATCATTGTGTAGATCCTGGCAGGGGTTTTATGGGATTGCGTTTTATCTGTCTGGTTGTTGTCTGCCAGATCGTTTAAGCGGTCGTTTAAAAAAAGTGCTCCGTCAAGGGTTCCCTGGATGTAAATTTCCCGTCCATTGATATTGTGCTTGAACTGGAAACTGGCAGATCCATCTTTTGAGGTCAGTGTGTAGGTGTGCCAGGCATGGCCCGTGAGGTGCTCTTCGGGGATTTTCCAGACATCCCTTTGAATCCCGGGATCCCTCACCATCTCAATCTCCCCGTCTGAAAAGGGGATGCCAAGGTCGTTGAAGCAGCCGACCATGACCCTTGCAGTTCCGCTGGTATCTGCCTTGCCGTTCTGGTGACTCTCCTCAACGGTAAGGGTATAACCCTTGAACAGCCCTGGAAAGGTCTTGCCAGCGTACTCCATCATGGCCTGGAAACCTACAATTTGTTTGGCCATGTTCGGCGCAATAAGGGCTGGGACAGATCCGCTCCTGACTGTGTCCATGAGTGCGGCCCTGTCTCCGCCGGTGGTTCCCATTACAAAGGCAAGTTTGTTTTTAACGTAAAAACGGGCATTGTCGTTCACAGCAGTGGGGTGGGTGTAGTCAATGGATATAAAACCAGGGTATTGACGGCAGATCTCCTTGATTAGATCGTTGCGTTCTTCCGGGCGAATCAGCCTGATCCTATGACCGTCAACCGTGTGTTCCTCTTCCTCAATATCCGGTCCGGTAAGGGAAAAGGGGACAAGGGTGAAACGGTCGTCGTTGATTGTATGGGCGGCAATTGTAAGGGCAACCTTTCCCGGAATTCCATTGATCATTAAATATATTTTTTTCATGGGTTTATTTTCTCTCCTTAGGTTACCACTGTTATAATTGTCCAACAAGGGCGTTGAGTGTCGGTGTTTTTTGTCTGTCAATTTGACCCAACCCCTGTTTCAGGGTTGCGACGGCAGACGGTATGTATTGAATGAACTGTCGTTTTTCCTTTACCATGCCAAGGTGGCTGAAGGCACCAAGAATTTGAAGGTTCCTTGTGATGCAGCAATGGCGAAAGGATGAGATAAACGACTCTTTGTCAATTGATATTCTGCTTGAAATGGCTGTAACGCTATAGGCCAGTATCTCATCTTTTTCATCGGCTTTAAGGTTTACATAGGGGTCGATCAAAAGGGAGGCAAGGTCATATTGGATAGGACCCATCCTTGCAGATTGAAAGTCGATGAAGAAAATTTTGTCGTTGTTGACCATGAGGTTTCTTGACTGAAGATCCCGGTGCATAAGTCCCATGACTCCCCCGGCAAGAGCCCCGTCTGCAAGGTGGTTGAACTCAGGTATCAGCAGGCGGATTGGAGGATTTTGGTTTAAAAAGTTCTTTAAAAATGCCTCCACAAAGTAGAGACATTCCCGTTCAAGGATCATTTTTCTTGAGTAACTCTTTGTCTGAAAGGCCATTTCAGGTTGAAATCCGCAACCACCCTTTATTGAAAATTCCATGAGAAGGTCAACCACCCGGCAATACCATTGAACCCTCTTTGCAGAGGTGGCTGCCGATGCAACGATCGAGGAAAAATGAACATCCCCAAGGTCCTCCAGGGCCACAAGGCCTGAAAAAGGATCCCTTGCAAGGATTTTCGGCACTGGGATTTTTTGGGAATAAAGAAGATCTCCAAGGGCCATGAACGAGTCAAGTTCACAGATTCCGGTGTCGGGTGAAATGCCGTGGGCGCAAATGACTATTGATTTATCTTTTAACAACGCCCTGTACCATTTTCGATCGGAACCGTCCCCGCAAATGGGTTGGATAACAAGATCCATGGGGTTGACCTTTTGACCCAATGGTTTAAAATCTGAACGCTCAAGACCTGACTGTTCAAAATCTGACCGTCCAAGGGCTGCCAGTGCAAGGTATTGGATTCCTGTCCTCTCATAGGCAGGTAGGGTTCCTATATCCTCCCATTGATGGTTCGTTACCACATGGGCCTTGACCAGTGACCCTGAATCGGCAAGTCTGGTGTATAGGTCAATGCTTGAGAAAACATCGTCGTCGGGCATATGGTCAAATATTTCCGGGGATAGCACCTGAATGCCCGTAAAGGCAAGTTTTTTGTTGTTGGGTATAGTTTTTCTGGATTGATCTTTGGGAGAAAATCCCCTGACAAACCCTCTGTCGTCAACCTCGACCCCATTGAATTCGGTACGGTCGTGGAGCACGAGGGTTACAGGCCAGTTTCCCCTGAGGTGAAACTGCCACACGGATTCAAGGTCAATGTCGGTTGCAATATCTGCGTTGATAACCATGAAGTGGGCGGCTCCCATGAACCCTTTGACGCTTTTTATGGCACCGCCCGTGTCAAGGATTTTGGGTTCATGGATTGTGTGAACAGGGATTGGAAACCCTGCCCGGCCTATGTATGTTTCGATTTGCCGGTAAAGGTGGTGGGTGTTGACGATTATATCCGTACACCCGATCTTTATCAGCCGTTCAATGGTAATGCCAAGAATAGCATCGCCTGCGAGGGTAAACAACGGTTTAGGCCTTTTTTTAGTGTGGGGCAGAAGTCTTGTTCCGAATCCGGCCGCAAGAATAAGAGCTTTCATGGCCGGTTCACCGCTGTAATTTCCAGAAGCGGATCAATGATTTCTTTGTAGTGTTGAATTGTCGCCAGGTCTTCCGAACCCCTTACTCCCCTGTTTAAAAAACAGTTACAGGCGTTGATATAGTTGATCTTGGACAGGGATTCCTTGAGGACAATTTCCTGGCGTTTATACATTTTTGCCCCCAGGGACTGTACTTTTTTGATTCGTTCTTTATTGTCAATCTTACCGGCTGGAAAGGTTTCAAAAAAGAGCAGTGCCACCTTGTATGATTCGAGAAATGGGTCGAGGAGGCTTGAAAAGAGCTTGAGCCGCCTGAACCCTTCGCTCGTGATGTTAAAGGTGTCCGGCATACTGGGAGTGGGAACCATGATTCCCTGGTCGACAAATGCTTTGAGACACTCCTGAATATGTTCCTGGCAGCTTTTTTCCTCATCAAAGGAAAATTCATCTATAAAAAAGTCCTGGAGAAAACTGTAGGTTGAGGCAAGATCCTGGGATGAGAATTGAAAGGTGTCTCGTTTGAGGATGGAAACGGCCGTATAGGCCGCAGGAATAAAGAATGAGATTGCATTGTTTTTATAGTAGTCAAGTATGGGTCGTTTGTTGTCCTTGACAATAAACCGGGTGGTCTCGGTAATCTCAGGGTCAGACTCATCGGCAAGTTCGATGAATTTTCGTGCCACAAAACTGTGGATCACCTGGTAAAAGGCAAGATCAGGGTCCATGATCAGGGTGTCTGAAAGTTCGGCATTAAAAAAAACCAGCAGATTCATGTACACCTCGGCTCTGGATTTGAGATCACGAAGGGAAAAACGATTGCCCGGAGAGTTGAGGATACAGTTTGCCATGATGCCATAGGGTGTAACAATGGAGATGGAGTTGATGGAGTTGATGAGTTTATACCCCATGCTTTTGCAGATGCGTCTTTGACTTTCCTCGTCAAGTCTGTCCGCCGGAAGATTTACGACCGAAGATTCTTGCCGGAGTCTGTCTGATTTACCAGGGATTCCTGGTGCAGGGCTTGCCTCGGCAATATATTCTTTCAGAGAAATGGGCTGATTGAAATTAATATAAACCTTTCCATACTTTTTTTTAAGAAATTTGCGTGCCCGGATGAGTTGGAAGAGGTTTTCAGGGTTTTTCTTGCCCCCCTCAATCTCATGGAGGTAAGAGTCCTCTTCAAGAACCCGGTCATACCCCACATATATGGGAACAAAAAGCAGGTCCCTGCATGCCCCGTTTTGTTGGGCACGGACAAGGATTGAAAGAAGGCCGAGTTTGGGTGATAGAAGTTTTCCCGATCGTGATCGCCCCCCCTCAATGAAAAATTCAAGATTAAAACCTTCAAAGAGAAGCTTTTCAATATAGGCTGAGAAAATTTTTGAGTAGAGAACCGCCCCTTTAAACGTCCTTCTCAGGAAAAAAGCGCCGCCGCCTCGGAAGATCGGTCCAAGGGGCCAGAACGAAAGATTTCTTCCAGCTGCAACATGGGGGCAGGGCATGGAATTTTTGAACATGAGATAGGAGAGGAGCAGGTAATCAAGGTGGCTTTTGTGGCATGGCACCAGAATCAGGGGAGCTTTTTGTGACGCCTCTTTTATTCTGTCCAATCCATCCTGATCGATGACCAGGCCTTCAAATATGTTATTAAATGTCCAGGTCAGGATCTTTTCAAACGCGTAAATGGTAGTCAGGTTGTAATTTGCAGCGATCTCTTTAAAGTAATCCGTAGCCCTTTTTTTTGTCTTTACAAGGGACTCCCCCTTTGATTCAGAGTGTGACTGCATGAATTCCTGAAGGGTTTTGTCCGTTAAGATATCTTCGAAAAGTTCCCCCCGGGTTTTGAGCACTGGACCTGTAACGCATCTTTTCTGGCGATTGAGCAAATCCACAAGGTGATTGCGAAGAATAGGGACCTGGAATTGCGTTTCAAGCCCCCTGGCGGCGGAATTAACCAGAAAGGTTTTTAAATTAACTGGGTCGGAGAATTCGACGCTGATCTTATCAGGTCTCTGGATCAATGCCACAAGTCGTCTGAGTCTTCCAGGTTTTTCATTGCTGCCAAGAAAAATATCCAAAAGGGTGGGGGTGCTCCTTATGGGGTTGGAAGAAAAAACAACGGTGTGGGCAATAAAAAAAATGGGCCTTTCGCTCTTTTTCTGAAGTTCGATCAGCATATCAAGGGGATCGGGCTTTAACTTGACAACCCTCTGAAAAAAGGCCTCACTTCCCACAAGGTACAAGAAACCGGAACGTCCCTTTAAAAGCTCTTTGGTGATATATCCAGAGTGGTAGGGGTCATTGAATCCCAGGTGTCTAAAAAAATGAATCAACTGGCCAACGGCTATCCTCACCACCTGTTTCAGGGGCAACAGCGAAATAAACCCCATATCCATGCCGATCTCAGGGTAGGGCAGTCCCTTTTTTTTCATAGCCCAGTTAAGGTAGAAAAATTCAAAGAGGTTTTTATACTTCACCGAATAAACTACCATTCCCTGCTCATTTAGCCGGTAGAACTTTGCAAGCCGCTGATGGTTGAACTGGATCTTCGAAAAGGTTCGCTTAAACATCCAGGAGACAACAGGGCTTGAGCTCCCAGTATACAAACAGGAAAAATGGTTATTCCCAGTGTCCAGAAAATTTGACACCCAGTTGAGCAGAGTATCTTTTTTCCGCTTTATGGTGTGGAGCATCGGGGTAAAAAATTTCATCTTTATTTCCTTTTTATTCAATCTAAACTTTATTTTTATCAGAGGTGGTTTTTGAAGGCAACAGAATAGTTCTTCCTTAAAATTCCCTTGATTTACTCTGTTCCATATGATAGTTGGTGACACTGTTAAAAGAGACAGCGGAAAAAGAGACAGCGGAAGATCTGGGGCGACCCTTACTAGGATTTTACAATTTAAAGTAAGTATCAACAGATGATTTAATAAAGCTATAAGGAGAACAGGTTATGAAAACATTGATTGGCGGTGCTGTTGCAGTATTACTTGGCATAATCGGCATAGCGGTTTGGTTTGGTGCATTTTTGCAGCTTCTGGCCGGTGCAATTCCTCCCATCCTTCTGCTTGGCGGCGGATTAGCCCTCTACCTTGGCTTTGACGAGCTTAAAGATTCATGGAAAAAAGATGAAGGTATTGATGCACCGGTAACGGATGATAAGGATAGAATTGCGGAACTTGAAAAAGAGCTTGCCGAACTTAAAAAATAGTTTTTCCCGTCGATTTTCTACTACCTGAAAAGAACTGATCCCCTTAAGTGCTTCTGCAAGTACGCCTGAGGGTCAGTTCTTTTTTTGGTTGTTGAGGAGTTATCCATAGAGCCAGAACGGTCTTGATATCTCTTTAAATTCCATCTCCTCTTTTTTCCATTCTTTCCCAATATTTACCAAGTCCTCCATGTTTTCAATTCTCTGTGCAAGGGTTTGACTCCCTAGGATAAGATCAATGGGCCGTCGTTTAAACTCATATTCATAGGGGGGCAGCTTCCACTGGAATTCTTCCGGCCATAGACGGATAATGGCCTGGAGCAGCAAAAGAGAGGTCAGATGTGGCCGATAAGAAGCTTTTGAAGTCACATGGATCTGAAATCCCCGGCATACCTTGTCCTGCCATTTGCCGGAACAGGGTTGAAAGCATACCGGCCGTAATGCGGCTCCGCAGATTTTTTCGTTTACCAGTTCAAGTATCTTCCTGCTTTCTATAAAGGGTGCGCCAAAAAGCTCAAAGGGCTGGGTAGTCCCCCTTCCCTCACTGATATTTGTTCCCTCAAAAACAACCTGACCCGGATAGACTGCTGCGGCGGCAGGTGTAGGCAGATTGGGAGAAGGGGCAATCCAGGGAAGTCCAGTTGATTCAAATTCCATGCTCCGGTCCCAGTTTTCCATGGGAATCACCTTAAGGTCTGCCCCGATATTTTCCGCCTTGTTGATAAATTGAGCAATTTCACCGACAGTCAGCCCGTGGCGCATGGGTATTCCATATCTTCCAACAAACGAACTGCACCCTCGTTCAAGAATGTTTCCCTCCACCTGCACCCCCCCCAGGGGGTTGGGTCGGTCAAGCAGGATGACCTTGGTTCCGTAAAGGGCTGCGGCCTCAAGGCAGTAGGAGATAGTATAGATAAAGGTGTAGACTCGGGTTCCAACATCCTGGATGTCGATGATCATAAGATCGATCAGATCCATCATTTCTCGTTCGGGTTTCCGGGTGGTGCTGTACAGGCTGAAGACCGGAATGCCGAGTTCGGCATCCACACCATGTTCTGACTCGACCATGTTGTCCTGTTTTTCAGCGTAAAATCCGTGCTGGGGTGAAAAAAGGGCCTTGAGCTGTCCGGGGTAGAGGCGGTTGATAAGGTGGGCCGCATGGTTGAACCTGGGGTCAACCGAAGCCGGGTTAGCAAGAAGACCTATCCTGCAATCTTTTGCAAGCTTGATTGGGTTTTGACAGAGTCGTTCAAGCCCTGTCCGGGTAACGGGTTTCATTTATCTCTCCTGTTGTTTTGCCTTTGACCATAAACTTTATGGAATTGAAATTTGATCTATACTTCTATCGATGAAAAAACGCAATAGGTGCCTTGTATCGGCCGGGGTTGCCACTGATAGTATTAAAAACAGGGGAACCACGAAAAGCACGAAAAGAAGAAAAAGAGAGGAACCACAGAAAACACAGAAAACAGCAGGGGTTTTCTTTCGTGCCTTTTGTGGTTAAAACAGGCGTTTATATATGGGAGGGTAAGTCGTAAACCCGGAAAACATGAGAGACCTAGAACGGTTCCCTTCTGTGTGCTCTGTGGTTAAAACTGTCTGAGCTGTTTAAAACATAAAACGCTCACCCCGCTCCTTGCACCTATCTCAGTTTTGTGTTAAATTTCTGCAGGGTTAAGAAGCCCTGAGCAATGAATTTGAACAGAGGAATAATTTTTAAATGGCACATATCAAAAACCCCATGGAAATCTTCAAGCTTTTGAACGGTTCCAACTGTAGAAAGTGTAATGAACAAACCTGCCTGGCATTTGCGGTGGCCGTGTTTAAGGGAAAAAAGCTGATACAGGCTTGCCCCTATCTGGAAAAAGAGGTGATTGACATTTATGGAGGTGAAGTTGAAAAACCCAATACAGTTGATGAATATAAAGCCGAAGCCATTGAAGAACTCAAGCAAAAGATATCTTTGATCGATCTTCATAAGGCAGCTGAACGTTTAGGAGCGGAGTTCTCAAAAGATGAACTGACCATAAAGATTTTTGGCAAGAGATTCAGTGTAGACACCCGAGGCAACCTGTCATCCGATGTTCATATCAACGCATATATGGTCGTGCCGGCGCTGAACTATATCCTCAACAGTTCGGGTAAACCTTTGCAGGGGAACTGGGTCACATTTCGAGAGTTGAGCGGCGGCCAATCCAGATACGCTCATTTTCAACAGCGGTGTGAAAAACCGTTGAAGCGGATTGCCGATACCTATACGGGTCTGTTTAGCGATATGCTTGAAATCTTCGATGGAAAGCAGATTGTCAGCCACATTGGTTCGGATATCTCAATTGTTTTATTTCCCCTGCCTCTTTTCCCAATAATGGTCTGCTACTGGAAACCTGAAGATGGCCTTGAATCGACTCTTCACATCTACTTTGATTCTGCATCTGACGATAATCTTGACATTGAATCCAACTATACTATGAATGAAGGCATTGCCCTGATGTTCGAGAAGATCGCCCTGCGCCACGGTGCTTGATTCTGGAAAACAAGGAAGTTCCTTGCAGTGATCCAGAAATGATAGATCATCGAATTTTAGGTGGAACAAAATCCATAAATTTAGTATGTATATCAAAAAAAGATCTTGATCATCGGTTTGACCAATAGAATACCTGATTGCAGAGGCGCTACAGGTTGGGTTGAGGAACAAAACCCAACAATTATTATGAGCGGTCGACATTATGATCAAGGCCAGCTAATGAAGAGAGTATACATGAGGAGAGGAAAATTAATGATCAATAGTGACAGGTTGAGCCGGCGTTTTGTCACGTTTGCCCAGACAGATTCACTTTCCAGGCAAGAGGGTCAGATTGCAGGAAAGCTTGAGAAGATTTTAAAGGGAATGGGGGCGGAGGTAATTTTTGACAATGCCGGTGAGAAGGTGGGTGGCGATTGTGGCAACCTGGTCGCAAAGTTCAAAGGCACCGTTGATGGCGAGCCCCTTTTCCTCAGCGGTCATATGGACACGGTCGAGCCGGGCAGGGGGGTCAAGGTCCTTTTTAAGGACGGGGTTTTCACAAGCGACGGAACCACCATTCTGGGGGCCGACGACAAATCCGCCCTTGCCATCATCCTTGAGGTGATGGAGGTGATTTTCGAAAACAACCTGCCCTATCCCCCCATCGAGGTGGTGTTCACCATCTGTGAAGAAATCGGTCTTTTGGGGGCCAAGCATTTTGATTATTCCCTGCTTGATTCAAAGATCGGTTATATCCTTGATTCCACGGATACAGACGGGGTTGTTACCCAGGCACCGGCATCCACGAAATTCACCATCAGCATCCATGGCCGGGCCTCCCATGCAGGAGCTGAACCTGAACATGGAATCAGTGCCATCAGTGTTGCGGCAAGGGCCATTAATTCCCTGACCCTGGGCCGAATCGATCACGAGACTACCTGTAACATCGGAAAGATCCAGGGAGGCAAGGCAACCAATATCATCCCTGAATTTACCAGTGTGGACGGTGAGGCGAGAAGCCATGACGCTCAAAAGCTCAAAAGTATTACCGACACCATGATCAAAGCCTTTTACGATGCGGCCACAGCCTTTAGACGTGAAGGGGAAACGCTTCCCAGAATTGAGGTGAATCTCGATCAGGACTATCCTGCAACCAATATCCCCGAGGAGCACGAGGTGGTCGTGCTTGCCAAAAAGGCGGCCCAAAATCTTGGGCGCCCCATGGAGTCAAAGAGGATCGGGGGCGGGGCAGACGCCAATATCTTCTTTAGTAAAAACATTGTGGCAGGGGTCCTTGGTACGGGCATGACGGCCGTGCATACGGTCAAGGAAAGCATTCGGCTTTCGGATATGGTCAACACGGCTGAAGTTCTTCTGGAGATAATCTCCATCAAAGCCGCCGGCCAATCTGTCATCAATGACGACAACCAGGCAGGTCCCCAAGTCGAGGCAGGGAAAACAAATATATGATTGCCTATTTTGATCTTATCTCGGGCATCAGCGGCGACATGACCCTGGGAGCACTGGTGGATCTCGGGGTGCCGATTGGCTGGCTCAAGGATCAACTGTCGGTACTTCCACTCCAGGGTTTTGATATCAGGACCCGACCTGTGGAGCAGAACGGCATAAGGGCGGTGGATCTCTTTGTGGATACCGACACAGAGGCCCATTCAAAAAATTATCGAGATATCAGGCAATTGATCGAGAATTCCTTTCTGTCAGACGGTGTCAAGGAAAGAAGCCTTGAGGCCTTTAAAAAAATCGGAGTTGCAGAGTCAAAGATCCATGGGTCAGACCTTGAGACTGTTCATTTCCACGAGGTGGGAGGAATCGATGCCATTGTGGATATTGTGGGGTCGTTTCTTTCTGTTGAGTACCTTGGCATAACTTCCATTCATGCATCGGTTGTTCCTCTGGGGCACGGTTGGGTCAAATGCAGTCACGGCAAAATCCCGGTTCCGGTTCCCGCCACCCTTGCCATTCTCAAGGGGGTGCAGGTTTGTGACGGCGGCGTTGAAATGGAGATGGTCACCCCCACCGGTGCGGCCATTATTACAACCCTTTGCGATTCTTTTGGTCCCATGCCGGAGATGGTGGTCAGGGGCATTGGGTATGGTGCCGGCAAGAATAGAGCCGGGGCCGGATCTGAACATGGTCTGCCCAATCTTTTGAGGGTGGTTCTGGGATCGGCCATTGATAAAGTAAATGATCCAGAAAATGGTCAGGAAAAAACAGACACCATATCCGCACAACGAGTATTTGTGATCGAGACCTCAATTGATGACATGAGCCCTGAGATAACGGGCTATCTCATGGAAAAACTTCTGGAACAGGGAGCCCTTGACGTCTGTCACATTCCTGTTCAGATGAAGAAGAACCGTCCGGGAACAAGGCTTGAGGTTGTTTGTGAGCCGGAGAAACTTGATTCTCTAATCCAATTGATTTTGAGTGAAAGCTCGACGATCGGGGTGAGATATCGTCAAGAGACAAGGGCTGTGCTGGCAAGAAATGAGATTCTTGTGGATACCTCATTTGGCAGGGTTCAGGCCAAGGAAATCATCCGGCCCGACAAAAGTGCTTCTCTGACGCCTGAATTTGAGGTGTGCAGAAAGATTGCCGAGGACCAGGGAATGCCCCTGATCAAGGTGTATACTCAACTATTAATTGACATGAATCCGAGTTGAATATAAAAAAACAAAGCTATGAAATTTAAAGAAAACCTGATCCTCTGGGCCGCTGTGGGAGGGGGGCTTGGTAGGATACCCAGGGCACCTGGCACCTTTGGCACCCTTGGGGCAATTCCGTTTATACTCATGTTTGAAAGGTTTACCCAGGGGTGGGCAACCCTTGGTGTCGTGACCCTCATGGTCGTTTCCATCTGGATTTGTGACAGGGCCGAGGTCATGATCGGATCAAAGGATCCGGGCTGTATCGTGCTTGACGAGGTGGCAGGTTACACGGTCGCCATGGCAGGCATGCCGGTGACTTTTTCCACCCTGGGAGCAGGATTTATACTTTTCAGATTTTTTGACATTGTAAAACCCGGGCCGGTGAGGTATTTTGAGCGGCGTTTTATAGGTGGCCCGGGAATTGTTCTTGATGATATTGTGGCGGGCCTCTTGAGTGCCGTTGTTTTACGAATATTGTTTTAAACTTATGTGGGGTTTGGAGGCATACAAATGGCTGATTTAACAGAAAAAAATAAGGCAATACAGACGGCAATGGGCCAGATTGAGCGACAGTTCGGCAAGGGGTCGATAATGAAGCTTGGGGGCAGGGAAGTCCAGGCCGTTCCCGTGATCAGCACAGGTTCCCTTGCCCTTGACAAGGCCCTTGGGGTGGGCGGTTTTCCCCGGGGCCGGGTGATTGAAATTTACGGTCCTGAATCATCGGGCAAGACCACCCTTGCCCTCCACGCCGTGGCCGAGGCCCAGCGTCAGGGAGGAATTGCCGCATTTATCGATGCGGAACACGCCCTGGATGTGGCCTATGCTAAAAGGCTCGGGGTGAACTGTGACGAGCTTCTCGTCTCACAACCTGATACAGGTGAACAGGCCCTTGAGATTGTGGACATGCTGGTCCGAAGCGGTGCTGTGGATATCATCATCGTGGATTCTGTTGCAGCCCTTGTACCAAGGGCGGAAATCGAGGGAGAGATGGGAGATTCCCACATGGGGCTCCAGGCGCGTCTCATGTCCCAGGCCCTCAGGAAACTGACTGCAACAATTGGTAAGACAAATACAACGCTTATCTTCATCAATCAGATTCGAATGAAGATCGGTGTGGTTTACGGAAATCCCGAGACCACAACCGGCGGTAATGCCTTGAAGTTCTACGCCTCGGTCCGCATCGAGATCCGTAAGGCCACGGCCATTAAGGATGGTGAAGAGATTCTCGGCAATAGAACCAAGGTCAAGGTGGTCAAGAACAAACTTGCACCGCCGTTTAAAAACATCGAGTTTGACCTCATGTACGGCGAGGGTATTTCAAAAACCGGCGAGCTTCTGGATATGGGAGTTGATCTCGGAATCATCGATAAGAGCGGTGCCTGGTACTCCTATGACGGTGAGAGGATTGGCCAGGGCCGACAGAACGCCAAGGTGTTTTTTGGCGATAACCCGGAGATATATAATCGGATCCAGGCCAGGGTCAGGGAAGCCCTTGGACTTTCCACCACTATACCCGTGGAAAGCAGCAAGGAAAACGGCAAGACAAACACCAAGCCAGACGACAAGGCAAATTCCTGATAAAAACTTCATCATCCCCTTGAGAATCAAGTGGTCATCCAGCAATACGGGTTGACACAGGTTGGCAGTAATTTTTAGGAGCAGACAATGACAGGCAATCAAGCGCGCAGGCTTTTTATTGAATATTTTAAAAAACATCACCATCACCATGTGAGAAGTTCGTCCCTTGTGCCGAGCGACGATCCCACTTTGTTGTTTACCAATGCCGGCATGGTTCAGTTTAAAAGGGTCTTCACCGGCGACGAGAAAAGAGATTACAACCTTGCCGTTACAGCTCAGAAATGCGTGCGCGCAGGCGGTAAGCACAACGACCTTGAAAATGTGGGGTACACGGCACGGCATCATACTTTTTTTGAGATGCTCGGCAACTTCTCGTTTGGTCAGTATTTCAAAGATAAAGCCATTGAATATGCCTGGGACCTTCTTACCAACGGGTACGGGTTTGATCGGGAAAAACTCTGGGTATCTGTCTATCTTGACGATGACGAGGCCTACAATATATGGCGGGACAAGATCGGGGTGTCCGAAGATAGAATCGTAAGACTCGGGGAAGAGGACAACTTCTGGTCCATGGGAGACACCGGCCCCTGCGGCCCGTGCAGCGAGATCCACATTGATCGGGGGGAAAAATATGGATGCGACAGTCCCGACTGTGCGGTGGGTTGCGAGTGCGACCGCTATCTTGAACTCTGGAATCTGGTGTTCATGCAGTTTTATCGGGATGAAACAGGCACGATGACGCCGCTGCCCAAACCCAGCATTGACACCGGGCTTGGACTTGAGCGGGTGATTTCCGTTCTTCAGGATGTCCCCACCAACTACGAGACCGACCTTTTTCTGCCTATAATCGAGCGGGTCGAGGTTCTTTCCGGCAGGCGAAAAGATGCCTCAGACGAGAACAATGTTGCAATGAAGGTGATTGCCGACCACTCCAGGGCGGCAGCCTTTCTCATCTGCGACGGCATCCTTCCCTCCAACGAGGGAAAGGGGTATGTCCTCCGTCGCATCATGCGCCGGGCCATCCGCTATGGCCGTAATTTAGGCCTTGTGCGCCCGTTCCTCCACGAGACGGTTCAGCAGGTTTTTGAAATCATGGACCAGGCCTATCCTGAACTCAAGGAGTCGTCCGCCTTTATCCTCAACGTGGTGAAAAACGAGGAGGAGAAGTTTTCCGAGACCCTTGACGTTGGGCTGCGGCTGTTGAACGAGACCATTGACGGGATTGAACAATCAGGATCAAAACAGATTACCGGAGACGTGATCTTCAAGCTCTACGATACGTTTGGGTTTCCGGTGGACATCATAAACGATGTTGTTGTGGACAGGGATATCACCCTTGATATGGACGGCTACAACCGGGCCATGGACGACCAGCGGGCGCGATCCAAGAGCTCAAAGCATTTTACCGGGGTGGGCGAGGCTTATAAAGGCCTCACCTCCCAGGGAGTCAAGACCCTTTTTACCGGATACGAGGATCTTGAAACCACCTCCGAGGTCCTTCTGATTGTTAAGGCTGACGTTGCCGTTACATCGGCCGTTGCCGGAGATCAGGTAGAGATCGTTACCCAGGCCACCCCCTTTTACGGAGAATCAGGTGGCCAGGCTGGCGATTCTGGCACGATCAAAAACAAGGATTGCACCGTTGCCGTGGAAAATACCCTTGTGGACCCGTCGGGGCTCAGGATTCACCATGGAAGGGTGGTTTCAGGCACTCTCCTTTCAAAGGCCAGCGTGCTCCTGAGCGTCGATCAGGAGCAGCGTGTCGCAACTGCGCTTAATCACACTGCCACCCATCTTTTGCATGCGGCCCTTCGAAAGGTGCTCGGCGACCATGTCAAACAGTCAGGATCACTTGTGACAAAGGATCGTCTCCGGTTTGACTTTACCCATTTTGCCGCCATTACCCGCCAGGAGATCGAGGCGCTGGAAGGTGAGGTGAATCTTCGCATCCGGGAAAACGTGCCCGTCGCCACCCGGGAGATGGACATGGACGAGGCCGTTAAATCCGGGGCAACGGCCCTTTTTGAGGAAAAGTATGGAGACAGGGTCAGGGTGGTTTCCATGGCGGGTTTCAGCAGCGAGCTCTGCGGAGGAACCCACACGGACCGTTCGGGCAGTATAGGCCTGTTTCAGATCGTGTCCGAGGGAGGAATCGCATCGGGCATCCGGCGCATGGAGGCCCTTACCGGGGCAAGAGCCCTTGACCACGTTCAAGCAATCACCTCCGAGCTTATGGAGGCGTCTCAAATATTGAAAAGCGCAAGGGGCGAGGTGGTGGAAAAGGTTAAAATGCTGGTCGCCGATCGACGGTCGGCAGACAGGGAGATCGCTTCCCTCAAGGCAAAGATCGCCTCAAAATCCGTGGAAAATATAGATGACGATATCCGGGATGTTGATGGAGTACGCATAGTGTCAAAGCTCGTTCAGATAGACAACCCCTCACAGTTGAGGGACCTTGCCGACAAGTTCAAGGCAAAGATCGGTTCGGGAGTCGTGCTTTTGGGCGCTGAATCCAATGGAAAGGCATTGCTCATCTCGGTTGTTACCGATGATCTTACCTCAAAATTCAAGGCGGGCAGCATCGTTAAAAAGGCCGCAGCCATTGTGGGCGGCGGCGGAGGCGGGCGGCCTGACATGGCCCAGGCAGGAGGATCAAAACCGGAATTTCTCGATAAAGCCCTGGCATCGGTTTTTGCACCTTAAATGACAGCCTATTTCCTACGACGCCTCCTGCTGATTATCCCCACCTTTATCGGCATCACCGTCATGGTGTTTACCATCACGAGGTTTGTACCAGGAGGCCCAATTGAAAGGATCATCGCAGATGCAAGGCAGATGCAGACCACCGACAAAAGCGGGGGTGCAACAGACTCAAGGGCCGGTTCCGGCCAGCCCCTCTCCGATGAGCAGATCGAAAGGCTGAAGATCTACTACGGGTTTGACAAGCCTGTGCTGATCAGCTATTTCTCATGGCTCTTCAAGGTCTTAAAGGGGGATCTTGGTAGATCCACCCGGTATTATGATCCTGTATGGGATATGATTAAAGAGAGAATACCCGTTTCCCTCTACTTTGGGATTTTGACCATGGTGATCGTGTACGGGGTGTGCATTCCCCTCGGAATTGCCAAGGCCGTTGCCCACAGGAGCGGGTTTGACAACCTGTCGTCGATTCTCATCTTTATAGGCTATGCCATTCCAGGTTGGGTGGCCGGGGTAATGATGCTTGTGGTCTTTGCCTCCTGGATCGATCTATTTCCCCTGGGCGGTCTTGTCTCCGACGGTTTTGCCCAGATGTCCTTTGTCAGAAAGGCGATGGACCTTGCCTGGCACACCACGCTGCCGCTCCTCTCCTATGTGCTAGGTTCGTTCACCGTCATGACCCTTTTGATGAAAAATACGCTCATGGACAACCTCTCCTCCGACTATGTGAGGACCGCCATTGCAAAGGGGCTCTCCTTTAAACAGGCTGTTTTTCGCCACGCCCTCCAAAACAGCCTGATTCCCATTGCCACCCATTTCGGCAATAACGTCTCGATTATCCTCACGGGGTCGTTTCTCATTGAAAAGGTTTTTAACATCAACGGCATGGGGCTTCTGGGGTATGAGTCTGTTGTAGACAGGGATTATCCGGTCGTCATGGGAATCCTTGTGATCTCATCGCTTTTGTTCATGATCGGCAACATTCTGTCGGACGTCTGTGTGGCCTTTGTGGATCCGAGGGTGAGATTTAAATGAGAGTTTCTCCTGCAAAGAAAAAGTGGCGCAGGTTCGTCTCGATCCGCAGGGGTTATGTCTCGTTTCTTCTGCTTTGCGCCATGGTGCTCTTTTCGTTGTTTGCTGAGGTATTCATCAACAGCCGTGCCCTGGTCGTATCCCACCAGGGCCGTCTGTTCTTTCCCACCTATGGTCAGATGATTCCGGGAACTCAGTTCGGGCTCGATTACGGGTACGAGACTGATTACCGGGTCCTCCAGGCCCTCTACCGGGCAAAGGATGAGCCCGGCAACTGGGTGATCATGCCCATGGTCCCCTTCAACGCCTATGAGAACGATCTGAAATCTAACAGCTATCCGCCTTTCCCACCCTCATTCGCCCAGCGTCATTTTCTGGGAACCGACAACGTGGGCCGGGACATTCTTGCAAGGCTTGTGTATGGGTTCAGGACGGCCCTTGGTTTTTCAGCAATCCTTCTCCTGTTCAACTACTCCATCGGGATTTTTCTCGGGTGTGCCATGGGTTATTTCGGCGGTAAATTTGACCTTGCCGCCCAGAGAATCCTCGAGGTGTGGAGCAACATCCCCTTTCTTTACGTGGTGATAATCGTCTCGTCCATCGTGGTGCCAAGTTTCATGGTCCTGCTCTTTATCATGGCCTTTTTCGGCTGGATTCAGATGACCTGGGTGATGCGAACCATGACCTACCGGGAAAGGGAGAGGGAGTATGTGCTGGCCGCCCGATCCATTGGTGCATCCCACGCAAGGATCATACTTCACCACATCATTCCCAACACCGTTTCCGTCATTGTCACCTACGCCCCATTCGCCATCTCAGGCGGCATCGTGGCCTTAACTTCCCTCGATTACCTGGGATTCGGACTTGCCCCTCCCACCCCCTCCTGGGGCGAGCTTCTTCAGCAGGGCTGGACCAACATGGAGGCGTGGTGGATTTCGGCCTCGGTGGTGGCCGCCCTTATCGTCACTCTCATGACCGTCACCTTTACGGGTGAAGCCATCAGGGAGGCCATGGATCCTAGGATGCATACCACCTACGGATAGATACTTTTACACCCGCTCCTCTGCGCCCATCAATTCAAGATAGTCGTCAAAACCCATGGCCCTGTCGATAACCCCCCGGCTTGAGATCTCGATGATCCTGTTGGCAATGGTCGAGATGAACTCATGGTCGTGGGAGGAAAAGAGCAGCACCTCCGGAAATGCGACAAGACCTTCATTAAGGGCAGTGATGGATTCAAGATCGAGATGGTTTGTGGGCTGATCCAGGATGAGGAGATTTGCGCTTGTGAGCATCATCCGGGAGAGCATGCACCTTACCCTTTCCCCTCCTGAGAGGACCGTGGTCATTTTCAAGGATTCTTCGCCTGAAAAAAGCATTCGCCCTAGAAAGCTTCTTGAAAAGGATTCTCCCTCGGTGTGAAACTGGCCGAGCCACTCAACAAGGGTCATCTTCTGTTTAAAAAAATCGTCATTCTCCTGGGGAAAGTAGGCGTTGGTGATGGTTGCTCCCCATCTGAAGCTGCCGCTGTCAGGCTCCATTTCACCGTTGAGAATCTGGAACAGGGAAGTCGTTGCAACGGTGTCGCTGCCCACAAAGGCAATCTTGTCCCCCTGGTTCACCACCAGGTTAAAATCTTCGAAGATTGTAACCCCGTCGATGCGCTTTGTGAGATTCTCGACTTCAAGGATCACATTGCCGCAGGTCCGGTCGGGTTTGAAGTTAATGTAGGGATAGCGCCGGGAAGAGACGGGTAACTCCTCTATGGTGAGCTTTTCAAGAAGCTTTTTCCTGGAGGTGGCCTGCTTTGACTTGGAGGCGTTGGAGCTGAATCTCTGGATAAAGGATTTAAGCTCGGCAGCTCTGTCAAGGGCTTTTTTGTTGTCATTCTGTCGCTGACGAACCAGCAGTCTGCTTGCCTGGTACCAGAAGTCATAGTTGCCGACAAAAACTCTTATCTGTCCGAAATCTATATCTGCAATGTGGGTGCACACCTGGTTCAGGAAATGGCGGTCGTGGGAGACCACTAGGACCGTATTCTGGAACCGGAAGAGAAACTCTTCAAACCATTGTATGGAACTATGGTCAAGATGGTTGGTGGGCTCATCAAGGAGAAGGACATCCGGGTTTCCAAAAAGGGCCTGGGCCAGAAGAACCCTGACCTTGTCTGTGGGGTCAAGTTCTTTCATTCGTTTCTGGCAGAGCTCGTCGCTGATACCGAGACCGTGGAGCAGGGTTGCGGCTTCAGACTCGGCCTCATATCCGTTCATGTCGGCAAACTGGGCTTCAAGATTTGCCGACAGGATTCCGTCCTCTTCTGTGAAATCAGGCTTTGAGTAGATGGCGTCCCGTTCGTTCATAACCTGATAGAGTTTCGGGTGTCCCATGATCACCGTTGATATGACAGTTTCCCGATCAAAGGCAAAGTGATCCTGCTGGAGCACGGCGATCCTCTCGTCAGGTCCCACACTTACACCGCCCTGGTCTGGTTCGATCTCTCCTGCCAGGATTTTTAAGAGGGTGGATTTGCCGGCTCCATTGGCACCAATCAAGCCGTAGCAGTTACCCGGTGTAAATTTTATGTTTACATCTTTGAACAAGA
>Ga0265295_1001282_pt1 | contig 45024 bp, 30 predicted proteins | sample Munlansysbiofilm_FD_192503 | JGI IMG/M metagenome (GOLD analysis project Ga0265295, IMG submission 192503) | Leachate microbial communities from a municipal landfill in Southern Ontario, Canada - Methane capture system biofilm | ecosystem: Engineered > Solid waste > Landfill > Unclassified ...
GGATGATGACGACGTGACATACAATAATTTTTGCTGCAAAGATAATGAGAATATTCTCATAATATTGTTTTTTATTAAAAATATTATCAAACAGGCTGGGTGGGTGGTCTTCGAAGTATGTCCATAAAAAATAATTGATTTGTCATTTTTTTTTGTATTCCTGCCCCTTCATTTCAAACCCAGGCATAAATGCCTGGGCTACGGAAACATAAATGCCTGGGATAAATGCCTGGGCTATGGATTCCTCAATAATTCTCACTTTAAAAACAGATACTATTCAGTGTTACAAAAGAAAACAACCTGTGTTGTAAATCGAAATCCGGGGGGGTTTTTATGCGAACACTATTTAGAATCAAAATAAATTTGATGTTTTTAAAAAATATTTTTAAAAACGTTCCTTCAGGATATCATGGCGCTCGTTCATTCAACTATACCGTTCACACAACGAACCGCAATATTGCGTTGAAGTACATGTGTTTAGGAGCAATTTGCCATTTGGAAAATGCACATTGCTGTATTATCTTCGCTGCTGAATTTGTTTTTCGATTGTTCGATTCGTTCTTTTTGTACTGCGTCCAAAGTGGCTGTTTGTCTAACCCGGAAAATTATCAGGCAGAAATATCCGTTTTATCGTCCCTCAATCCGTTTCATCCCTCCTCCGAAAAACAGTTTACCCAGGGTGCAAATATTGAAGCCTCCGCCTCACTCTGGGCGGAGACTTCAATTTGATTTCCCCTATTATGAAAACCTTCTGGCGCCCCCCGGAAGGTTTTTTTTGTGCGTTATAATAAGGTGTCGGAAAAACTGGCAGGGATACAGCAGAAAAACCTCGCCAGAGAAAAAACAGTTCCGGCGCTAAAAAGTGAGCGTAAGTCCCAGGCTGGGCATTATCGGTAACTGCCGCACCACTCCGCTGGTAAGCCGGTTAACATAAAATACATTGTCGCGATCGTAGATGTTGGTAACGCTGAGGTCGGCCTGCAGCTCGGTGCGTTCGCTGAGGAAAAAGATCCGCTTCACATTAAAATCGAGCCGGTGATAGGTGGGAAGACGCCCCTTGTTGAGTTCGGCGTAACGAATGCTCATATTTCCGTTTTCGGTAACGTAGTCGCTGTTGATGCTGCCCGGGAAAAGCAATTTCTCAAAATAGCCCTGCGACTGGGTGAAAGGAAATCCGGTGCCAAAATTCCAGCGCATACTTACCTCCCATTGCTTCAGGTCGCCCATGGTGTACGAGGCAAGCATGTTCAGGTTGTGGCGGCGGTCGTAGTGGGGATAATACCAGATCTGGCCATCATATTTTTCGACAAAGGCAAACGAGTAAGCGCCCCAGAAATAAAGGCCATTGCGGTTGTATTTCAACGATAAATCCAGACCATAGGCTTTTCCTTTTTCTATCAGGAAATCTTTTTTCTCGATATCGGGAGTGCCCGGGGGGGCATCGTTTTCGTCATAAATCTTATACCTGTTCAGGTTGGTAAGCTGCGGGAAATATTTGTAATACCCTTCGAAGTTTATCGTAAAATAGGGTGATAAGTCCTGCTCCACACCCAGAATAATATGCTGCGATTTCTGAAGTTTGCTGGTTACATCTTTGCCATCGAATTCGGCAGGCAGGTTGTCGGGGCCGGAGAGAAAACCGTAGAATAGGTTCACCACGTCGCGGTCGTTGCGGGCGCTGATGAGATTTTGTGAGTAAAGTCCGGCGGCGAGTTTAAATCGGGTATGGGCAGTAGCGTTGTATTTGATGGCCAGACGCGGCTCGGGCGAAATCTCCGACAGGGAAGCATACCACTGCACACGAAAACCCGGCTCGATAAGGAACTTGCCGGTGTTGAGTTTGTATTTTCCATACAGTGCCAGTTCTGTGGTGTTTTGCCGCTGCTGGACGCGCCCGCCGGACTCACTATAAAATTCAAAGTCCGTTTTAAAACCATTTAGTTCCAGCCCATATTTTAGCTCATCCTTGCCCATAAAATAGGTGAAGTTAAGCCCTGCGTTGAAGCCGTTGATGCTGCTGGTGCGCGGCTGCAGATTATCATCGTTGAGTTGCATCTCATAAGTAGAGTAAGCCATCACGCCCTGCAACAATACCGGCGACTTTCCGGGAATGATCACAAAATTGGCGCCGGCGCCGGCTGCATCCCACGAGTAATCGGAGATATCCTGATAGTTTACCCGGTCGGTGTAGTTGAAGCCAAAAAGGTTGAGTTTACTGCCATTTGACCCATTGATGGATACTTTACCATACAAATCCAGGAAGTTAAACGGCAATCCCTGATCGTCGTTTACATACCCATAAAAAATATCGGAGCTTTGTTCGAGGTAAGAATTTTTAGCTGATAAAATAAACGAGGAGCTACCGCCGCCGGTTTCGGTTTGTTTTTTCAGGGGGCCTTCTATCAGCACGTTGGCGCCAAAAGTAGAGGCGCCAATTTTTCCGGCCATTCGTTTTTTGTTTCCATCGCGGGTGGTGATGTCCATCACCGATGAGATACGCCCGCCATGCTCGGCATTGAAGCCGCCGGTAAAAATATCAGCATTACGAATAATATCGGTTTCAAAAACCGAAAACAACCCGATAGAATGAAATGGGTTGTAAATAACCATGCCGTCGAGCATCACTTTATTTTGAATGGGTGAGCCGCCACGGATGTAGAGCTGGCCGCCCTGGTCGCCGGTAAATATTACGCCGGGCAGCACCTGCAGATATTGCGCCAGGTCGGGCTGTCCGCCCACCGAGGGGATTTGCTTAATTTCTATGGGCGTCACCTTGACGATAGAGGTACGCGTTTCGGTGCTTGCAGCTTGCCTTTCGGCAGATACATGCACCGTTCTGAGCGTTATGGATGATTCGTTTACAAATAAATTTTTATTGATAATATCGCCAGCCTTCAAAGTAATCTGTTCGCGCAGCGTATCGAATCCCATCGAGGTCACCATTAATGTATACGATCCGGGAGGTATCTTGTTGATAACGTAATAGCCATTCACATCGGTGGAGGCACCGTAGGTAGTTTTGTAAAGATAAGCGTTGGTGAAGATTACCGGCTCACCGGTTTCGCTTTCGTAGATAAATCCGCGGATGGTGGCATCCTGCGCGTACAATTGGTTGAGTCCCGCTATCGGGGCAGCAAAGAGAAGTAAGAAGAGAACAGTATAGAGTTTATTCATAGTAAAGCGATCGAACCGGCAACAGTGTCTGGATTAATAAAGTGGGTTAAACGGCATGGAGTATCTTTTATTATTTCACCAAACGGCTATCGGCGCAAAGCAGCAAGTTTCTCGAAGAGTGAGATTTCTTCGGCGGTGAGACCTTTGGGCAACGACACATTAATTTTAAGATAGAGATCGCCACGCTCATCGGTTTTTCCGTACACTGGCATTCCCTGTCCTTTTAGGCGCAGTACTTTGCCGTTAGAGGTTTCGCGCGGCAGCGTCACGCTAATGGGTTTGTCGATGCCATTTATGGTGAGTTTTCCGCCCAGCATAGCAGTGTAGAGGTCGGTGGTAACGTCGAGGCGCAAATCGTTTCCTTCTACAGCAAACGCCGTGTTGTTGATCACCGAAATGTTCAGCAGCAGGTCGCCGCTTTCGCCGCCCGAAGGAGAAGGAGCACCTTTTCCTTTTACGCGCAGCACCTGTCCGTCGCGCACGCCCGGCTTTAGGTTGACTTTTATTTTTTGTTCGCCGATGTTGAGCACCGCCGAGGAACCTCTGAATGCGTCGGCAAGTGGGAGGCGCACTTCGGCCTGGTAGTCGCTTCCGCGGATGCTGCGATAGCCACTACTGCGGCGTCTTCGCGTTCCCTCGAAGCTGGTCGCACCGCCTGCCGCACCGCCAAAGAAGCTACGGAAGAAATCGCTGAAGCCGCCGCTATCGCCAAATATTTCATCAAATGAAGCACTGCGGTACTGGCTTCCTGCCCCCTGCTGTGCCCAGCGGCCGAAGTCGTTGGCATGGCCACCTGCATGCTCGTATTGCTTCCAGTTAGCACCCAACTGATCGTATTTTTGCCGTTTGGCAGGGTCTTTCAGCACTTCGTAGGCCTCCTGCAACTCTTTAAACTTCTCCTCCGATTGGGCGTTGCCCGGGTTTTTGTCGGGATGATGTTTACGCGCCAGCCTGCGGTAGCTCTTCTTGATGTCGTCCTGCGAAGCCGACTTTTCTACTTCCAGTGTTTTGTAATAATCTTTGTATTCCATTTATTTACTATTGATCGATCAGATTTTAAAGCTAATCAAATTTTGTGCAAAACAACCGGATTAGTGAGGGTTACAGAGCATTGATTGCCGTCACCCTTTGTCTGGCGCTGATTGCAGAAACCAAACGATCATTATAACGGAAAACGTATTGCTGCCATATTTGCCGAAAAAAAAGGTGGCTGTTTAGCTTTTAAAAACAATGGCATGACACACATTACCGGTTGGACGGCACAATCTGTAAAAGAGCTGCCGGGCAATGACGAAACGTTGGTCTTTTATCCCAACCCGGTTAAAAACATTTTATATTCGCTAGCTTTTACGTCAGGCAGTACAGTTTTTGTCTTTAACGCGCAAGGCAGCTTAATAAAAGAGTGCAAGCCTGCTAATTCACAAATCGACCTTTCGCATCTGCCCTCCGGGCTGTATTACTTTTATATTTTTGATGGAAACCGGAATTCTAAAGGAAAATTCGTCAGAGATTAGTTACTTTTGAATTTCATTAAAAACAAAACCCCAATGATTATGTGGAGAAAAATTACACTGTTAATTGCATCGATTCTGGCCGGCGTTTTTGTAATGCAGGCCATGGCTGTGGAAGTAACTTTCAGGGTGGATATGTCGGAGCAAACGGTGTCGCCGCTGGGCGTGCACATTGCCGGCAGCTTCCAGGGATGGAATCCGGGCAGCACGGAAATGACGCTGACGCAGGACAATATTTACGCTTACACTGCTGATCTGACGGCGGGCGAAGCCATCGAGTATAAATTTATCAACGGCAACGACTGGGGCATGGACGAACAGGTGCCGCCGGGCTGTGCGTTGAATAATAACCGCTTCCTCACGGTGCCGCCGCAAAACGTAGTGCTCGACGCGTTTTGTTTTGGCAGTTGCACCATCTGCAACCCGCCGCTGGTGGAAATTACTTTTCAGGTGGACATGTCCAACGAAACAGTTTCGGCTGACGGCGTGCATATCGCGGGCAGCTTCCAGGAGCCACCGTGGCAGCCGGGGGCCACCCTCATGACGCTGACTGGCGACAATGTTTACCAGGTGACTGTTGCGCTGGAAGCCGGTGGCTATTACGAATATAAATTTATTAACGGCAACGACTGGGGCTTCGACGAAACGGTGCCACCCCAGTGTGCCAATGGCTTCAACCGCTACCTCACCGTGCCGCCGGTTCCGACTACCCTGGAGGCAGTATGTTTTGGAAGCTGCTATCCGTGTGGGCCGCCTCCGGTGGATATTCAGGTAACTTTTCAGGTGGACATGTCGGAGCAAGTCATTTCGCCCGACGGCGTACACATTGGCGGCGGCTTTCAGGGATGGCTGCCGGGAGCTACGCCCATGACCGACGCCGGCGATAATATTTACACCTACACTACCACCCTTTCATCGGGGAGTTATCAGGAGTTTAAATACATCAACGGCACCACGTGGGAAGAGTCGGAGGATGTACCCGAAGCCTGCGGCGTGAACAACAACCGCTATATTACGCTTCCGCAAAATGATACTATTCTTCCGCTGGTCTGCTACGCCTCCTGCGATCCCTGCGGCCCACCGCCGATGGATGTTGCCGTGACCTTTGCCGTGGATATGAGCAACGAAACTGTTTCGCCCGACGGGGTGCATCTTGCCGGGAGTTTCCAGGGATGGAATGCCTCGTCCACACCATTAGCGGAAGCGGGCAACGGTGTTTATTCCACCACGTTGTCGCTACCTTCGGCAAGCATGCAGGAGTATAAATTTATTAATGGCATCACCTTCGACGATGCCGAGGTAGTGCCTGAGGCTTGCGGAATCCCTGACGGACTCGGCGGCTTCAACCGTTTCCTCACGGTGCCCGCCAACGACACCACGCTGCCGGCGCTCTGTTTTGGCAGTTGCGAACCTTGTGTGCCGCCGCTGCCCGATCATGCGGTCACCTTCCGCGTAGATATGAGTTACCAAACGGTTGCAGCGGAAGGCGTACATCTGGCCGGAACTTTCCAGGGCTGGAATCCTGCCGAAACACCGATGACGCTTGCCGGCGACAACATTTATGAAGTGACGCTGATGCTGGAAGAAAATGCTTATCACGAGTTTAAGTTTATTAATGGCAATACTTTCGATGCGGCCGAAATTGTCCCGCCGGAGTGTGCGCAAAACAACAACCGCTTTATCACCATTCCCGACGAAGATGTGATTTTGCCGGCCTGGTGTTTTGGCAGTTGCGAACTTTGCGGTCCACCGCCTAATGATGTTGAAATCACTTTTGTTGTGGATATGGCTGAGGAAACTATTTCGGCCAATGGCGTACATCTGGTTGGCGACTTCCAGGGCTGGAATCCCGCAGCAACAATAATGACCAACATTGTCGATGCTGTTTACGCGGCTACGTTCGTCCTTGCTTCGGGCACTTATCAGGAGTACAAATTTATTAATGGCAACACCTGGGACGGTCAGGAAATAGTTCCGGAAGGCTGTGCCAACAACAACAACCGGTACTTTACTGTGCCCGATGAACCCGACACACTTACGGCCTTTTGTTTCGGTAGTTGTTTCCCCTGTAATATTGTGCCGCCGCAGGTAGCTGTTACCTTCCGCGTAGATATGGCTACACAAACCGTATCGGAAGATGGTGTGCATCTGGCTGCCGATTTTCAGGGCTGGGATCCGGGAGCTACACCCATGCTTCCTGACGAAGACGACATTTACACCTACACCACCACACTGGAAGCCGGCAACTATCACGAGTTTAAATTTATTAATGGCAATAGCTGGGGCGATGACGAAACGGTTCCTGATGCCTGCGCAGCCAACAACAACCGCTACTTTACCGTTCCGCAGGAGCCGGTGGTGCTCACCGCTTTTTGCTTTGCTTCGTGCGACACCTGCATCATCGACAACATTCCTAATCCCGCCGGCAATCCGCAAAATGGAGTGGTTTTATTTCCCAATCCCACTGACGATGTTGTTTTTGTTTCGGGACTTCCCGGTTCGGCTGAAGTGTTGCTTTATTCTTTTGATGGGAAACTTGTCGAAAATATCTTTATTAATAACAAAACAATAGATGTACGTCATTTGAAAAACGGTATGTATCACCTCGAAATACTTACGGCAGAAGGAACAGTCCATCGGAAGCTAATCATTAGCCGATAGCTTTTTTTAATGGCGCTGATATAAAATTTAGAAGCAAACTAATCACTAACCACGGGCTTTAGGCCGTGGCTAAAAATGGTAAAAAAATCAACTGGCTTTAGCCCAAAAAAACAGGAATTCATAATTTTAAAAAATAGATTAAAACTTTATTAACAACTAAAACCTAACCACGATGAAAAAACAATTAACACACCTTGCAGCACTCATGCTGACGCTTATTCTGGTAATGGGTCTGGCAAGTCCTTCCTCAGCAACTTTGGTAACTTTTAGAGTAGATATGGCGGAGGTAGATGTCGTGTCGCCTCTGGGCGTGCATATTGCCGGCAGTTTCCAGGGCTGGAATCCGGCTACGACGGCCATGGTAAAACCTCCTTTCGGGAAAATTTATACCCTTACCCTCGACCTGCCTGCCGGCGAAACCATCTATTGGAAGTACATCAACGGCACTACCTGGGACGAAGTGGAAAACCTCGATAATGCCTACACGTGCGTGATTGGAAACGACCATAACAGGGTTTTTGAAGTTCCGGCCGAAAACACCGTAATCCCAACGGTTTGCTTTGGCAGTTGTATCCAATGCAACCCGCCGCAAGTCGACCTTACCCTTCAGGTGGACATGAGCAACCAGACTGTTTCGCCGCTGGGCGTGCATGTGGCCGGATCTTTTCAGGACTGGAATACCAGCGCCACCGAAATGCTTCCGGTGGGCAATGGTGTATATGCTGTAACTGTATCAGTAGGCGTTGGCGAGTACCACGAGTATAAATTCGTAAATGGTAATTCCTGGGCTGGTGGTGAGACCGTACCTCCCCAATGCGCGCACACCAACAACCGATGGCTGGTAGTGCCGGCAGTTACCACCACGCTCGATCCGGTTTGCTTTGGCAGTTGCTATCCCTGCGGACCTCCGCCGGTGGATGTAGAAGTTACTTTACGGGTGGACATGTCGATGCAACAGATAGCGCCAACAGGCGTGCACATTGCCGGCGGATTTCAGGGATGGCAGCCCGGCACCACACCTATGACATCTGTAGGCGAGGGAATTTATACCTACACCACCATTTTGCCTTCGGGAACTTATCAGGAATATAAATTTGTAAATGGAACAACCTGGTTAGAAGCCGAAAACCTTCCCGAAGAGTGCAGCCTTAACAACAACCGCTTTTTTACGGTTCCTGAAGCCGATTCAATTTTCCCGGTGGTATGTTACGGCATGTGTGGCCCCTGCCCGGAGCCGGAAATGGTAGAGGTAACTTTCAGGGTGGATATGAGCGAAGAAACCGTTTCGGCGCAAGGCGTGCACCTACTGGGGTCGTTCAACGATTTCGATCCTGCCGCTACTCCCATGACGGATGGCGGTGACGGCATTTACACCACAACACTTACGCTCGAAGAATTTGATGAAATCCAATATGTATTTGTTAATGGAAATACCCTTGCCGGTGCCGAGATAGTTCCTGCTGCCTGCGCTGATGGCGGAGGTTATCGGACGCTGACAGTTCCGGGGATTGACCTCATGCTTCCTGTTGTTTGTTTTGGCAGTTGTGAACCGTGCGTGCCTCCTCCAACGGTTAATGTTACGTTTCAGGTGGAGATGAGCAACGATACCGTTTCGGCAGAGGGCATCCATCTGGCCGGGTCGTTTCAGGGATGGAATCCTGCTGTAACCATGATGAGTCCCGTTGGCGACAGCATTTACGCCATTACGCTGATTCTGGAAAGTGGCACACATCACACCTTTAAGTATATCAATGGCATCACCTTCGACAAGCAGGAGCAGGTGCCGCCCGCTTGCGGCGAAGACGACACCTTTGGCGGATACAACCGCTATCTGGATGTGCCGCTGACCGACACAGTGCTGGCACCGGTTTGTTTTGGCGCCTGCACCGGCTGTGTCGCACCTGCCGATATCGAGGTAACTTTCCGCGTGGATATGAGCAACGAGGAAGTGTCGCCACAGGGCGTTCATCTGGCCGGATCCTTCAACGGATGGGATACTCAGGCGGCTCTGATGATGCCTGCCAACGATGGGGAGTATGAATACACCGCTATGCTCGTAGCCGGCGAATATTACGAGTACAAGTTTGTTAACGGCGACACTACTGCCGGCTACGAACAGGTTCCTGAAGCATGTAGTATCAACGGCAACCGCTTTATCACCGTGGCTTCTGAAAATATGATGCTTGAAGTAGTTTGTTTTGGCACATGCAGCGCGTGCATCCCGCCATTGCCTGTTGAAATAACTTTTAGTGTGGATATGAGTAATGAAATTGTTTCGGAAGAAGGCGTTTTTCTGGCGGGTTCTTTCAACGACTTTAGTGCTACTGCTACTCCCATGCTTGCTGAGGATTTTGGAATTTATTCGGTTACGCTCACCTTGCCGGCGGGCACTCACCAGACTTTCAAATATCTCAACGGCGCCTCTTTTGATTTTGAAGAAGCAGTGCCCGCAGCCTGTGGCGAAGACGACAACTTTGGCGGCTACAATCGCTTCGTAGATGTTCCCGCCGAAAACACCTTGCTGCCCGCCGCTTGCTTTGGCAGTTGCGAAGGTTGCATGCGCAGCCAGATTATCGAATTAACGACCGGCTGGAATAGCCTCTCCTCCTTCCGCCAGCCCGACCAGGAAAACCTCGACGCGCTGATGGAACAGATTGCTAATGAACTCATCATTCTGCAAAACCTCACGGGTAGTTACGTTACAGGTAGTGGCACCAACACACTTGTAGCCTGGAACAGCAGCACCGGCTACAGTATTAAAGTAAATGAGGATGTTTCGCTGAACATCACAGGCATAAAAGTGCAGGACAAGTCGCTGACGCTTGAAGAGGGATGGAATTTGATTCCTGTAATGAGCAGCGAGCCAATAATGGTTGATGCGCTCTTTGGCGAAGCAGCCGAATCGTTGATCATTGCAAAAGATGTTGCAGGCAGCGGAGTGTTCTGGCCTGAATTTAATATTAATACCCTACAAACCATGATGCCCGGCAAAGCTTATCTGGTGAAGGTAAACGTCGCTGTGACCATCACCTTCCCATAATCAACAAAAATTATTTTGGTTAATAATTGATAGTGTATTGAAAAGGCTGCCTGGAAACGGGCAGCTTTTTTTATTATTATTAACAAAGAGTTGTTTTATTAATAAAAAAAACCCCATCGCACTTGCAATGAGGTTTTATTTGTCGGGATGGCGAGATTCGAACTCGCGGCCTCTTCGTCCCGAACGAAGCGCGCTACCGGGCTGCGCTACATCCCGAATCCCATAAAATGGGTTTGCAAAAGTATAATTATCTTTTTAAATCGAAACCTTTTGTTTCAAAGAATTTTCTCTTCCAGGGATTTAAAAACGTATCTGATAATCGTCACAAATCAGAAATTTTTATAGATTTAAACCGTGCAATAATCTACCACACAGATCAGAAACTTTTATAATTCCGCTTAAAAAAGAATGGGTTTTCTAATATGCAAATGCACAACAGCTCTTTAAAGTATCACCGCAAAATCACTTTCTCACTTGCCATCAAGCGGCCGTTGTCGGTCGATTTGAGCGTCAATAGATAAAGCCCCGGCGCAAAGCGGGAAACATCCAGATAGAATTGTTGCACGCCGGCATTGAGGTGCTCTTTTTGCAAAAGGCTGGTTTCATGGCCACGGCTGTCGGTGAGCGTGAGTAACACAGGACTTTTTTCCGGCAGATTGAAACTGACGGATAAGTTTCCGGATGCCGGATTGGGAGCTACCTGCAGCCCGTTACTTTCGGAGGTGCCTTCGGGGCTATCTTCGATGATTCCAACACCAAACGCATCGCCAAAAAGTTTTACGTAGGCGTGTCCGTTGGCAGCATATTGCTCGTCGTGGCCCGCAAAAGGAAATACCATTTCCACGCTGGTGACTTCGCCGGTGCTTTCGGTCCATAGCTTTGGTAGCAGCGCGTGGCCGGGCGTAAAACCATTGGCTTGTCCTGTTGCGGTATTCATCGAGGCAACCAGTTCCAGATATGCTTCTCCGGCAAGAGATTCTGTCAGTTTGCCGGCAGCCACACAAATAGTATCCCCACTTTGCGGATCGACATCAAAAAAGCCAACTTCATCGCCGGCAACCATTGGCAAATCATTAATCTCGGCTTCCAACACAAAAATGGTCATCGGATTACTGGCGGCTTGCCACACTTGCCCGAAATGATGTGGCGGTCCCGTTACCGTCATGCTTACGGGAATTTCGATGGAAGCATTGTATGGATCTGAATTGTTGAGCCGTATCTGCGCCAGGTAATCGCCCGTGGTAAGGTTTTCGGTCGCGAAGGTTACCTCCACCACCTTGCTTTCGCCAGGCTGGATGTTACCTGCCGTTTGGCTCAGGCTCAGCCAGCCATCAGCAATATTACGACTCACCATGGTGAAGTCGCAGCAATTGCCATAGGTGTAAGGATGTATGGAGCTGTAAACGACATTGTTCCAGTTAGTGCGGTAGCGCATATAATGTTTGCCTGCCGGTATCGAGTCAGGAATTGTGATCGTGAAAGTATAGGGTTCATCGGCGAGAGCGCAAAAAGCATCATCCAACACACATTCATTGGCCGTGTAATCCATATCATTATTATAGTCGATCCAAACATCAAAATAAGTATTGCTGTAATCGGCTTTTACAGTTAGTTCGTATTCGCCCGGCGGCATCAGATGCAGGCTATCCAGATATCCATGATAATAGGATGGACTCCCCGTACAAGGTATGTCGTGTATGTGAACATTGGCCAGCGACCAGTAGATCAGCCCGTCGCCAAGACTACAACCCGTAGTGTACAAACCATCCACAATGAAATATGCTGGGAAATTAGCAACTTGCTTGGATTTACAGTCATTTTCGGGGTCTTGATCTCCGGGCAAATTGGTGCAGGCTTTCACCACAAAATAATAATTCGGGCTGGAGAGATTGGCAGTAAGCGGGAGCGTAACAGAAACATCCTGCCCTGGTGCGATTGTGTTGGTATAAATATCACTGTAGCTTATGCCCGACCAGGTAACCTCGTAAGGAACATTTTGTATGATGCTTGTACCGAAATTCGATATTGAAATTGTTACAGGTTCTGCCCACCCCAAATTAATTCCCGTTTCGGGCTGAATAATCTCTGTAATGCCCGCATCAAATTCCAGTCTGTTTTGGGGAGCAACTGTGGGTGAATTTTCCACTTTTACAATCCTTTTATCGAACGAAGCGACAGGTGTTTGTAGCGATGTGGTGGTCGATAGCTTTTGCACGCCGTTGTAGAGATAGTCGATCTCAAGCTCGTAAGCCATAGGTGCATCGCCCGTATTGCCAATGGTAAGCTGCCGAACGGCGTATTTAGGAAGCTCGATGGTTTCGTGCATCGAATCGGGACTATAAACTACTACCGGCAAATCCTGCCGTTTGGCTGAAGAACCATTCTGCGAACCGGGAATCCACTGCGGCGCCAGAGCACCTAACGACAGGCTCATGCTGAACAGTATCAGAGAAATGAACCCGACACGGAGAGAAATGTGTTTTCTTTTCATAATAGCTTTGGGTTTTGGTATTGATCATTTTATTTGTTACGGGCAAATTTAGGCAAATTTATGATGGCAATTCCCTCCTTAAAAAAATTAAGAACTTTTGGCCTACTAATTATTTTTTAGTGAGTTAAGATTTCCTGTTCTAAAAAAATGCGACAAAAAAACAGCATGCCTGTGATGACATGCTGTTTTTTTATAATTTGGAAGGCTACTTATTGTATTATCACCTTCCGGGTAATAACATTTTCTGATGTCTGAACGCGGATGGTGTAAACGCCTTGCGGTAGTTCTTTGACGTTGATGATTGAAGTGCCGGCAACTATTTGTTCTCTTACAATTTGTCCATTAAGATTCATCATTGTTACAACGGCTTTTTCATTTATTATATTAATAAACAACTGCCCTGATGCGGGATTGGGATAAATGCTTATGCCGGCTTCTGCCATTTCCTTCACGTTGGTGAGGATGCCCTCGATGCGCGAAAGGCCTTCGTTCAAAAACGTATTGGTGTTAGGCATCGAAGTATCAAATAAGGCACTCACGATAAACTCTTCATTCCACGAAGGACGATACACCTTAAGGTAAAACATCTCATTTTGCATCATTCCGTCACATTCGGCAGTAGTGCTATCGTTGCCATAGGCTACCAATGCCAGATTTTGTCCGGGCTCCTGGTAAATTGCATATCCAGTGCACAAATCATCCTGAATGGAAAATACGCCGAACTGATCGCCGGGTTCCCATGCTTGGAGGGCTTCGGCGGCAATGCTGATTACATGCGAGGTTCCGGTTGGCGGCACCACATCCCAACCTTCACGCAGCGGCAAAAGTTTTTTGTCGTCAGCGCCTTGATTGCTTTCTGCAACACCTTCGAATGAAATGGTAGCCGCAGCATCCATCTTCACCAGGTACGCTTTGGAAGGCATGAGCGTGGTTAGTGTGGCAATTTCCTGGGATGGCCAATAAACACTGCTGCCGGCCACTTCTTTTATAATCACCAAATCATCCATTACATCAGTAAACAAATCACTACAACTTACAGGTGCCTCCGACAACACAGGTATCAGGTTCCAGCCCTGGCTGAGTGTGATGGTTTGGCTGGCCTGCGAAGTTCCGGAGATCATCAGTCCGGCAGCGTCCGAAAGTTTTATTTTATAGCCCTGCTGTGCGTCCCATTGTCCGATGGTGTTGATGTTTTGTGCAGGCCACCACGCTGCGTCCATGGTTTGCACGATGATGATGTCGTCGGCAACAGGAGCCAATACCTCTTCGATGGGCTGCGCTTCGGGTACGATGTAGCTCGAAAATGCCGACCAGCCTCCCGGCAAGGCCAGATTTTGTTGCAACATTCCGCCTTCGACGGCAATCTGAAAATCGTCGATATACATCCCGTCGCGGGTTACGTACACATCGCTATAGAAATGAAACCGCAGCAGGATGTAAGTCTCGCCAAGGTATTCGTTGAGTGAGTAGGTTTTTTCTACCCAGCTACTTTGTACTCCATTGTATTGGTCAAGCTCCGTCCACGTGCTGCCATTGGTCGAAATTTCCAGCCACATGAAGTCATAATTTTGTTCCAGATCATATTTTGTCCAGAACGACAGCGAAGCGTCAGTATAGCCTGCCAGACTAAAGGCGCTGAGCGAGGCATAATTGTCGAGATTGTTGGCGTAATTTCCAGTAGGACTTTCGGTAAGGCTATGGCTCGCCGAATGCGATTGCGAATTGGAAAGCCCCCACGAATCTTCAAGCTCCCAATAGGGAGTGCCGTTTTCAAAATCGATCATCAGCGGCAGGCCAATGGGAGGCATGGGTGTAGCATAAACGATATTTGACGGATCGGATTCATCACCTGTATCGGTATAAATCGCGGTGACGTAATATTGGTATTGCGTACCATTGGTGACGTCGGTGTCCGTAAAGGAATAATTGGTCGTATTATCTATTAGCGCGCCGTCGCGGTAGATGTTGAAATAGTCGATGTCGAACATCTGATTCCATTGTATCAACACCTCCCCATCGCCGGGCTGCGCTACCAGATTTTGCGGTGGGGTGATGCGATCGGCCATCGAAACAGCCGTCGCCAGGATAGCTTTTGTGAAAATCACGGCCTGCTCCTCGAGGTTGTAGCTGGGGCCAACGATGTCGTTGCTGGTGTGTATGTAAGGGCTGTAATCGGAACCATCTTCAAAAGGAAAAATTCCCATGTATCCTGCATTGTTAAACGAGGTGTGATCGCTGTCGCCACCCACCAGCATGCCGGGTTCTATGGGGAAATCGGGAAGATAAACCGAACAAACCTGTGTGTAATAATCGGCCAGCTCTTGCGCCGAAGCCGGATGGATAAGGTCGGTATGGATGTAACTGCCAGGCTTCAGATAGCCAATCATGTCGAGGTTGAGATAGCCATGAATATTCATTCCCTGCTGCGCACACCGGTCGGCGTAAGCTGCGCTTCCATAGAGGCCGTATTCTTCGCCAGAGAAAGCACAGAAAATGATGGTTCTGTCGAAAGAATACTGGCTGAGGATACGCGCAATTTCGAGCACACCCGCTGTTCCTGAAGCGTTGTCGTCGGCTCCAGGCTCCAGACCAGAGTAGGTGATAGAGTCGTAGTGTCCGCCAATGACGATAAACTCATCAGGATATTTGGTTCCCTGCAAAGTGGCTATCACATTGTCGCTGGCCGGGCCGCCGGGCATCGTAAAATCCTGCAACTCCACGCTAAGTCCCATACTTTCAAACTGCGCTTTTATCCAGTTCATGGCTTCTATGCTTTGGGGTTTGTAGGCATTGCGTGTTCCATAGTCCTGAAGATGCTGCACGGTGGCGGTAATATTAGCACCTGTAACCTCTTCGAGCAAATCAACAATAAAAGGATCGGGATCGAAACGCCCGTTTCCATCGAAAAACATGGTCAGCGGTAAAACGACCTGTTTGTTGGTAATGCGAACGATGCCATCGTTTTTGGCCGGGGGCAATTGCCCGTAAAGGGTTTCGTCGATTCGCACCACCAGATGGGTTCCGCCATCGTAGAGCACATCGGCAATGTTGTTAATCCTTTGATAATAAACATCCCGGTTTACGGTCTCATCGAGATACACCAGGTAATAGCTCAGATTGTTTTGCCAGGGATTGTGATCCAAAAAGATGTATGTGTCTTTAAGTGCTCCGTCAAGGGTAGCCACAACAAATTCGTCTTTGTAAAAATTAACCTGCACCTGCGGCATCCTGAAGAGGCTGCGGGTATGGTCAAAATCTTTGGTAGGGATAAGTACGAGATCGCCGGCAAAAGACGGTATCGTAATGAGGCATATAGCCAGTAAAAATAAGAATCGTTTCATGGTAGTAAATTTATTAGTAAGCAATTACATTTAAAATTAGGATACAAAATAAAGGAAAATTTAAAAGCTACCGGAAAAATAAATATTGTGGCAATGTTGCCATTTTAAAAGAGATGGAAAATCGCGAGAGAGGGGATGACCATGTGCGCCTGATGCCCAAAGCGGCCAACAGAGAAATCATTACTTTTGCCAACTTAAGGAAAAGCAGGTATGAAAATATCAGGATTTACTATTATCCGCAACGGTGAAAAGTTCGATTATCCTTTTACCGAATCCATCCGGTCGGTGCTGCCACTGTGCGATGTGATGGTGGTGGCTGTGGGTAATTCGGAGGATCGCACACGGGAGATTATTGAAAAAATCGACTCGCCAAAGATCAAAATTATCGATACGGTGTGGGACGATACCCTGCGCGAAGGCGGGCGCGTGCTGGCCGTGGAAACCGATAAAGCCAAAGCTGCCCTGCCCGCCAACACCGACTGGGGCATCTACATTCAGGCCGACGAGGTGCTGCACGAACAGGATTATCCGGCCATAAGAAAAGCGATGGAGCAAAACCTCGACGACAAGCGCGTGGACGGTCTGCTCTTCGACCATCTCAACTTCTACGGCTCCTTCGACTACATCGCCGACTCGCGCAAATGGTCGTACAAGCAAATCCGTATCATCCGCAACCACCCGGCCATCACCTCTTTTCGCGATGCCATCAGTTTTATGAAAAATGGCAAACGTCTCAACGTGAAAAAAATTGATGCCGCCGTGTATCATTACGGCTGGGTGCGCCGCCCCGACGCTATGCAGCAGAAGCTGGAGACCTTCAACAAAATGTGGCACGACGACGCCTGGATGGAACAGAATTTTGAAAAAACCGACACTTTCGATTATACCAACATCGACTCGCTGGCGCATTTCGAAGGCAGCCATCCCGCCGTGATGCACGACCGCATAGCGAGAATGAACTGGCACTTTTCGTTCGATCCCACGCAAGGCATCAAACTCTCGCCACGGCTGCGTCTGCTCAACTGGCTTGAGAAAAAGTACGGCATCGAAATCGGGAAATTTAAAACCTATCGCATTATAAAATAGAAACAACTGATGGCCAGAAAAATGCCACCCGGTGAAAAGCACGACGCGCAGCAATCGGAGATGACCTTTTGGGAACATCTGGAAGCACTGCGCTGGCATCTGGTGCGCTCCATTGTGGCAGTGGTAGTTTTGGGCGTGGTGGCTTTTCTCAACAAAGAGATCATTTTCAACTACATCATCCTGGCGCCCAAATCTTCCGACTTTATCACCAACCGCACGCTTTGCGCGATGGGACGATGGGCTGCCACACATCTTACTTTTCTCAATCCCGATGCGCTATGCATCGAAAACTTCAATCTCACCCTGATCAACATCAAGATGGCGGGGCAGTTTCTCACGCATCTTTACATCTCCGTCTTTGCCGGCGTCATCCTGGCAGTGCCTTACATCCTGTGGGAGGTGTGGCGCTTTATCAAACCTGCACTTTACAAACATGAGCAGCAGCATACTTCGGGCGCCGTGTTCTGGAGTTCGTTTCTTTTTTTGGTGGGGATTCTTTTCAGCTATTTTCTTATCGTGCCTTTGGCCATCATGTTTCTGGGCACCTACAACGTAAGCGCGAGTGTAGAAAATCAAATTGCGCTCAACTCCTACATCAGCACAGTGGTATCACTCACCTTTGCGGTGGGTTTGGTCTTCGAGCTGCCCATTTTTGTATTTTTCCTTACCAAAGTTGGTATTATTACGCCTGTTTTTATGCGTCGCAACCGCAAAGCCATGATCGTAGTGGTGCTCATCATTTCTGCTATCATCACACCCGCCGATGTGTTTAGCCAGATACTCGTGGCTATTCCATTGCTGGGACTTTACGAGATAAGCATACTCATTTCTGCCCGCGTTTATCGGCGCAGGCAGGCTGAGCTTGTAGGAGAAGCTTAGAAAAACCGATGGGTTTGTTTGTGAAGCTGGCGCAAGTAATGAGGCAAAGAAACCTACTTCGTCTTCCACTCCACCACTTTGCCGCGTTCGGGTAGGATCATGTAGGCTGGCACGTTGGCACGAATTTCATCAAAGAGCAATTGAAGCAGGCGATGCTTGGCAAAGTTACGCGAAAACACCAGACTCACCTCGCGCAGGGGCGTGTAATCATCGAATGATTTTATCTGCGGCTGTTTTTCGGCGGGCAAATCGAGCACAGCCAGGTCGGGCATCAGCGTGAATCCACCCTCCTGATCGATGATGCGCATAAGCGTTTCTAACGATCCGCCTTCAAATTCGTAAGGTGTCTGTTGTTCGCGGCTGGCAGGGATATCGCAAAGATTGATCACCTGATCGCGGAAGCAGTGGCCGTCGCTGAGCAGCCAGATGCCGGGAGCTTCGGCATCGCGAACCTTTATCAGCGGTTTGCTGTAAATTGCGTGGCCAGGGCTGGTGTAGATTTTCATCTCTTCGTAAAACAATGGCCACTCACGGATTTTACTATTATAATAAGGTGTAACAAAAATTCCGGCATCCAGCTCATCAGCTATCAGTCGTTCGGCAATCTCTTCGGTGAGCAGTTCGCGGGCAAGAAGCTGCACCTCCGGATAATGACGTCGCAGGTTGCCCGCAAAACGCGGCAATAGATAAGGCGCCAGGGTAGGGATGATCCCCAAACGGATTTTACCACTGATCTTTTGGTTAAAAGATTTTATCGTCTCATGGATCTGGTCGGTTTGGTTAAGCACCAATTGCGCCTGGTCGATGATGAGCCGCCCTATTTCGGTGGCAATCACTGGCTTTTTGGTGCGATCGAAAATCACAATCCCCAGCTCATCTTCCAGTTTTTTTACCTGCATGCTTAGCGTGGGCTGCGTTACAAAGCATGCCTGCGATGCTCTGGCAAAATTGCGGTGGCGGTCGATGGCCACCAGATATTGTAGTTGTACGAGAGTGATCACTGAAAATTAATATTTAAAAATTACTAAAATCGCTGTGCCTTTGCCAACTTCTTCTTACAGCCTTGCAGCAGGCTTTTCGTTATCGTTATCTTCATTTTTTAATAAAAAAACAGAAGGATTTTAAAGGTAACCTATTGATATCATTGACTTTAATATTATAAAATAATAATACTCAAAGCCGGAAAGTGCTAATCGTAAAAGTGCAAAAGTAAAACTTTATCAATCCCCTCTATTGCATCATAGAAACATTCGATTTGTTTTATATCTTGATCTTGAGTAGTTTTGCATCATTGATTTTTTAAAATTCATTTCATTTATTAACAACAAAAAACTCTCTAATCATGACAGAACAAATGGAAGTACAAGAAGTAAAAAGGATACCCCTTATTGGTGATCAGGCGCCCGACTTTAAGGCTATGACTACCCAGGGAATGATCCAGTTTTCGGAATACAACAAAGGAAAATGGGTAATTTTATTCTCACACCCTGCCGACTTTACGCCGGTGTGCACCACCGAGATGTCAGCTTTTGCCGAGCAAGAAGATGAATTTGCCAAGCACAACACCAAGCTCATGGGCTTGAGCATCGACAGCATTCACTCGCACATAGCCTGGGTGCACAACGTAAAGAAAAATCTGGGCATCACCATGCGGTTCCCAATCATTGCCGACATAGACATGAAGGTAGCCAGTCTTTATGGCATGGTGCAGCCGGGTGAAGCCGAAACTGCCGCTGTGCGCGCGGTATTCTTTATCGACCCCAAAGGCAAAGTGCGCCTCATCATGTACTACCCGCTCAACGTTGGTCGTAACATGGACGAAATCTGGCGCTCGCTGAAAGCACTGCAAACCTCCGATGCCAATGGCGTGGCAATGCCCCTCAACTGGCAGCCAGGCGACAAGGTAATTGTGCCTCCACCAAAAACGGTGACCGAAATGGAAGACCGCGAGAAGAGCGATTACGAAATGGTAGATTTCTATCTTGCCAAAAAAAGCCTTTAAGCATTTTTATTTTTAAAATTTAAAGAGACCAGCACATTGCCGGTCTTTTTTTTATGACATCCATTAGCTGCAGCTCTTGCAATTTCCAACAGGCAGGCAATAGAAATGCTTAATAGTACTTTTGTAAAAAATAAAAATACAGAACTATGTCGTATACCAATGAACAAGTGCTGGAAGCCTTGAAAGAGGTGATTTATTTCCCGAAAGGCGACAACATTGTTTCGCTCAATATGGTGGATCATCTTGAGGTAAAAGGCAACAAAATAAGTTTCACGCTGCTGTTTCCAAAGCCAAACGATAAGGCAGCCGCTATTGTAGAACAATCGTGTGTGGATGCCATCGAAAAGCATCTGGGCGCTGATGCGCAGGTGCGGGGCAACATTACCCTGAAAGCCGGTGCGCGCGATGCCCTTTCCAGGATAAAACACATCATAGCCATAGCTTCGGGCAAAGGCGGTGTGGGCAAATCAACTGTGGCAGCTAACCTGGCAGTGGCGCTGGCCAAAACAGGCGCACGCACCGGAATCCTCGACGCTGACATTTACGGCCCCTCCATCCCGCTGATGTTTGACCTGGAAAATGCCCAGCCCATGGCGGAACATCGCGATGGCCACGACGTGATTATCCCGATAGAACAATATGGCCTAAAAGTGCTCTCCATAGGCTTTTTCATACAGCCCAACCAGGCGTTGCTCTGGCGCGGCCCCATGGCTTCCAATGCTTTGAACCAACTGCTGCGCGACACCGATTGGGGCGAGCTTGATTACCTGGTGCTGGACCTTCCTCCCGGAACCGGCGACATCCATCTCACCATTGTGCAGGAAGTAGACGTGTCGGGTGTAGCCATTGTGAGCACACCACAAAATGTGGCGCTGGCCGATGCACGTAAAGCATTCAGCATGTTCAACAACGAAAAAACCAGAGTGCCCATCCTGGGGCTTATCGAAAACATGTCGTACTTTACCCCTGCCGAACTGCCCGACAACAAATATTACATCTTTGGAAAAGAGGGCGGCAGGCAACTGGCCAACGAGGCCGGCGTGCCATTTCTGGGCGAGATACCACTTGTGCAGAGCATTTGCGAAAGCGGCGACAGAGGAAAACCCGTAGCGCTGGAAAACAACGACAACCCGGTGGCCAAAGCTTTTGATGAGCTGGCCAGAAACATCATTGCAAATCTTAACAAACCTAAAGGTTCGCCCTTTGCCTGAAATAATTCAGCCAGTTTATAGTTTCTTTTTTTGTTATTAATATCATCATCCAATGGAAAACAACAGAGAAGAGATCAAGCGTAAAGTAGAAAATGTTATCGAACAGATACGTCCCTACCTGCAACAGGATGGCGGCGACATTGAATTTATTGAACTTACCGACGACAACACAGTGAACGTGAAATTGCTTGGCGCATGTGGCACATGCCCTTACAGCACCATGACACTAAAAAGCGGTGTGGAAACGGCCATGAAAAAAGCCATCCCTGAAATAAAATCAGTAGAAGCTGTAAATTTAGAATTGTAAAAAATAGATAATGTTTGTTGTTTCACATCAAGGCTGCCGGAATTTTCCAGCAGCCTTTTTTGTTTAAAATAAGCTTGACTTGGTAAAAATTGTTAAGAATGAGCCGGTTTGCAAGCAGTATAAAGGGCACCTGCTAAATAGTAGTACATTTGGCATGGTTTTTCTCGTCCATTGTTTTTGATAAATTTAGCTACTAAAAAATAATTGACATTGTTTAATCATAAAATTGAATTAATTAAATCTTAAAAATTATGAAAAAAATTCTATTCCTTTTCGCAATCGCACTGTTTATGAGCTTCTCCGTAAAAGCTCAGAGTGTTTATCATCCGTGGATCATTGGTGTGGGTGCCAACTACACCGACTTTAACGTGATCAACTATCCTGTCGGCGATCAGTTTCAGGATGCCAACTGGATGGGCAAACATTTGCCTACTATGTTGCGTTTTGGCCGCATGCTCAACAATTCGTTTACACTAACAGCAGTGGCTTCGCAAGTAACGCTGGATGTGGACAAGCTCAATCGCATACCGCTGGATAATAATATCTACAGCGACTTTTTCTGGAAAGTCGGCGGACAGCTTGAGTATCATCTTGCCAACGGCTACATCATCAACGAGAAAAGCTGGTTCGCTCCCTATATCTTTTCCGGGGTAAGCGGTTCCACAATTAACGAGGTAACTTACGCAAGCGTTCCGATGGGCGTAGGCTTCAATATCTGGGTTTCAGAATATGTGGGCTTCAACTTCCAGGGATCGTATGATTATATTTTCGATTTCGACGACTACATGCACTATTCAGCAGGTATCATCGTGCGTTTTGGTAAGGCAATCGACAAAGATAAAGACGGCATTCCTGACCTTTACGATGCTTGTCCGGAAACCCCGGGAGTAGAACTACACGACGGCTGTCCGGATACCGATGGCGACGGCGTGGTGGATAGCCTTGATAAATGCCCCGATCGCTATGGTCCCGCTTCGGCTGACGGCTGTCCTGACATGGACGGCGACGGAATTCCGGATCATCTCGACAGATGCCCCAACGAGCCTGGTACCCTTGCCAACCAGGGCTGTCCTGATACCGACGGCGACGGCATCATCGACATCGAAGACCATTGCCCCAACGAGCCAGGCCCTGCCGCTACGCATGGCTGCCCTGATGCTGATGGTGACGGCGTGCCGGATAAGTGGGATCTGTGTCCCAACGAGCCGGGTCCAATAAGCAATGCAGGATGTCCGGTAGAGGAAGCCTCTTCCACCACGATAATTATCCCTGTCGAAAAACAGGAAGCTATCCAGATGAACCAAAAAAACATAGAGTTCGATATCAACAGCGCCAAACTGCGCGAAAGTTCCATTGAGAGCCTGGATAATATCATCAAGATTATGAAAGAATATCCGCAGTCGCGTTACACCGTTTATGGATATACTGACGATACAGGCCCTGCTTTCTTCAACTTTAACCTTTCGAAGCAACGTGCAGCTTCCGTTAAGGAGTATTTCGTGAAAAACGGAATCGCTGCCGACCGACTGGAATCAGCAGGATTTGGCGAGCAAAATCCATTGCTCCCCAATACCAGCGAAGCTAATCGCAAGATGAACCGCAGGGTGGAAATTAATTCCATCAGCAAATAGAGATGACGTTAAATCACCAGTCAAAGAATAAGCCCGGCACACGCGTGTGCCGGGCTTTTTTTATGAATGCAGGAATCACTAACCCCGCGTCTTTAGGCCGGGGGATAAAACGATTCAAAATGTAGTGGGCTTTAGCCCAAAAAATGCTTTGAAATCACCATTCTTTCACAACAGATATTTAGCGACGATAGGCATGCGCCGCCCCCTGCCAAAAGCTTTGGGGGAAACCCGCAAAATGGGCGGTGTCTGATGGCGTTTGTATTCGCTGGTATTTACCAACTTTAAAATACGCCGCACCGTGGCTTCATCACATCCGGCAGCAATAAGTTCTTGCGAACCCTTTTGCAACTCGATGTATTGGTAAAGAATTTTATCAAGGATGTCGTAGTCGGGGAGCGAGTCGCTGTCTTTCTGGTCGGGGCGCAGCTCTGCCGAGGGTGGCTTGGTAATAATGTTTTCGGGGATGACCTCACCGTTGCGGTTGATGTAGCGCGCCAGGGCAAAAACATCTGTTTTGTACACATCGCCCAGCACCGAAAGCCCGCCGTTCATATCCCCGTAAAGGGTACCGTAACCCACAGCCGCCTCGCTTTTGTTGGAGGTGTTGAGCACAATGTATCCAAACTTGTTCGAAATTGCCATGAGCAGTGTGCCGCGGATGCGCGCCTGCAGATTTTCTTCGGTAAGACCGAAAGGCAAATCTTTGAAAATGGGCGCCAGGATTTTTCCGAAACTTTCGTAAGCATCACCAATAGAAATGATCTCGTGCGGGCTGCCAAAATTTTGCAGCATCTCCAGCGAATCGTCCACCGAGTGCTGCGACGAAAAGGGCGAAGGCATCAGCACCGAAAGTACATTATCATTTCCAAGGGCTTGCGCTGCAAGCGCAAGCGTAACCGCCGAATCGAGGCCGCCCGACAGACCCAGCAATGCGCGGTCAAAACCAAGTTTCCCGAAATAATTACGAATCCCCATCACCAGGGCATCGTGTATCAAGCCGATCTTACGATCATCGGCAGGATATTTATCACCAGGTCGCTGGGGCGAATGAACGGACAGATTATCGGTATCAAAAACCTCAAAATCTTCTTCAAAATATTTCAATTCGCCGGCAACTTTCCCATCAGCACCAATCGCCAGGGAGCCACCGTCGAAGAGCAATTCGGTTTGCGCACCCACATGATTTACATAAAACAACGGCAATTTGTAACGATTCACATTGGCCAGCAACATATCGGTACGCGCCACATGCTGCGTGTAATTAAAAGGCGAGGCGGCGATATTGATCATCAGATCGGGTTGGTGGCGCATCAGCTCATCCATTGGCGTGGTGGTATAGAACGCATTGTTGCCGAAATTCCACAGGTCTTCGCAAATGGTGAGCGCTATTTTTTTATCGCCCACCTGTACAATGTCAAATTCTGTGTTGGGTTCAAAATAACGATACTCGTCAAACACGTCGTAGTCGGGGAGCAGCGTTTTGCGCCGGATGGTTTTCACCTCCCCGTCGGCAAGGACGTAAGCTGCGTTGAACAAGCCTTTGCCGTGTTCGGCGGGATTGCGCTCGGGGGCACCCACGATGGCTGTGATTCCCACACATCCGGCGGCTATTTGCCCGATAGCTTTATGGCATTGTGTAATAAAATCATCAAACTCCAAAAAATCGCCGGGAGGATAACCCGACACGGCAAGCTCGGCAAAAACTACCAGCTCGGCGCCATCGGTTTTAGCACGCCCGATGGCCTGCAGGATGCGTGATACGTTACCCGAAAAATTCCCGATGTGATAATTGATTTGTGCAAGAGCAATGCGCATGGCTGAATGATTTTTCTTTTTTAGAAAATAACGCCCAACGTAAGCTCGATAAAATGGGGTGCCGCTTTTTGTTTCACATCATCGTCCACGGTATTGTAGCCTTTCATAATATTAGAGATGCCGTTGTAATAGGTGAGGCCGAAAACCAGGGAGGTGGAGTTGTCGATATAATATTCGATGCCGCCACCCAACACCAGCGAAGCTTTCAGCAGGCGGGTATCGTCGGTGCGGTCGCGCTCGTTGGTTTCGGACTCATAGACGCCGCCAACACGGTATTGAAAGGTCTCTTCAGTTTTTGTTTTGATATTAAAAGCCAGCGAAAATCCTATCTGGCCATAATACTGCATCTTGTCAAAGCGGTTGGTTTTCATTTTTAGCGTAAGCGGAATATCGATGTAGCGTAGTTTCATGTCGCTCACCATGGTTCCGGTAATGGTCGTGGTATCGGTTCCATTCACCACCCTATTCTGAAATGGATAAGAAATTTCCCCATTTAGATAATTGAGATTAAAACCGGTGGCGAAAAAATAATTTTCGGTGATGGTGATGTCGCTGATAAACCCCCAGGAAAATCCCGCCTGTGTGCCTTTATTTTTATAACCCTCCGAGTCGGGCGAAACCCAACTAATGGCGGGAGCTACTTTTAAACCAAAGCGAAAAGGTTTTACCTGGCTGAAAGCAGTGTGCGCCATCAGCAGCGAAACAAGGGTGAAGAGTAGAGCAGTTTTTTTCATAATATTTTCGATGGTTAATAATCCGGATTAATAAAATAAACGGAGGCAAAAATAGTGAAAGATTAGGAGGAACCAGCAGCTTAGGAAACAATTAAGCCTTTACGGTGCAGGTGACTAAAAAAAGTCAAGAAAAAACATAACAAGAGATAATGCAAAATGGAATTGAATATCGAATATTCAATAAAGCCTGTCGGTGGTAATTAGATTGCATTGATTCTGAAACAGATTTCTCTCCGCCAGCCGGCGGATCGAAATGACACGACTGCCACGGACAAAGGGGGCATAAGTGGCGGGCGCTGCGCACCCGCCACTTATGCCCAATACAGATTATCGCGTGTCACATCGACTGGAAATTTTGCGAAGCAAATTTGGAGGGAGAAATCTGTATTAATTCAGCCGCTCACAACATCACCAATAACAGCAGCCGGGGCTATTCTGCAATGATTAATAATTTTTACCAATGCACTTTGCGTTTTCTGTCTATATTTGTCGCCTTTCAAAGAAACATTAACTTAAACACATAAAAATTATGAAACGATTCACCTTTGTAATGATTCTGCTGCTGGCTACCGGCTTTGCCTTTGGCCAGATTTCGTTAGGCCCCAAGATCGGCTTCAACACATCCAAGCTTACAGTGGATGCTTCTGATATCAGTTCCGATCTGAAAAACTCCTTCAACTTTGGTGTGTTCCTGCGTGTTGGCAAAAAATTCTATCTGCAGCCAGAGGTCAACTGGATGACGCGTGGTAGCGTATTTAAAAAACCGGCGATGGATAACCTAAGCCCCGTCGAGCAGGAGATCGACCTGAAAACCATCGAAATACCCGTTTTGGTAGGATGGCGGCTCATCAACCTGGGAGTGGCCAATATCCGTGTGATGGCCGGCCCCTCAGCCTCTATTGTGGTAGATAAAAGTGTAGAAACAAAAAAGGGCGTAGAAATATTAAAAGACAGCGACATCAACGACATGATCTGGGGATTGAATGTGGGAGCCGGAATAGATGTGCTGATGTTTACCCTCGACGTACGCTACCAGATGGGATTGAATGAAGTGATAGAGAAAGTGAATAACTTCGATTTCAATTCCAAAAACAATGTATTCTGTGTATCGCTGGGCTGGAAAATCATTTAACCAACAATAATTTTTCCCGCCGGCGGGTTATTAAAAAGTGTCAGCATCTTTTTTAAATGTTGACACTTTTTTTTGCTTATCGCAATAGCCAAACAAACAGAAATGAAAGCTTATCAGTTATCAATTTTTCTTTTTACGCTGCTGCTCTCCGCATGCAGTGGTGAAGGCAGCAGGCTCGACATCGACACCCGCGACACAGAAATTGCACCGGTGCGCATCATGCGTTACGAACAGGCACTTTTCGGAATAGCGCCCGACAGCATGCAGCCACAGCTTAAAGCCATTGCTCCGCAGTTTCCGGTATTCCTGGATGCCGACCTCGACGACACGCTCAATATCATGCGGCTGCACGACTTTGTTATCGATCCGCTCAACCAGCAACTGTACCGAAGGTCGCAGGAAGTATTTCCCGATCTCACCCCCTACGAGCGAGATTTTACCGAAGCCTTCAAGCGCTTCAGGTATTTCTTTCCGGATGGCACACTGCCTGATATTTTTAGCTACGTGTCGGGCTTGCTTTATGAAAATCCGGTGCAGTTTTTTAATGAAGATATGATTGTAGCGCTCGACATGTACCTGGGCGCCGATATGGAAACCTACCGCAAAATGCGCTTGCCGCTTTATGCCATCCGCACCATGACGCCCGAATATCTGGTTCGCGACGGCATTGCCGAACTGTATCTGTATCATTTTGCCTTGCGCCCCGGCACCACTTTTCTCGATCAGGCCATCGACAAAGGGCGCCGGCTCTGGTTCCTCGACGCCCTGCTGCCCGCAACCCCCGACAGCATCAAGATCGGATTTACGCAATCGCAGCTCCAATGGTGCCGGCAAAACGAAGCCAACATCTGGTCGTTCATCATACAAAACGACCTGCTTTATTCGTCCGACACACAGGTGCTGCGCAAATTCTTTGCCGACGGACCGTTCACCTCCGACTTCTCCACTGCTTCGCCGCCGCGCATTGGCGAGTGGTTAGGCTGGCAAATCGTGCGTTCTTTTATGGATCGAAATGAAAATGTTTCGCCGGAGGAATTATTTACAAGCATCCAGGCGCAGGAAATCTTGAATCGCTCTGGCTACAAACCCAGGGGCAAGGTTACGCCTTGATGAGCAGCCAGCAGTTCTCATTCATATAATAGTGTCTGTTCATCCCACTCAATCCATCTCCTCACGCTCTTTGCTCCCTGCCCCCTGCGCCCTTCGCCCCGCGCCCTGCATTTTGGTCTTCACTTTTGATGTTGTAAATATTTTTTACCTTCACCGGCTCAAATGAAGAATATCATGCTCATGATTCGTGCTATGAAAAAAATGAAAATTTATGCTGACAGAAATTTCCTCCGATTTTTCTTTGGCTCTTTAATTCTTGTTTCGTTATTCACAACACCGGCTTTTGCCCAGCCTGTGGTTATTGCCAAAAGCGATGCCGTAGCTGTTCCGCAATTACATGCTGTACCTACCAAACGCGCTGCTAACGATAACCATCCCGTTGCACCCCCGCCACAAGCTGATAACTTAAACCCGTCTTACACCAAAGGCTCGGCCAGCGCCACCTACACTGCCGGCATTATCAACACCGACTTTGGTTTTCAGTCGATGGGGCAAAGCTCCACCTGCCCGGGTTTGCTCTCGATAAATATTCCGGCAGATGCCACGATCACTTCCGTGGATGTGGAATATGCAATGACAGCCAAAAGCTATTGGTTGTTTTGGGTTGGATATATGGCGGAACAACGCTCACAGTTGCGATGTGCTTCGCCGGGAGGAATCAGTGAGATGCAGGTGTTCTCCGGGACAGGCAACACTACCGGCACACAATATTACAGCCGGACCGGCCTGAACATCGCCAATGGCGTAACCGGGGGAGGAAATATCCAGTTTCAGCTTCATGCCGGCCGCACAGCACTATTTAGTGGATGCAACCGCGATGTTAATCTGGTGGACAATGGCAGTTGGACAATTACGATACATTACACCGTTGAACCGATTCCCGATTTTACAGCCGCTCCAACGTTTGCAAATGTGAATCAACCCATACTTTTCACCAGCACCACAACGGGCGATGTAACAAGCTGGAACTGGAACTTTGGTGCCGGTGCCAGTCCGGCCACCGCTGCTACGCACGGGCCTCACTCGGTAAGTTACGCTACTCCCGGCAACAAAACCATCAGCCTGACGGTAAACGGAAACATCACCAAAACAAAACCTGCCTATGTTTTCATTAATATCCCCACACTGACAGCTACAGCTACTCACACTGACGGACAAATTCCCACAGATAGTCGTTTTGATAGCAACAGGGATTTTTCCCGGTGCCCCGGAGAGCTTACTGTTACTATTCCCGCAGGAGCAACCATTACAGGAGTGGACGTAGAATATACGATGACTGCAAGAAATTCTGGTTGGAAATCGGAACAACGTTCGCAGTTGTGGTGCGTATCTGCCGGTGGTATCAACGAATCATCCGTTTATTCGGGATCGGGCATCACCGGAGGATCTCAAAATTACAGCCGCACAGGCCTTACCATTGCGAATGGTGTGACAGGCGGCGGCGATATTCGTTTTGAACTACACGCCGGTCGCACTTGGTCATCACAATCTCATAATAATTGTGATACTTACAATAATTATGTAAATGCGTCATCCTGGAAAATTAAGGTGTATTATCAATTGGTTCTTTCGCCACAGTTTTATGCTACTCCATTGAATACTTACACCGGACAAACCGTAACTTTTACTGATAATAGCATCGGAGCTGTTACCAGTTGGGACTGGGATTTTGGTAGTGGCGCCATTCCTGCTGCTGCCACCACACAAGGCCCGCATAATGTTATTTACGCAACCACCGGCTACAAAACCGTAGCACTTACAATTAACAATACCTACACCAGCACAAAACCCGATTATATTTTTGTTAGCAACCCTAACGACTGGCTAAAATGGGATGATAATGTGAATGCCAGCAGAATAGGCCGAACTCCTGCGGGTATTTTGCAGACGGCAGTAAAGTTCCTGCCGGCAGATTATAATGCTTTTCTTAATCGGCAGATTACGCGCATCAGGGTATTTATTGGTGATTTGCCAACCAGTTCCACAATAAAAATTTGGCAGGGAACCACCAATGCCAACATGACAGAGTACTACAGCCAGCCTTTTACACCCACAGATAATAGCTGGAACGAGATTGCTCTGACTCAGCCCTATGTTATCGACAACACCAGGGATCTCTGGTTTGGTGTAGTTTATTCGTTGGGGATAGATGTTTATTCTGGCGGCGTAGATGCGCAAACCAACCACAATGGTAAAGGAAACCTGTACCGACTTGATCCTAACGATCCTAATGCCTGGTTTACATTATCCTCAGCAGGCATTGACGGCGACTGGAACCTGCAGGCTTATCTGGTGACCACCGGCAGTTGGACGGGGGTGGTGTCGTCGGCATGGGAAAACGCCAACAACTGGTTCACCTTCACGGTGCCAACAACGGGTTCAGATGTGGATATTCCCGTTACGCCACACGACCCCGTTATCAGTAGTATGCCGGTGATACGCAATCTTTCGATACAGTCGGGCGCCTCCCTTACCATTGCACCCAACAGCACCCTTACTGTTTCGCAAACGATAACCAACAATGCAGGCAATGGCGGACTTGTGGTTGCCTCGACTGCCGCAGGAACCGGTTCGCTCATCCATAACACAGCAGGGGTGGCCGCCACTTTCGAGCGCTTCGTGCCGGGAGAGGCCGAGACCTGGCACATCCTCTCTTCGCCCATGACTGATCAGCCCATCTCGGGCAACTTCACGCCGCCAGGCTCCTACGCCGACGGCACCGGCTACGACTTTTTTACCTGGTACGAACCCGATACTTCCTGGGTTTATCTGCTCAACGACAGCTATCCGCCCACCTGGTTTACAGCCAATGATGGCAGCAACAACTTCCTGCAGGGACGCGGCTACATGGTGGAATACGAACAACAATATCCTACGCTCGTTTTCGGCGGCACCCTGGCAGCCGGCGATGTAAATGTGCCGGTTACCAAAACCATTGGCACGGGCGATGTCTTTGGCAGCAACCAGCTGGGCAATCCCTATCCATCGTCGATCGACTGGAAAGCCAGCGGATGGAACCGTACCAATCTGCAGCAAACTGCCGGCGGCTACTCCGTTTGGATTTGGAACGACACCGCCTATAATTACGGCGTGTACAACTCGGCATCCATCGGCGATATGGGCACCCTGGGCGTTACGCGCTACATTGCGCCAACGCAGGGATTCTTTGTGCAGGCGGCGCAAAATGGCAGCATCAGCATGAACAACAACATACGCGTACACAACAATGCCTCGGAGTGGCTCAAAAGCACTGCCCAACGCCCCGATCAGTTTTTCCTCACGGTATCTTCTGGCGATGGCTGGGGGGAAGACGAAATACTTATCGGCCTCGACAAACACGACGAATCTTCCGGTTCTTACAAGCGGTTTAGCTTTGTAAATACTGCACCAGCACTATGGATTCCCGACAAGGGGCAATTCTTTTCTTCATTGCTTTTTGATTCCCTTACCGACCATCCGGTGATACCCGTTGCTTTTCGTGCAGGAGCTGCCGGCAGCTACCGCATCACCTCCTGGTTTGAAAAAGAGATGATACAGACAGCTATTTTGATTGATAAAAAAACCGGCCAGCGCATCGATCTTCTTGAGACGGATGAATATCTTTTCCAGGCTTCGCCCAAAGATGATGCAGGACGTTTTGTGCTGCAACTGCAGGAAGGTCTCTTCCCCGATCCGCATCAACCTTTGCCGGTGCGCATTTTTGCCTACAACGGCATCCTCACCATCGACCTGCGGCTGATAGAGGATCCCTGTGCTGTAAAGATATTCGATCCGATGGGAAATCTGCTGCTCGACCAATCCATCGAAGGCAGAGAGCAAGCCAAAATTCCTATGACAGGCCGACGCGGAATGTTTATCGTAAGAGTACAAAATGAGCAGGGGAAAGCCATTAATAAAATTGTTCTTTAATAAAAGACGAAATTTGAACTACGACTATCCTATTGGTATTTTTTTTATAAATTGCGCAAAAATTAAATTTTTTACTCCTCAATACATTCAGCTAAAAATCATTAGAGATGATAACGGGCAAAGAGAGTACAAGATTTGGCCAAAAACTCCCGGTAGGATTTCCGGTTTGGCTGCTGCTATTCCTGATGTTCAATTTCTCTATTAACCATCAGGCTAAGGCGCAATTTGCCGGTGGAACAGGAACCGTGCAAGACCCCTACCAGATATCGAATGTAACCCACCTCCAAAACATTCGCACCGCCCCAAACACTGCACATTTTAAATTAATCAACAACATTGATGCTTCCGCAACCCGAACCTGGAATGGCGGTCAGGGATTTAATCCCGTTTCTTACCTGAACGGGAATATTGACGGAAACAACTTTACCATCACCGGATTATACATAAACCGAACGGGTTCGCAGGTAGCCATGATTAACCACATTGGCCCTGGTTGCACGGTGAAAGATCTGACTTTGGCTGACATTGAAGTAAAAGGAGGCTCCAGCGCAGGTACTTTAGCGGGCGTTTTGTCTGGGAAATTACTGAACGTGAATGTATCGGGATCGGTTACCGGATCGGTTTATACGGGCGGTTTGGCGGGAGAAATTTATTCAAACAGTTCTCTGCAAAACTGCAACGCCAATGTCACCGTGTCCTCTACCGGCCAAAACTCCGGAGGCCTGATTGGGTATAACATTGGCGCCACCATAAAAAACTGCTCTTCTTCCGGATCAGTTACCTGTGCCGGTAACGCTGGAGGATTGATAGGAAGAAATGATGGGAATATCTCAGATTGTTCTTCAAGCTCATCGGTGGCAGGCACAGGAAATATAGTTGGCGGCCTGATCGGCTTTAACAATGGTGGTAAAATAACGGATTGCCATTCGACCGGAGAAACCTCCGGCGGTGATAATACCGGTGGACTGATAGGTTATAATGGATACGGCACATCCTCAATCCTCAACTGTTATTCAACATCCGATGTCAACGGAAATAATAACACCGGGGGTTTAGTCGGTTTTAACAATGGTGGTAAAATGACAGATTGCCATTCGACCGGCGAAACTTCGGGCGGTGACAATACAGGTGGACTGATAGGCTATCATGGATATGGTTCATCCTCAATCCTCAACTGCCATTCGACATCCGATGTGGACGGAAATAAAAACGTCGGAGGTTTGGTGGGCTTCAACCAGGATGGTACAATTGACTTGACCTACTCTACAGGAGAGGTTAACGGAAAATCTGAAACCGGAGGATTGGTGGGCTTTATGGCCTACGGTTCGGCCAAAATAAAACGGAGTTTTTCCACCTCCGATGTAACCGGCTCCAATAACAATATCGGCGGGTTGGTCGGATCACTAGAACAGGGAACCATCGAAAACTCCTATGCAACAGGGGTGGCATCGGGAAATAATAAAGTGGGTGGCCTGGTGGGAGAGATGAAATGGGCAACCGTCGATCGTTGCTATTCTACAACTCTCGTAAATTCAAACGGAGGCCAAAAAGGTGGTTTGATTGCTTCCAGGAACGGAGGGTCAGTAAACTCCTCATTCTGGGATAAGGAAACCTCCGGTCAAAACTCAAGCGATGGCGGAACTCCAAAAACAACCGTGCAGATGTTGGATATTAATACCTTTACCAATGCCGGTTGGGATTTTAACTCCATTTGGTCTATTGATCCGGAGATAAATGATGGCTATCCTTTTCTGGCAGATCTTCAAGGATTTTTTAAAATTATTTGGACCGGAAACCTGGATATAGTATGGGAAAAACCAGGTAACTGGAGCAACGGCGCTGTTCCACAAGCTAACGACAAAGTAAGAATACCCGCCGTCCCCAACCAGCCCACCATCTCCACGGCTGTAACCATCAAAAGCATAAACATTCAGCCCAACAGCGTAGTAACCATTGCGCCTAAAGGTAGCTTATCAGTGAGCGGAACGCTTAACAACATGGCCGGAACATCAGGATTGGTCGTCAGCTCAACTGCCGCCGGCACCGGCTCGCTGATTCACAATACCGTCGGTGTGCCGGCAACATTTCAACGCTATATTCCCGGTGAGGCCGAGACCTGGCACATCCTCTCTTCGCCCATGACCGATCAGCCCATTTCGGGCAACTTCACGCCGCCAGGCTCCTACGCCGACGGCACCGGCTACGACTTTTTTACCTGGTACGAACCTGACACCTCCTGGGTTTATCTGCTCAACGACAGTTATCCGCCCACCTGGCTTACGGCCAACGGCAACAACAACTTCCTGCAAGGACGCGGCTACATGGTGGAGTACCAACAACAATATCCTACGCTCGTTTTCAGTGGCACACTTAATAATGGGGAGGTGAGCATACCCGTTACCAAAACAACGGGGGTGGGCGACCTCTTTGGCAGCAATCAGCTTGGCAATCCTTACCCGTCGTCCATCGACTGGAAAGCTGCCACCGGCTGGAGCCGCACCAGTCTTCAGCAAATTGCCGGCGGCTGCTCCGTATGGATTTGGAACGACACTGCCTATAATTACGGCGTGTACAACTCGGCATCCATTGGCGATATGGGCACCCTGGGCATTACGCGCTACATTGCGCCAACGCAAGGGTTTTTTGTGCAGGCGGCGCAAAGCGGCAATATCACTATGAACAACAGCATACGCGTACACAACAATGCTTCCGAATGGTTCAAAAGCACTGCCCAACGCCACGATCAGTTTTTCCTCACAGTGATCTCCGCCGATGGCTGGGGCCAGGACGAAATACTTATCGGCCTCGACAAACGCGAGCAAGCCTCCGGTTCTTTCAAGCGGTTTAGCTTTGTAAAGTCTGCGCCGGCACTATGGATTCCCGACAAGGGGCAATTTTATTCCTCCTTGCTTTTTGATTCCCTTACCGACCATCCGGTGATACCCGTTGCATTTCGTGCAGGAGCCGCCGGCAACTACCGCATCACCTCCTGGTTTGAAAAAGAGATGATACAGACAGCTATTTTAATTGATAAAAAAACCGGCCAGCGCATCGATCTTCTCGAGACGGATGAATATCTTTTCCAGGCTTCGCCCAAAGATGATGCAGGACGTTTTGTGCTGCAACTGCAGGAAGGTTTGTTTCCCGATCCGCATCAGCCTTTGCCGGTGCGCATTTTTGCCTGCAACGGCATCCTCACCATCGACCTGCGGCTGATAGAGCATCCCTGTGCTGTAAAAGTATTCGATCCTTTGGGAAACCTGCTGCTCGACCAAACCATCGAAGGCGGTGAGCAGACGAACTTTCCGATGGTTGCCCGACGCGGGATGTTTATCGTAAGAATACAAAATGAGCAGGGAAAAGCCATTAATAAAATTGTTCTTTAATAAAAAATATAGAAATATGAGTAAGATTTTGGTGATCGATGATGACGAGTTTATGAGAAGCCTGATAGCCACTTTGCTAACGAAGGCCGGCCATGAGGTAATAATTGCAAAAGATGGAGAAGAGGGGCTGCGACTTCTTAAGAAAAAGGAGCCTGACCTCATCCTCACCGATTACAAAATGCCGGGCATCAGCGGGCTTGACGTGGTGCGTCAGGCAGAAAGCAAGTATCCGGGCTTGCCGGTAATTATCCTTACCGGCTATGGCGCCACGGAGCTTACCATCAAAGCTATTCAGGCAGGCGCATTCGACTACCTCGAGAAACCGGTAAGGAATCTGGAGTTGCTCGAAGTGGTTCAAAATGGTTTAAAAGCCCACGAACGCAGCAAAAGCCTCAAAGCACTCATCAACCCTGCCGCACGCCAGGAACTGGAAGATAATCTGATGGCCGGAAAAACCCCTGCCATGCGCGAAATATTCAAAAACATAGGCCGGCTCTCGGTCAACATGGTGAACGTGATAGCTACCGGTGAATCCGGAACAGGAAAAGAACAGGTAGCACGGCTGATACACTTCAGCGGCATCAACCGCGACCATCCTTTTGAAGTGATTCAATGCAATAGTCTTGACGAAAATCTGCTACACAACGAGATGTTTGGTGCCGTAACTGCTGATGGCACGGTGGTGCCGGGGAAGCTCGAGACTGTAGGAAAGGGAACTGTTTTCCTGGGCGAATTCAGAGAGCTGCCGCATAAACTGCAGGAAAAGCTGCTGCTGTCGTTGCAACACCAGCAGATCTTACGTCCCGATGGTACCATCGTTCCGTTGCAGGCACGATTTGTCTCCGGCTCTGCCGTGAGTGACGACGACGCCGGACAAACGAACAAATTCTTGCAGGAGCTACTTTACCGGCTGCGCATGTTTGTGTTGTATCTGCCTCCCCTGCGCGACAGGCTGGAAGATATCGACGAGCTGGCACAGATTATCCTCAGCCGCCTCAACCGCCGCCTTAATAAAAAAGTTTCCAAAATTGAAGATGGCGTATTGGATTATCTCAAAAATTACTCCTGGCCCGGCAACATCCGTGAGCTTGAAAACGTGCTTACCCAGGCAGCGATTCTTGCCCACAACGACGTCCTCGAAATGAGAAATATCCCTGTGCTGCCCGGAATATCGCACCCACAAGGCTTGAGTTACTCCAGCCAGGACTTGCTTCCTATGCACAAAATCGAAAAAATTCACATCCGGAAAGTCCTCGAAGCCACTCAATGGAACAAGGTGAAGACCTCTGAAATTTTGCAGATTACGCGTCCCACGCTCAACAATAAAATAAAGAGATACGAACTACTCCCTGCCGTTCCAAAAAGAAGAAGCCGCTACATAAAGATCAAAGACCGCGATAAAATGCAGGAGTAGTAAGTTCCGTGCTCGGTGTTTGTTGTTTGTTGTTCGTTGTTTGTTGTTTGTTGTTTGTTGTTTGTTGACGTTTCGAGGTCCTGAGGACGCTCGAAAGTCAGAACATAGAAACGTTAAAAGACAAAGGCAGGATGTTGTTTATTGTAAATCAAAATTTCTCAGTGTTACTCTGTGCAAAACACCGTGTTACTCTGTGTAACTAAATGCTGTTCCCGGGTTTGGACGAGGCTTTGCTTCGTCTTTTCTTTTTTACCAGGTTTCTGCCGGCATCCCTACAAAAACCATTTTTAGACCTATTCCCGATTTGAGAATGGCGCCTTTTGGGATCCCTCTCCAGGGCTGCTATCTAACGGGTTGTTAATCCCTTAGAGCGATTTCTTAAAGCAATCCCAAAACTTTTCCCCCAAAATCTTTTTAGGCCAATGTATAACTCCGATATTTGGAAGTGTCATTTCAATAAAGTTCTAAGATATTATGAAAGCGCTTATCCACATCGGTCTGTTATTTATCTGGCTGGCAATTCTGCCCGGAGCTGCGGCACAGGTAAGGGTTACGGCACACGTAACCGCCGAAGTGGTAGAGGCATCCGCATTATCTCCCGCCACCCACAACCTCCTGACGCTGCAACGCGATGGCTCTGCCGAAGACCTCGACCTGGGACACATCACCATCAGCGGTAAATCGGCTGCCGTTTGCAACGTGCTGATCAAAACCAGCGACTTGCAAAGCCACGACGGAGAAACCATTGCCTTTACAACCAACAACGCCTCGCCACAAACTACCGAGGTGCTCGATGCCAGCGGTCATGGCCGGATAAACCTCCGCGCTGCCGCCGACAACAACATCCTTTCGCAAAACCACCAGGAGTACGCAGGTGGCTACAACATCAACTTTATTTACAATTAAAAAACTGTTCGTTTCCCGAATCGCTGCGCTCTCGGGATTTCCCCGCTGGGTCGGGGCAGGCAGCTACGCTCAAGTTCGGTATTCGGTGTGTCTGCGGCAGGATTCACAATATGACTATTCCATTCCGGCGAAGAGATAAAAACCTTATTTTCAATTATTTAACCTTAGTAGAAAAATACAACATGTCGTAACAACCTTATTATCTTATCAAATTCGGACAGTAAGGTTGGATAATTATTATGTGGATCACATGCTCTACTAAGGTTCAGAAAACAGGATAAGGTTTTTAATGTCATGTCACCACCCCACCCCCTGACTGTCGAAACCAGCTCGGGCAAACTGGTTTTCCCGAATCCGTTTTCAATGAGAGGCACGAAAGCAGAAAGTCACACCGCGAATAACGCCGGGTGATTGTAGACAGATAAGCACAACTGTTTTATGCGCTGGCAACGTTCACGCTGGTAACTATTTCATTCTACAGCCCTTTCCCCACCTGACTTCTGGCGTGTTTCCCAAAATGAGAATACGCCGGTTGTCCCCGAAAAGGGGCGCCTTAAAGCTGCCGAAACCCACATTTTTGATGCTGCAACGGAGCGATTTCATAAAAATCAGAACTTTCTGCCTGCCTTTTCATGGTTTTCCATAATTTTTCATCGCTTTGGTGATTAGGTGGCGGGTGATTAAGCTGCCTGACACCTTCGTTTTTTCCCAAATTAGGAAAATAAAGCGGTTTATTTTGCCAAAATGAAACAAAAGAAAAACGCCTTCTTAGTCTATCTTATTGGTATGATGGCTTTTACAATCCTGGCACGCACATTGAGTATGGTCTATCATCGTTCATCGAAATTCTTAAACAAAAATTTATAATTTAATCAACAAACAAACTTTTAAAATTTTATTACTATGAAAAAATTTGCAATTCTTTTCGCCGGTCTCTTTCTGATGACTTTTGCTTTCCAGAGTGTTAATGCACAAGGCCCAGCAACTGGTGTAGCAGAAACTTCTGCTACCATTATAGCTCCTATTGCTATCACCAAACAAAAAGACTTGAACTTTGGAAACATTGCTGCTTTAACTACTGCTCAGCAGGTTACAGTTACACCTGCAGGAGATAGAAACTCAACTGAACCACAGGGACTTCCAAATGCCACACCCGGAACAATTACAGCAGCATCATTTACCGTTACCGGATTGGAAAATGCTACCTATTCGATTGAATTGCCAACAACACTCGAGGTTACATCTGATGGAAATACGATGCTAGTAAATAATTTCACATCAACACCCACGCCCACCGGAACATTGACAGGTGGAACACAAACCCTCAATGTTGGTGCTACAATTAATGTTGATGCCAATCAGGCTGCGGGAGAATACACTAATACAAGCGATCTCACTGTTACGGTTGCTTACAACTAAAACATAAAAACATTTTTAAAAGGCAAACCATTACGTTTGCCTTTTTTTTGCTTTTTGCTAAAATTAATACAATTATGATCCGCAATATCATCATAACGTTTCTGCTCTCTTTGCTTCTTTCGACAGGCGCTGTGGCTCAGTCAACCATTACTGCGCAGGCTTTTGCAGAGATCATAGAGGCACTTACGGCCAACGAAACCGATCAGCTCAACTTTGGCCGCTTTTCGACGGATATGAATGGCGGCGACATCATCATCAACCCGGATGGTTCGCGTACCATTCAGGGATCGGTTATCGGCGTGGCCAGCCCTTATGGCCCCGGCATTTTTCAGATTACCGGCGCGCCGGAGGCTTCGTTTACGCTGCAACTGCCCGACGGCCCTGCGGTGCTGATACACCAGGAATCGAGCAAGACCATGTTTGTCGAAAACTGGGTAGCCGACCCGCCGGTAGAAAATGGCCCCGGGGTGCTCACCAACGGCAACAGAATAGTAAGCATCGGCGCCACACTAAGTGTAGGTTCCTACGATGCAAACCCGGTGGGAGTTTATTCGGGCACCTTTCAGCTCACCTTCGCCTACAACTAATTTCGATTTTGAGTGCAATTTATAAATATGAAACGCTGTGACATTCACAGCGTTTTTTTATTCACCAATTAAAAATGTTTGTAGTTTTGACGAAACATTAAATAAACGAAACAATGCTACACAATTACACCATCATTACATCATCAAAGCGCCACTTCGTGACCTCAGCCAAAGCACTTGCGGGGCTGTTTATTCTTTCGCTCCTGCTTATCAGCAGCAGCGTTACAGCACAGGGCAATCTGCTTATCACGCCACGAAGAGTTGTTTTTGAGGGCAACAAATCCTCACAGGAAATCAACCTGGCCAACACGGGGCAGGATTCGGCCACTTACTCCGTATCATTTGTTCAGTACCGCATGACGCCCGAAGGAAGCTTTGAGCAAATAGAAGAACCCGATCCCGGGCAGATGTTTGCCGATAAAATCATCCGTTATTTCCCGCGGCAGGTTACGCTGGCTCCCGGCGAAGCACAGATGGTGCGGATGCAGTTGCGGCGCTCCGGCAACATGGCGGAAGGCGAATACCGCTCGCACATGTATTTCAGAGCCGTGCCCAAGGAAGGCGCGCTTGGACTCGACGAACCACTCGAAGATACCACCGCCATCGGCATTCGTCTTACGCCCATTTTTGGTATCACCATTCCGGTAATCGTCAGAGCAGGCGACACAGAAGCAACCGTTTCACTCGACAACATGCAGCTCGACGCGGTGAACGATTCCACAACGATGCTCAGCCTTACGCTTACGCGCAGTGGGAACAAATCGGTGTATGGCGACCTCACGGTTGACTATGAGCCTCCCAGAGGTGCTTCGATGCAGGTGGGTCTGGTGCGCGGCATTGCCGTTTATACGCCCAACGATATGCGCCGCTTTCAGTTGGAGCTGAAAAAACAGGAGGGTGTAAACTACAACGAGGGCAAACTACTGGTACGCTACGCTGACGCCGAAGAGGGCAAAGAAAAATTGCTGGCCAAAAAGGAGCTGATGCTGAAATAAAAGTAAGCGATTATAACACAATAGATTTCTCCCTCCGGTCGAAATGACACGACCGGCTTAGGCAGAGGGATTAAAGGGTCGGGCGCTGCGCGCCCGACCCCATCACAATCCTTATCATCGCGTGTCATATCGATCCGTCAACTGGCGGAGAGAAATCTTTTCATAAATAATTTTGTTTGCCAAGCAACAATGATAATAAATATGGATATTGATGGATCATACCATTTCATATCAAAGCTTAAAATAAAAAAATGACTTTTTACAATCAACCAATAAAACCAATACCGCTTTTCGGCCGTGGCTGTGGTCCGGGCGTTGTAATGTTTTTAATGTTGTTGGTATTGTCGGGTATCCATAAAGTAAGCGCACAGCAAACGCCTTTCCCGCCTCCCAATCAAATGGAGGTTTACAGTGTGCAACAACTCAACTTTGGCAGCTTTACCACAGGAGCAGGCGGTGGCACGGTAGTGATCAGTCCGGAGGGTTTTCGGTCATCAACGGGTTCGGTGATTCTGATGGGTGGTAATTTTTATCAGGCCCTTTTTGAAATCAAACTCATTCCCGGGCGGCTGGTACAGATTATAGTGGGGCCACAAGTGACCCTTAACCGCATTGGAGGCGGTGGCAGCATGAATATGCAGGTGGGACCTACCGACAAAGGGAGCAGTTTTGTGACTACACTTGGACATCCGTTTTACAATCCTGTAGGCGTAGGAGGTACACTGTTCGTGGGCAACACTACCGCCAACCCTGCCGGCGTATACGAAGGACAGTTCAGTGTTACCTTTATTCAGGAATGACCAGCAAGCCATCATGCAGGGGAAGTTTCGTGTTAAATTTATGTGGAAAAAAAACCAACTCATACTCTTACTTTTACTTCTCCTGTCGGCGCCTGGCACTATGGCACAGGATTTAGGGGAAGATTACGAGGAGATTCTGGTTTTTTTAAAAGTACAGGGCATTGGTGGGTACGAAATCAACAGCGTCTATTCTTACCCCGACAACCGCTTGTATCTTCCCATCACTGATCTGTTTACACTATTGCGCATCAACCAGGAAACTTCCGAACGCTACGACACCATCACAGGGTACCTTTTGCAGGAAAGCAAACCCTACCTCATCAATTATCCACAGCGATATATTTTCGTAAATGGTGATACCACCCGGCTAAAAGAGAAAGACATCCTTAAAACCAGTTCCGGCCTTTATCTCTATACCGGAATCTTTGGGCGGGCTTTCGGGCTTTACAGCACTTTTAATTTCAGAGCACTTACGGTAGAGCTCAAAACCGATATGGAGCTGCCGGCTATACGCGACATGCGCCTGGCACAGATGCGCAAAAACATTGAAATGTTGAAGGGCGAGGTGAAGGTGGATTCTACCATTGGCCGGAAATACCACTGGCTGAAATTTGGCATGATCGACTGGGCCATCAACTCAACACAAACCAGCGGACAAACTACCAACACACGTCTCTCGACAGCCATAGGCGCCGAATTGCTTGGGGGCGAAACCAATGCTGTGCTCAACTATAGCACCGACAACGATTTTGATCTTCGCAACCAACAATTTTCGTGGCGCTGGGCCAACAACAAATCCAAATACATCCGCCAGGTGGTGGCCGGAAAGATTAGTCCCGGCTCCATTTCTTCTGTGTACGATCCGTTTTATGGCGTAATGGTAACCAACACCCCTACAAGCTTCAGGCGTTCCTTTGGCGAATACACGCTGACGGGCTATGCCGAGCCGGGCTGGACGGTGGAACTTTACATCAACAATGTGCTGGTGAATTACATGAAAGCTGATGCTTCGGGTTTTTACAGCTTTGAAGTGCCGCTGGTGTATGGCGCTTCGGAGGTGGTGGTAAAGCTCTATGGGCCTTATGGAGAAGAGCGCATCCGCAAGGAGCCCGTGAGCATCCCGTACAACTTTTTGCCCAAAGGCGAGCTGGAATATGTGATCCGCGGCGGGATGATTGACGATACGCTGCAATCGACATTTACGCGCGCCGAGGCCAGCTATGGCGTCAACCGGTTTATGACACTGGGAGGCGGCATGGAGTATTATTCTTTTTTAAAAAACAACCAGGGCATTCCTTTTGTCAGCGGTTCTTTCTCGCCATTTAACAACCTTTTGCTCACGGGCGAATATGCCGACAAAGTGCGGGCGCAGGCTCTGGTGAGTTACCGGCTTTCGTCGAGTGCCACCTTTGAGGCAAAATATGCCCGCTACCAACCCGGTCAGGAGGCGATACGTTTCAACTATCTGGAAGAACGATCCCTCACCGTTTCCATCCCCGTTAAGCTGGCTTTTTTTAATGGCTATACCCGCCTGGGCTTTAAGCAAAATGTTTATGAAAATTTTACCTATAACACTGCCGAGTTTTTGATTTCAAGCACCTTTGGCCCCGTGAGCTTAAATCTTACTTCCAATGCGAACTGGACTGGCAGCATCCGCCCGTTTATCAACAGCAACCTCTCGGCGAGCATGCGGCTGGGCAAAGGGTTTACGGCTCGCGGACAGGCACAAATCGATATCAACAAACCTGAAATTATCTCTTACCGGGCAGAGTTGGAAAAGCGTATTTCGCGCTCAGGCTATGCCTCGATCAACTACGAGGAGAACCTTCGCGGCAAAACCCGCAGTGTAAACGTGTCGTTCAGGTACGACCTTCCCTTTGTGCAAACGAGCGTTGCGAGCCGTTTCGGCAACAACAGCATTCAAACCTCGCAAGGTCTGCAGGGTAGTCTGGCTTTCGATACCGGCGATGGATATGTGCACACCGACAACAGGTCCGTTACCGGCCGCGGCGCCCTCACGCTGGTGCCTTTTCTCGACATCAACTTCAACGATACCCGCGACGCCGGCGAGCCGCTCATCACCGGGCTGGAGCTGCGCATCAACGGTGGCCGTTTCCTCACCAGAACAAAAGACTCGCTGACCCGCGTGATGGACCTGGAACCCTACACCAGCTACCTGCTCGAAATGGACAACAGCGGCTTCGAAAACATTGCCTGGCAACTGCACGACAAAACGCTGGAGATTTTTATCGATCCCAATCAGTTTAAGCGCATCGAAATTCCGGTGCATCCTATGGGCGAAATCAACGGCATGGTATATCTGCAGGACAGCACTTCCGTAAAAGCCCAGGGACGCGTGCTTATCGACATTTTTACCGAAAACGGGCTACTAAAAAAACAAGTGATGAGCGAACGCGACGGTTACTTTACCTTCCTGGGTCTGCCTCCCGGCAATTACTACGCTACCATCAATGCGGAACAACTCCAAAAAATAAAGATGACAGCCACACCCGGGCGCATCGAATTTACCATCGAAGCCTCGGAGTGGGGCGACATTGTGGACGGGCTGGATTTTGTCCTAAAGAAAAATCGTTAGCGCTTTCGCCGAATATTATTCCCCAAAATAAAGCGGCACCAACAAAAGACACATGATCGACTTGTAATCGAAAGCTTACCGATAAAAAGCCTGTTTCTTTAAAAACTAAACTTTACACTCACCACCGCCTGTGATGGCCGCAGCCGATAGGTCGATTCCCACACGTGGGCTGGTGGTTTTCTAATATCTCAACAGTGCTCACCGATCCCTTCGGAAGATTTTTGCTCACCACCCCATAGCGTCCATCCATCAGGTCGAGACCTTCCACATAAAATTTTTCAATGGGGAGGCCTTCGTACAGTATCCTGCCCGACGATTCTATCTCTATGCCCGGCATGCGGCGCAGCACATCCTCGATGGAGCGATCCTGCGTTTGCATAAAACGGCTCACCAGATAACTTATCGTATCGCCTTGCTGCCGGATATGCTGTGCTTTAACAGTAAACATGTCGAGCTGTTTAAGGTCTGGCCTCAGCACAAGGTTTCGTTGTTGGCTGCTATTTGCAATGCGATACCTTAGCTTTTGGTAATGGATGGAGGTGACCTCGATGTCGAGGCTGTCGAAGGTGCTTTTCATCACCATGTTATAAGTTCCCTTATCGTCGCTTACGGCGAAAGCAATAATCGCGCTGCCGCCGGCGGGGTAAAATAATTCTAACCGCGACATCAGCTACGGGCTGGATTTTGTGCTAAATAAAAATCCTTAGCTTTCGCTGAATTTTATTACCTTGCAGCCACTTTTTTGATCATAAAGTCAGCAGTGCATGAAGCTCATAAAAACTTACGGAAGTGCCATCCAGGGTGTTGATGCCATCACCATCACCGTGGAGGTAAATGTAGATACAGGTATTAATTTTTACATGGTAGGCTTGCCCGACAGCGCTGTG
>Ga0265295_1001283_pt1 | contig 44999 bp, 59 predicted proteins | sample Munlansysbiofilm_FD_192503 | JGI IMG/M metagenome (GOLD analysis project Ga0265295, IMG submission 192503) | Leachate microbial communities from a municipal landfill in Southern Ontario, Canada - Methane capture system biofilm | ecosystem: Engineered > Solid waste > Landfill > Unclassified ...
AGGAGCAACAAACTTAATGTCGCCAGCATGTTTAGGTGCAATTGCTCAAGATGGAACACCATTATCTTATACATCTTCAATAGGGGCAAGAGCAGGTTATTATACATTGCAATCACCGGCACTCTCAGTATCAATGCCATATGCAGTAAGATATAAGCCATTCAAGATGCATAACACAATAGAAGCCCAACAAATACCAGAAAATTCATGCATAATATATGACACAAAAAATACAGTAAATCCTCTTATGTATACAGTCCCACTATACAGCGCATCCTCAACAAGAGGAGATATATTCTTTATAAGAAATACAAGTAATATAATTCCTAATGACACAAAAAGATATATTGTTTTGGGAGGATCGTATGGAGTATTAGATTTGATATTGGAATTATTAGAAATGCATATATCATCAGAAGCAACTAATGCTGGAGATCCATCAGTAGTTTACCAATAAGGGTATTAAATATGAGATTTGATTTGGAAATACCGCCATTAAATTTAACATCTATTGTATATATAAGAGAAGGAGACAATATATCTTCTTCAGCAGTTCCATTATACTATGTAGCAACAGACTATAAAGATAAATTACCATCAGACTTTATAAGTATAGAGCAAAAATATAACAAACATATATTCATATCTGGTGGATATGAAAAGTTTACAGGTCCAAGCATAGAATATAAAAGCACAAAATTTTTATTAACAAACATAGCTAAGTATTCAGAAAAAATGGGAGTAAAAATCCCTCTGTTCTATAGATTTAAGATTGATGATAGAATATTTAATGAGTCAGTAAGAGTTGTAGATTATTTTGGAATTGAAGTTAACAAAGATGATTACTTAATCCAGCAAATAGACTCATACTCATATATCTATATGAACAAAGAAGATAAGATACTTTTTATTGAATATACGACTCAAAATAAGTCTGTAAGAAAAATGTTAAATCTTGAGCCAGTGTTTATGGAAGCAGGATGGTCTGATTTAGATGAAAGATCAAATATTGTAAACAATAAATATATACTAAGTGATAACATAATAATAACATCACATTTAGAAGATCTATATATATCATATTTAAATGAAACAGCTATTGCAAGAGTTGCCCTAGGAAATCTAGAAGACCCATGGTTTATAGGAGTTATTGGGGGTAGCTTTAAGTCTACATATCAATATAATATTCCAGAATATTATGAACAAGTAAAAACAACTGATACGAAGTTTAAGCTAATAGAAAATAAGAAATGCTCTAAGATATATGGGAAATACATAAAAAGCCAATATAATATTAAGATAACAGAATTTAATCATCTTTATGTTTATGTTTATGACTTTTACACAAAGGAGCTAAAATCAGCTCACACAACAAACAAGTCTCTAAAAGGAATAATATATAGAGATTCAATAAGATATAAGACAGTGTCAGATTATACTAATGATGGATATATAGAACTATCTACTCAATTAACAGAAGACGATGTAGCATATGTAACACATCTAACAGAAGAAGAATATTATGAATATAAATATCTAGACTTAAGCTCATTGTCAAATAGCGGAAATTTCTATTATGTAATATATGTTAAGCCTAATATAACAACAGGTAGATCTGTATATCATGCAAAAATAGGTAAATGTGAAGCAGGAGATACGATAACTGATTATTTTAGCACATATGAGCAATATGAGTCATACTTAAATAAATATCATTATTACCATATAACATCAGTTAGTATAAGAAATACTAATGTAGATAATTTTACAGAAATAATAGATGTAAGAAAATATGGGATAACAATATTAGATAGATTTAAATTATGTAATATGTCACCAGATATACTATATTACGATATTATAAATAAAAATATAACAATACCAACAAATGATACAGTAATAGCTTATATAGATACCGATAGATTATTAAATGAAGGAAAGCTTACTTTTAATAGCTCTATTAATAAGTTTGATACAAATAGTATTAATATAATAAATAGGATGTATAATTTTGTAGAGAAAACATTAAATGTATCTACTCATATGGTATTAGGAATAAGTATAACTTAAGAGGATAATAATATGGCATGGACAGATGATCCAATTGTAGCAGGTATAACAAGAATAAAAGCTGTACATATAAATGAAATAAGAGATAGGCTAGATAGTCATACAGGAGTTGGTGGGAGCACACATCCACTAGCTACACCAACAACAGCAGGTTTTATGTCACCAGCAGAAAAATCTGCAATAACAGCACTAATAAGTGGCTCTAGCGGCATATTATCTTTAGTGGGAATTGGGCCTGTGACTATTCATACAGACGAGCCATATTCTCTTGTAACTCCAGGAATCAGTGTTAATCTAGCAACCCCAGCAGCATCAGGCTTAATGTCAGCGGCAGACAAAACAAAGCTAGACTCAATTATAACTACAACAACAGAATTTGTAGCGCCACTAACATCAGCAAATAATAAAGTATCAATAAGAGAAGCCACAGTAGCACAATCTGGTTATATGACAGCTAAAGATAAAGCTAAACTAAATTCACTAAGTGCAACATTTGGATCAGCAATGGCTAAGGGAAGTATAGTAGCTTGGTATGGGACTCCTACCGGATTATTTGATGCAACCGGAAAAGGTGTTGAAGGAACCGTAATGGAAGGCTGGGCTATTGCAAATGGGAATAACTCTACCCCTAACTTAGTTGATAAGTTCATAGTAGGAGCAGGAAATACGTATGACATAGGGGATACAGGAGGAGAAGCAACAACAATTCTATCAGGAAGTCAACTGCCAGAGCATAGACACTTTGTAGGGGTGCTAGACTCCAACTCAGACAATAACTTTAGAATGGAGGCTGCTGCATCAACCTATTTCCCAAGCTATACATTTAATTCACTATGGCTACCGGGAGATAATAGCTATGGCGCAGACTACAAGAGCTTTACAACTAATACTAACTATCAACTTGTAACTTCTAAAAAACTAGGAGATGTAACAGCCGGAACAGGAACATCATCTACCCATAATAACTTACCTCCATATGTAGGACTTTACTGGCTAATGAAACTAGAAGAAAAAACTCTTATTGGCGTAACTCCAATAGGAGGAGATATTATATTTGATTTACAAGATAATACAGCACTAAAAACAAGTGATCTTTATTTTGGATATACTAGCTCTCCAGGAGCTGGAGAGCCTTATTATATAAAAGCAATACCTTATACTTTATTGGGATGCGAATATATAGATACTAATGTAGAAATAGTAATGAATGCTGGAGGTTTTATTAATGATAATATTTCAAGTTATTCTGATATATATTTTATTCCTGGCCTTGCTCTTAATGTTTTTGTTCAAAAAGAAATGACAGTAAGAATGTTTAAATCATTTTCTCATGTATATCCAGAAACATTTTATTACCCATATGGTAATATTTCATATACAAATGCTGTGTCAAATGTAAAACCAGGGCCAGATGGTATACCAGACCTTAGATATGGAACTTACACTCCAAACGACATAGAATATCAGTTATATGCAAGCCATTTTTCTAAAAGATTTTATGCAACAGATGAAGAATCAATTGGGTTATATGTAGCAGCTCAAATGAATAATTATAAAAATACAAGAAAACTTTTAGCTAACAATACTTGGTTTTCTAAGTTTACAGTTGAGATAACTGGACCAAAAGCAGCATTAGACCAAATAGCACTCGGAAGACTAGAAAGAAAAAAAACATATACAATATTAGCAGTTAGCGTACCATGATAAACAAGGAGCAGATATGTCAACAGTAACTCAATATTTTAATATACAGAAACCAGACAAAGGAAGTCCTGCATGGGATAGTCCACTTAATGAAAACTTTGATCAATTAGATGAGAAATTATATCAAATTGCACATTGTTATCCCTCAGAAAGTGCTCCACAAAACCAAACAGGCAACCCAGTAAAAATGGGAAGATTATGGTTTAATACTGCAAACAAAACATTACAGGTATTACGAAGCGAAGATAACGGTGGAGAATGGGATGTATTACTTACATCAATAGGAATGCAAACAGGATTTGCAAGGACAGACTCAAGAAACACTTTCACAACAGACAACAAATTTGCATCCATACCTTCTAATAATGGAGGTAAATCTACTATATCTTTTCTATGGTATCAAGGAACTGAAATAGCTAAGACTAATACGTTTGAGCAAAAATATAATCCAGAAGCAAATATGCTTGAATTTGAATTTGGGAGAACCGCATATACAGGAAATATAGAGACTGCAAATAAAATAAGATATTCATTTTTACCAGTAGCATCTGCATCATATCCCGTTTTAGATATTGTAAATGAAGGACTACTTATATATAAATCAGCAATAGTAAAGGCCGGTGCAAATATAAATTTCCAAGGCGGCGTAACATATACACAAAAAAACCTAAATGATGTCTTCACAATATATACAGCATCAATAAGCAATCTATTTGAACTAAGCTCATCAGATATTAAATATAAAGGCGTATCTTTAAGACCAGAACTATTCCAATTATTAGTCCAAAAAGGACAAGCTAATGGGTATTGCCCTCTTGATGAAAGTGGAGACGTGCCAGCTGAACATATAAATTTAGGACAGATAGAAGACTCAAGAAAGCTAGGAGGTATTCTGGCTGAAGAATATCTACAAGCAAAATTCCCAGATGGATATGCAGATACAGAATTCGTAGCGCCAGTAGTAGGAGGGAAGATACCAACCCAGTTTTATATTCAAGCAGTTCAGGGAGAACCAATAGACACAACTTATATATGCTATAGAAATCAAAGTGAGTCTATATCAAGTAACTGGACTTTTAACGCTATACCTTCTATAACAAGCGCTCCAACAAGTGACACACACGCAGCAAATAAAGCATATGTAGATGGAAAACTATCTGGGAATACAACTCCTTTAATACCAAGTGGAGCAGTAATGGTATTTGTACAATCATCTGCCCCAGCTGGGTGGTCCTTAAATACAGCTTTTAATGATTATGTGTTAAGATGTGCATCATCAGGAGGCTCTAGGTCAGGGTCAACTTCAATATCATCAGCATCTACAGGATCAGCAAGCGTGACCATTGGTGTTCCAGAACACCGACACTTAACAGGGAAAGAGTGGATGAACAATAATGATGCCGTTTTTGAATATCTCCCAGGTGGAGGAGGATATTCTGGATATGTAATGCAATATGGAGCAGATTTGCCAGGAGATGGTACTGGAGGGTTTGGAAGGTCAGGCGTTGTTGTTGGGGGAGGAGATGCTGCGCTTGTAACATCTAAAAAGGTTACAGATACTAGCACAACATCAGCCTCACACTCACATAGCTTAAACTTTAAATATGCAGATGTAATAGTTGCAAGTAAAAACTAATATATTATATAAGGGAGAATAAAATATGTCTATAGAAACTGAGCTTTTTTGTCCACTTGGAAGTAAGTGTGAAGAGATAAAAGATGGGAAGATAATGAGGTGTAGATGGTATACAAAAGTGGTAGGTAAAAACCCTCAGTCTGAAGAATATATAGACCAATGGGATTGTAGCTTAGCTTGGCTACCTATACTATTACTAGAAAATGCACAAAGAACAATGCAAACAACAGCTACATTACAAGACTTTAGAAATGAATCAACAGAAAGACAAGAAACATTTAATAAACTAGTAGCTATAGCGGCTAAGTCAAATTTAGAACTATTAGATAAAGAAAAAAAATATATAGAAGGGTAAATAATGGCTACCAAACAAGCTAATGATAAAACAAAAGCTAGCAGTAAAAGAAAGAAAAAAAGAACATCAATCGGTAAATCTAAAAACAGTAGGCCGAAAGATAAGAACAAAAACAAAAAATAAAAGAGGGACTAAAGAATATAAAGATTTCAGATTAAAAGTTCTTAAAAGGGATAACTATACATGTCAAATATGCTTTTCAAAAAGAAAGATAGTAAATGAAATATAAAAAAAAAGAAATATATATGTTGTTAAATATGCAATATGTATTTGCAGATAGGAATAAAAATGAATATGAGAAAGCAAAGAAAATTTAATATTGGTGATAAATATGGCAAATTAACAATAATAGAAAAAACAAATAAAAGAATTAATTCCTCTATTGTATATTTATGCAAATGTGATTGTGGCAATACTGTTGAAAAAATTGGATCATCAATAGGAAAGTCCGGAGCTAATTTAGATTGTGGATGCACAAAGAAAAAAGAAGCAAACTTAAAAAATAGTATAACTTTAAGAAAAGATTTAACTGGACAAAAAATAGGAAAATTAACTATTATTTCATATGCTGGTACAAAAAATAAGGGAGCTTTATGGCTTTGTGAGTGTGAATGTGGAAATATTGATATATTCCCATCTTACAAACTAAATAGAAATGTAAATTATAAAATTGGATGTAAAAAATGTAAAAAACCCTTAAAGCACAATGTTATTGGTAAAAAATATGGAAAATTATTAGTAATAAAAGACTTAGAAGTTCATAAAACAAAAGGACATATGGTTCTATGTAAGTGCGATTGTGGTAACGAACATAAAGCAAGAGTTTCGCATTTATTATCTGGAAATTTAAGATCTTGTGGATGCTTAATTCATGATACATCAAAAAATAATATAATTAAAAAATATGGAAGTATAAAGAATAAAAATAAATTTTTTAGAAGAAATTATCCAGAATATATTGCTTGGGCAATTAAAACAAAAGAAATATTTAATTTTACATGTTTTATATGTAATAAAAAAGCAAGAAAACTTCACACGCACCATCTCTACCCATATGCAAAATATAAAAATTATAGAACAGAATTATGGAATGGTGTTTGCTTATGCGCTAAGTGCCATGATAAATTTCATTCCAAATATGGAGTTCAAAATAATACACCTGATCAGTTTATAGAGTTTATTAAAAATAATAATTTAAGCAAATTAAAAATAGATTATATTGTAGATAATTTAAAAAACAAAAAACTAGAAAGTATATTAACTTTTGCAAAATCTATAAATAAATCTGAAATAAGTAAATATAAATAACATATCGAAGAGAAGAAACATTTATAGAGTTATTTCTTAAAATAATTAATAAGAAGCAATTAAATAAAAAAGATCAAACATTATTACAAATGCTTCTAAAGCAAAAGAAGCCAAAACTATTCAAAGGAGGAATTAAAATGGCTTGCAAACCAACAAAGAAAAAGAAACAACCAAAGGGAAAGTAATATTAGCAATCTTTCTATTATTAATGTTATTATTTTTGCCAAATATAGCTAAATCAAAAGAAATAAATATTTGGCCAATAAATTACCAAAACGAATACATTAATACAATTAAGAAACAAGAAAAGAAAACAGAAGAAAAGAAGTTGTGGATTTACTTTAAAGCAAGTGGAAGGCTTGATAATAGGTCTATTAATGAGATTATTAATGGAACCTATGTATTCATATCAATTAGAAATACAAAGCCAACCAAGAAAGAATTAGGCCCCTAAATGGGGCCTTTTTGTTATAGTATTCTAGTAGCTACAGAAGCTAAATCAGAGCGTTCAGATTTTGTAAACTTAATATGACCATGGATTTTCTCATATTTAAACTTATTAGCTACTATTGTAGCACCATTATTAGTTGAGTCTAAATAAGGAGAGTCAACTTGATTAGGATCAAACGTAAGAACAATTTTAGTATTCTCTCCAGCTCTAGTAATTAAAGTCTTCATTTCATGCAAACTTAAATTAGCGGCATCGTCAACAATAATAAACTGATCAGGTATGCTTCTACCTCTTATAAAATTAAGAGCACCATATTCTAATAAACCATAATTAACTAGAGTATCAGCCCCACTAACAGAGCTAGCAAATTGACTTGACTTGCCTTTACTTTTCTTAGATTCACCTTTATCAGATGCAGAAAGAATATAGTCAACATTGTCTACTATAGGCTGCATCCATGGTAAAATCTTATCATCCAAACTACCCGGAACATATCCGAGATCATTTCCCATAGGAACAAAAGGTCTAAATATTAATAGTTTTTTATATTCTTGTTTTTCAGTTACAAGATATAAGCCAGCAGAACAACTACAGAGCGTATTATGTGTAACTATAAAATTATTTGTTATATATAAGTGCTCAGGGTCATCGATTAAAATACATTGAGCTTCTTTTTGGCCAACATATTCAATACTTTTAATAAATCTTGTTGGTAAATATTTAGACTTAGGCTTATATCTATTTTTCTTCCTAGGGAGTTTAAATGGAATAATATTAGGTGGTATTCTTAAATTAAGTCGATTGCAAGGCAAACATTCAACAATATCTCCATCTTTATCTCGATAACTTGTTTTTTTAACAGTCCATGTTACTATTCCGCCAAGAGACTCAACAAGAAATTTAACTCCATTAGCAAGATCATATGAAGAAGAATAGAATTCAAGAGATTTTCCTGTAGCATCAACATATCCATCAGTATCCATTAATCCTTGCAATAATTTTATTCTATTCTCAGCAGTTGTATATAAGTATTGTTTAGGAATATGTTTTTCTTCAGATTTCTTGCCATATAAATTATTTTTTAATAAGAAATTTTTAATAGGACTCTTAGAAAGATTATCTCTATCAATTAAAGACCATAGATTTCCAAATGAATCACATTTACCAGTATTTGCAAATCTATAAATACGGCCCATTTCATGACCATTTCTTTTGGCAGCTCCAAGACTATCATAGAAATATTCTATATTATTCTTATCAATGAGCTTAATATGTCTGCCTATTTCATGCATATTTATAGTATCATCTGTAACAACATTATAACCATACTTTTTATTTTTTTTAGATAATTTGCAATTGATTTCTGCCAAATACTTATTACATTCTTCATAAAGAAAATCATCAGCAGTGGTAAAATTTATTGATGCAGTGAACCCTCCATCACCAAGAAGTAGTCCTAACAAATATGGATCAATTTCTAGACCAATATTATTATCTAATTTAAAATCAATTGACTGTCCTACTTGTGGAATAGAATATATATATCTAGAATATTCACGATCATCTTTTATTAAGACAGAATTTCTTATATCTTTTAATGATAAAGTTCTAAAACTTTTTGTTTCTTTTGGCTTTTTTTGATTAGAACGATCATATGGAGTTTTAACATTCCATAAATGCTCATCGCAACATTCCGTGCTTGAGCCATCTGAAAATATAATTTTATAAATATCTTTTTTCCCTTGAGGGAATAATCCAATTATTTTAGAAATATTTCCATTAGGACATATTACATAGTCATTAAGTTTTAAATCACCCATTTTAACATAACCAGAAGGAGTTAATACATCAGCATCAAGAGGCTGCGCTTTTCCACTCCCAGCAAGACCTTCTAATGTGACTAGCTTAATATTTGGATCTAACAACATATCAATAGCAAAACGTTGTTCAATATTTCTAGGAATAAGTCCCATTATTTTTTGATCTTGAGGAAGAACCTTAAGTATTTCATGTTGAGCATCATACCTACATAAAGCAGAATGTTTATTTGAATCTTTCATAATAACATTAAGGTTAGGATATAAGTCAACAAACAAGCTTCTTAATTCATCATTAAGTTCAATATAACCTTTAGCATAAATACTATCTATATAACTAGTATCAACAATTATAGTCTCCATACCAGTATAAGTATCATCATCACTAACTCTATCATTCTTATATTCTTGAACAGGAACATTAAAAGGTTTAGCTTTAGCATATAGATTAGAATCATTTGTTACAAGTATAGCATTAAGATATTTAGCTGTATTAAGAATTTGATGATCAGGCTTAGTTTCGTCTAGTCCAATTAAAGTCCAAGGACAATTTAGAACTATTTCAATAGTACCACCTTTATCATTAATGGGCATAATATTATTAGAGCTAATATTGCTATCAATAAGTTCTTTAATATATCTAGTAACAACTCTAGCACTTCTGCCAACTTCTCTACTATCTTTCTTTAATTTATCTAACTCTTCTAATACAACAATAGGAATCTTAATATCATGTTCATCAAATTTAAAAATACATCTTGGATCATGTATTAGTACATTTGAATCAATTACATATGTCTTTTTACTCATAAAGCCCTTTCAGTTTCATTCGGTTAATTTAATTCTAATATAATCCATTCCTTTAGGAGTTATATATGTTTGACTTTTAATAATTTGCTTGTCTGGAATATCGATTATATGTTCTTTAATTTTAAATAAATTCATAGCAACATATCTTTGATGAGGGATATTATCTCTAGATAATATATTCATATCTCTTAATTTCTTAAATAAATTATTCCTACCAAGTTTAGTTTCAGAATGAATTATTTTAGCAAAGTCGCCAATAGTTATTCCATCATCCATATCTAAGAAGACATTATAAGCTTCAACTTTAGGTTTTTGCTCTAAAAGAAGGGTATCCTTAGCCTCTATCTGTAATTGTTGCTCATAAGCTAATTTAAGAGCTTCTGCATATGTTTTTGGAATGTTATATTGTCGAACAGAATAAACTCCAGTTTTTTTAATTGATGGAAGAACTTCACTAACAACCCAATCTTCAAATTTTTCGGCTGATGGAAGTTTAGAACGTAGAACTAAACGATAAACATCTCGTTCTTGGATAATAGTAATGCCACGAGGACTAGTTGTCAAAGGTGTCGAATCAACACCTTTTAATAATTTCGCACACTTGCAATGATCTCGCACAGCCTGTTTTGCGTCAACATAACCAAGTATCTCTGCTATATCATTAGCAACAAACCATGGCTCACCATCTTTAACAATTGTTCTAATTTCTTTATTTTCATATTTAAAAATTTCCAACATTTTTATTTCTCCAATGTGAAACAAATAATAAAAAGCCCGTCTTTTAGAACGGGCTATTCATTTAACTAATTTTTACAGCATACTGATTATTGCTAGCTAAAGTTACACCTAATACTTCATCATATATAGGCTCACTATTTATTAAATATCTACCAAACTTAATAATAATATTTTCATATCTACTTAGTATACTAACTTCATCTTCTATTTCTTCTAAATTATAACCAGTATATATAACGATATCATCACCAGTTACAAGCCTAAATTCATCTACTAATTCTAGCAGCTCATTAAATTGAAGAAAAGGTTCTAGCCCTCCTATAACAATAGCAGAAGTAATAGGATTAGAAAGATATCTATTAACTATCCTATTAGCTGAAATATCAATATCTGGCATATCTGTAAGACTGGAGTTTTGGCATATAGAAATATCTAAATTTTGTTCTTTTAAACACTTAAAGTCACAAGTAGGTGTAACAATAAACATAGATGCTTTCTTATAATCCTGAAAATTTTCATCTACAATCTGCTTAATTATCATTTAAGTTAAACCAAGTTCTTTCATAAAATTCTTCTTTTCTTTCTTTAGAATACGTTTTAACTGGTGTAATAAATCCTACAATTCTTTGATATGTAGTTTCTACTGGATTACCACAAATAGGACAAATATCACCATAAAAACCATGATTATATTTACAAGCACTAACTTTAGTACAAAATGCAAAATATTTTACACCTTGATCTGATACATAGTTTAATAAATTCCAAGCAGTATTAAAACTATTAAATGGAGCCTCAAGATTAATATGACTGATACTCCCACCGGTGCAAGCTTCATCTAATATAGCGCTTACTCTAATTTTTTCATATAAAGTTGTTTTTACCCCAAGCGGAATCCATTGATTCCCATATAAAGGCAATTCATATTTTTCATTAGGGAAAAAATGCTTATCTTTTCTCATTAGTTTGGCTGCACAAGATTCGGCAGGCACCTGCTCAATATTTATCTTGTAGTTTTTATCTTTAACAAATTCATCTTTTATTTTATGTATAAAATCTAGTATTTCTACTGCAAATTTAAGACCGTCATTGTTATATTTAGCATTGCCAAACTCATCATATTCTATATAGTTAAATTTAGATAATGTCTCAAAATTTCCCAAAATTCCAATTGTATTATATAAATGCTCAAAACCAACTAAGCCACTAGAAAAATTTTTCATTATACCTTTTTCAACATTTCTAGTTATAATATGCCTAATTACATCTAATATCTTACAACATAGATCAACCCTATCTTTTAATATTTTAAAATATTTATTTTTATCCCCATTACTCTCATAAGCAATCCTAGCTAAATTAATTGTACATACTTTAACTGAACCAACTTTAAGAGCAGTTCCACCTATAGAATTAAAATATAAATCTTTTATATTACTGCTGAGTCTGCAACAATTACTTAACGATGAAATATCATCATCAACAAAGAAGTTGCTCATTGCCCATTTTATATTTTGATTACAGGCATATCTAGCAAATTCTTCATCAACAAATTTACCATTTACTTTAAGTAATGAGATTGTATTAACAGGAAAAGTAAATACATTCTTTTCTCTTATTTCATCCATGGTTTCTAAAAATAATTTTTGAAATTCCATAATACCATCAAATTCATCAACCATATAAGAATCATCTGGAAACTTAGAGCTTCCAAATAATGCTTCAAGATATGGTCTATCAAATATTCCTGTATTAGAAAATGCTGATTGAGTATTACCCCTCAAAAATGGTTGATTTAATGCATATATAAGCCTTTGTATATGTTGTTTAGCATATTTAACAGGAGTCTCTGTATAGTAATTATTATCTATATCTTTCTTCCAAAAATAATACATATAAGGAATTAAGTTTGCCATACCAACAGCTCCAGAACTAGAATTAGATGCAAAAGATACAAACTCTTTAACCATATCTATAAATGTACCATAGTGCTTAGGAGGCTCAGCATTAAAATTTTCAATAAAGAATAAACCTTTTTCAGCCAAATCTTTAAGATCATAGCTCATGCAATAATGTAAAAATGTAGAAGTATTGGCATCATGTATATATAATCTTCCAAGCCATTCATCTTCTAAAAATTCTTTAGCAACATTAACACCATACTTCTTTTCTAATTCATAAAAGATTTTATTAAATGCTAGTAATTTTTGATGAGGCTTTGCCATTTCATTTAATAAAACTGCAACATTTTTATGAGCAACATTAGCATTACCATCAATACTAGAGTCGGCAACTACATCTTTATCAACAAAATTATCAATAAAATCAGTATAATCTAATTGTTTATTACTAAATCCATTAAGAAAAGCTAAATCTTCTCCATAGGTTTGTTTTAATTTATCAAATTCGCTACTAAATAGCCGACATAATTTAACTTTAATATCCATTAAAGCTCCTTTAAATATTTAATAGCTTCAAAATACATATACACATTTCCATCAACTTCTAACATAGGCATAGTTCTAAAACCTTTGCTAATCATTAACTCCTCATCAGAACATATACTATAAGATAGCCCCTTTTGATCAAGTCTATCTTTTAATATTTTACATTTAGGGCAGTTATTAGAATATAGAATAATATTATTCATTAACTTCCTCATCATCTTCAGTAAGAAGACCAACAAGAGTAGTTACTTCAGCGTCTACAACAGTAAACTCAGCCTTATCTTTCTGTAGCTCTTTCCATTCCTTATAACTCTTCTTAAGAGATTTTACTTTAATCTGATTCTGATTAGCAAATGTTTCAAGAGCCTCTTTAATAAGTCCACGTTGTTCCTTAGCCTCTGCTTCAAAAGAAGCAATCCTTCCAAACAATGTTTCTAGATTAATTTTTTCAATAGCCATTATTTACCTTTCTTTTTAGTAGAAGCATCTTTCTTAGAAGGACCAATAATATAATCAGATATTCCAAGAGAAATACTCTCTTCAGGTGTAATCCACCAATCAAATTTCTTATCATTAACTTCTTTTAGCCTAGCTTTAGGAATTTTTGTTTTAGATAAAACAAAATCATCCATTATTTTTTGTTTCTTATGTTGCTCTTCTATTCTTTCGGACATATCATATAGCTTACCATAATTACCACCACTAAGCTGATGATACATAAATGAAGAATATTTATTGGTTACTCTTTTATGTCCAGCAAGATAAATAAGAAAACCTCCAGAATAAGCCTTACCAATATTCCAAGTAACAACTGGAGTTATAGAATTTTCAATAGCTCCAATAACAGCAAGTGTTTCATCAACCCTTCCACCATCAGTATTTATAAGAAGTGTTATAGGATCTCCAGTTCTATCAAAGTCAGTATAAGTTTCTGCTCTTATAGAATCTTCATCATTCCATCTAAGTATTTGTAATACTATGCCTTCAATAACATCGTCTTCTATTACTTTATTTAAAACTAATGTACGACTATTATTTAGATATTCATAAGTATCTTTTTCGTAAGCAGGCCAAAGACCACAGTCTTTGGCTTGAATTAATTCAGCAACTACATTATTCATCTTCACCTTCTTTCAATATAATAACAGCAGAACATATTTCATCTTTAGGATTAATATAAATAGATTTATTATTTAAATTAAGAAGCTTAACTTTAATATAATCACCAACATTAAAAATAATAACATTATTAAGTAAAGCTACATTTTTATCATTAAACTTATCATTAATAACTAAAGAGATTATAGAATTACTATTAATAGGATTATCAAACCATAACTTAATATTTGCAATAGAATTAGGTCCAACTATAATTTTATCATCAAGGAAAGCATATCCTGTAAAAATTATTTCATCTTCCATTATTTAACACCAGATGAACCATGTCCACCGCGATCAATATTTTCACTTAAATCAGACTCAATAAAATCTACAGTTTCCATTTTCTTAATAAGCCTAAATTGACAAATTCTATCATACTTCTTTATGTGAGTTCTACCAAATGATAAAGCTGGCATAAACCATTGATCATTAGGTCCATTAAACGAGTTATCAATTATCAATTATGTTATCCTAAAGGCTTTTTATCCTTTAGTTCCAGGAATTTCTTCGCATTATGAGATGTTAATTCATCTCTGGTTCGGCATATATTTTCGTCAAAACTTTTACTGAAGACGTTGGACACTCTTGGATAGATTATATTTATTCACTATCTATGCTCTACGGTGACATCTAGCCTTTCGAAATCTAGATATTTACCTCGGTATTATCCTTAACTTAATAATAGGACTCCACCGATTTTGCCCAATAATAATCTGTAAATAATTCAGTTTTCTTTACAGACGGCATAATTATAATATATAATAATTTCCTTATGAGACACTCGACCATCTAATTCTATTCTACTAATAAAATTATCTGATAAACTTTTCTTTCTGTTCATATAAACAGAAGCATCCCCATATATTAACTTTAAAAAAGAATATTTGTTTGTTTTATTTGAAAATACTAATTAGCCAAAATTGCCGGTATTAGTAGTAGTATATTTTCTATTGTCAATCAAAAAACTTGAAAATATATTTCTTGATTCTAAATAGTTTATTATTTTAGTTAAGTTGTTTTCATATCCTGAAATTCCAACAGCAACATCAAAAAAATTATTTCTAAAACTTATAGAACCATCTCCATCAAAATAGCCCCTAATAAAATCTTTCATAAACTTATTGTCAATATTTGGGATAGTATTCCCATAAGTTTTACAAGTATTTAAATTAAGATTATTTAAACTACTAACAAGCTTATTGCTAACTAACTCTAGTGTAACATATTTTCCATTAAAATAGTTAATAGGCTTTTCGGTTTGTATATATGTTTTAAACTTTTCAAGCACATCAATATCTTTTTTGTGAATAGTTATTTTAACTATATTACTTTTATTAATAGTCTCGCTTTTATATATACAGCCATCAGAAGCAATAAAGCCTAAAAAATATGCTTTATCTTCAGAATCAATAATATCAAAATATGATTCATTTAAAGAATAAATTCGTTTTTGCTTACCTTTTAAATTATTTTTATACCAAGTATTAGTTATTTTGCTCTTTGTACAGTTTAATTCTTTTGCTAATTTGGAGCTAGTTTTGTTGTAATAATTATCACAAACATATTTTTCTTGTTCTTTTGTAAAATTAATTTTCATATTATTTATTATTCGATACCTTTTGAATTACTTTGAATTATATTATAGTGTTTAAATGTAGAAGATCTAGGAACAACATGTGCCTCATAACCTTCTGGAATTTGCATAGCTACTCCAAGAGGAATTAGTTTAAACTCTCCTTGTTCCATAAATACTTCTTCTACTGATCGTAAATCAATCCAGTCTTGAGAATCATTTCTAGAGAGCTTTGGCATATTTTCATCAAAATACTTAATCTTAATATCTAGCATATATCTCCTTGAGAAGAAAGGCGCAATTAAGCGCCTTCCTTTGTTTCTTTTTCAACTTGTTCTTTTGTAGCTTCATAAAGTTTAGAATTAAGTGTATCCATTTCTTTTGCTAACTGTTCTTGATTTAGAATACCTTTATCTGTTAGTATTTTTACAATTGAATTACAAAGTAAATATGTAATATAAGCTTGGTTTTCAACAGATTGTAAGCGTTCTTCTGTACTAAATTCTACTTGAGTTTCATTTTCTGACATATAATGTCCTCCATTATGACTTTATTACTCTAATGAGCTTACTGCTTTCCTAGCACACGAATCTTATACTTAATATCATCAATTTTTTCTTCTAGATCTTCTAGCTTTTCAAATCTAAGGATATTAAGAATATTCTTTCTACTTAAACATAAATAATCAATTAGATATATAATATATTTTTCATAATAAGTCAAATACTTAAATATATCATCATCTCTAATCAAACAATCAATATCTACAGATTCATACATATGATCAATAAGACTATCCTCATAGTAATAGTCTTCATCTTTAAAAGATGCTCTATCTATATATTCTTCATCTGTATTCTCATCATTTTCTTTATTAAAAGAGATAGGAAGATCTTTAATATTAACTGAACTATCTCTAGCTATTTTAAGTATAAAGCTATGTAGTTTAAATTTAGTAACTAGCTGTATATAATATATACAGTCACAAGTACCTACTATTTTCATTCTTTTAATAGCATCTATAAGAGTTAATACAACAAGAGAATATACATCTTCATAAGACAAATGTCTACATATCCATCTTATTCTATATACAGCTTGCATATATGTTTGATATGTTGAATTTACTTGTTCAGCAGGAGAAAGAAACATTCCTAAAAACTTCTTCATATAAGGATTAAGATGTATTTGTTGTGTTGCATTTCCAGGAGCAATTATAATAGTATAAGTATTTATAATTCCTTCAAGAGCTTTTAATATTTCTAATAAATCATTTTCATCATTAGTCTCTTTGTACTTTCTCACAAGATCAGTAACTAATGAATATTTATTAAAATCTTTATTCTTCTTCCTAGATTTATTCTTTTTTATATCACCAAAATCTGGACCTTTAACTTCTTGGATATCTGTCATCTATTAACCTATATTCACATAAACCATATTATAGCTATCACATAAATCAGAAAGACTATCTTTATTAAATTTATTATCTTTAATATAATCATTAAATTTATTAATTGTATCTTCTGGAACTTTAGATATAATTAAATCTTTAACATAAACTCTCATTTTAGCTTTCTGTTTATTATTTAATTTTTGCTCATAACTATTTAACTTCATACCTCTTTTAGCTCTAATAACAGGAAAATATTCTTTAATTTTTTCTTTATCTTCTTTTGAAAATAATTTAGATTTCCAGCTTTGAGGAGACATTACATTAAGCAAAACATTAGGATATTTACGTTTAATTTCAGTCCTAATACACCAATGATTAGCGGCAATAAGATCTGATTGTTGACTCAAACTATTAAAACTAAGACCTTCTATAAATACCGAAAGCTCACTATCTTTAATAGTATATGTATTGCAAATTAAATCAATAAAATTCATAATACATATTGTATTATAAATCAAAATATCTTCATCCTTATAACTTAATGGACATATATTTAGCTTAAAGGTAATAAGTTCCTTATTGCTATCAAAACAAGTAATCCCTGTTTTCCTTAATGCTAAATCAATTCCTATAAATAATTTTCTATTTTCCATTTATATATTTAATTAACCTCATAAGTATAGTAGGCATACTAACTTTTTCATTATACCAAATTTCTTCATAGTTAATGTTTTCTTTTTTACATATCTTCCTAAGCCTATCATCTCTAGTTGTTTGTTCTAAATACTTTAAAGCAGCCTCATTCTTAGATCTTCCAAAACCAGACACTTTATCATGTTGTATCCCATGAACCTCAATTATAAGGTTAGAATTAGGAATATAAAAATCAACTCTTATATTTGGATATAATGAATTATTAGTTATTTTTTGTAACCAACATTCTTCTTTTACATCATCAAAGATATCACATAAGATCTTTTTTACTTCTCTTTGCTGTTTTGACATTATCAGCTTCTTTATTAAGAGCAATATCTAATAATTGATCTTTTAGACTAATTAAAGATTCTTTTAGCGAATCAAGGGTTATGTTAATAAAGTAAATTAATTTTGTTTTAGAGTTCTGATTTTTAATAGTTTTACAAAAATTACCATACAATTTAACTTCAGGAGATAATGCATTTTTACCAACAATAGATGTAGAAGGAATTTTAATAGCTCCACATTGTACACACTTAGCATACTGTATTGTTTTTGTAGAAGTAACTATTTTTTCATTAACTCCAAAAACTCTAAATTCAGATTCTTCAATATTATATGCATTATTAACTTCAAATATATCACAATCACAAATATCACATTTTACAAACATATTAACATACTCCTAAATATTCACAACCATTCTCACAATGGCAATAGTATAAATTCTTATAAAGATACTCAGAGTTAATAGGCACAATTAAATTAGACAAATCAACTAAATCATCTTCAAACATTTTTGAATTAAAATCTATTCTAATTTTTTCATATTTAATTGGATCTAAAATTATAAGACTAACAGGCTTCTTAAATTTATAAGACAAATAACTATAAGCAGTATAATAATGAGCCCAATTCTGAAATGCAGCTTTATAAAATTCTACTTTACCATCTAGGTTTGCTATTTCAACAGCAGTAACTCTAGTTTTCTTTTCATTTATTAGTATATAGTCAAACATATGCCTAAAGATAGTAGACGTTCCAGGAATAATAATATCAGCAGGGACATTATATCCAACAAATATATTATCATAAAATAAACTAAAAACATTATTTAATTTAGTTATAAGCACATGAGAATCTAAAACATCAATTTTCTTACAACTTATATTTGTATATCCTGCTCTATACTCAGCAAGACTTTTCTTTTGAAGTTCTTTTAATTCATATAGTGCAACTTCATTTAAATATTTTTTAAACTTATTATAAGGCTCAGAAAGTCTACTTGTATTATATTTATCATATAAAACATTCTTACCAAATAGATAAGGACACTTTATATAATCATCAATTTGACAACGATTAATCACCACCTTATTGTCTTCCTCCTGTTTGAATTACTATATTACTTTCACCTCTAGGTGTTTTATTGCTATTAATCATAGCAAGAACATCATTTCTATTTAAAGGTTCAATTCTGGCGAGCTCTGGATGTAATTTAAAGAATAAGCTACCCTTAAATGATGACAACTTATTTTTAAGAATAAGCCATTCAACTATAGGTTTCTTTTCTTCTCTATAGTAATATCCATTTTGAGGATCAAATTCCATAACCTTAGAGTCAAAAACTAATTCAGCATCCTCTCTTCTAGCATTAATATCATTCCAAAGATATATAATTAAATTTGCATCATATTGTAAAGCACCAGTTTCTCTAATTCCATTAGCATCTTTAGGTTTTTCATACATATTTTCTTTTTTCTGTTCAACAGTATTAATTTCAACAATACCATACTTAGTAGTTAAGCTTTTTTGTCTCCCAGATATATATTCAAACTTAGACTTAGAATCAGTATAGCCAGCCTCACTTGTAAGCTTATGAAAGTTATCACAAAATACAACTATGTTTCTATTGGGATATTTATCTCTATAATACCTTACAAGCTTTTCGTGATACTCAATACTGTTACTATGAGTTACATCTTTAATAATTAGTTTTTCCTGTCTTACTAAGTCAGATATTAAATTATAAGAATCTCTTCTTTTTTTCTTAAGATCTTCATCCAAATAATAATTAGGATTTTTAATCCAATTCATATTAATATCACAATTAAGAGCAACAAGTCTGTTAAAATATACATTTCTACTATCATCAATAGTATGAATAATCGACATAGTATTTTCATCAGCAAGCATGGATCCAAGACTAAGATTAATTAAACTCGTTGAATTATGAACAATCATATCATTAGCAACAAAATTATGAGTTTTATCTATAGTAAGATCATAACATTGTTCTTTGCCAATATATTCTAATTTAGTAATAGTATCAAAATATATATCTCCATTTAATAGAGACTGAATAAATTTATCTTTTAAAATATTATTTATATCTTGTAACATATCATGAGAAATATTACAATACTGCTTAGGATTATAAGGACTTTCTTTTAATCTACCAGTTTTTTCTTTATATATTTTAACTCTATTAGGATAAACTAATTTCATAAATAAATTAAATGATAAATTTTGTTTACTTAATTTATTATTTATATATTTCCACAATTCTTTAGGATATGAATCTAAATAAGAACCACGAACCTTATTAATATTATCTCTATTTAAGATTTCAGTAATTTTATCTTGTTTACATTTTAATGGAATTATTATATTTTCATTAAATATCTTTAACGATTTTTTATTACAGATAGATATAGTCCAAGTTAAGTGATCTAAATTAATCTTAGTTCCATTTTTAGTATATGAAGATTTTTTACTAGAAATAGATGTTTTAATATTAAATCTAAGTAATAGGCTTCTTACTTGAGTTATTAATTTTTTATTAGTTAATCCTAGCCCTAATTCAAACCCTTTAACTCCTCGATCATATATCCAACCATCACAAGCATATAAGGCTCCAAGCATTAATGCTATTTTCTTATTTGAAGATTTAAATATAATGTCAGGAATTATTTTTTCAGTTGCTTTACAGCCAAATAAGCCAAGATCTTTCAACCATTTTCGCAAAGGGTTTATTTGCTGAGTTTTATCAACAACAGCAATTGTAATATCTGCGTAATTTTTAAATGATGAATTTATATTTTTCTTTAAACAACATTTTTTAAATAAATCTATTAATTCTTTATTGGTATTCGTGAATCTAACACTATCCGTTAAGCATCCATCTCCGAGGAGGAGACCAATAAGACTCGCCTCATATTCTTCTAAATCACTATCAATATTATTAAAACAATTATAATTTTTAGGAATAGCAATTTTATCACCAACTTTTAAACTAGTAACTTCTTTCCATCCATCTAAAGTATAATATGGATGTACAGAAGATGGTTCTGTAAATATACCATCTTTAGTTTCTAGTCTATATGTATCAATCACTCCAGAGTCATAATAATCAGATATTTTAGTTTTAATTATTTTATGATTACTGTTCATAGTTAAAATTTCATTATCTATTCTATTATTATATAGATATTCAATATTTCTATATGAACCATTAGCCATTAATACTTCAGTATCCCATTTTAGGCACTTTCCTGAATTTGGCTGACTACACACCAATATAAAAGCTTCACCAGAAGGAATCTGAATAAGATCATCAAATTCTTCAAATCCTGTTTTAATAATAGGAGTAATTTCTCCCGATTCCTCATTATCTTGAATTTGATTTAACCCTTTTAAAACTTCACCTGATCCATATAGGTCTTCATTGTTACTACTATTCTTATCTAAATCTCCAAGCTTAGACTCAATCATATTGATAGCAGCACTAATAGCATTAGGATTCATAGAAACCAATTCTTTAGCTTCATCAAATATTCTTAATGCATATTCATTTTTCCTATCATTAGACAAAGAAATCTTTTGCTCTACTTCTGCATGAATAACATCTTTATCTATGTCTGTAATTTCAGATATAACTCTTTCAATCTTAAGTCTTTGAATAGGAGATTTTTCACGAGCTATAAGAAAAGATAAAGTCTCAATTGCTTGATAAGAATCTGAATTCTCGGATAATTCACTTACAGCTAACCACTCTAAAGCATTTTGTTCACCAAGCTGTTTAAATGCTTCAATAGAATTCTTCCTTAAAAACTCATCAGGATCCTTAACATCAGAAAAGGCAGAAATATCCATAACAAACAAATCAATAGGAATTCTACCATAATACTTCTCTACAATTTCTTTTATTCTATTTTTACCTGGAGCATCATTATCTAACATTAAAACAAAAGCTGTAACTCCTAAACTAACGAGTTTATTAATAGTAATATCAGATAAAGATGTTCCACCTAAAGCTATTACATTATATACATCATGCAATTTAAGATTATGTTTACACCCATGACCTTCAACAATTATTATTTTATGAAAATTTTTAATATCATGGAGACCATAAGGAGTTAAAGGTTTTTCATATATCCCAGTAAAAGTAGCAGTAGAATTATATTTTTGTGGCTGTCTTTTATTTATTTCAATACTACTAGAACTCTCATATTTTGCCTTCTTTTCTTCAAACTTAGTGTCTCTTGTATAAAATGCAATAGGTCTAGAGAATTCATCATAAATAGTAAATATAATACTGTCTTGATTGAACATATCAGATCTAGCTAGCCCAACTAAATCAATAAATGTTTCAGTAAATCCATTAGCAACTAATAGCTCTTTAATATCTTTATAAGATTGAGCACAGCCTATTCCATAATCAATAGACTCTTTTTTCTTCCATTTTCTTCTAGTAAGTTCTTTAATAAAACTTTCAGTAGGATTCTTATTAGCTTCATCCTTAATAAAGTCAGCAACTATCCTATAAGCCCTAAAATATGATTGCTTTAAGGCAACTTTTTCGCTATTAGAAGATGTAATACTATACTTCATATTAAACTTATCCGCAAGAGGGAATAAGGTTTCTTTTATAAAATCAGGCCCACTAAGAGGCTTATTCTCTAATGTGGCATATAGTGATATAATCGAATGTGTTTGAGAACATCCAAAACAGCGAACGAACATATTATCACGATGCATCACCATTGAAGAATTTTTATCATCATGAGTTGGAAGAAGACAGTGAAACGCTTTTGTCGGATTATTTATACCAAGTTCTGTCAAATATTCTGGAAGTTTAAATTTTAACTGCTGAATTAATTCTTCAATAGATGTTATAATAAGAATCACCCACCTTTATATAATTAATTTCTTTTCATCTGGGACAACTAGTCCTGAGAAAATTTGTACTTTATATTTCTCATAGATTTCAATAACCTTGTCCATTGGCTTAAGTTCAAGGAAAATCTTATCTTTATAAATAAAACAATATTCTTCCTGAAAAAATACTGTTTGAACATTTACACTTTTGCCATCTTGAGTCTTATGTATAAGTAAAGGTTTTTTAATACCATACCCATTATCATAAACATCAGCTATTTCCCCAACAATAACACCAATTTCAGTTAGAAATTGACCAATCTCTCCAAGTTTATTAAATATCATATTCTTCTAAATCCTCCATTAGATACCTTATCATATTTTACTAATATTATTAGAGCACAAACAGATTTAGCAATTCCTAATAATATTCCTAATTTTTTAAATCCTAATATGCTCATATTACCTCTTAATTAATCTGTCTATTCTATTAATAGCAGATTTGATTCCAATATTGTCTAACATTTCTTTAACTTTATCATAATCTATATCTTTATTTAAACAATAATATTCAGATTTTAAGTTTAATTCAGCAAGTTTTAAACTAAGCTCTAATTCATCTTTTCTTAAAATTAAATCATTTGAATCATTTAAATAAGAAAGTTTATTTTTATACTTATTTTCAAGATTGTTCCAATCATCCCATAGATCTCTTATATGATCATATCTATTAATTAATATTGAAGCTGCCTTGGGACCAAGTCCTTTTATTATATTATAATTATCAGCAGCATCTCCAACAATAGCAAGATACTCACTAAATCTAGAAGGACAAAATCCAAATTTCTTTTTGAAATCTTCTTTAGTAAATACACTTTTTTGTCTATATAAATTAATATTTTCATGAGAAAGTAAAGGAAACATATCTTTATCATCTGTTATAACTAATACTTCATGCCCACTATCAGCTCTCTCAAGAGCAATAGTAGAAATTACATCATCAGATTCATCAACATCAGAGCTAAAACATTCTACATTTGTATAGCTAAATAGTTCCTTACTTATAGCCATTTGTCTCTTTATATATTCTGGTTTTTCTTGTCTATTGCCTTTATAATTATCTATTAGCTGACTTCTATCTAGTTGTTGTTTAGGTGGATCAAAAACAAAAATGGGAGAATATCCTTCTTCTTGTCTGTCAAATAGTTGTCTAAAAAGACCAAACAATCCTCCAGATATTTCTCCATTATGTTTTAGAAAAATCTTACCACCATCACACTTATCACAACCAGTCCCACAGTCACACTTTTGACAAAAAGCAAAAGAACAATTATAAATTATAAAACTAATATCAAATACAGCATACTTCTTTTTTTCTTCACTATTAAACAAATTATTCATAAACATTATATTACTTTACCTAACTCAATAACTTTATCATTAAATAATTTAATTCTATTTCTACTTTTAGTATCAATGTCATATTGGCCATTAGGATTATCAAATAAGCAACAATTGCTATGATTACTTATAATATCATTTATTTCTCTATTAGAGCAAATACCTAAATATATACTTTTATCAATTTTATCTATAACATCAGATAAAGACTTTAAATAAGTATAATTATTATAAGTTTCATATTTCCCAACTTGTTCAGTTAATAGTCTGGTACAACTAGAAAGTCCATTTGACTCTAAAAATACCTTAAACTTATCTGTGCAAAATAATTGCTTTATAACAATTTTATTAACTCCGATATCTATTCCTCTTTTAGAGACTGAAATTAAATCATTATTATTAAGACCAATAATATAAGGATCAAAATCAAAAGCAATATTAAATCCTAATTTAACTAATTTCTCTGCATATTCATAAGCCTCTTTAGGTCTAATAATATTTTTTGAAAATAAATCATACATAGTATTTGCAGTATAAGTATCATTCCCATATATCCTAAGATGAATTAAAGCATCATTCTTATAATCAGACATAAATTCTAATACTTCATCTGGAATAATACGCTTAGCTTTATAAATTATTTGACCACCAATACTTAAAACAGATTTAATAAATTTTAAAGTATTTATTGGACACTTAGAGGGTTCAAAATATCTTCCAACAGTAAATGGAATATTTAACATTTTATATTCTACGTTATTTACTTCTAGATCTAAAAAGCCTGCCTGATAAAGTTTTGTTTTTTCTGCCTGAGACATTTTTGCATAACAAAATTCACAAAACAAACACTTATAATGAGCATTTACATAATAACTAAAATCCTTTTTAAAATAGCAAGAATTATTAATAGCACAAGTTGTCACATAAACATGTCTATTAGGAATAGGCTTATCTCTCTTTTTTCTCTTAGCGTGTATTGAAAACCTTATATTATCACCAGGATCACTAAGATTTTCTCGTAATATCATGATTCTAGAACCTCGTCAATATTTAATTCTTCACCTTGATATTCTGGCTCTTCATCTATTTTGATATCACAATTAATTCCATATACATCTATAATATTATTATATACATAATCAAAGAGTTCTTGATACATCTCTTTATTGCTTTTAAATAACTCAATAAGACTTTCAATTCCTTGGACTTTATGCTCTTTATATGTATACCAAGTTCCAGCTTTATTAAATGCATCATGAAGTTCAGCTAATTTAACAAGATCTCTAACACAATCAATTCCAGTATTACCAACAGGAATAACTAAATCTAGTCCCATACGGGAAGATCTTGTTTTTTCTGCTTTAACCTTAGAAGGAATATAATTTAAATCTCTATTAGATAATTTACCTAACATCAATATTGTATCAGCAAAATGTCTAAGAGCCTTACCTCCATTAAATGTAAGCAGTTCTTGGCCACTAGGGTTAAAGCCGTTAAGCTTGACTCTTGCTTGCTTTATTATAATAGTAGTTACATTATGTTCACATAGTTTAGAGTGAAGATTAGGAAGATGCATAGCTAAAGCTCCAGAAGTTCCTCCCATAGTATTTTGGTAAGCATTTTCATCAACCTTCTTTGCAATCATGCCATCAAGAGAATCAATAACCAGAGCCTTAATAATTCCAAGAGATACAGCTTTAGATATTTCAGCAAATCCATCTTCTATAACTTTATCATTTCTTCTATAGATATAATCTAAATCAATTCCAATACTTTCAGCATAAATAGGATCAAATGAATCCTCAACGTCTTCAATAAGAATAAGTTTAAACTCATTATTAAGTTTCATTTCTTCAATTAAGCTTTTAATAAAATGATATGCCAATGTACTATTATGAGTTACAGTAAAATCACCTAATAAAAATCTTTTATTTCCATCAACTTCAAATCCATAATATTCACCTATTCCAATAGGAGTTATAGTTAAATAACTATATAAAGGATTTGATTTAGATTTTTGAAACCTACCTTTTTTTCTTGGCAATAATACAGGAACATCAGAAAAATCTTCTGAATTTATATATACGCGATAATATTTTATTCTATTTATATAATTAAATGTTTTTACCGCCTTATATCCAAGAGATCTACTTAGTATAACCATATTATCAATTAAATTAATGTTTTTATTACTAAAAACATAACTATTATTTTTTTTGTCATAACTTCCATCAGAATCAATTAGTCCAGCAAAAAGTTTTAATCTAACTGATCTAGAATTATATAAATAATTCTTAGGGATGTGTTTATTATTAATTAATTTTAAATTTCTTAATTGATTAATTAAAATATTTCGTTTATAGCCACCAAAAGTAGTCTTAGTTGTTAAATCACATCTACATCCATTTTCACTATCATTTTTTTTCTTTATTGATAAAAATAACCCTAAATTATTACATAACTCTTGTAAATAATTATGAACTTCTTTATCCCTAATATCTGAATGGATTCGAGGCCCATCTTTGCTGCCATCACCTAGCCAAAGTCCTAAATAGTATGGATCTATAGTAATGTTAGTTTCAGGATAATTTACACCAACCTTAAATCCTTTATTATGCAATCTAAAAGTCTTACTTTTATTATAAAAATCTACTACATTAATATCCTTGATTTTTTCGTTTCCGTATTTACTATATTTTACAGATAAGATATGCTTTGAATTAACAATATAATCTTCTCCATAACTCTGTGAAACTTTATAAAGGTCATCTTTCCCAGAACAAATACTTATAACATTTCTGTAAGTTCCATCATCCCCCATTACTTTATCGCCAATTTTTATATCTTGTGACATTTTAATTGACCCATCAAACATCATAATAGGAGTATTCTTTCCTAAACATTTAGCCGAACTCTCCTTACCAGCAAATATAGTAATTTTACCTTCAGATATTCCACCAGCCAATAAATAATCGACTGAAGGAACACCTGTTTTGAGCTTCTTAACTGTACAAAATTCAACTATCTCTTCTCGACCTAAAAGACCACTATCTTTAGATATAGCTTTGATAGCTTTAAATATATCATCCTTACTTAAGCCAGATATATTGGTTACAGCAGACTTCTTTTTTGGAGCCATTATTCCTCCTCTTTAACTTCTACTTTATCAGCAGGTTTAGGACCATTCATAATAAGATTATAAAGAATCTTAAATCTATCATTTAGGCTATCACATTTTTTATTTCCTGCTTGTTCTTTAATTACCATCTTAAATTTCTTATTAGATATTTTATATTGATGATTAAATTCTCTAATAAGTTCTTTCATATTTTGTCTTTTTATTTTTCTACCAATGTTATATGACATATTAATTTTTCTCCAATATATAAATATTAGTCCCAATTTTAATCTTAACTTTTTCTCCTGTCAAGTCTTTTATTTCATCTAAGATAAAAGTTCTGTCAGGAGGAGGCTTAATATATTCCTTAACATACTTCTTAATATTAGTTGTAAGCTCATTCACACTAAGTTCAATACCAGATTCATCCTTTTTAATAAAACCTTTTATAGCCACTAAATTACCCTCTTTTATATCATTCATAAAAGTAGCATAAGATTTAGAAAAACATATGCATTTTAAAGAAGATCTACCATTATCAATATTAAAATTAGCCATATTAGTTTTAGCTTTTGTTTTCTTAACCTCTATACCATTAAGAGCCCCAACAACTATTACAATATCTCTATCCTCATAATCATTAATATTATCTATATTAACAGAAATTCCTTCAATTAACTCACAACCATCCATAGGATGTTTAGTAATATATAGTCCTAGTGATTCAATTTCATAATATAGATTATCTTCAACATTAATTTTTGTTATAAGATTATTATTAATATAGTCATCCAATTTAATAGAAGTTAAATCATATATCGTATATGTATCAATACTCTTAACAATAGATATATACTCTAAAATATCCTCAATTGATTGCAAAATACTTTCCTTATTATTAAAATCAACAAAGCATCCAGCTTTAGTGAGACTATCAAGTATTTTCTTGTTTACTATACTTAAATTTCTAAGAATAAAATGACCTAAAGATGTATATCCTTTTTTAGGTCTATTACTTATTATCTTTTTTAGAACAGATGCTCCGACTCCCTTAATAGCTGCTAAGCCAAAAAGAATATCATTATCTTTAATAGTAAAACCTAATTCAGATTTATTAATATTAGGAGAAAGAATCTTATATCCTCTTTCCTTAATTGCATTAATATATTTCCTAATATCATCTGTATTCCCAGAATCTATTGTTAACGCAGCTACAAATAATTCTAATGGATAATAAGCTGATAACCATGCCATATAAGCAGACGTGTGGCTATAAGCCATCGCCGATACTACTCCTAGTTTCCTAGACCATATTATTTTAAATATGTTGTAGTCTGGACTATACCTTTATCCATTACTGGATATTTCCATTATAGTCTCTGAACCTCTCCATAAAGGATTTGGCTGCTGATTACCCATTACTAACTTATTGAATCTGTTTCCACTTTCAATAAATCTTCATCCTTGTTTCTGCTCTCGCTCCTATATAGGCGATGAAGCTTTAGGGCTTTCCAGCAATTTCGAAAATTTTTATTACTCTATATTACTATAGAGACGCACACAATCTATGCGCGGCACAAAAGCTATATCCAGCAAATAATTCTATCTGATCAAATAAAGTATTTAAGTCATCTTCAGGATATCCATTTTTTATTCCACCAGATATAAATTTATCTTTAAGAATAACCATAATCTCTGGCTTTTTTTTAGATATAGCCTTCCTTGCATATTCACCTTCAACATCATTAAATCCAGCTATATCTTTAAAGCAACGCGTACATTGTTCTTGATATAACATAATTGAATAAGATTGATTACATATATCTTGAACTTTTTTAATTAATCGTTCATCTTTTAGTTCATATTTATATAATAGTCCTTCATTCTTAGCCTTTATATATTGCTCATGTAAGCCATTAGCCAAACAGGCTGGTCTCCAAGCCGATGTAATTGCACTTAAATCATTTATATGATTGGGCATAACTCTAATTAAAGCATCTCTAAACATAGAGCTTTCAAACTGAAAGACAAACATATTATATCCAGAACATAGTAACTTATATATCTCAGGATCATTTACATCTATACTACTAACATCTATATCAATACCTTTATTTTCCTTAATTAACCTTACAGTTAAATCAATAACATCTAATGACTTTAATGACAACAAGTCAAACTTAATAAGTGATAGAGCTTCTACATCATAATACTCAAATTGAGTCATAACTTGAGCATTTTCTTTTTTTGTAGATACCATTAATGGAACAATATCACTTATACTAAAAGGAGATATTAATTTACCAGATGCATGAATCGAATTACTACTTAATAAGCCTTCTAATTTTAGAGCAATATCAACAATATGTTTAACTTCATTGTCTTTACTATATAGCTCTTCAAGCTCCTTATTTGCCTTAAGAGAGTCTTGAATAGTTACACCTGGGAGATTTGGTATATGTTTAGCTATTTTATCACCTAAAGCAACAGGATAGCCTAGTGCTCTAGCAGCATTTCTAATGGATCCTTTAGCTGCCATTGTGCCAAATGTGCCGATATTAGAAACCTTATCTTCTCCATATTTTTGTTGTAAATATTCATAGACCTTTTCTCTTCCAGTCCTGCTAAAGTCCGTGTCAATATCCATCATTGACCCTTCAGACTTAATCGACTGAAATTCGCTTGGCTTTTGATCAGTTATTCCTAACACCCACAATAAAAGAGAATTAACACCATTCTCTACTTTAACACCTTCAGTAACTTTACTTACTAACTTATCTTGTATTCCCTGAAGAGTAGCATTTTTAATTTCATTATATAACTTAACATATTCTTCTTCTGTTAAATCCTGAAACCTAACAGAGCCTTTAACACAATTAGTTAAATTATTATTTATATGATATTTAATCATTAACTATCCATCTCTTCAATCTTAATAACTAGATCTAAATTTTCTTTATGTATGGCTACATATTTATTAATAGCTTGAGTTAAATTTCCAGATAATATAAATTTTACATTTCCATTAATATTTTCAAACCTAAATGTTTTAATCATTTATTTAATCCTCAAAAAACTTATACTGCATTATTCTACCAGAATTAAGAAAACGAGCAAATGGTAAATCATATACTAGTGGATCTATTTCTGTTATTCTTGTTAAATAACAAACCATAGAAGCTCCAGAACTACCACGTCCGCATCCAGTAGGAATATCATTATTCTTAGCCCAATTAATATAATCAGCTACAATCAACACATAATCTTCAAGACAACTAAGATGTATTTGCTCTAATTCAAATTCTAAGCGATCAGTATATTCTTTTTTAGTATCCAACCCTTTATCTTTTAGTCCTTTATAACATAAATCTTTTAAATGTTCATAAGAGTCTTTTTTTTCAGGAGTAGAATATAAAGGTAGATTATATCCAGTAAACTTAAAACTTATATTACATTTAGACGCTAATTCTAAAGAATTATTTATTACATCTTTATCAAATAATTTATCAAAATCTTCGGGACTATATATATGATAATTAGTCCCATTAAAAGAAGCATCATTATCTTTACCAATTGAGTTATAGCTAATATTCTTAAAAATAGAATGTAATTCTTGCTCATCTTTATTTGTATAATGAGAATCTAATCCAAGCACAGTTTTAATATTAAGATCATTTCCTATATTCCTAAATTGATCTCTAATAATAACTTCTTCTTCTAACTCATGATTAGCAATTTCTAAATAAAAATCTTCTCTAAATATAGATCTTAGTGCTTTTATTTCTTCTATAGCTTTATCATATTCATTATTAAGTAAATATTGTTGCGATAACCCAAAACAACAGGCTGGCGTACATATAAGCCCTTCACTAAATTTTGATAACATAGACTTACAAGTTCTTGGTTTTTTATAAAAATTATTAATATAAGCATCAGAGCTTAACTTACATAAATTTTCCCAACCTTTATTATTCTTAGCATATAAAATTAAGTGATAATTAACATTACTATTTTCATCTTCAGTAAAATAATAAAACTCTTGCCCTAAAATAGGAATTATATCATTCTTCTTACACTCATTATAAAACTTAAAGCCTCCCGACATATTACCGTGATCTGAGATAGAAGCATATTGATATCCATATTCCTTACACTTAGCAACATAATTCTTTATTTTATTTGTAGAATCTCTAATAGAAAATTCTGTATGAATATGTAATGGAACATAATCACTCATCTTTTACATTTACCTTACCTAATAGTGAACATATTTTATTGATTTGTTTTATAATATATTTATCTAGAGGTTCATATTCTCCGCCCTCTTCATCAATATATTCACGCTCATCATTATCAGAATCCCAAATAACAATATCTAAAAAAACAAACATATCTTGATATCCAATTGAACAATATTCACAACAAACACCAAAATTAATTAGCTCATCATGATTTTCATATAGATAGGCATTAACCTTTTCTGCAATATCGCTATATTTCATACATATACCCCTTTTTACTTTGCACTGATCTTTTATAATGCTTACCTTGATAAACACCTTCTTCAACAGCAATAGTATAAACATCTGATCTTATTTCTTCAGAAATAGAGTCATCATCTAAAAATTTATCTACCTTTTTCTCAAGTATTTTTAATTGCTCACTAACACAATATATCTCATCTTCAATATTATTATATAGCATTCTTACTCCTAAAATTTTCTACTAAATCTAAATCTATAGCTTTACCAAACATAAATCTATATTCTTCAGGAATAGCAAAATATATATGACAAGCAAGCTCTCTAAATTCTTTTAGTGCTCTAGAAGACATTCTTAATTCAAATAAATGAATCAAAGATCTAGCATTAAATGTATATTGACCTGAAGTCTTATAACACTCAGGCAAACAATATTTAGCTACATCATTAGTAATTCCATTGCTTATAGCTTCTCTTACATTATCTAAAGCTCTAACAGAAGAACTATCTATAAATGAATCTCCAGTATACACAACATACTTCTTAGCTCTATCGTGATGCATAATAGTTTCAATAGTTTGTCCATTAATTATATAATCAATAAAAGGTTTTTCATTCTTAAGCTCTTTAAGTGTATATCTTGTTGACCTAACTGAAGGGCTAACACCAATTCTATGTCTAGATAGTTCCTGAAGGCAATTTCTGCTTATCCCATTTATATAAAAAGTATATATTTGATGTTCAAGAACAGAATGATGTCCGGACTCTATAATTTTTTCAATAAGAGCTTTGTCTTTTTCTCCAAGAATATAGTTACCAATGTCATCAAAATAACTATCACTATTAGAGAATGAATTATAACAAGTTCTTATGCCATTTACAATAAGACTAATAGAAGATGCATGAAAAAGTTGAACAAACATATTAATCTCCTTGCTCATTAAGATATTCTTCACACTCTTGAATAGCTAATTTTACATTATCTAGAGCTTCTTCTAAATACTCAATAACACCAAACATACTTTTATTTTCAAAGTATGTTATATTTTTACCAATTACTTTAAGAAGTTCATTTAACTTATCTTCCATAATTATCCTTCTGGAGGGCTTAAACAGCCCTCCACATATTATTCATTCTTAGAATCTTGCCCAAGCAGCTTTATATGCAGCAACAACAGATGGTGTAAGGTTCATCTCAAATTCATTATTTAGAATAGTTGAGATATATTCTGAAGATTTAAAATCAGAACCAAATTCTTCAAATATGGCATAAAGTATTTCTTTACATTCAATAATAACACCTTCTTCACACTCTAAGAGAAAATCAGCAACAAAATTAATAATTCTATCTTCATCTGTCTCAATAATTTCTTCATCACGATATTCGCAAGTACAAGCATTGCCACCTACACAAGAATTAAAAATATTTGTTGTTTTTGTTGTTTTATTTCTTAGTTTATTAATCCTTACTAGCTCTTCAATTGAATTAATCATATCAATCTCCTATTTTAATTTATTTAGCACAATTTGTGCTTCTTGAATATCATTAGTAATTGCAATAATACTACCAGAGATAGTAATATCTCCAATCATAACGATATTTTCACTTTTTTTATCTAACTTGACAATAAAATATTTTAAATTATTATCATCAGTTAGTTTAGTAATTGCAACATAATTCATTTAAACTATCCTTACTCTAACATAATAGGTGCATTATTTTCATCAAATAAGACAAGAGAACAATTTTTATTTATAAGAATATTATTATAGTAATCATTTATTTTTATATTATATTTACTAAAACAAATATTATTTATATTAAATACATAGCTATCTTCTTTTCCATTAGATAGCCTAGAAATAACTTCATACTTATCTGAATATAAAATATAAAAAAGAGAATATAAATTATAAGGAACATATAGCTCATTATTAAACAAAAGTTTATCAATTTTTATAAGATTATTAATTATAAAATAGTTTAAAATATTCTTATTTATTAAAAATCTAGAATAATAATAACTAGACAGATCTATACTATTTATATAGTCATAAATAATATCTGAGCAAAAGTTAAGTAAATAATTATAATCTATAGTATTATCACATAAGCAAATATTATAATCTTCTAAACAGAAACAATTAAATATGCTTTTTCTTAAAACCTTATTATTATGTTTATTTATAAAACAGCAATCTTTAATATTATTTAAATAAGAATAAAATAAAAAATTCTTATAATTTAAAGCATTATTATCAATAGATAAGTTTAATTTAGTATTACTTGGGACTCTGCAAAAATAACGATAGTTATTTTTGAATTTGCTTCTATAATTATCTATTTTTATTAACTCATATTCTTTAAGTTTATTATTATAAAATAATTCAGAAACTTGAAATAATATGCTTTGGCTTTTTAGATATTCTAATATTAAATTCAGCTCAATATGTGATATAATCTTATATATTTTATATTTTTTAATTTCTATTTCATAAAAATGTTTAAAACTACTATGATTCATCTAAGACAATATCCACAATTTTGTAATCATATTTATCTAATAAAGATCTTAATCTCTCTAATTTATCAAAATCATTCTTGTTAATAGTTATCTTCTTGCCACTAATATCAACAATAACACTATTTATAGAACAAGCATTGTTAGCGTTGTCTATATTATTATCATCATTAGATATATTTACTTCTTCCATATTACTTCTCTTTGATGACATTTGACATGCAAGAGACTTAATTCCATTAATAATATCTTCATTAGTAGATTTTATATTAAATTTAATATATGGCCTATTATCATTTATTTTATCAGCAGTAGTACATATATAAACAACACCATTAAAAGATACATCACTATCTTTTTTTTTAAACTGCTCTAGTGCTTTTGGATTATTAATATCAAAACGCTCATAAAAAATTTCTTTAACAGCACTCTTGTCTAATATCTTATAAATTAAATCCCACCTATTATTAGTTAAACCTCTCCCAATAATTGCTATATTTTTAGACATATTTTAATAACTTCCCGCTATGCTTTTAGGTATATCTTATTTTGGAGTTGCATTCATCCTATCAGAAGCATTTACAGAATAAGATATATCACTAAATAATTTCATAACTTTCTCAAGCTTATTTTTATGGCAATCAAAAAAATCTCTTACCATTTGATATATTTCATATTTTTTTTGTAATTTAATTAAATGGGAGTTTTTATCATTATTTAAAATAGCTATTTCTAATGTTTCTCTAGCTGGCATTCTAGTAACTCCCTTTTCTTTATATTCATTTATTAAACTACTAATTAATTTATCTTTAGCATCTCTATATTTCTTTTCTGCTGAAGATAATTGTACATTTATAATAGATAAATTATTATAAGCAACTTGATATTTATTATTTAATTCAACAATAGAATTAGACATTTCTAAAGACGAAGATGGTAACTTAGGGATATCTATTGAGAAGAAATCCACCCAAGCTCTTAAAGTTCTATCGCCATATTTAAACAATAAAATATTATCAAAACAGTTTTCTTTTTCTTCTACTTTAGAATTTTCTTCTTCCATTAATCTTTTACCTTATTTAAATAAGCAATACAATACTCATTTTTATATATATGATAATATTGCTTCTCTGAAATTGATATAATATCACCAAATAATCTAGATATTGGCTTAAATAAAGAAATACTTGTTTCTAATAATGACTTTTTATCAAACTCTTTATACTCAATATTATTTTCATTATATGCTATTTCTAGAATATCAAAATAATTAATATTAAATCTATTTTGTTTAATACAAATATTTAAATCATTGCATTTAAGCTTAATATAATCTGAGTCTGAATAAACTCTTAATATGTCAGTTTTCTTTCCACTTAAATGCTTATATGACTGAAACAAATAGTAGAATGAATGATAATCCAAGCACCCATTAATATGATAATTTTTATTTAGCTTAATTTTAAAATAAAAATTTAATCCTAATACTGTAATATAACTAAAATTATCATAAGATTCAACTTTAGACATTAAGAATAAATCTTCTCCTATTGCAGCAATAACTGAAAACAATAATAAATCATTTGTATTAACCTCTATATCAAAAAAATTATCATAAAATACAAGCCTGTTTTTATTAATAGAAGTAGCAGATTCAAAGTTATCATCAAATAAATCCTTAAAACCTATATCAACTGGACTATTTAAATTTATCTCTAAATTACCATTCATGAATACATCAGATTTCCCAAACAAAATAGAAACTTGATCATTAAATAAAATACACCTATTTCTATTATCTAATCTTTTAGGCTTAATCTTTTGCAAAATATCATTATTCATACTTAAGGTTTAACTTTATATTCAAAATTAAAAACAATATCTCTTGCATTATGAATAACAATCTCTTTATCTCTAACTTCCTTGATATCACCCCTTAAGGAAACATTAACATTTTTAGTCAGTTTAACGTTAAATGAAGTTTTCTCAGTAAATATTGTTCCAAAATTATCTAGAAAATTCCAATATACAGCCTTAGCAATATCTCCAATAAGAAGAACTTTAATATTTTTATTATCTATTTTATCTCCAATAGTAAATGCAACCACATGTTGTATTACATTAGGATTTTTAATATTACCTTTTTCTACTGATATAATTTTAGCATTACAAATTTCAATATAGCTAACTTGATTTATCATTATTTTTTCTCCTTAAAATCAGGCTTAGGTGGCCATTTATGTGAAACAACTCTTATAAGAATAACTACATCTTCTTTATATGCACATATCTTAGCTTTATCTCCATATAAAAGTTCTTTATAGCACCATCCATCTTTCTCGAGCTTAGATAAAAGGTGACTATTAAATACCCTTAATGGAATATCTAAATGCTCATATTTAATATCTGACAAGCTTTTAATTTTATATTCAAATTCTTTATAATGCTTATCATAGCATTCTTTAATTTTATTTCTTATAAGATCTTCTATTTTATCATAAAGCTTTTCATAATCAATCTTATTATCAATTATTTCTTCTTTAATTTGTTCAACAATGCTATCTTCTATCTCCTCCTCAGAGACAATATCTTTATTATTTAATTGATTGTTAGCTTCTTCTAGTTCTCTTTGACAATCTGGACAAGTTTTTGGACGCTTCCTAACAGGATGTTTTTCACACTTAAACATTATATTACCTCTCATTTAAAGCTCTAATTATTTGAGCCTTTTCTGGTGCATATTGCTTCATTCTACTTTTAGTAGAAGGTTTTAATGCCATAAGTAGTAACTCCGCAGCAAGAATAGGAATAATTGATTGAACAGTAGAGCATCTTATAAATAAAGAACCTCTTTTAACTAACATACTTATCATTTTTCTTAAAACAAACATTAAGGTACCTCAGTGTTGAAGAAAACAAATCATTTTATTTTTCTCTACGCATAACGTACACTCATCTCCACAAGATACATGTTTTCCTGGAGCGCAAGGACAAAGAGTATATCCATATTCCTTTACGAGTTTATCGCAATATTCCTTGCTTCCATAATTAACTCCAAGTGGAGTGACTGAATTAATAAGATTAAAATTTTTAAGTTTTTCAATTTTCTTAAAACTTAAATCTTTATATCCTTTAGCTTTTGTATATGCATAAAATTTAATATCAGGATGTTTATTTATTATTTTAATCCATTTATCTATATAATCTTGAGAATAAAAGTCGCCAGATGAGTGAAGTCTAAAAGCTTTAATTTTACTTATAGTAATTTCATTAGACATTTCCTCTATAAAACTATCTCTTAATGTTGCTTCAAGATTTCTATTTCTTTTAGGTAATACATTTTTATACATTTTCTCTGCTTTTTTTGCATAACATTTTTCACAAGATGATCTACAAACAGAGGTGGGCAAATCAAAGATGCCAACAGTCTTGCTTATTTTTAAATTACCTTTAGTTAATAAATTTAACTTCATATTTCAACCTTTATATCATAATTACTGATCCATATTTCAGAATTATCTTGTATATATTTTTCTCTATCACTATAGCTAATAGAACTTTTCCATATAAAAGAATATTTTTTATTTAATAATTTAACCAAAGGAATTGGTTCATATAGCCATTGATAATTCATATCCATAGAATAAATATAATTACTACAATCTTTAGGAGCAACATATGGACCTATATTGTTCATCAATCCAGCATCATTGGCTCTCTTTGATAATTGAGCATGTTCAAATCCGTAAATATTAAATCTAGGATCAAATCCACCTAATTGTTCAATCGCATTTTTTGTAAAAAACATTAACACACCCATACAATTAGAGAATTTATTAATATTACCAACAGTCTCAATTAACTGTAAATGTTCTTGAACTTCAGGTTGCATCCATAACATATGCTCAATACCAGTTTCTTCATATATATTTATATAATAATTATCCCATCCATGTTGTTTAGGGAAACAGTCATCATCAAGTAAAAATATATAATCACAATCCTTTAAGCGTGATATACAAACATTTTTAGTTTTAGCAATACCTTTTCTATCAAAGTTGTAATAATAATCTGCGCTATATTTTTCACATATTTCAATGTTATTATTTTTTTCATATAAATCACTATTATCATCTACTACTACAATTTTAGAATAAGGATAATTTTTATTTTCAAAATACCTAAAATGATCTAAACATATATCTAAAATATCACTTCTATTTCTAGTTGTTATTCCAATACCAACTTTCATTAATCCCTCCTAGTAAAAGTGGCAGTTAATATATTTTTTGGTTCGCTAGCTTTTCTAATCACGTCCTCAACATAACAAGCATTGTTACAGTAATATGTTTTGTCTAAATATGCAACAAGAGATTGAAGACAAAAATGGTGTAAATGTTCATCTGGTCTTCTATGCTTCCAATTTAAAAACCACTCATCATTGAATCCATTCTTACAATTAGGAATAGATATAACTAAGTAATTACAATTTAAGTTATGCACAAAGCTAATATCATGAAAATGCTCAAAAGAATCAAACATAGTAATAACATCATAACTACCACTTAAATTATCAACTTTTGTACATCCATCTGGAACATTATAATCAGATATATCATATCCATAACACTCAGGTATAATACTTTTGCATACGTTAAGAAAGCTACCATTACCATATCCTATATCTAGTATACTATTAGGAGTATATCCAATAACTCCAAAGGTATATCCTAATCTTAAATAAGACATATAATTAGAAAGCTCTCCATAGTTATTATATTGAGCAGCATAATCTTTTTTAAATTGTCCTATTTCCTTTTGATGGATAATAGAATATTCATCAGCATAATAATTATCTAACATTTTATCTTAAACTCCAAAATATCATCTAAAGTTTTTAAATGATATACATTATTGTAGCTATATGTTTTGTTTGAATCAATAATATAATACTCTTTTACTTTACTTATATTAAATTTATTCATAGTTAATATTATTGGAGCTGTATTAATTCCAATAATATAAGACACATTGTTTGAGATTTGAGCTATGTTAATTAAATTCATATTATAATCTAATGTGCAAGGTAAATTATTAATTTTTCTTGTTGTTATAATATTAAAATTCTTGCTAAGCTCAATCGCTTTCTTGTCAATAATATTAATAGGATAAGTTATTTGAGCGCTATAAGGAATAGAGTTAATAAACAAGATATCATAATTAAAATCAGAATTATAGCCTAACAACTCATAATCAAACAACATATCTTTAACAGGGTTATCAACACCAATCTTATTAGACAAATAGTCAAACCATTTTAGATAAAATTTGTCATATAACATTACTTCTTCTGTCCAATTCTCAGGAAGAAAATATATTTCACCTATCCAAGAATTATATCCTGATTTATTATAATTAGTAATATTTTTTAAATTAATATTATTGTATCCCTTAATATGCATACCCAGCTCATTAATATAATTAGAACTTACATAAAAGTCAATATCTATATTTTTATCTAAATGTCTTAAATAATGCAAATGAAAAATACAATCCCCTAAATGATATTCATTATAAAATTCAAGTTTTTTCATAATTCATCAGATGGAGCAATATGAAGATAAGGCTCATCTACTCTTAATCCATTGTAGTTTCTACTTCCAGTATGAAGATGATGAGTTTTTATAAGTTTAGATGGATTAGTTATTTTATAATTAGCTTTATTTATCTCATAAGCAATTCTATTATCACAACCAGGAACACCAATAAGAAACTCACAATTTATATCAGAAGGTTTTCCATTAAATATCCATACATCTTGGCTATCAGGTCTATTAAATAATTCTCCATTTTCATATCTACTTAAAGCATAACACTTATCAGACGACATATCCTCACAAAACTTAAGACTGTCATCAAAATATATATCAGTGTTAGCTAAAATATTAATATAATAATTATTAAACATAGAAAAGGCTAATTTATAAGTAGGCCTATATTTAATATATGCAATAGTTATTTTTGGATGTTTTATTAATGTATTATCATCAACTAGTAGAACTATCTTACCAATTAAATTATTCTCAATATTTTTAATTAAACAATTATAAAAATCATTCATCCTATAAGGGTCTTTATGATTAAAGAATGGCGTATATAATATTATCAAAATATACTCCTTAATAATTGATTATATTTATCTTTAATTAACTGCCCATTATAATTTAATGTATAATTATTTTTAACATACTCGAAAGCACTATTACTAAGTTTTTCCCTAAGAGATGTATCTTCAATTAATTGTTCAAAAGATTTATACCAATTTTTCTCATTGCTAATAATAATTCCAGTCTTCATATGTTCAGTTGTTGTATTATAAGAAACTGTATCACTTACAACACTAGCAAATTTACAAATACTATTCTCTAAAAATTTAAGATTAGACTTACTAGCATTAAATGTAGTATTACTTAAAGGACACAAGCTTATATCCAAATTAAGACTATTTAATTTGTTTAGATATTCAGTCACTTTAACATAATCATGATATTCAATATCTATTCCAGTTAAAGGGTTATAACCCATACAAACAAGTTTAACCTTATCTTTATATTTCTTTTTAATATCTTTTAAAGCTTTATGTAACATATAACTAAAATCTTGACTATGAGTAGGAGAACCAGAATATCCTATTCTTACAATATCCTTATTATAATCAACATCTCTAAAAGCAAAATCTTCAGGGATATTTATCATATTATGAATTACATGTATATTATTATTAAAATTATTGTTTTTAAAATATCTCCCTAACGGAAATGTTGATACTACAACTGCATCACATAATCTAATAATATTTTTAATTTCCTTAAGCCTAGAGCTTGTATAAAACTTTGAAGCCGGATTAGTCACAGAAAGCTCCCAAAGATTATCATCAATATCATATACAATCTTTTTGCCTTGTGACTGCATATCTTTAATCCAATCAGTTATCCCATCAGCAGCGACTCTTTGAATAAATATTACATCGGCTTCTTTAATATAAGGATCACTTCTATTGAATCCTATGTGACTTTGAGCACAAAGAAAATCAGCAGGTGTCTTAGTTCTATAAAAATAGCAGCCTGAGCTGTCTGAACTAAAAAACATTAATTTTTTACTATTAATCATTATTACTCCCAATTTGTTTTTCATAATAAGCTTTAGCATACAAGCATTTAAGAGTAAAAGCACCTAATAGCCAAGATACGCCAGCAGCTATAATTGATAATATAAAAGCGGTTACAAATGTAGTATAACCAATAATCCAAAAAGATGATATTAACGCTATCCAAAAACTAGAACATAATTGACATATCATCAGATACATAGGCTTTCTTAACATTTTATTTTTAAACTTACCAAAAAAGCTGATCCATCTATCTCTGAGTTCTTCAGGACCAGGAGAGTATAAAAGCATTGAGCTTACAGAAAAAGTAAATAAACATAAAAGAATAAATCTAAATATGTATTCAAATAATTCCATTATCATAATCTTCTATAAATTGTTTAGCTAGTTCATAAAATTGAATTGGTGTCATTTGAGCTACTCCACCAAAATCATCACTAAGTAAAAGCATCTTATTGCCGTCAATATTTTCTTCAATTTCCAAAATGGGGCATTTACAAATTGGAGGACTGCACAAATTAGGTTTACAACCTGTAATTTTATAATTATTTTTCATATTTAGTAGTATTCCTTTCTAGTATTTCTTCTATAACTTCTCTACATTTATCATGAAAATTTTTTAAAGTTCCGCTATTATCAATATGATAATCAAATCCTTTAATAAGCTTAATTTCAGTTTCACTTTGATGGTCCATATTGCTAATTCCTGGAGCATTAGGTCTTGTAATTTTTACTAAATAGCCACCAAGATCTTTAATAGCTTTAGCCTCATTAATAAATCTAACAGAAGAATTATAATATAAACCACCTTCAGATAAATTACTAAATGTTTTATCTATCCAATAATTTTTACCATATTTATCTCTATACAAATCACTGCCATAAAATTGCATTAATGATCTCATATTAAATACAACATCATAATTTTCATTTATAATAGCATATTTTGTAACATATTCAATAAACCATTTAGGCATTCCTAATAAAGAACTGCTTAAAATAATAGGTTCTTCTTTATCTTTCTGAGAACCATACAAGTTTTTATTTTTATAATTAATTTTAAATGGCACAAGAAAATTAGATATTAAATGTTTTTTAAGGGTATCACTAAAACACTTTTTAACAAATCCATAATCTTGAGCAATCTTGCCTGCTTCATCTTTACCTGAGCCAGCAACACCACAAAAACCAATAAGAATCATATATTAACCTCTGCAAGTTTATCTTTAAGCATAAGTAAATGCTTATAAGCAATATCTTTATAAGTAGAGGACCTAAGCAAAAAAGATGGATGAAAGGTTGGCAATATATCTATTTCATTATAGTTATACCACTTACCAACAATTTTAGATATAGGAAAATCAGATTTAATAAAAGTCTTAGTTGCTAATGCTCCAAGTGTAACTATAATTTTTGGCTTAATTAAGTTTATCTGAAGATTTCTAATATGTTCACAAGCAGCAACTTCTTCAGGGGAGCTTTCTCGATTATTAGGAGTTCTACAAGCCACAATGTTCATCGTCCAAATATCATTACGAGTAAGTCCTATGCTTGATAACATATTATTAAATAATTTGCCAGCCCTTCCTATTAAAGGAACTCCACCCTTTTGTTCGTCAGCTCCAGGTTCTCGCGCAATAAATATAACCTTACTATTTAAATTACCGTTATCAACAACTGGAACGATGCGATCTTTACATAAGGAGCATCGTTTACATAAGTTAATCTCATTCCTTATAAGATCTATGCTCATTTTTCACCTAACCAATTATTATAAATATCTGTCGAAGTATCTTTTTCAAAAACTATTTTATCAGCAACAGGATCATAGTAATAAGTTACACGCTTATTTACAATTTTAGATTCCACATATCTATTACAACAAATAGAATTTACATCAGGAATTAAAAAAGAATGCTCACAGCAATAAGGTATTTTTTTATTATTGTGACTAAGAATGGCTTGATTATTAATACAAGTTAAACAACAAATTTTACACATATATACTCCTCTATTCAATAACTCTCATCTTCTGAGCTAAGTACCATTCGTCTTGATTTTTAGGTCTTTTAATCTCTACAAAATCACTAATCTCAACTTGTTTCCAAACTCTTCCTTTTTTAGATAAATGAGGGGCTATTGGTTCTTAGGCTCCATACATACTCCTTATTTAAGTAAATCAATATCTTCTTGTACTTTATTCATTTATTTTCTCCTTATATTTTAGTCATTTGTTTAACAGCTTCCAATTGAACGTCTTCGGATGAATTTTTAATAAATTTAATAACATATCCATTTTGTCTAACAGCTTCTAGTTTTATTTCATTGGATGGGTCTTCGATAAATTGAATAGCATTTCCATTTTGTCTAACAGCTTCAAGTTGAATTTCTTCTGAAGGAGGGTTATCAATATATACGATAGCACATCCATTTTGTCTAACTGCTGCTAATTTCACTTCTTCTGATGGAGGGTTATCAATATATACGATAGCACATCCATTTTGTCTAACTGCTTCTAGTTGAATTTCTTTAGATGGATCGTTGATAAAATAAATAGTCAATCCGTCTTGTTTTACAGCTGCTAATTTAATTTCTTCAGAAGGGTTTTTGATAAATTTAATAGCATATCCATTTTGTCTAACAGCTTCAAGTTTTATTTCATTGGATGGATCGTTGATAAATTGAATAGCATTTCCATTTTGTCTAACAGCTTCAAGTTTTATTTCATTGGATGGGTCTTCGATAAATTGAATAGCATTTCCATCTTGTTTAACGGCTGCTAATTTCACTTCTTCTGAAGGATCGTTGATATATTGAATAGCATATCCATCTTGTTTAACGGCTGCTAATTTCACTTCTTCTGATGGGTTTTTGATATATTGAATATATAAACCATCTTGTTTGACTGCTTCTAAATCACTATTTATATATTCTTTAAAAATAGTGATTCCACTTAATTTTTCTTTCTGATCATCAGTTAAAGA
>Ga0265295_1001284_pt1 | contig 44977 bp, 39 predicted proteins | sample Munlansysbiofilm_FD_192503 | JGI IMG/M metagenome (GOLD analysis project Ga0265295, IMG submission 192503) | Leachate microbial communities from a municipal landfill in Southern Ontario, Canada - Methane capture system biofilm | ecosystem: Engineered > Solid waste > Landfill > Unclassified ...
AAGACAACCGCCCAAAATGGCAATCAGCCGCAAACCCATATCAATCAAGGATGTAGCTTTCCGGACGAGCTTCGGACTTGGTCCGGAGAAAACAGAGAATCAGGGGCCAAACAGAGAAAGAAAGGCGGGAGAATGGGGAGAATCGATGGTGCTAAGAGGTGCTTTGGAAAGATGTGAAACGGGCGCAAACCCTTTAGAAACAAGGGGAAAAAGAAAACCCGTCACCCCGGAGAATGACCCCAGAGAGACGGGTTTGTCTTTTCTAAATGGTGGAGGCGCCGGGAGTTGAACCCGGGTCCGGAAATTCTCCCCTTAAGTCTCTACATGCATAGTTCCGGGATTAGATCTCGCATCCGCTTCTCTCCCGAAACAGAGATGTTCGGATGCCAGCCTGAAGATCTCGTTGGCCGTGCCCAGGCACTCACGGACAACCAGCCTGTGTAGTCGACGCTCCGAATCCGGTTCTACAGGCGAAAACCGGTGGAACGGCACAGCAGATTAAGCTGCCAGTGCGTAGTTATAATCGTCTGCGATTATATTTACTTCCGTCAGTTTAACGAGTTGACAGAAAACTCGGCATGCAACATTAAGCTTCAACATCCCCGTCGAATCCGTTTCGCCCCCATAGTAGGTGTTGGTTGTAGCTCTGCTGCCCAATCAAGGTGATCAGTCACTGTGGCGCATGGACCGTTTCATCTCAAGGTTTGATTCCCTCTCTTTCAGGGCAGCCCGTTTATCGTAGAGTTTTTTTCCTTTGGCCAGTGCCATTTCTACCTTGGCCTTACCGTTGCCGATAAAGTAAATCTTCAATGGAATCAGCGCAATGCCTTTTTCGTGCAGTTTACCGATCAATTTACGGATCTCGTGACGATGCAGCAGCAGCTTCCGGGTCCGCAGCGGGTCCTGCTCAACATGGGTGGCATAGGAGTAAGGCGAGATATGCACGTTGTACAAAAAGACCTCACCTCCCTTGAGCTGGGCATACCCGTCACGAAGGTTAACCCTGCCGGCCCGGAGCGACTTCACCTCCGGACCGCTGAGTACAATGCCGGCTTCAAAGGTCTGCTCAATGGCGTAGTCGTGAAAGGCTTTTTTATTTTTACTGACAATCTTCTGTCCCATACTCTCTGCACTGTTTCTGGTTACTGATCAACAATACTATAGGTCGAATCCAGGGAAGTGCCAGTGAAAAATCAAATGGTCTCGGTTTCTCCGGTCACGCGCAGCGCCTCTTCCACGGTGGTCAGCCCGGCCTGCACCTTGCGCCAGGCATCCTCGCGTAAAGTGGTCATCCCTTCACGAACAGCTATCTGCCGCAGTTCGGAACCGTTGGCCTTGGCCGCGATCAGCTTTTTGAGCTGTTCAGACATGGGAAAGACCTCAAAGATACCCATGCGGCCCAGGTAGCCGGTGTTCCGGCACTGGAGACAGCCTTTACCCCGTTTCAGCACAATGGAATCGTGGCTGGCAGCGAGCGGAAAGCCCAGTTTGCGCAGGTCGGCGCTGTCCATTGTGTACGGTTCCAGACAGTATGGGCAGTTGCGCCGTACCAGCCGTTGTGCCAGGGCCCCCAGCATGGTGGAGGCAATGAGGAAGGGTTCGAGCCCCAGATCTTCTAGACGGATGATGGTGGAAACCGCATCGTTGGTGTGCAGGGTGGAGAAGACCAGATGACCGGTCAGAGCGGCCTGGACAGCGTATGTGGCGGTTTCCAGGTCCCGGATCTCGCCGATCATGATGATGTCCGGATCCTGCCGGAGGATGTTGCGCAGAATTGAGGAAAAGGTGACGTCGATCTGCTGCTGTACCGCGATCTGGTTGAACTCCTCGTACACCATTTCCACAGGATCTTCGATGGTGACGATATTGATCTCCGGGGTGGCGATCTGTTTGAGTGTCGAGTACAGGGTTGTCGATTTACCGCTGCCGGTGGGGCCGGTCACCAGGACAATTCCGTGGGCGGCGTTCATGAAGCTGTTGTAGACCAGTCGGTCGCGCCGGGAAAAGCCAAGGTTGTCCAGCTGCTGAAAAATAACCTCAGGGTTGAGAATGCGCATGACCGTCTTCTCGCCAAAGGCCACCGGTACTGTGGAGACCCGGATCTCAGCCTCCTGGCTTTCTTCCTGACGACCGATCTTGATACGGCCGTCCTGGGGACGGCGTTTTTCCGCGATATCCAGTCGGGCCAGTCCCTTGATTCGGGAGGTGATGGCCGAGTGGACAGCCTTGGGCAGCTTGTAAATGGTGTGGAGGATACCGTCAATGCGAAAACGGACCAGGCAGGTGTCCCGTTTGGGCTCAATATGGATGTCACTGGCGCGCTGCTCCAGGGCGTAGCTGAACAGATGGTTGACCGCGGCTTTGATGTGCTGGTCAGTGGAACTCAGCTCCTTGGTGGAGGCCAGGCGCACATACTGTTCAAGGTTGCCGATATCCACGGCTGCGGAAACGCTGGTCGTCCCGAATTGGGATTCTGCAGCAGTGATGGAACGCTGAAAGCCGAAAAATTCGGCCAGAATTTTTTTGATGTCACTGCGTGTCGACAGATACGGTCGGATTTTCACCTGGTTGGCCCGTTCAATATCCTCGAACACTGACTGGATATCCGGGTGATAGCTGACCACTTCAAGGACGCCGTTTTGTAGTGTCAGCGGCAGGATCAGGTGACTGACCGCAAACGATCTGGGAATGGTTTTCGTCACCGTGTCCATGTCCAGTTCAAGCGGATCGAGCTTTTTAAACGGGATCTTCAGGCCCCTGGAAACGGCCCGCATAATGGTCTCTTCAGTGAGCGGTCCCTGTTGCACATCAGGGTTCTCCAACCCGAGGTCGATAATAATATCAACAAGGTCTGGAAAACCTTTCAGTTGCCTGTTGCGATCCTCCTGGCGACGGCCGCCGAACTGTTTTAATAGTTTCTGGCGCTGTTTCCCCTGTTGCAGGAGAACGAACCGGCGCTGTTCGTGGGAGAGCAGCTGCTGTTTGACAAGCAGGTCGAGCAGGGCTTCGCTGTTGAGAAATGACATGATCTTTATCGGGTGACAGGTGGAGAGGAGGTGAACGGATTACTCTGGTATTTTCTCCCGTCGCCGCAACGAATGCAAGGTTTTTCCCGACAGCCGGAGAGGGAAGGCTGTTCAGGCCGGTTCCGACTGCCGTATTATGGGGAGGGCGTTATCAGTTGGGCCAGGCGTGGGCCCCTATGAGATCCACAAAGCGAACATGCTCAATGGTTGTTATCTTGATATCACCGTCACGTTTATCCGCCACCTGTAACTCCTGCACCTCCTGGCCGCCGACCGGCATGATCAGACGTCCGGGATCTGCCAGCTGATCGATGAGGGGTGCGGGTATGCGGGGCCCGCCGGCTGTCACGATGATCCGGTCAAAGGGGGCTTCCGAAGGCCAGCCCTCGGTGCCGTCGTCAATACGCGAGACGATGTTGTGATAGCGAAGCCGGTCAAAGATCTTGCGGGCACGACTGACCAGGGCGTCCAGGCGCTCCACGGTATAGACCTTCTGGCAGAGCCGGGAGAGGATGGCGGCATGGTAACCGGAGCCGGTACCGATTTCGAGAATCTTCTCAGACCCGGTAAGCTGCAGGGCCATGGTCATCAGGGCAACGATATACGGCTGGGAGATGGTCTGACCGCTGCCGATGGGTAGGGGAAAGTCGCTGTACGCCTGTGACTGAATGGCATCTTCAACAAAAAGATGCCGGGGGACTGTACGCATGGCGTCAAGGACACGCTGATCGGTTATGCCCCGGCGAACCAGTTGCTCCTCGATCATCCGCTCTCTGTTGATGTCAAAGATGGTGAGCGGGTTCACTGGAGTTCCTGATCCCAGGTGTAGTCTTCCAGCCACTTGCGATCTGTCTCGTTGTGGTTGCGGAAATCACAGCTGGTGACAACGTCGTTGGTGATGGTCAGAACGATCATCTCATACCCTTTGGAACTGCTGAACGAGCCGATCAGCGGCATGGTGCCGAACATCCCGGGCCGGTCCTCATAGTAGAGAAATTCGCTGACCCCGGGAGCTACCTCGCGTCGGGCATTGGGTTCTCCCAGATACTGCTGCACCTCTTTCACCGTGGTCTGTCCCGGTTTGATCAGAGCGGCATCAGAGGCAAGGTGGCGAATCTGTTTTGTATGGCAGCCGCCAAGAAGCAGAAGCGCCATGAAAAGCATGAAAAGGGATGAACGCATCACACAGTTTCTCCAGAAGCGATTCATAGAACGAAAAAGGTTGTGTTCATATATCGTGAACACAACCTTTTTTCAAGATATGATACCGGTTTATCGCAGAGATGCAAAAAAAAACCGGTGCCCTGGATGTTCGTGTTCCTGATACTGCGGTGCACACACGATGCGTCCAGGGCAGAGAGGGTTAGTTCGTTGGTGAAGAGGCGTCGGCGGCACGTTCCAGGATACGGTAGTTGCGGCGCACCATCACCATGGGGTCAACCAGCAGACCAGCCTGGATCATAGCGTTGTCATACAGCTGTTCGACCAGATCCCGGGCAAAGTCAGCATCGCTTTCACGCAGTGCAGCCAGTCGTTTGATCAGATTGCTGCTGGTGTTGACCTCCATATCTTTTTTCGATCCGATACCAAAGGCCTCGGTCTGTCCGGACGCTTTGAGAATTCGCTCCATGGAGGAGGTCATAAAGCCATCGACATTCACGATCATGGCCGGGCTGTCCACCAGACGATCCGAGGCCTTCACCTCCTGAATGCGCTCGCCGAGCACTTCTTTCATCCAGCGGCAGAGCGAGGTTGCCACTGCATCAGACAGCGGCTCAACCTGCTGCTCATCGGTTGCCGTGTCGGCGGAAGGTTCTGTGCTCTCGGGCAGGGTGAGGTCGGCCCGATCTGCGGAAACCAGTTTTTTACCGTTGTATTCGCCCAGATGATTGAGGACAAAGTCGTCAATCGGGTCCAGGGTGTAGAAGATCTCAATGCCGCGTTTTTTAAACATCTCAACATAGGGCCCATACTCAACAGCAGCCCGGCTGGGACCGTTGATAAAGTAGATCTTGTCCTGGCCCTCCTTCATCCGGTCAACATACTCATCAAGCGAGATCATGACCCCGGGTTCACTGGCTGAAGATTCAAAACGGAGCAGTTTGGCCAGATCAGCGCGATGTTCAAAATCGCTGGTCATCCCCTCTTTAATGAAGATACCGAAGATCTTCCAGAAGTCACGGTACTTGTCGGCGTCCCGTTCAGCCTCTTCGGCAAAGAACTTGATCACCCGTTTGGTCAGGACTTTGCGCAGTTTGATGACGAGAGCGTTGTCCTGCAGCGATTGCCGCGAGATGTTCAGCGGCAGGTCTTCAGAGTCCACCGCACCTTTCAGAAAACGGAGCCATTCCGGAAGGATATTTTCACTGTGCTGGTCGATCAGCACCTTCTGGCAGTAGAGGTTGACACCCGGCTGCATCCGGCCCATGCCCAGCACCTCAAAGTTCTCTTTGGGCACATAGAGAAGGGCGTTGATCGAAAGCGGTGCATCGGCTGAGAAGTGAAAACGGTACAACGGTTCATCAACCGCATTGCCGATGAACTTATAAAATTCGTTGTACTCCTCCTCAGTGATTTCAGATTTGGATCGAGACCAGATCGCCTGCACAGTGTTGACCTTTTTCCCTTCAACGATGACCGGAAAGGGGACAAAGGTGGAGTACTGCTGAATGATCCGTTCAATCGTGAACTTGGAGGCATAGGTGTGGGCATCGTCTTTCAGTTCGATGATGATTCGGGTGCCGCGATGCAGGCCGGGGCAGGGGCCGATGGTGTAGGAACCGCCGCCGTCGGAGCTCCACTCCCATCCTTCGGAGCCGTCCCAGGAGCGGGTTTGAACGCGTACGTTCCTGGCAGCCATGAACACCGAATAAAAGCCGACACCGAACTGACCGATCAGGTTGACGTCTTTTTTTGCAGCCTCAGCAAGCTGTTCAAAGAAGTGCTGGGAGCCGGAGTGGGCAATGGTCCCCAGGTTGGTTTCAAGCTCCTCCCGGGTCATGCCGATACCGGTGTCGCTGATGGTGAGGGTGTGGTTTTTATCGTCACCGTTGATGGTGATCTCAAGGGGGACGTGACTGTCGAATTCGATCTTTTCTATCAAGCTCTGATGACGGAATTTTTCCAGGGCATCGGCGGCGTTGGAGACCAGCTCGCGGACAAAGATGTCACGCTCGGTATACAGCGAGTTGATGACGATATCGAGAACCTTTCTGGTCTCTGCCTGAAACTGCTTGGTTTCAACCTGTGTTGCTGTCATGGGTGATGTTCCTCAAAGTACATGAAAAAATAAGTGTGTTTACGGCCGGCCGGCACACGTTTTTGTGATAATACCAGGCAGATAAAGGGGCTTTCTTTTATCCGGGCAACATGGTAAGCACGAATGATTCTCTGTCAAGACAGGGCCCATGCCCATGCCCATGCCAATGCGTCTGTTAACTTCTGTGGTGTATGAAATCAATTCCGTATGACCTCTGTATTGTCGGCGCCGGTGTCTCCGGTCTGAGTGCGGCGACCTTTGCCCGGGCGTTGTGCCCGGATCTGAATGTACTTGTTATGGAACAGGCAGATGGGCCGGGTGGTGCCATCGCCTCCTATAGTGACAGTGGGTATCTTGCCGAATGGGGGCCGCACGGTTTTCTTGATAACTGTGCGGAGAGCCGGGAACTGATCCGTTTGGCCGGACTGGAAAAAGAGGTTGTTACCGCGTCTCTGGCAAAGTTTGTCCGCTACCTGTGCCTGAACGGCCGGCTGCAGTGCATCCCGCAAAAACCATGGACGATCGTCCGCCAGCCGCTGATCCCCTGGAGCGCCAAGCTGCGGGTGCTGGCAGATGTGTGGAAGAGGCCGCTTAAGGGGGAACCTTCAGTGGCAGACTGGGTGGCTCACCGGTTCGGGGCAGCACTGGTACCTTTTGCTGATGCCGTTTTTACCGGGACCTATGCCGGTGATATTGAACGGTTGCGGATCGATGCGGTCATGCCCGGTGTCCGGGAGATGGAGCAGCGGCATGGCTCGGTTATCCGGGGCATGCTGGCAAAGATGCGGGCAGCGGGAAAGGAAAAGCGAACAAAAAGGGGCCTGCCGTCCATGATCAGCTTCAACAACGGTATGGCTGCCCTACCCCGACGTCTGGCTGCAAATCTGGCAGACATAATCGAGTACGGTACAACTGTCCAGGGGCTGACCAGGCAACCTGACGGCTGGTTGGTTCACAGCAACCGGGGCGAGGTGCGCTGTCGTAAACTCCTGCTTGCACTCCCGATCAATACATCCTTACAGATACTGGGCGCGGCGTTGCCTGTTATGCCGCCTCCTGTCTCCGCTATTCCGGAAGCAAGGATTTTCTCCGTACTGCTCGGCTTTGATTCCAGGGCGCAGATCCCTCATGGTTTTGGGTACCTGGCTCCGGAACAGGAGCAGCGTTTCACCCTGGGTGCCCTGTTTTCCTCACACATGTTTCCCGGTCGGGCCCCGGCCGGCCGGCAACTGGTGGAAGCGCTGGTGGGTGGTCGTCGCCACCCGGAACGGCTGCGTTTAAGTGATGCCGACCTTGTTGATGCGGTGTATCACGACCTCAGGCAACTCATGGAGTTGTCACCCCCGGTGTACAGCGCGGTGCTGCGGCCGTCGTCGGGTATCCCGCAATTGGAGCATGGCTACATGGGCCTTTTGCATTGGCGGCAGACCGTGCACACAACGCATGCGGATATGCGCTGCTGCGGGTTCGGGTGGCGGGGTGTCGGGATCAACGACATGGTCAGGGAGGCCCGCCAGGCCGTAGCGGCACTTGTGGAACAGAGCGGGGAAGAGCAGTCTGTTGAGGTGAAAAAGATCTACTTCTGATGCGGCCACGTGCTGCCGGTCATGCCGGCAACAGCGGTTTATCGTTTCAGTTGGGCGGTCAGTATCTCGATCTGTTGCCGAACCGCTGACTGCTGACTCATCTCTCTGGTGATGATTTTAACGGCATGCAGAACCGTTGAATGGTCACGATTGTACAGACTGCCGATATCAGCAAGAGACTGGTTGGTGAATTTGCGTGTCAGATACATGGCCATCTGCCGGGGGAAGGTGACGGTTCGTTTTCGGGAACGCGAACACAGCTCATCGATACTGACCCGGAACTGGCGGCCGATGAGATCACGGATACTTTCAGCTGTTACCTCCGCCGCACCGTCGGTTAATCCAAAGACCACGTCGCGGATCATTGCCAGGTCAGGTGTTGTCTCATGCAGGCAGCACTGGGCCTTGATACCGATGATGGCGTTTTCAATGCGACGCACGTCTCCTCTGAGGTATTCTGCCATAAATCCAACCTGATCGTCCGTGATGGGCAGGCCGTGTTGGCCCATCTTATGACGAATAATCCGTGCCCGTGTTTCAAAATCCGGTGACATGATGCCGGTCACCAGACCTGAGGCTATACGACTGCGGAAATCCTCGTCAAAGTCTGTCAGTTTATTAGGCGGGACAGCAGAGGTCAGGATCACCCGACGGCCTGATTTGATGAGATAATCGAGAATGGTGTTGAGTTCTTCCTGCGTCTTTGCCTTGCCGGTCAACGTGTGGATGTCTTCCACCAGCAGCATGTCGCAGTTGTTGACATATTTTTTGGAAAACAGCTCCATGGACTTGGCCCGGATGTTTTTGACCATGTCTGCAGTAAATTGCTGAGCCGTCAGATAGTGCAGGCGGGTGGAGGGGGCGGTCTGCAGCACCTGGTGGACCACAGCCTGGGTGAGGTGGCTTTTGCCCAAACCGGTGCTGCTGTTCATGAAAAGACAGTTGCCAAAGGTTTTCTCACCACCAGCCAGCGCTTTACAGGCAGATCCGGCCAGCATATTTGATTCGCCCATCATGAACTGGGCAAAGGTGAAGGCTGGATGGAGAGAGCGCAGCTTTGGGGTGGCGGCAGTCCCCGGCAACAGCAGCTGGCCTCTTTTATTGTTCTCAAAATGCTGGGTTTGCGGGTCGGCAACAAGGAGACGGACATCACTGAACTGACCGACCTCCCGGGCGACACGGCGGATTTGCTCCAGATACCGATCTTCGACCCAGGCGCAGAAAAAACGATCCGGTCCGGTGAGGGTAAGGATATCTCCTTCCTGAGGTTGACATTGAATCGGGCTGATCCATAAGTTCAACTCACTCTCCGATAAAAGACCGTGCAGGGATTTTTTGATCGTATTCCACATCATAGAAAGCTCTTCCTTTTGAGATAAGATACCTTGCCAGACATTTCCAATTTCTTGAATGGTCTCTGATCTACTGAAAAACCGATTGCCGGTCAAAAGCGATTTGTCCCGATTTTATCTTCAAAATGAGTCGGTTCTGTTGATATGAAAAGATCTGGCCGGGATCAGACTTTCCAAGACCTGCGATGCATAACCTGCACTGGCAGCGTTAAAATTAGAAAATATTTACTTATACACAGTTAAATCAAGTGGTTGTGATGTTAACCAGCAGTTTGTTAACAATTTGTCAACAAATCATGATCCCGGCAGAGCTCCATTTTCCTCGTTTTAGCTCAATAATACTCTATTTTTAGTTTAGCAGACACCGGCTGTCTTTAACTCCTTTTCATTCCATGCTTTCAGAAGGGAGGGAAGATGAAGAAAAAAAATGGTGGTTTTCGTTTTGTCGTTTTTTTAATAAAAACAGGATATAAGGAAACACAGCCGGTGAATGTGCCGGAAAAATGGAGTGTATTGCCCGGTTGTTTAATTGCAAAACGCAGGCAGCAGGGAAAGAGGCGTGACCGTCTGGGGGGTCTGTTTGCTTTGGAACTGTCTGGCACCTCTTCTTTATCGTGACAGGTGTGTACCGGGGCATGAAAAGCTGTTGACTGAAGAGTTACGATTTTTTATGAGACCACCTGGAAAGACAATGGGAGTAAAGAGAAATGCAGGGCTATGTGCAGATTTATACAGGTGACGGCAAAGGTAAAACCACCGCTGCCCTCGGTCTGGCGTTACGGGCCGCGGGGGCCGGACTGCGTGTGTATATCGGACAGTTTATCAAGAACGCTGCGTACAGCGAACTGAACATCCTGACCTGTCTTGCTGATCTCATCACTGTTGAACAGTTTGGCAGGGGATGCATGCTGGTCACGACGCCGGAGAAAGCCGATGTCGAGGCTGCCCGTGCCGGTCTTGCAACGCTGAAGGCAGTGCTGCACTCAAAAAAGTACGACCTGGTTGTTGCCGATGAGATCAATGTGGCCTGTGCCCTGGGGCTTCTTGGTGAGCAGGATCTGCTTGATCTCATTGCCGAGCGACCGGAGTCGGTGGAGCTGGTTCTCACCGGCCGCGGTGCACCGGAGGCGGTGATGGCGCAGGCTGATCTTGTGACAGACATGCGTGCGGTCAAACACTACTATGACCAGGGTGTGCAGGTTCGCAAAGGTATTGAAGTGTAACCAGGAGCAGCGGGCGTCTTGGTGAGGCTTCATGCACTGCCTCCACTTTAACGGGCACCCGGGAGAGGAACTATGAAAAAGCAAGCAGCCTGCCTGGCAGTGCTGGGAACCGGATCAGATGTGGGGAAATCGATTGTCACCACCGCCCTGTGCCGGATTCTGGTCAATCGGGGTCTTCGCGTGGCGCCGTTCAAGGCGCAGAATATGTCAAACAACTCCGGAGTCACCGCCGAAGGTGCAGAGATGGGGCGGGCCCAGATTGTGCAGGCTGAGGCCGCACGGGTTGCCCCACACTGTGATATGAACCCGGTTCTGCTCAAGCCGGTGAGCGATGTCGGTGCCCAGGTGGTGCTCAACGGTGCAGCCTGGATCGATGCCTCTGCCAGATCCTACACCGGTAAAAAAGAGTTTCTCTTTGCCGAGAGCCGGGCCGCCCTTGACCGGTTGCGGCAGCGGTATGATCTCATTCTGCTCGAAGGAGCCGGTTCCTGCGCCGAGGTCAATCTGATGGCGCATGATATTGTCAACCTGCGGATGGCTGCCTATGCCCGGGCGCCGGTCGTTCTGGTGGCTGATATCGACCGGGGCGGCGTGTTTGCCCAGATCGTTGGTACGCTTGCCTGTCTGTCGCCGGAGGAACAGGACCGGATCAGCGGCTTTGTCATCAACCGTTTCCGCGGCGACCTCACGTTGTTTCAACCGGGTATCGACTGGATTGAACAGCGGACCGGCAAACCGGTTTTTGGTGTCCTGCCCTGGTTTAAGCATTTTCATATCGAGGCAGAGGATGCAGTGGTCATCGAAGGCCCCAAGCTTGCCCGGCACAACTCTTTGGACGCTGATCGACCGACCATTGGTGTCATTCGACTTCCCCATATCTCCAACTTCACGGACTTTGATCCCCTGGCGCAACTGCCCGACTGCCGGCTGGTCTATCTTGAACAGCCGCAGTCGCTTGCTCAGTTGCAGGCGGTTATTCTGCCGGGTTCAAAGGCCACCAGTACAGATTTGCAATGGCTTGACCAGACGGGCTGGCAGGAGCGTCTTCGGCGGTATGTCGATGACGGTGGGCATCTGCTGGGTATTTGCGGCGGTTATCAGATGCTCGGCACCTGGGTACACGACCCGGACGGCATCGAAGGCCCGCCCGGCAGCACCAGGGGATTGGGGCTGCTGCCGGTGGAGACTGTGCTGAAGGCCCCGAAAACCACCACACGCACTGCTTTTACCTGGGGGGGTATTGCCGGGTACGGTTATGAGATTCACATGGGGCAGAGCAGGTGTCCCGACGGGCAGAGCCTGCTGTGTGTACAGGACCGCAACGGCACGTCCTGCAACGATGCTGATGGGTGCATCAGTGCTGATCAGCGGGTGATGGGCACCTATATGCACGGCTTTTTCGATACGCCGGCAATCACCCGCCGCTGGCTGAGTGGTATCGGCCTCAGTCATGTGGCTGTTGATCAGCTGCACGGCCCGGCTGCCCGTGATCGGGCCTATGACCAGTTGGCCGAGCATGCTGCAGCCTATCTTGACATCGAGGCGATCATCGCTTTGCTGCCGCGGGATCTGCAGGAACGGCTAAGTCACCGATCGTGACAACGCTGTCTCTGCTGCCGACCGGTTGTACTGCACCACGGTGTACACACCTGCTGACCTCTGATCCGTTTTTTCGTACCTGCATGGAGCCATTATGATACAAGGACATGGCGGCAATGTTGTCGAGCTGGCCGAAGAGCTGGGCTGCCGGCCGGAAGATATCACCGATATGAGCAGCAACATCAATCCTCTTGGTGCGTTACCCGGGCTGATCGAGTACCTCCAGGAGCGAATGGACCGGATCACGTCACTGCCCGAGGTCGATGCGCAGGGCGCTGTTCGTGCTGTTGCGGCCCTGCTTGGTGTGAGCGAGCAGCGGGTTCTGGCCGGTAACGGCACCACCCAGTTCATCTACACGGCCTGTGCTGTTCTGAAAAGCAGGCGGGTGCTGATCGTTGGCCCGACCTATGCCGATTACGCCGACGGTGCCCGCCTCCACGGGATCATGCCTGAATTTTTTCTCACCTCGCCAAACCTTGATTTTGCCGTGGATGTGGTGCGGCTCAGTGCGCGACTGACCGGGATTGACACTGTTTTCCTCTGCAATCCCAACAATCCAACGGGGCGGCTGATTCCCCATGCACAGTTAATGGAGTTGTGTACACAGCACCGCGAGGTCCGTTTTATCATTGATGAATCGTATCTGTCCTTTGCCCGGGAAGATCAGGGTATGTGCCAATGTGCACTGGACAACGTCATTGTTCTCTGGTCAGCCTCCAAAATCTTCGGCATACCGGGGTTGCGCGTTGGATTTTTAGTGGCTGATCCGTCTGTTATCGAACCCTTTCATCGCTACATGCAGCCCTGGTGCGTCAACAGTCTGGCCCAGGAGGCAGTACGGTATATCGGCGCCCATCCGGATACGGTTAACGCCTTCATCGATCAGACCCGCGCTCACCTGGACGCTGAAAGTGCACTGTTTCGGCAGCGGCTCGCCGCTGCACCCCTTATTGTCTATCCGAGCACCACCTCGTACCTGCTCATCGGTCTGCCGGAGGGACAAACCGCAGGCACTGTTTGCCGGGCCCTGGCTGAACAGCGTTTTCTCATCCGTAACTGCGCCAACTTTTACGGGCTTGATGAGGGATACATCCGCATCGCTTTGAAAGATGCGGCAGCAAACACTGCGGTGGCCCGGCATCTGGTCGCTCTTGTTCATTCACAACGATAAGTCTGTTATGGATCTTGCCGGTTATCTGGTCTGGTTGACCATTCCCGCCGCCTTCTGTCTGGACGCCTTGATCGGCGATCCCCGCTGGTTGCCGCATCCGATCCGCTGGATGGGGTGGGCCATCACCAAAACCGAGCCGCTGTGGCGGCGGTGGCTTGCCGGCGAACAGCTTGCCGGTTGGGCCTTTGCCGTGAGCCTGATCCTTGGGTGCTGGGGTGTGGCTGCTGCGGTTGTGTCCCTGGCCTGGCAGGTGCATGCGGTGGTCGGCTTTATGGTGGAGAGTGTGCTGCTCTTTTTTTGTCTGTCGGCCCGTTCTCTGCGGCAGGCAGCCATGGAAATTCATGCCTCGCTGGCCATCGGTGAGGTTGACCGGGCCCGTTCCCAGGTGAACATGATTGTGGGCCGGGATGTTGATCAGTATCAGGCCGATGATATAGCCCGGGCAACGGTGGAGACCGTGGCGGAGAACGCGGTCGACGGTGTGCTGTCACCGCTCTTTTTCGCTGCTATCGGTGGCGCACCCCTGGCCCTGGCCTACAAGATGGTCAATACCCTTGATTCAATGGTCGGCTATAAGAATGAGCGCTACCTGCTGTTTGGTCGGGCTGCGGCCCGCATAGATGATGTGGCGAATTTCCTGCCGGCCCGGCTTTCACCACTGTTGATTGCCCTGGCCGCCGGCCTGACCCCAGGTCTTACCGGTCTGCGTGCATTGAACGTTGCCCGGCAGGAGGGGAGGCATCATGCCAGCCCCAACGCCGGTTATCCGGAGGCAGCCTTTGCCGGTGCCCTGGGCGTGCGCCTTAACGGACCGAACTACTACCACGGGGTTCTGGTGGACAAACCGTATATCGGTGTAGGACTTGCTGCTGTAACACCGCAACACATTGCTGCCGCCTGCCGGCTTATGACCCGCACGGCCCTGATCGGTGCACTTGTTGCCTGGCTGGCGGTGAGCCGGTCTTTTTTGTGATCGTGTCTTTTGGGTTTGCTGCTCTTTACAAACCGGGCGGTCTCTCCTCCTCTTCAGTCAGGGTTTCAAAGCTGGCCACGATGTCCAGCAGCTCCGCCTGGATCGACTCCTGCCGTCCCTGGTGATAGTCGAGCTGAAGCTGCCTGAGGTGGCCCTCGATGTTGCGCTCGGCAGCCTGCATTGACGCCAGGCGGCTGGCGTTTTCGCTGGCCAGCGACTCGGCAAACGCGCGGTACAGGGCAACGAACAGGTGTTGCCGGATCAGCGATGAGAACAGCTCGCGCCACTGTATGCTGAAGGTCGGCAGCGAGCGTGAATTCCAGTCCCTGTTGGCCAGATGGTCCAGCCAGGCACGGTCGACGGGCAGCAGTTGCAGCGCCTGCAATCGTGAGTCAGTGAAGGCACCCGGCCTGTGATGGATGACCAGTAACCGGTCGATGTTGTCACTGAAACGCAACGCCTCGACCGCAAGCAACAGGTTGTGGACCGCTGGGCTGACGCCGGCAATCGAGCTCGGCATCGACAGCCGTTGTACCAGGGTGCAGCCCGCGTCTTCCAGCCTGCCCGCTGCTCGTGCGCCAACAACCAGCACTGCGGTGTCTCCGCGCTCGTTGCCGAGGGTGTCGAGCTGCTTCAGCGCGAAAGCCGTGACCTGCTCGTTGAAAGCGCCGCACATGCCCTGGTCGGAGCCGAACACGACCACCATCGTACGCATGCCGACCGCGACCTCGGGCGCGATGAATTCGGGGCGGTGGCGCAGGGCGATCTGCAGGCCGGCCTCGATGGTGCGATTGTACTCGGCCAGCGATTCCACAGCAGCCTCGTACTGGCGCACGCTGGAGGCGGCCATGGCCTTCATCACCCGGACCACGCCGTACAGGTCTTCGGCGGTGCTGATCCGGCGGCGCATTGATTCCAGGTTCCGGCTCATGGTGCAGCTTTCTTGGCAACAGTCAGCACCGTACCGATCACGCGCAGCAGCTCGGCGCGATCTTCGTCGACGAGCGGTTCGCCGGACTCCATGCGTTGACAGATTTTCGGTAACTGTCTGGTGACAGCGGTGCGGATCGCCTGTTCGCCCCTTGCAACCTGTTCCACCGGCACGGCGTTCAACAGTCCCTCACCGGCGGTCATCAGCACTGCAACCTGTTCGGCGACCGGCATCGGCCGGTACTGTTGCTGGCGGAGCACCTCGCGTACCCGACGGCCGCGTTCGAGCGTGGCAACCGAGGCCTCATCCAGCCGTGTGCCAAAGCGGGCAAAGACCTCCAGCTCCTCGAACTGGGTGTACGACAGCCGCAGTTCCCCGGCCACGGCGCGGTAGCAGGGTAGCTGCGCCTTGCCCCCCACCCGCGACACCGAACGGCCTACATCCACGGCCGGCAGGATGCCCTTGCGGAACTGCGTCGGCGACAGGACGATCTGACCGTCGGTGATGGAGATCAGGTTGGTGGGGATATAGGCGGAGATGTTCTGCGATTGGGTCTCGGCGATCGGCAGCGCGGTCAACGAGCCGCCGCCGCGCTCAGCACGCAGTTGGGTGGCGCGTTCGAGCAGTCGCGAATGCACGTAAAAGATGTCGCCCGGGTAGGCCTCGCGGCCGGGGGGTCGGCGCATCAGCAGCGACAGCTCGCGATAGGCGCGGGCGTGGCGGGTGAGGTCATCGTAGACGATCAGCACGTCGCGGCCCTGTTCCATGAAGTATTCGGCAATGGTTGTTGCCGCGTACGGGGCGATGTACTGGACGCCCGGCGGCTCGTCGCCCGAGGCGGTCACGATGATGCTGTAGCCCAGCGCATCGTGGCGGCGCAGGTGGGTGAGGAGCTCGGCCACCTCTGAAGTGCGCTGGCCGATGCTGCAGTACACGCACACCACGTTCCGGCCGCGCTGGTTGAGGATGGTGTCCAGGGCAATGGCGGTCTTGCCGGTCTGGCGGTCACCGAGGATCAGCTCGCGCTGGCCGCGGCCGATGGGCAGCAGCGAATCGATAACCTTCAGCCCGGTCTGCAACGGCCGGGTGACCGGTGCCCGGTGCAGGATCGGTGGCGCCGGTCGCTCGACCGGCCGCCGCTCGCGCGTACGCACCGGCCCGAGCTCGTCCAGTGGATTACCCAGCGCACCGACCACGCGGCCGAGCAGTGCACCGCCGACCGGCACATCAAGGATGCGACCTGTGCGGTGGGCAAAGCTGCCCGCCACCAGCGCGTTACCCGCACCCAGCAGCACCACGCCGACCTCGTCGGGATCGAGGTTGTAGGCCATCCCGAGCAGACCGCCATGCAGGCCCACCAGCTCCTCGGCCTGAACCCTGGCCAGGCCGCGCACCCGCGCCACTCCCGGGCCGACCGAAATTACTCTGCCGACCTCATGGGTCACCAGCTCCGCGCGCGTGCCCGCCAGCACCTGTGCGACGATGTCCAGTGTCAGCCTGACGGACGCGTGCAGCGACTCCTTCATTGCGCCGGCTGTCGTTGGCTTAGCGGTCGGCGGCATGATCCCGGGCGCTCTCGTCCAGGGCCTCGAAGACCCGTGCTTCCAGTCCTTCCAGCCAGGAGCCCAGGCTCCAGGCCAGGCGGTGTGAGCGGGCGCGCAGTTCGATGCCGCAGATCAGTTTCGGGTCGGTGCCGAAGTGCACCTGGATATCCTTGCCCAGATGCTCGCGCAGGGTTGCTGTCAGCGTGTCCCGGCCCTGCTGGTTGAGCGTGAAGGAGGTGTTGACTTCGACTTCGCCGCTGGAGTCGCGGATCGTTGCGATGATCGCCTCGCGCTGCTCCGGATCGAGGTCCTGGATCCGCTGCGCAAACACTTTCAGCATCTGCGCTTCCAGATCCGCGTCAGCCAGCTCCTTCAGGCCCTGACCGGCCAGGGTGAACACTCCCTGGCCAACGCGTTCGCGAAAGTCCTGCAGCAGGTCCTCACGCTCACGTTCCAACTTCCCGAGCCACTGCTGTTGGACCTTGGCGGCCTGCCGGCGTGCGTCCTCCAGCAGCACCTGGCGCCGCGCTTCGGCCTCATCAGCAGCGCGTGCGAGCATCTGTTCACGTTGCTGCTCAAACTCCCGGTTGCCGGCGCGGTACTTCTCGGCTTCCTTTGCAGCAACCTCGCGCTCACGTGCGGCCTCCTCCAGACGGTCGGCGATGCCTGCTTCCCGCTGGTCCATGGCACCGATGATCCGGTCGTAAAACAGGCGTTTAAGCAGCCATACCAGGACCAGAAAGTTGATAGCCTGGGCTACCAGCGTGAACCAGTCGACCGCCATGCTCAGCCTCCCGCAAGGCTCAGAAAGTGGTTCCAGAACGGGTTGGCGAAGATCAGGATCATTGACACGACAAAACAGTAGATCGCCGACGACTCGGTCATTGCCAGGCCGATGAACAGCGTGCGCGAAATCACCGGTGCGGCATCGGGTTGCTGGGCCAGCGCGCCCATCGCACGTGAGACCGCCCAGCCCTCGCCGATAGCGGTGATCGGGGCACCGATGCCGACAGTGGCTCCCGCCATGATGATTGAGATCATGCCGATCAGCTCAAGGCTCTCCACGGGTACTTCCTCCTTTGTTGTCGTTGTGTGGCCCGCCGAGTTGCTCCTCGTGGGCACGGGTGGCCGAGACGATGTAGACCAGCGCCAGGACCGAAAAGATGTAGGCCTGGATCACGCCGATCAGCAGGCCGAGAACACTCATGATGACCGGAAAGAACAGCGGCGCGATCGCCAGCGCCACCGCTGCGATCATGGTACCGCTCATCATGTTGCCGAACAGGCGGATCGACAGCGAGATCGTCCGCGTCAGTTCTGAGAGGATGTTGAACGGCAGCATGAGCCAGGTTGGCTGCAGGTACGTCTTCAGGTAGCCGCGCAGGCCCTGGGACATAGTGCCGAAGACAGGCACCGCCACGAACACGCACAGCGCCAGCGCCGTGGTGGTCGAGAGCGAGCCGGTGGGTGCCTGGAACCCTGGTACTACGACCAGGACATTGGACGTCACGATGAACAGGAACAGCGTGCCGATAAAGGGCAGGTAGCGGTCTGCGTCGACGTCGACCACGCCGCGGATCTGCCCGCGGATGCCATCGAGCACGATCTCCAGCAGCAGCTGTCCGCGCGACACCGAAGTCCCGCCCGTCAGTCTGCACGTAATCAGCCACGAGCCACCGGCCAAAAGCGCCATCACCACCCAGGTGAACACTAAAGTGGCGCTGATTGCAAATGGACCGAACTGCCAGTAGACGATGGCATCAGGCGTGATGGTCATGGTTCCACTCCTTTGCACGGCGCCTGCGGGAAGCAGTCGGGCCGCAGTCGCGACAGCATCACCTGGCGCACGATAATGAAGCCGGCCAGGCATACCAGCAGGCGCTGCCAGCTGCCGTCCATCACCAGGTACATGCCCGTCACCACCAGCGCCGTGCGTAGCACGAAGCTCAGTGCAAACAGCAGCGTCGGGTTGCGTGTGCGTGCCAGCCGCTGTACAGTCAACCACAGGCCGCCGAAATAGAGCAGGCCCAGGCCGAGCCCGGCCACCAGTGCCAACAGCAGGAGAAGCGCGGTGTTCATTGGTCGGCCTCCTGTTCTGCTTCGTCCTTCTCGATCATCCTTGACTCCTGATTGACCCAATACCACGCATTGAGGCAACCCAGTGCGACCCCGCCCAGCAGCAGTGCCAGGGTCCACGAGAGATCGCCCGGCCAGCGGCGGTCGATCCACAGTCCCAAAAACGTCCCGGCCACGGTCGGCACGGTCACAGACCAGCCAACGATGCCGGCCGCCCCCAGGCCGTGCCAGAGGGTGCGGTCGCGGCGGCTGCGCATCCGGACCTTGCGCGCTTCCCTGGCGCCGATCTCCTCGTCCAGTCCACGCGGCGGCTCATTCGACGGTATGGGATCGCGTTCAGGCATGTCTGCGCCCGTCCCAGTCCAGGACCTGTTGCACCAGACTGGCCTCCAGCCGGTCCAGGGCGTGACGAGCCTGCTGTTCCTGTTCGCCCTGTTCGCGGAACTGCGCCAGCACCGCCTGCTGCAGCTCGCCCAATTTGCCCTGCAGGGCGTTCCAGGTGGACACCCGGACGTCTGTGCCGTGCTTGACCAGCAGGCCTTCGTCCACCGCGAAAAAGGTCTCTTCACCGTCTGCAGAGGTCAGGGTGAGAATGCCTGGGACCAGCACTGCCACAAAGTCGACATGACGCGGCAGCAGGCAGAACGATCCGTCACTCGCCTCAGCCACCAGTTTTGCGGCCTGCTGCTCTGCCAGCACGCCCGAGGGCACGATGACCTTGATCCGCATGGTCATTGAACTACCCTCCGTGCTCATGGCTTCTTCGCCTCATCGACTGTGCCGATCATGTACAGCGCCTGCTCGGGATAGCCGGAGAACTCGTCGTTGAGGATACGCTCGCAGCCGTCCAGCGTGTCCTCCAGCTCCACCATGGCGCCGCCCATGCCGGTGAACTGCCCGGTGGTGAAGAATGGCTGGGTCAGGAACCGCTCCAGCCGCCGCGCCCGGTGCACACGTCGCTGGTCGTCGCGTGACAGTTCCTCCAGCCCGAGCATGGCGATCACGTCCTTGAGTTCGTCGTAGGCGGCCTGGGTCTCGCGGACCTTGCGCGCCACCTCGTAGTGGCGCTCGCCCACCATCGACGGGGTCAGCATCTTCGACTCCGAGCGTAGCGGGTCCACGGCCGGATAGAAGCCTTGGCTTGCGCGCTCGCGTGAGAGTACGATCAGCGCCGACAGGTGACCGAAGGTGTGTGTGATGGCCGGGTCGGTGAAATCATCCGCCGGCACGTACACAGCCTGCACCGAAGTGATCGCTGCGCCCCTGGTGGTGCAGATGCGCTCCTGCAGCTCGGCCAGCTCGGTGCCCAAGGTGGGCTGATAGCCCATGCGCGAGGGCAGCCGACCCAGCAGACCGGAGACTTCGGAACCGGCCTGGATGAAACGGAACACGTTGTCGATCAGCAGCAGTACGTCCCGGCGGGCGTCGTCACGAAAGTACTCGGCCACGGTCAGCGCCGCGTGCCCGATCCGGAAGCGTGCGCCCGGTGGCTCGTTCATCTGTCCGAACATCAGCACGGTGTTATCGCGCACGCCGGCCGCCTCCACGTCGCGCACCATCTCTTCGGCCTCGCGCGAGCGTTCGCCGATGCCGCAGAACACCGTGACTCCGCCATGGCGTCCGGCAACGTTGTTGATCAGCTCGGTGATCAGCACTGTCTTGCCCACCCCGGCACCGCCGAACAGACCCGCCTTGCCGCCGCGCGCGAGCGGGGTCAGGAGATCGATGGCCTTGATTCCGGTGACGAAGATTTCCGAGGTGGCGCCCTGGTCGACGAGCGATACCGGCTGCCCGTAGAGCGGACGCCACTCACCGCCATGCAGGTCCTCACCGGCGTCGATCGCATTGCCGAACACGTTGACCACACGGCCCAGCATCCGTTCGCCCACCGGCACCCGCAGCGGGTGGCCCGAATCGTAGATCGGCGTGCCCCGAGCCAGGCCGGCGGTCGGGTTAAGGGCGATACCGCGGATGGTTTCCGTATCAACATGACCAACCACTTCGACCACGACCTCGCGGTCTGTCCCCACGTGCAGTTCGCTATGGAACTCCGGAAGGCCGCCAGGGAAATGGGCATCCACCACGCTGCCACGTACCGACAGCACGGTGCCCTGGGAATGGTCGTGATCGGTATTCATTGCGTGCTCACCTCCTGGTGACAGCAGCCGCAGCTGCGGTTCTTCTACAAGCCCCCCGGCATCGTGCGTGTCCGGAACACGGCACACGACCCTGTCGGCAACGCCTTCGCAGGATGGAGACGACAGCAGAGTCTCGACCTCTTCGCGCCACCTGTCTGCAAGCCAGTGATTCGGAACCACTTTTCAATGATTTTGCCGGTCACCGACCTGGACGGCGATACCCCGGCTTGCAACCCTGCGAAGAGAGCCATCGTGGGTGCATCGGATGGACGAAGGCAAGTTGATTTTCGCTGTGGTCATGGAGCATCCGCCGCTCCACACCTTCAGAAGGATCGTCGTCCGTTGTTCGGGCGAGCGGAAGGTCACGTCGTTCTCTGACCTGGACCTGTGCATGATGTTGCACAGCTGACCTTTTACGAGAGTCTTCGGGATACAGGCCCTTTCGATTGGGGTAATTGCCGGCAAAGGGGGCACTGCCGACCAGATCCGTTTCGCCTGGTTTATTCAGGATCCTGAAACCGGCAAGGAACTCTCGTTTGTCACCAACGCAGGCCATCTGGATGCACAGACCATTTCCGAGCTGTACAAAGAGCGTTGGCGGATCGAATTCTTTTTCAAAGGGATAAGGGGCACCCTCAAAATTAAAACTTTTCCTGGAATAGTATACAATGCGGTGATGACTCAAACCTGGATCGCCCTGAGTGTTTACTTACTCTTTGCTTTTTTGAAATTCAAGACCAAACTGGGCGCATTACTGCAGCAGATGCTGCGTTTGCTCCAACTTAATCAGCCCTTTCAAAGCGCCTGATCAGAATCTGTCATTTACTTCTATGCAGTTTTTGTTATTGCAAAATCTATGAGCCAGCAGTGGTTTCACATACAAAAAATTACAGGTAAACATACAGGTAAACAGTTAGTAACTATTCAGCATCTTCGAGGTATCGGATTTGAGTTGACACCAAAGGAGACGTGAACAACGGGCAATAAGGGAATGAAAAACCGGGGAAGCTGGAGAGCAGGCGGACGGGTAGAAGTCGGCCTGGCAGGCTGAAAACAACAAGACCCCGATGGAATCACTCACAGGGTCTTACGTTCAGGAAGAACCGCTTATGTTCAGCGGCGTATTTTTGGCTTCCCGTTTGCAACCCTCTTCATAACCGTACTCGTTCTCCGGATGTTAACCGAAAAGATTCAATGTCAAAGGGTTATCAGAGATCAGGCCGTTCCCGGTGAGGCGGGGACGGTGTTGAATTATATTTTCCCATCTCCACAGGCTGCCACATCGACCCCTCTCGCCAGAGATATAACCAGCGGCAACGCCGAGTTTTTCAGCACGGAGTTTCGCTTGCTCGATGAACAACGGGCCCATGTCGCTGCTGATGACGCCGTGGTCACGCGGCCAAATGTACAGCATCTCCTTTTCGGGCATTTTCTATTCAGTTCCTTAATGCCTGTTTTTTCGCCAGTTCCTTGGATCGATCCACAGCTTCCACTTTCGTATGGTGGTTATTGGATGCCCTTGATGCTTCCTTTTTGCGTTCGCAGACCGCTGCGAGTATTCGATCAATACACGCATCAAAATCCTCTTCGATTTCATGCTGCCACAGGCGAATCACCGTCCAGCCCATCTGTCCTAATTTACGATGGTTTGCGGCGTCCCGTTCCCGGTTCTTGTTTATCTTCTTTTTCCAAAAATCAGAGACCTTTTCCTCCCAGGAAGAGAATCCGTATCCGTGCCAAAAATCACCGTCCACGAACACGGCGATTCGGGCCTTTCTGAAAACAACGTCCGGTTTGCCTGGTAAATCTTTGACGTGCTTGCGGAACCTCAATCCTCTTCTGTGCAGAGCGGAGCGTACCCGCATCTCAAGACCGGTATCCTTGCTTTTGATGCGGGACATGCAGTAGCTGCGTTGTTCGGGGGTCAGATTGTCCGGCATCAGTCTTACCCCTGATACAAACTGAAAACCCTGGCCATTTCCTTTCGTCCGGGCAAATGGAGCTTCGGCGGTACAGTCGTCAGAACGTTGAAATTTTGTGGCGTGCTCGGGCAGATCGTTTTAAAATCGCACTTTTTGCATTTTTCAGGATGCGGCCGCATTGGGAAATCCGAGCCGAGAATGCCCGTGACCGCCCATTCGATGTTTGCGAGTGCTGCATCCATCGCCGCGTTGTATTGTTGCGGCGTCAACTCGTTTTTCAAGACCTGGTCGATATTCATATGAATTCAGCTCCCCTTTTTGATGGCCAGGTCCCGGTGCTGTTCCGCAGTGCTCGTTTGATGCTTTTGCCGTGTGCCGCGATGAACGGCGGCGGCAGGGCGTTGCCGATCATCAAAGCCACGGCTGACTTGTTGTTAGTGGCCGGAAACTTGTATCGGCGGGGAAAACCCTGTAGAAGAGCCGCCTCGCGCATGGTGATGGCCCGATCCTCCTCCGGGTGTAGGAACCGCCCCTTTGAGGGATTGAAGCATCCACTGGTGATCGTCGGGGCCACATCCTTCCAAGCCATGCGCCCGTAGACATCCTTGAACCCGTTGCATCGCTTGTGACACTCGAGCTGATACTCATCCGGAAGGTCTCTGCGGCTACCACCGTCCTTGGGAATGCGTTGGATGATTTCCATGATCTTAGGTGTCCTATTTTCCGGCATATCGTGTACTGCATCGCCACTTTCTCCTGCTCTTGGTAATCCGCCTATGGCGTCCTCCACCGTTTTCATTCTGCCGGCGTTTTCAACGAAAGGTATTTCCATGCCCACCCCAGCCAAATAGATCAATCTACGCCTTCGTTGCGGCACACCAAAGTCAGCTGCATTCAGGACGCGGTGGTCGCCCAGATAGCCAAGTTTCTTTAGCTTTTTGCAAAACACCGCGAATCGCTCATCGTTGCGGAGCCCAGGCACGTTTTCCATCATAACGGTTCGGGGACGGAGCGCTTCCACATATCGCTGGAATTCCAGTAGGAGATCGTTGCGTGGGTCTTCCACACTGACCGCTCCGTTCAGGGTCCGCATTCTGGAGAAACCCTGACACGGCGGGCATCCCGCCAGGAGATCAAGGCCGCCTTTCTTCAACCCGAGCGTGTCGAGCAGTTCCTGCGGATCAAGTTCTCTGATGTCCCTTTCCCATAGTGTGACATCACGATGGTTCGCCTTGTAGGTCGTGACGGACAGCGGGTCGATATCCACCGCGCCTAAGACCCTGAACCCGGCTTTTTTTAGCCCTACCGTCAGGCCGCCGCAACCGCAGAACAGGTCAACGGCGGTGGGCTTTCCGCCATCGTTGAAAATAGGACAAAGATTCTGTTTCGTTTTGCCTCTCATCGGGAAAACCTTTTATTTCGGATGAGTGCTCTCCATGATCGTTTTCGGGGGGGTTACTTACCGACTGCCGACTTAACCGCCCGTGCCGATATAACGGGACCTGCACGTTCCAGCAGGGACGCCTGTGATTCCCTTGATTTCCGCCGCTCCCCGCCTCATCGATTACATCGCCAATGTCTTGAGCACCGCGCGGTCCACGTCGCCGTAGAAGACCACGTCCAGACGTTCGATCACATCTTCCGGCAATCCGGCAAATTGCGTTTTGTTGGAAACGGGGACCAAGGCGCGGTAAGCGCCTGATTCCAGCGCAAGCTGCAAAGGTTCAGTAATCGAGGCCGGACCCTTGATATTTCCCTGAATGGTCAGGTCACCGAGAACCACCGTCCCGGCCTGCACGTGGCGGTTACGGACCACGGAAATGATGGCGGTGAAAAAGGCCACGCCGCAAGGACAATCGATGCGGCCGCCCGAGAGGTCCACCGCTTCGGCATAGATGTCCTTCTGCGCCAGCAACTGTGTCAGACCGAGTTTTTCCTTGACGTTCTGCAGATAACTGAACGCCCGGTTGAGGGATTCTTTCAGTGACTTCTCAAGGCCGGTCGGGGTCCGGAGCTTGCCTGTGCCCGCCGTCAAGGTGATCTCAAGCCGGAACAAAGCAACCTTGGCTTCAGCATCCACCGCGGCTGTGTAAACCGTGCCCGGAGGCAGTGGGTCCTGCGAAATGACTCCGGCCCCTCCTTGTTCGGCAACACCCACGGAGCGTTCAGTGTCGTCGGCGAGATCGATATAAGAAAAGCTGGTCTTGTAAAATTCAAAAGAGCCGCGTTTCTTGAGCTGCTCTTTCACCCGGCGGCGCCCCTCCAGGGCCAGCTCAACATACTCCGTGAGTTCCTCCTTCGTCCAGTCTCCACCCGGGTGGAGGATTTTGAGAAGGCCGCTCACCGTTTTTTTGGCTGCTGTGGCGTCTCTGCCTTCAACATGCGACCCGAAACGGAAAATTCGCTCGGCCTCGTCGAAGCGGTTTTGTTTTCTGAGCACCCGAAACGCTTCGGCCAGATAATCGGTGACGAAGCCGTAACGGGTCGTGAGTATGTCCCGAGAGCTTTTGGGAACCTCCCAGCCGGGCAGATAAAAATGTATCCGGTCAAGCAGCGCCAAGTCAAATTCCCGGGGAAGCGGTTGGAAAAGGTCCATGGCGGAGTTTTGGACCAGGCTTTCCACCGGCTGATTGAGGTTGCCGATGAATACCAGGGAAGCATCAGCCAACACCTGTGTGATACCGCGGCTGAAACGACCGTTGGCCATGTAGTCCTTCATAATTTGGACCGCGTCAGGGTCGGTGATCTTCATACCGCCGACTTCGTCGAAGGCCACGACATCCCAATGCCCAACCAGCCCGACTTGACGTCGGGCGTTATTGTAAAACAGATTCGCCGTGCTTGCCTTGCCGCCCGAAAGCAGCATGCAGTACGGTGACATCTCGCTGAAAGCATAGGATTTACCGGTACCGCGGGGACCGAGTTCGATGAAGTTATAGTTTTTTTCGACAAATGGGATAAGCCGGGTGAGCAACAGCATCTTCAATCTGTGCTCCATCCTCATCGGCTCAAGGCCCACACTCCTGAGGAGGAGGTCGATCCACTCGTCCCTTGTCATCCCGCCCCTGCCTTCCAGGTACTCTTCCAGATCAAAACGGGCGAGCTGGATTGGTTTCAGATCGACGATATGGAAGGGGCTGTCCTTTTTGCCCTCTTCAGTCAATCTGAACTCAACATCAATGACGGCCCAGATGCCGCCCTCAAGCAGTCGTTCGTATCGTCGGTAAAACTCCTCGGGGATGTGTATCTTGGCGTAGCCGAAATGGTCCATTGAGGCCCAGTACTTGTTTTCGCTTGGAAGGAAACGGACTTCAACGCGGTCGATGAACCGATGTCTGCCTTTCTGCTCAACCATGGACTGGGCCTTGTTCGCCTCGTCATGTCGGAAATAATTCGCGGTCAAGGTCTCTTTAACGGCATCGACACCGATGCGAATCTCCTCGTTGTTGTCCGAAGCGCAGTATTTGCCCAAGAGATACTCAAGCACATAGGATGGCACGTTTTCGCCGCCTTTAATCTGGTGCAAAAGGTCCTTGCGCACCACCTTCCCAGCGAAAATACGGCTCACTTTCTGATCTAGAAGGTCAATTTCCATATTCCACCTGTAGAGCTGTTGCAGGATTAAAAGAGGCATCCTTAAGTTTGCGGTTCTTCAGGCTGTAGATACCTACCCACTATTGTTGCGCTACCGACGCGTCTCACAAACAAGTCGGTCCAAATCCCTCATCAGCTTTGCGTAGGATGGAGAGCGACGCTGTACACCGGCAGCAAGTGACAACGCGCCGGTAAGCTGAAGCTGATGAGTCGTTTCTTCATATGGACAAGATAAAAGATCCGCAATAAGTCTCTTGCATCCGGCATGCGCTTCAGGCTCCAACTCACCTGGAATCCTATTCCCAGCGGGCAAAAGCTGAGCCTGACGAATGGAAGTAAGACTCGCCAGGAACCAAGCTTCATACTCCCGATTGGCGACTACCACGGCTAGCGGAATATGCGAAGCGACGGCACGTGCTCGAGCCAAAAGTACAGGCCCTAATCCATTATCCCGCCCTCTTTTTAGACATTCATCATCAGCGTCGACAATAACTAGAATCGCGTCAGGACGGATCCTAACGGCGGCTTCAATATAATGCTCAATACCGATGTGGCGTTGACTGTCGTAGGCGGCCTTCAATTTCCCGCAACCTTTTGCATTAACGGCTAAATCCGTTACTTCAAAATATTTGTCAAACCTACGATGGTAAAGCCATCGCCTGATGAGACAGGGGACCGCCCTTTCTTCTCCAAATCCTTCGACAACGGGTACGATCTTTTTTTTTCTTCTCATTTTAATCCACCGTTCAGAGCGAACAGGTCCTCTTTAAAAATCTCCGGTTGCGGATCAGGCCAAAGGGTATTGGATCTCAACATCCAACCTACTGTATCAATCGGATTCACTGAATCTTGGGTTTCTTTGCTGAGACGGTATATTCGGCTTTCACCGTCCCGCCATTCGATCACCCGGACCCGTTCGCCGGTCACCGACGGATGGCTCAGGACTTCCGGGGAGTGGGATGTTAAAACCACCCGCATTCTGTTGGAACTCGCCAGCGCCGCATCCAACAACACCGCCAGTGCGCCCGGATGCACGGAATTCTCAATTTCGTCGATAAGAACAACAGTCGGAAACGGATTCTGTTTTAAGGATAACAGGACGCCCAAGCTTCTCAAGGTGCCTTGGGAAACCTGACTTGCATCGAACGTTATTTTTCCGTGCCCCTGTCTTTGAACAAACTGGACAACCCTCCGACCCAACAAAGCATGAGCGTGGATATCGTCAATAGCATCAGTGATTATTCCTATCCGCTCATTGATCCATCGATGAGCATCTGAACCCTCCACTGCTTTCAGAACATCACCTGCATTAGCGCCATCGCGATCCAGAGTCGAACGCTCCCTGATCTCCTGCGCCGTAGCCATGTGAGCGGGGGAAAGTTCGTATGCACGCAAATTGCGGATGGTATTCAATACGAGTTCCCAAAGACTGTCCGCACGGGCGATCAACGGCAAAACAAGATTCCCGGCAGGGGGCGATACATCAGACTTCCGCAAGGAGGTAAAAGTTTGGTCTCTTCGTTCGAAAGAGGTTTCTTTTGATGAAATTAAACACTCTCGTATGTGTGAGGATGATGTATCCTTTATTCCTTGAACCTCAAAACCATATACCACCTGCGCCTGCCGTCCGCCGGGAAACATGATACGGAAGACGACAGCAAGACCCATCGGCGATTTTCTTCCCTTGTCGGATTTAACCCGTTGGACCTTATGCAATCCCCCTCTGCGGTCCAAGGCATTTTCCAGGCTGTCACTCACCGCTTCCCGAAGCAGGTCAACGGCGTCAAGAAGACTTGACTTGCCAGCCCCATTCCGCCCCACCAGGAAAGTCAGATCGGAAAGCGACAGACGAGCGTTTTCGAACGCCCTAAATCTCTTCAATCTAATCTCTTCAACGATAATTTGAAGCGAACCAGTCATCTTCTTCTCCAGTATCCTTAAGTTGGGCGGGGCATTGTTTTAGCAGCGCAAATGCGGAATACTTATTAATCAGTACATAAATCACCGAACATTTCGGTGTATTTGATGATAGGATGGCGAAAGAATCCCTTTATCTTGTCCGTGAGCTGTTGGAGTGATTGCATGATGGTGATCACCCGTTCGTGGAATTCTTTTTTACCGCCATGCGACATGCGGCCCATGTTATGGTTTTTCAAATAATTCCAAACAAGTTCATCGGGGTTCAGCTCGGGGGAATAGGGCGGCAAGTGGAAGAGTCTCAATTTACCTTTTGTATTTCGAACAAACTCTCGAACTTTCTCCGATCGATGAACGGAATGATTGTCGACAATCAAAAAGACAGGAGCCGTGGCATTGGCAATCAGTCGGCCGAGAAATTCACAAAACACTTCGGAGTTCACCGTGTTCTCCGTGGCCATAAACCGCAACTCCCCTTTGGGGCTGATCGCGGAGAGCACATTCACCTTGAAACGGGCGCCCGTCGTGGCAACCACCGGTGTCTTCCCCTTAGGAGCCCAGGTGGTTCCGGAATGATAGTCGGACCGAACAGAGGCCTCGTCTCCAAAATAGATAGCAGCACCTTCCTGCTTGGCCAGTTTTTTGATCGCAGGAAAATCCTTGGCCATCCAGTCGACGACAAGCGTCTGATCCTGTTGGTAGGCACGGTGAACAGGACGTTGCGGGCTCAAGCCAAGTTTGTGCAGCAATCGGCCAACAGACACATCGCTCAATCGAACACTGAACTCCCGACTGATCAGTTCCCGAACCATGCCCCGTGTCCAAAGCGCAAAGGGAAATTTCAATTGTCGAGGGTCTCTGCCGACAACCAAGCGATAGATTTTCTGCAAATCCTTGCCCGCAAGCTTCGAAGGACGGCCGGTGGCCTTGCTGCTCCTCAGCGCCTCGACTCCTCCTTCTCGATACTTGGCAATCCATTCGTAGATGCGAGGCCGAGTAAGACCCAACGCCTTGATGACAACTTCGGGACTTTCCCCTGCCTCGACTCGCTTCACAGCACGTATACGGATCTCTTCAAGGGCCTTGCGATTTATTTTACGTCCATCGAATTCGTTCGTGAGCAGAATATACCATGTGTCCGCTAATTTATGAACTTGTTAATATGTTAATTCGGATCTTATTTTGCCACATAATTTAATCCATCATAGCGCTTTTCAGCTTGCGTCTCGCCCACACGACGCGCGTCTGCGGATCGCTCACCCTGATTTCGATCTCCGCCCCATTGAAATCAGGATCGATCAATACAGGAACGGGGGTTTCTTTGCCCGCCGGTAAACTCACCTCACGGGTCTTCTCGTCCCGTGCCTCACAGTCGGCCGCCTCACCCACCACCTTGGATTTGATACTTGATCCGCCGTAAGCTTCAATTTTTACAGATATCGGCGGGTCTCCTGAGATACCCATTTGTTTGACCACATAGACTATCGTCAGGCCGATAACACGGCTGGTGAACTTATCCGACCGATAACGGACGTCGATCTCCGGCTTACCTGCAGTTGTTTGTTTCTCCCGTCCGGCCCGAAAAACAATCACCGGCACAATCGCCTCCTGGAGGCTCAGCCCCCCATGGAAGTAGCCGTCACCGTCTGAAAAAACGCGGAACCCGACAGGCAGGCAGACCTCCTGCACATCTCCTTGAACCCCCACATGGCCCGCCTTCAGGGTGACGGTCCCGGCGGATCGGGCAAGGCCCGAACCCAGAAGGCACCGGCGCTTGGACGCTGGCCAGCCGCCCGGAGGGGTCTGAACCACATCGCCAGCCGGAATTTCCGGCAGCATCATGTGGCCGTGGTCGGCACTGATCACTACGCGGTCGATCCCCTGAGACACCACCCACCGTACCGCGGCCGCGATATCTCCGATCACATCCGAGAGGCAGCGCCGGGCGCGCCAGGCTCCGAGGTTTTCAGCCACAGCATCCGGGTCCTGGGTGCGCACCACGAAGAGGTCAGCTTTCTTCAGATTCGCGGCGGCTTTCTTGGGTGAACCGAGCAGGTCGTCCAAAGTGGTTTCGAAAAACCGGTCTCCGTAGGTGTCGGCCAACAGTTTCATACGGTCCGCCGATGTCTTCAGCAGGCGGGTTCCGAGGGCCGGGACAAGGCCCCCGTCCTTTTCGACAAGTCGTAGCATCCCGTCCGCACCCGGCATGAGCGCCGCCATGCCGCAGCCGGTCACCGTCGGGACCACCCCGGCGGCGTAGCTGATGTGGACTTCACCCGTTCCAGCCAAGACTTCACCTAAATCACGGCCCATTTCGTAGCGGAGGGAATCCACCATGAAAAACGCGGTTTTCTCGCGACGTTCCAGTAACGGGGCTACATGTTCGTCGAAAATGCGGGTCTGCCTCGGTGCTCCGTCCGGCGGCCAACCCTCCGCCTGAACCGCTGCAAGGAATGCATCCTGCAAAACCGTGACGGCTTCGCGATAGCGACAACGGCAGAGGTCGACGACCGGGGCGATGACATCATCGTCGGTACAGGCGGTGAGGGCCGTTTCAAACAGGCGCGACACCCGGTCGAGGTCCGACCAACCGCCCTTAGTGTACGCGTTCATCAGAGCCGTGAGGTTCTTTTTCCCCGTCAAGTCCCCCGAAACCGCAGCGGCGGATTCAATCATGGCGGCCGCCCTTTCAAGGGCCGTCCAGGCTGGCGACCTCTGCGGGTCATTCCGCCAAATCGACCGTCTTCGGTTTTCGATCACCGTTCGAGCCACGGTCGAATCGCCGGTGACGACACGCCCGACCGCGCGGCCGAGCAGACGCCGTTCCTCGAAAGGGAAAGTGTCGCGTTCGCCGGGGTCGAAATCTTTCGGCATCAAATCCGGCAGGCGGAGCCCGCTTTCGATCTCCTGCGCCAACTCGACATAGGTTTTGCGCAGATACGTGTCACTGCGCATCCTGTCACAGGCCGCAAAGACCACGGACTTCGCTTCGACGTCCGCGCGCGGCACGGCGCTCAAGGCTTCGGGAACGTTTTCCGGAAGATCAAACACGAACTCGCTGAACAAGATGTATTCGGCGGCTTTCGGCCTCAGCACATTCCAGTCGCGGTCGCTGCCGGTGGATTTGAACCCGACGACGGTAGCGAGCAACCGCAGCAGCTCGTCTACACAGCCCGGCTTAGCGGCGACTTCCTTTGCTTTCGTTGTGTTGCACAGGAACGATGCGATAATTTCCGCCGGGGTTTCCGTCCGGAATACGTCGTTCAGCAGCGGCCAACGCTGCGTTTTTTCCAAGCCGTCCAGAAGGGCGATATCCGGCTTCCCTTCGCGGAAAAGCCTTGTGATCTCGTCGGCCTTGTCCGGCATGGCCTGGCGGGCGAGCGATTCAAGCTCCTGGTCCTCGGTGTCGCCGAAGGGTGCGCCCGCCATAGCGTAGACCTCGAAGGGATCCCGCATTTTCTCTTCCTCTCCCGCGCCCCGACGGCGCGGTATGTAGATGAGCAGGCAGCGGCCCCGTTCCGAGGGGTTTTCAGATTCGTTCATCAGCCGGTAAATCTCGTCGGCTCGGCGGCGCGTCTTAAGGACCGAGGCTTCGGTGGACAGCACCTCGCAGTTCGGCGCGTTGAACTCCGCAGCAAAGGATCTGAAATTTCCTTCGGCGTCGTACCAGACCACGATGCGACGGTCGCCCAAAAGATCGACAAGCTTTTTATGCAGAAACGAGGTGAACTTCATCGGGCGGCCTCCTCATCTGCGGACGACATCTGAGAATTTTTCATGGGATCACCGGTTCACCGCACGCCGAAAGAATCGTATTGATGAATGCCTTAAGTTCCTGACATTGGTTGATCGCGATTGACAAATCGTTCTCTCTGAGAATCCGCCCGGCGTCACGAGGTTTTATGTAGCTGTCCCGGCATTTGCCGATCTCAAAGATTTCCTTGATTCGGTATGCAGGTGGGTTTTGATGGTTCACGGTTTCCGGATTGCCGCTGGGGGCACCTCTGTTATGCTTCGCCAATTTTTGGATCGTCGTCCAGTAAGGCAGCAGCCAAGCCTCAAAATCATATTGGGCGGCATGGGGATGAAACCTCGGCTCTTTTCCCACCCATTGCCTCATTTTATTCTTGGCGTCTTGCGCATCGATGAAATCGGGAGGATTTGTGCCGGTATACACATCGGTCAGTGCAATCACATGATCAGCGGGTTTACCCCCACCCAAAAGGTTTTCCACGACTCGTCTTAATTTGTCCTCTTTGGGGATGCGGCCGTCGTAAGGAAAAACATCCAGCTTGGGTGTCTTGGTGGCCAGACGATTTTTCAAAAAATCCTGTAGGTACGGAAGAAACGCCTTTTCGGTTTTGCCTTCGACGATGATGGATATTTTCATGACCGACCTCCCATCCGGCCCATCCGCCATACTTCGTCAAGGCTGTATTCAGCCAACCATCGGTCAATATCCAATGAGTCGGCCCATGTCGCCGATGCACATCCGTTGTCGTCCAGATCCATCACCACCACTTCTTCCGGTTTTAAGAAGCGTATGAACCTATCCGAATGTGTGGCGACAACCAATTGCGTTCGTTGTGCGGCCTCGCGCATAAGATCCGCCAGCAGGCCCAGCAATTCCGGATGCAAACTGACCTCGGGTTCGTCGATCATGGTAATGGTTGAAAGATGAGGGCTTTGCAGTAATGCTGTGAGCCATAGAAATCGAAGAGTTCCTTCAGACAGTTCATTCATATAGATCGGCTTGCTGAACTTTTTGTCTTTCCAGGTCATGGCCAACATTCCGGCCGCCACCGGTGGAAAATTCAGCTCTTCGAAATCCGGAAAAGCCGTTTTCAAAGCGTCCAGAACAGCCTCATATCGATCACGATCTCCCTCACGCAGGTAATATAAATACGGAATCAAGTCCGAACCATCATGTCCGGGCAAGGTGGCTGGTTTCATGGGTTGCGGCATTTTCACCGGGGCACGGGGGCCTACATCCAAGACGTGATACTGGGTGGCGGTTGCCAAGATGCGTCTTAGTTCCTCAGGTTGCCGAAACATTTTCGGCACCTGGGAGAGTGAAGTTTCCAAGGGGTCGTGTTCCCAATCGGGACGAACGAGGTGATTTGCCTCTGTTTCGTAGTACTTGATGTCGCCGTACGACGAATCGATGTGACGGAACGGGTCACTAAAACCCGGCCGCTTCTGACACAACAATTCTCTGGAGATGGAATAGCCGGTTCCCTTTGGATCAAGCCGAAGATCATATTCAAGAGGCTCATGTCCAGGCACAGTCATATCAACGAGTAATGAAAGGTTTTCACTTTTACCGCGGGTCAAAAGATTTGCAATACCGCCGAATTTCGACAAAATGCTGTTCAAATTGCCTGATGCCGAAGCGGAGAGTATGGAAAAAGCATCTAGAAAAGAAGTCTTGCCGACGCCGTTTGCACCGATCAGAACCATAAAGGGCCGCACCTGTAGATCTATGTTGAGCAGCCGCCTGAAACCATTTATTTTGATCCGGTTGATCTTATTCATTATATTCCTCCTGTATCAGGAATTTCCCTTTTTCCGACGGGCGCGGCCGCCTTTGATCCTGGGTTTCGGGGCTTCAACCTCACAGAGATCCTCAAGTCCGTGGGCGATGGCGATGGAGCGGTCCTTTTTGCAGACTTCCCGGACGCGGTCGGGCCATATGGTGTACGCCAGGTGCGCCCAGTCGTAGTCGCCTTTCTCAAGCTTTTTCCAGCAAGCCTCCGTATCTTTGCTCCAGGAGCGCAGGCGGAAAAGGCTGTGGAACGGCGCGGCGTTGATGATCACGCCGTCGTTGAGGTCCGGCTTGTAAGGCAGTGCGGCGATGCGGAGCAATTCCTCGCGCAGGTCATGCAGTTCACCGAGAAACGTGCGGGCTTCATTCAGTCGGTCGTTCAAACGGGTTGCCTCGCGGCCGGAGGAGGCTTTCAGGTTGTTTTCAATTTGGGTTGTCCCGCGTTCGACTTCCGAGATCTTGGGTTCGACGTACTTGTTGACCGCCCCGTAGAGCGTCTGGTCGTTCAGGCGGTGGTAGTAGAGCCAGATGGTGTACGATCCCGAGGCGGTGGAGAGCGGCCAATAGATCGGGGCCTTGCGCCGGCTCTTGGAATAGCGCTTCAGGTGGTTTTGGAAGAATCCCGCCGGTCTTCGGAAGTAATCACGCAGGTCGGAGACGCCGAGGATGTCGCAGGCTTCCTGTTCGATCTCGTGGGATTTGTCCTTCCAGAGCAGGTCGAAGACCTCGCGCACACGGCGGACGATGTCGTCCCGGTGCGGCCGGTCGCCGTTGAAACCGGGATCGTCCACCAGGACGCCCTCCCAGGAGATACGCAGTGGATACTCCGAATCAGGGATGTTCGGGTTCTTGACCGAGCCTTTCGGCGGCAGGGTGTTCGCGTCCGGTCGGGCGCGGAGCCATTCTTCGCTGACGATGCGGTTCGTTTTGGCGGGCAGGCCATCCGGCCCGACCAACATCCCCGGCGGACAGATCGGCAGTGGATCGAAGAGGTCGGGAGGCTTCGGGGCGAGCGAAGGGTCGATGGTTATACGGATGTCCCAGCGGCCGAAGATACATCCAAGAATGTAGCTGCATATAGAATGGTGATCATCATCACGTATTTGTTGTTCGTTTTCTATTCTTTCGTTATCATCAGCTTCTTGTGTATCTGAAACCCAAGCGGGGCTGTTCACACTATCCATCAAATCGCGTTCCAGAATTTCCATATCGGTACGATTGAAACCATAGATTTGCCCAATTTCAAGATCAAGATTGCTTCCGATCAAAGATGACCGATCTAGAAGATTTATTTTTGTAAAGGCAAGACTAATTGGGACATTCGTGAACTCTATGCATACTTCATCTTCTTTATAGACGTCTTTATGCTTCAATATTATGCTTTTTAGCATCTTATAAATTGCATCAACTATGTTCGCTGGAGCCTCAATGTAAGGAATGGAAGCAACCATAGAATTCTGAAACTTTGGTTGCCCGAAGTTTTCGCCTCTGAATCTTGCAACTGCACTCGCAACATTTGAGGCAGTTAACGCTAGAACCCATTTCTCCTTTCCTTTGTGAGGGTAAATCTGCGAGCGACCTGCTGTAGGTATTACACCGGATGGAACAAGATAAGGCACCAAACGTGAAGACCTCAACATATAACTGATACCTGAACGAAAATAGAATTCCGTGTTTTGAGGGCGTGACCTTACTTTCCCCTTATTATCCATGAAACTCTTGATCTCAAATCCGTCATTCTTCCACTTAACCAATAAATGAATCGAAGCAGCAAACGGGGACGCTTCATCGATTTTAGAATACCAAGCCCATGTCTTGCCCTGGGTAGTAAGTTTTATGAGCGCTTTTTGATCATCCATACTTTTCAATGCCGGTGGAGTAAAAATTATGGATTTTGGGCTAATTTCATACCAAAGGCGAAGAAACCTATTATCTTCACCAGTTTGTAACCCAACTCTAATATCAGCGCCAACAGGCTCTAACGTTGAGCGCGCGGCAATCGAACTGATGATTTCTGGTTTGATCCAATAAACATAAGGGGATCCACTCAATTTCATGAAATTCGTAGAGTTGCCTAGAAACACATTCTTTGAAAACAGGGCGCTTCGTGTATGTTCTATGCAGTTCTCCAATTCGTTTTCTTTCTCATTACATGTAAGTAAGCGAAAGAATACAGAGTGGCTATTTGACTTCTCACTGCATTTGAAGATCGCAGCAGCAGTCTCTACCATCGCGTCCAAGACACCTGAACCCAAGTCCACGAGAGTTTCAACATGTAAACGATTGGCAAGTATAGAAGTTCTAAATTTTTCGAGACTAGTAAGAAAAAAACAGGTTCGACTTACAATCACGCCCGTCTTTGCATTTGAACTGCTCAATGTATCTGCTCTTTCCATGAAGTGAGCAAGTATGTTGCCTTTTGAATTTGGATAGTTGGTTTCAATGTATACCTTTGAGGTGACAGATAGTTCTCCGAACGGCGGATTCATTAACACCGTGTCGTAGCGCTTTCTACACAGGTCTATTAAGGCGAACCCGCGGGCCGCATCCTCGGCGAAGAGCCGTCGGCGGACCGCCAGTCCGTTTTCCGCCTGTTCGGCATAGTCCTTCAGGGCATCCAGTATGCGGTCTTCCGCCTGATCCCAAAATCGCTCGTCGGTGATCTCTTTCACATCGAAGCGCAGTTCCATCTGGGCAGGCTTCACAGGGACCGATCCGCCGAAAAGTTCCAATTGAACGGGTTTTGGCTGCTCCCCCCATTGCTTCTTGGCCGCGGCCACGGCGTCCTTGATCTCCTCTTCGATTTTCAGGAGAGAGCCCGCCTCGCCCGCGAGTTTCATTTTCTCGAACACCTCGTCCACGATCTGCCCCAGCACCCGGGGCTTGAGGCCGGTGCTGAACTCTCGGCGCATCTCTTCTTCGCCGGGCATCGGCTCGGCGGTAACGATGTTGGATCTGGAGATGCACGGCCGTTCGGGGGCCTTGAGGCCGAGGTTCTTCCAGCTCTTCTGCGCCCGCAGCCAGAGGGCGAGGGCCGCGATCTGCACCGCGCGCGGGTCGATGTCAATGCCGTGCAGGTTGTGCTCGATGATCAGTTTCGGGACCTCCCGGCGCAGATCGTCGAGGGTCTCGAAGTCCTGTTGAATTGTCCGGCCGGTGGCTTCCAACTTCGGACTTTCAGGATCGTGCCAGGCTTCTTCGTACATCCGTTCCAGTAGGTCAAAGGCGTAAAGCAGAAAGTGACCCGACCCACAGGCCGGGTCAAGGATGCGTAGATCGCGCGGGTCTTTTTGGGGTCGGTGCTCGATGTAAACCGGACGTTTGAGCAGTTCCTCCTGGGAAAGATCGGTTTCGTCTTCCTTTTCAGCGGGGGCCTTTTCACCCGGACCGAGGAAGACCTCGTTCGGCCTCCGCACAAGATAGCAACATTCTTCCTTGAGCGCCGTCTCGCCTTTGCGCATCTCGTACCAGATACGCCCCAACGTGTTGTCAGTAAGAAACTCCACGACATACCGCGGGGTGAAGAACTGATTGCGAACAGCCAATTCCCGGCTGTTTCGGGGGGACTGGGAGGCCTCCCGCATGGCTTTGCGTTCTTCAGGCGGGTTGAAATACTGGTAGACCCAGCCGATGGTCTCGTCCTCGGTCCAGAGGTGCGTAAGCTCGGGCTTGTTGAGCTCGGCGAGGAGGTCTTCCATGCAGCGCTCCGAGGGGAACACCGCCGACTGGGGCGTCATTCGGTCGAACAAGACGCCCAGGTCGAGGGCGAGCTCGTCGAAGAGGCACTCCAGAAACACACGGTAGGTGTCGTAACGTCCGCCAAGCGCGCCGCCGGAGATGCGCTCGAACATCTGAAAACCGGCCGAAGTCGTTCCTTTGCGGACGCATTCGACCACCAACCCCCGCTCCTCGCACAGACGCAGGGCCGCCAGCCGGTTGAGGGCGGTGAAAGAGATCTCCAGGACCATCCGCTCATAGGCGGCCTTGCGGCGCTCCGAATCCTTCCCCGCCGCGCCGGCGGTGTAGTGATCGAGAAGATGGCGCAGACGGCGGGCCGCCGCGTGCTGATCGGGCGAAAGGTGCGCCAGATTTTCAAGCGGCAGCACAACGCCGTCCGGGTGGAGACCGAACACGCCGCAAAGCTGGTCGGTGACGTCCTCGATCAGCCGACGCCGGCAGGCTGCAACGGTCCTGGCCAGCAGATTTCGTGTGCTTTTGTCGAAACTCATCAGCGCCCCTTGATCCGTATCCGCTTGTTCGATTTCAACAGTCCGGCCAGCTTCTCCCGAATGCTGGCCAGCCAAGAATCCAAATCTGCCATGGAGTCGATTACCGCAGGCAGCGCTAGCGTGTCGGCTTCGATAATCTCCTCGACCGGCGGCTCGTCGTCCTTTTTGGGAACCGGTTCAGGTTCGGGCTCGGTCGGGCGTTTCCGTATGATTTCCGCTTTCAGCTCTTCGAGCAAGCCCGGCAGTATCCGCCGGCGGACCAACAGGGTCTGCAGCAGCCTGACGGGGTCGCTGTTCCCGACGGTCGGCGGCAGATCACATGTAAGTCCGGCCGCGATCTCCTCGCGGTCCTCGTCCATCAGTTTCATCCAGTCCGGCTCTGTTTCGAGCCCGGTGAGGGCTTTTTTGAGGTCGTCTTCATACGCAGCGCGATCGACCGCATACCGCTTTTCCGTACGGTCCACGGCGGACCTGACTACGCTTTTCAGATCGGGTAGATGTTCGAAGAACCTTTCGCTCGACAGTACTTCTTCAGCCGTGGCTCTCTCTTCCACGCTCAAGAGATCGTTTACGGCTCCAGGGAAGAGTTGTTCGAGGTCGGCCAAGGAATCCAGCATTGACCGGGCGTTTTGCACGTCGGCCTCCGCGCCGGATTCAAGGGCGTCGAAAACAGCCTTGGCCCAGGTGATCTCGTCCGGCAGCACACATTCAGTTCCACCGAGGACCGAAGCCGCTTCACCGGCATCGCCCTTCAGCAGATCGGCCGCATCGGCCAGCAGGCGCTGTGAACGCTCTTCACCGGGAAGGCTCAGGAGACGCAGACGGTCGGGTAAAGCTCCGAGTTTTTCCAAAAGATCGGGTACGTGCAGCCGGACGGAGCGGCTGATGTGGTCTTCCAACGGCAGAACTTCGTCGCCAAAGAGGGTTTCCAGGCGTCGGGCGGCCTTGTCCAAGGCTTCGGGGGGCAGCTTGGCATCACGGGACGATACACCGATCCTGTTGAACGAGACCGTGCTTTTGACGGCTTCCACCGCCTGCGGTCCCGCAGTGCGCACAGGTCCTCCTGCGCCCGGGACGTGGAACTCGATCTCTCCGGCGCGAAGGAGAGCCGCAAACAGACACCGTACGGTGTCTTTGGTCCACCCGTAAGGGGGCGAGGAGAACAGATCCTGGAGATAGGAACCCTGCAGCCTGCCGGAACCGGACTCGGCGGTCTTGGTCCGGAACACCCTGATAACCTCCGCGAGCACCGGGACCGCGGTGTCCACCCGAGGAGCACCCCTGCTCTTGACCACAAGACCGAGAGGATCGAGGTCCTTGGTGATGCGGTCCATACGTTCTACGCCGAGAAACTTGGCAGCCGCATCCGTGGAAGGCCGGATCGGGGCCAGGTGGAAATGGGGGAAGACCTCCTTGACGGCCCCGTCCAGGACCGAGCGCATAGCCGCGTCCAGGATCTCGCCGGCTTCACGGACAGGGGTCGGCTTGCCACGGAAGATGAAGACGCCTTCCAGCATCGCCTTTTCCATAGCGGCGGCCGTCCGCTCACGGCAGCGCTCGGCCGCCCGGCGTTCGGCGCGCAGATACTGGGCCACCACGTGATCCGCCGTCCGTTCGTCAACATCGCCGAGGACTTTTTCCGAGCGCACGATTTCGGGAAGGAGGTCCTCCACGGTGTCGTCGTTTTTCACCAGGAGGACCACGGTGTTATTCAGCTCCACCTGTGCATTGGTGGAGACCAGAAATTCATTTCGTTTGTCGTCCCAGAGAGCAGGATCGACAAATTCCAGGCGCAGCTCGACATCTTCGGAACCGCCTACGACCGTTGTCCGGCCGAGTTTGACCGATGACCTGACATCCTTGATATTTTCCAGTCTCGCGGCGGGCTGCACACGAAATAATGAATGGTCGGCGGTACCCTGTTTGAGGATGTCAATCCTTGCCCTCATTGCTTCGCCGGACGTGGGCGCGTAGCTGTTGCGCTTGTCGCGGATCGGCTTGACGGCGTCGCTCAGGAAGACCCAGCCGCCCGCCTGCGGGTCCTCGATGAGGCCGCATTCTCTCTCAGACGCGATTTTTCGAAGAGCCTCCTGCACCTGGCCGAGCAGCCCGGGAGCCCCGATCTTTCCATAGAGCAGTGCGGCGAGATTCTCCGCCGTACGCGGAAAGGTCTCCACGGGCTGCAGGGCGGCAACCGCCTTGGCCGTGCGTGTTTCGAGGGAGTCTGTCCCGAAGATCTTAGCCGTTTTCTCCACGCCGCCGATGACATGAGGCAGGACCTTGGCGATGTCAGCGCGGAGGGTGTCGTAGAAATCGTCCACGCAGGCGAGCGCGCCGATCTCCCGGTCGGCGAGCTTGACGGCGTCGGCACCGAGGACACGGCTCTTGTCCACCAGCACGTCTTGGATGACGCGAATCGCCGACCGCAGACCGATGCCGCCGGTGGAACGGGCAAGAGTCCTGATAAGTTCCAGCAGAAGGTCGAAGTGTTGCGGCAGGAACGGATAGAGGCGCGTGAACGTCGCCGGATCGGGGTCGCCCTTGAACAGGGTCGTACCGGACAGTCGGGTGTGAGTGACCGTGGATTGACCGTGCTCCTTGAACAGGGCTTCCAGTTTCTTCCGCCCCTCCTCTGATTTGTCGAGCAGACGCCGGTAGGTGATCTCACGGATGTCGCTCGCGTCGAGATGGATGGAAATCGGGAAACGGTCCCGCAGCTTGTTGAGCTCCGCGGAGTTATGCGCGGCCTTTTCGACGATTTCGCTCAAAGTCTGTTGGCCGGTGGCGGCGATCCAGACCTTGCCTTTGCCGAGTTCCTTGAGATTGCGGGCCAGGCCGTCGAGGTTAAGAATCAGCTCGCCGCGGGGGGCGACGTACTGACCGGCCTCGTCCACAAGGAGCAAAATGTTTTCGTGTCCGGTCTTGCGCCTGCAGATGTCGATGATCTCGCGCGCCAGATCCCGGACATCCCTGGCTTCCTCGAAACGTAGGCCGCGGAAGCTCTCCGGTGTGGGGAAATCATCCGACAGAACCTCCGGCACGATCTCCGCGGCGCGGGCCACACCGATCAACGGATCGTTGTGAATTTCCTCCCATTCCCCGTTGTAGCGCGCCCGGTATCCGGCCTTGAACTCATCGTATTTGCCGCGGCGGTCGAGTGTGAACTCAAGCTGTGCGGTCTTCTTCTCCTTGGAAAAGCCCGCCCATTGCAGAACTTTCCAATAGAGCACGGTGGAGACCGGGGCGGCTGCGCTTTCGGCGAGCTGCTCGGCGCCGAGATCGAGCAGCACCACCGCTGTGGGATGTTTTTTGGAGACGGTACGCAGTGCGGCCGGAATCTCGTTGCGGGCGAAGCGGTCGCAGAGCAGATCGAGGAAGGGTTTACCTACAACCGTGCGTGTCGGATCGAGGGATGCTCCGAGGTATTTGGTGAACGAGCTTTTGCCGCTGCCGTAAAAGCCGGACACCCAGATGCCGACCTCCGTCACCTGACCGCCCCTGACGCCTTCGCCGAAAATATCGAGAAACTTGCGGAAACAGGACTCGATATTGTCCGTAACCTCGTACTCGGCGACCTCACGGGCCAAGCGGTCCTCCTCTTGGGCGTAATAGTCGATGACTTTCTCAATGGTCCGATCGATGGGTCGCCGGGGCGAAAATACCTGTCGAATCCTTTCGCTCATCATAGACCTCCAAGCAACGTCGACCGGTAGTTGCCGTCGACCGGGTAAAAGTCAAGAAAATGGAGACCGTACTGGCCGGATCTCCTGCCGGGATAGAAAATCACCGTCGGTGTTTTGACCTTGTCGTGCAATTGGCTCTCGATGGTCCGCGTACGGAAATAGGGATGAAGCAGCTCCGCCTCGGTGAGCAGCACGACGGTGCCGGCGGGGGTCGACTCGATCACTTGAGCCACCCGGTCCACCAGAGAGTTCCCCTGGCGGAGGACGTCACGGACCGCTTCATTAATCTGATCCGCCTCGGCGTCGGCTTCCAGTTCAAGCCAAATATCCCATCTGCCGGACTTGTCGACCGTGTCCCAAAGGAGGTCCGCAAGAGAAACGCGGCGGACTTCGAAGCCCGTCTCCTTTATCCTGGATGTCCATCGCGGCAGATATTTTTTAAGATCGAGCATCAATTCGGGTGGATAAGCGAAATAGAAAACCGGGTCGCTCCTGGCCGGATTGAGCGCATCAGTGTCTTGGATTTTGTCGAGCAGTTCGTTGAATGCATTATCGAGCGAGTACATCGATCAACTCCTCAATGGATTTGATAACCCAGGTGAAATGCACGACCGAGCCGGCGCGCTGAACAATCACCCCACGATGTTCACCGATCCCGTCCAGCCGCTCCACCACTTCGGACGGCGTCATTCCGAACAGTCCCCAGTCTGAATGGTTACAAAGGGAGGAATCCGTCACGCCCGCTTCATTGAGTTCCCGGGCCAAGATCGCAGCCCCTTCATCCGACATGCGGTAGTTGACGATCTCCCTGCGGCCCCGGACGACTTCATGAAGGAATCCGACATCTCGAAGGAGACCGAGAACAGAGCGGGCGATGCGCACCGACACCTTCTCCGACCATTGGTTGTCCAAGCGGCCGTCGTAATGTGCTTCCGACAGAAAGGAGAGCATCGGGTCCGTGTCCATGACGGGTCTTCCCCTGCGGGCGGCGGGCCAGTATTCACGTATCGTGAAGTCATAGACCAGGGGGTCCTGACGTGCCGTAAACACGAACAGGAGCTCGGTGAAAACACGCCCCGACAGACCTGATGCAAGCACCTTTTGAAGAATCCGTGCGGGCTTGTCACTCGGTCTCAAGAACCGCGGTATAAATACTCTTCTTACGATATCGCGCGTTCTGTAGGCGGTGGAGTTGCCGAGCAGCCCTTCAGTCTGGACCCTGCGCGTGAAATCATCGAGCGGTTCATCCGGACGCCATTGTTCGAGGAGGCGCCGTGTCTCTTCGATCATCCCGGCGCCCTTGCTGATCGCGGTCGAGTATTTCCGTTGTGCTTCTTTATTCATGGTCACACTCGGCTTCCGTCTATTTCGGTGGTGAAATAGGGGAAACAGGGTTCATTCCTCGTAAACGCCGTATGGTAAACAGCGGCGGTTTTTCTAACACCCGCCGTCGTCATAATGTCCTTGTCAGTGCCGATCTTTCTTGCACCCGGCGAGGCGTCCGTTTTTTTGCCGTCGTACATCGATGCGAGCAATTTCAGCAATTCCTCCGGCTGTCCCATGGCGGTGCGCAAGGTCGGGAAAAAATCCTCTGCCGGGTCCGGAGGCATTCGATGGAGTTCAGTTTCCAAAGCTTCGGGCAGCCTGAAGAGGTGGTACACACCAACACGTCCGACGGCACTGTCATGAGCGTCGCCTGCGGCTTTACCTGCGGCGTGGATTGCTGCGTGAAAGGTCGTCCTTGGATACAGACGCTTCAAATAACTCAGCCCCGTTTCATTCATGAATTCGGTTCTCCACCATGCAGGAGAGACCGACTCACCGAGGGAGAGAACAACCGCACGCAGACGGAGGACAAGAAAGGGCTGTAGCGGCTTCCGCATTTCGTTCTTAGTCATCATCTCCTGTCACCTTCCGGAAGCGTCAACTTACCCTGACCGACCATCTTCTTGCAAAAAATCTCCAGTTGAGCCTTGGCGAGCTTGGAAGGCTTGGACAGACCGTTTTCCCATCGGTTGACGGTCGCGTAACTGACGCCGATCTGCCGGGCCAGATCTTCCTGGCTCAGGGAAAGCTGACGTCGTATCTCTTTTACCAATGCTGAAAGACCCCGACCTTCTGTGTCCATTCACTGCACCTCCCGACTGAATAACAGACCACCGTCCCTATCCGAATTTAATAGCGTATGTTATATCGTTCGCAAAAGAAAAAAAAGGAAAATCCGTGACTTGATCGAACCACATTTCAGAATCACCGGTTTCCCGTACGAATCGATCTAAGACCGCGATCTTCCTTTAAGTCATCAATATAGAACCAAGTCGCCGCGGGTTCGGCTCTATTTCGACGGACGGCGATCAAAACGCGGCGGTAGAGGCAGGGGTCGCCGGGAAGAAACTATTCAACTGTCTCGTGACGTTAACTACTACATGCATGAAAGTTTCTATTTATCAAGCAATCAAGTCGGTTCTTTGTACGTGCCTTAGATGGGTTTGCGCCACATGACCTGCCATGCCGGGGCTGTATGGCAGCTGGCGGCGTTCTTCCCGATAGCGGGATAGTCTTCTCTCAAGATCGAGATGATCCTTGAAAAGGTTCTCTTAAGACGAGGTGTCGGATTTGAGTTGACACCAAAGGAGACGTGAACAACGGGCAATAGGGGAATGGACAATAGAGAAGCTGGAGAGCAGGCGGACGGGTAGAAGTCGGCCTGGCGGGCTGAAAACAACAAAACCCCGAGGGGATTACCCACGGGGTCTTGTATTTAAGAAGAACCGCTTATGTGCAGCGGGTTATTTCTGGCTCCCCGGGACGGACTCGAACCGCCGACAGGGTGGTTAACAGCCACCTGCTCTACCGACTGAGCTACCGAGGAATGAGGTGCGTACGGTGCAACGGATGGACGCTGTACGTGCACCCGTTTACAGATAGGGCTTTTAGCATAGAGACTTCAGTGCGTCAAGAAAAAGTTGTGGATGGATCTGTAGTGCTGTGCGGTGGTTAAACGGCAGACAGGTCAGGAAAAACCGGGGGTACAGGGTAGACAGTATAAAGGGCGGGTTTGGGAGCGTACAGCTAATCATCATGTTTTGCCTCAGCTGGAAATGGAGAATCGCTTCTGTTGAGTTAGCGAGTTAAAAGTGTCCCCGGCTGCCGCAATCTGGTGGCGTGCGGAGCGGCGTTTTTCTTCCAGTCGTTTTTGCTTTCTGGCC
>Ga0265295_1001285_pt1 | contig 44918 bp, 34 predicted proteins | sample Munlansysbiofilm_FD_192503 | JGI IMG/M metagenome (GOLD analysis project Ga0265295, IMG submission 192503) | Leachate microbial communities from a municipal landfill in Southern Ontario, Canada - Methane capture system biofilm | ecosystem: Engineered > Solid waste > Landfill > Unclassified ...
TGTTGCCCTAAATAAGGTTGATGGTATTAAGGCCGATATTAAGCTATCGGAAGCCCAAATACAGAAGGCCGAAATTCGCGCCCCTTTCGATGGCCGCATAGGGTTGCGCCATGTGAGCCCTGGCAGCTTTATTGGAGCCAACACTATTCTGGCAACACTTATACAGGTTAATCCATTAAGGCTCGAATTTTCTGTACCCGAACGCTACGCCTATGGCGTAAAGGTTGGCAAAGAGGTTACCTTTACCTTGGGCAACTACCCAACGGAATATAACGCAAAGATATACGCAACCGAGTCGGTTATCGACCTGCAAACCCGAGCCCTTAAGGTTCGTGCACTTTGCTCAAATTTAAAGGGCGAACTAATCCCAGGGTCATTCGCAAGGGTATCGTTTACCATTAATGGGAGCCCCGAAACCTTGCTGGTTTCACCAAATGCACTGGTGCCAGTTTTAGGAGGTCAAAATGTGGTGCTTGCACGAAACGGCAAGGCAACCTTTGTTCCGGTAGAAATTGGAATACGTACTTCAACGGCGGTTGAGATTGTATCGGGCATTAACCCAGGCGATACGCTACTATTGTCGGGCCTACTTCAGGTTAGGGAGGGAACACCCGTACTAACTAATATTGTTGAAAACTGGTAGGTAAATTAGCCCGAACTCATTGTCTTTTCATTCTTAAACATTCAACTTACAATTAGATGAATCTTTCAACAGTTAGCATAAATAGGCCTGTACTAACCATAGTATTTGCAATAATAATAATACTTTTTGGGGTGGTTGGCTACACCTTTTTGGGGGTTAGGGAATATCCCAGCGTAGACCCGCCTATTGTGTCTGTTAGTACATCGTACGTTGGTGCCAATGCCGACGTAATAGAGGCTCAAATAACAGAGCCGCTTGAGGCTGCAATTAATGGGATTTCTGGAATCAAATCCATCACATCAAGCAGTGCCGACGGCCGCAGCTCAATAACGGTTGAATTTCAGCTTGGTGTTGATATGGAGGCTGCTGCCAATGATGTTAGGGATAAAGTATCGCGAGCCGTTAGAAGGCTCCCGCCCGATATTGATGCTCCTGTTGTTAGTAAGGCCGATGCTGATGCCGAAACCATTATGATACTAACCGTACAGAGTGATACGAGAGATTTACTCGACCTATCAAACTTTGGTAATAATGTTATTAAGGAACGGTTACAAACCGTTTCGGGTATTAGTGAAGTAGGTATTTGGGGCGAAAAACGATACGCTATGCGGTTGCGCCTCGACCCCAATAAGCTGGCAGCCTACAAGCTAACCCCCTCGGATATTAGACTAGCTCTAACCCGCGAAAATATAGAGCTGCCTACGGGTACTATAGAGGGTTACTATACAGAACTATCAATACGAACGTTAGGACGGCTTGAAACAGAAAAAGATTTCAACAATCTGATTATAAGAGAAGTTGAAGGTGTTCCCGTAAAAATGAAGGACGTTGGAAGAGCCGAACTTGCTGCGGAAAACGAGCGTTCATTGCTACGAGGAAATTTTGGCACCCCACAAATTGGCGTGGCGCTAACCTCTCAGCCGGGCGTTAACTATATTGAGATAGCCGATAATGTTTACAAAAGGCTTGAGCAGATGGAACGTGAAATGCCCGAAGATATTCGCATTAACATAGCAATGGATGTAACCACCTCCATACGTAATGCTGTTAAGGAGGTTCGGGACACCATTCTTATTGCCTTTTTCCTTGTGGTTATAGTAATTTTTGTGTTTCTCCGAAGGTGGCGTATTACGCTTATCCCAATGATTACAATTCCAATATCGCTTATAGGGTCGTTCTTTGTGATGTACATAATGGACTTCTCTATAAACGTTCTATCCCTCTTGGGAATTGTACTTGCTACGGGGCTCGTGGTTGACGATGCCATTGTTATGGTAGAAAATATTTACTCGAAGGTTGAGAAGGGCATGGATCCCTTTAAGGCGGGATATACGGGTACCAAAGAAATTTTCTTTGCCATCATATCTACCACAATAACCCTTATATCGGTTTTCTTGCCCATAGTATTTTTGCAAGGTATAACGGGAAGGCTTTTCCGAGAGTTTGGCATAGTGCTCTCTGGAGCGGTGCTCATTTCAACGTTTGTTGCGCTTACCCTCACCCCAATGCTGAGTGTTCGCATTCTCAATAAAAAAGAGGAGGAGGGAAAATTTTCTGCTGCCGTTGGAGGCTTTTTTGAGCGACTCTCTAGTGCATATGAGCAATCGCTCACAGCATTTGTGGCAAAAAGATGGCTTGCATTTCCTGTAATTATTGGAGCGCTGGCTATAATACTAGGATTGGGAAGTATTATACCCTCTGAACTTGCCCCAATGGAAGACAAGTCCCGTCTCAGAATATCGTCCACAGCACCCGAAGGAACTTCGTTTGAGATGATGGATGAGTACATCAGCAACATTGTTAGTTTTATTGATACCATGCCCGAGCGCAAAGCCATCATTGCATTGGCATCGCCTGGGTGGACCGGCTCGAGGAATACAGGGTTTGTTAATATGATTCTTAATGAACCCCACGAGAGAGAAAAATCGCAACAACAGCTGGCCGACGAAATACAGGCGTACCTTAATACACAAACCCTTGCGCGCTCGTTCGTTACGCAAGATCAAACCATTAGGGCTGGCCGTGGTGGGGGGTTACCCGTGCAATTCGTGGTTCAGGCTCCAACCTTTGAGCAGCTAAAAGAGGTTGTTCCAATATTTCTACGAAGAGCACAGGATGATCCACGATTTCAGGTGGTTGACGTGAACTTGAAGTTTAATAAGCCAGAGCTACACGTTGAAATTGATCGCGAAAAAGCCAGAACATCGGGTGTTACGGCTAGAGATATAGCCGAGGCATTACAGCTTTACTTTTCAGGTCAGCGCTATGGCTTCTTTATTTTTAACGGTAAGCAGTATCAGGTAATTGGGCAGGCCGAGCGTCAGTATCGAGACGACCCATCGGATATTACAAGTATACAGGTACGAAACGATAAGGGGAATTTGGTTGAGCTGGGCAACCTTATTACTATTACCGAGGAGAGCACATCCCCACAACGATACAGGTATAACCGGTACGTGTCGGCCACATTTAGGGCCTCGCCAGCATCGGGCGTTACTCTGGGGCAAGGTATTGAGGCTATGCGAGAGATTTCGGAGGAAATTCTTGATGATAGCTTTGCAACCACGCTAACGGGTATTTCGCAACAATTTGAAGAGAGCTCGGGCAGCTTGTACTTTGCCTTTGCTTTTGCCCTCATTCTGGTTTACCTGGTTCTTGCTGCACAGTTCGAAAGCTTTAGAGATCCGCTTATCATCATGTTTACGGTGCCTCTTGCTTTGGCAGGCGCAATACTTTCGTTATACATCATGGGGCAAACCATGAATATTTTTAGCCAAATTGGGATTATTGTGCTAATAGGCATTGTAACTAAAAACGGAATTTTGATAGTAGAGTTTGCCAACCAGAAGAAGATTGCAGGATACGATAAAAATTTAGCCGTAATTGAGGCCGCCGGCCAAAGGCTACGCCCTATTCTTATGACTAGCCTTGCCACAATTTTCGGGGCTCTTCCAATTGCCATAGCCTTTGGGTCGGCTTCAACCAGCCGAATTCCCTTGGGCATAACCATTATTGGCGGGTTGCTCCTGTCGCTGGGTTTGACCCTTTTCATTATTCCGGCCATGTACAGCTACATCTCAAGTAAAAAACCAAACATCCTCCACAATGAAGAAAAATAGTTTTAAACTTATTTTAGCATTCATTCTACTACCCTTTATGGTTAGCTCGCAGGATATTCTAACCCTTGAAGAGGCTATTCTAATTGGTCTTGAGAATAGTTTCTCAATAAGAATTGCAAAAAATGAGGTTGATATTGCACAGAACAACAATACCATTGGCAATGCAGGTTACCTACCCCGTGCCGATTTAAATGTGAACCAGAATAACAACTTTCAAAATCGTTACTTTGAATACGAAGGGGGCAATTCAAGTTCTGATAACGGGTATAGAACCCATAGCCTAGCTTCGGGTGCACAATTGGGATGGACCCTTTTTGACGGCTTTGCCATGTTTATTCGCAAAGAGAAACTAGACGTTTTTGCACAGCAAAGCGATTTGCAGCTACGAATGGCTGTAGAGAATACCATTGCCAATATAGTTTATACCTACTACAACATTGCTTTTAACGAGAACCTTTACAAGTCGTATAAAGATCAAATGAAGCTATCGCATGAAAGGTTAGCCATTGCACGAGAAAAATCGAACATTGGGGTTGGCTACGAACTTCAAGAGCTTCAATCGGAGGTTGATTATAGAGCCGATAGCGCCCGATACATGCAGCAATCAACTTATCTTATAAACATAAAGGCTGAGCTAAACCGATTGCTGGCACGCCAACCTGATGTGAATTTTATGGTTAATACAACCATCCCCGTACCCAATCCAGAAATCTCGGCAGATATCTATGTAAAGGTACAAGAGCAAAACCCAAGTGTACATTTTGCCCGATTACAGGCCAGGGTCTCTGAACTTGAGATTGACGAGGCCAAAGCGTCCCGCTATCCAACAATAAACTTGGCCGGGGCGTACAACTTTACCCGAACCGGAACCCCTAGCGGACAAACACAACTTAGCCAAATTCACGGGCCATCGGTTGGAGTTGGTGCCTCAATTACGCTGTTTAACGGCTATAATATCAACAGAAAAATAAAAAATGCTGCTATTGTTGCAGAGAACAGAAAAATAAGCCAACAAGAGCTAGAGCTAAGTTTGCAGAGTAGGGCTTTTAAGCTGGTAAACGACCTTAATCAGGCAATTGAGCTGGTGCTGGTTGAGGAGGAGTCGGTAAAACTTGCCCAGCGAAACGCCGAGGCGGCTTGGGAAAAGTACCAGCTAGGGGCAATATCGGATATTGAGCTTCGCGAAAGTCAAAATAAGCTTCTCGACGCAAAAACCCGCCTAATGTCATCGCAAATGACCTCGCAAGCTGCTGCCATAGAGATAAAAACGCTTACCGGCGATTTGAGCAGCTTTGTTGAATAGGAATTAATCTTTATTACCCAAAGAGCAACCCTTATCCCCAATTATTCATCTTTTACAAATTTGATGAATGATGCGGGTTATATTACTTTTATTGTGCCAATTTAGTTACCTTAGCATAAAAACCATATAATATGCAACCAATACTTGAAGAGAAAACCATACTCGTGGCCGGTGCCAGCCAAGGGCTAGGCTATGCTATAGCTCAGGCTTCGGCCTTAGAGGGAGCCAATGTATTTATAGGGAGTAGAAACGAGGAGAAGCTGAAAGTTTCGTCGATGCTTATTGCCAAAGAGAGCGGAGCCAATGTTGATTACGGTGTGCTTGATGTTACCCAGCCCGAGTCAATTAGAAATTGGGTTAAGGCTGCGCTTGACCAGTTCGGCCGCATTGATGGGTTGGTTGTTAACGCAGGTGGTCCTCCTGCAGGCATGTTCGATTCCCTATCGGATGATGATTGGCAAGCAGCTTTTGAGCTGATTTTAATGGGCGCAGTAAGGTTAATACGCGAGGTGCTACCCTCTATGCGTAAAGCATCAAAGGGGAGCATTGTTACCATTACCTCAATGTCGGTAAAGGAACCAATTGATATGCTGCTACTTTCCAATGTTTTCCGCTCGGGCGTAACCAGCCTGGCCAAAAGCTTATCGCGCGATTTGGCATCGTACAATATTCGCATAAACAACATTCTGCCCGGTAGGCTCGATACCGAAAGAGTAAAACATCTCGATGGCATTGTTGCCAAAACCAAAGGGATTAGCGTTAACGAGGTACGCTCATCGTTTTACGAACAAATTCCGCTGTCGCGATATGGAAAGCCCGAGGAGCTAGGAAATCTAGCTGCTTTTCTGCTATCCGATAGGGCATCGTTTATTACAGGAACAACCATCCCAGTTGATGGGGGTATGCTTAAAACGGTTTGGTAGCCTTGTAACTTTCGATATTACAGAGCACTTAGAAAGTGGTACATCGTCTTCAACCGCCGCTAAGAACCGCCCAATGCGAGTGCTGTTGGCCCGAAATTATCCCGCATTATTCATCCCTAAATTCAACAAATAAATGCAACTTTTGGAAAGAGCATCTTAAATTATTTTTTCAGAAAAAGGGAAGAAAAAGTTCTCCCCCTTTTTCTGAATGGAAATAATTTCTCATTTTGCTCCTCGTCCAAAATTCGCAAAAAAATGAGTCAATTAACCGTAGAACAAAGGTACACAATCCAAGTGTTAAAAAAGGAAGGTTTTTCCCAAAAAGTTATTGCTGAGAGAATAGGCAAAAACAAGTCTGTAGTGTGTCGCGAGTTAAAAAGAAACAGCGATAAAAGAAGCGGAGAATATCGGGCAGAATTAGCGGAAAGAAAATGCGCAAACAGGCATAAAACGAAGCCTAAGCGAATAGGGTTTACCCAAAAAATAAAGCGTTTTGTTGAGCATCTCATCGAGAACGATTACAGCCCAGAACAGATTGTTGGAACAGCGATGTTAGAGGGAAAACCCTGCGTGTCGATAGAGCGCATTTATCAACATATTTGGCAGGACAAGAGGAAGGGCGGAACACTATACACTCATCTGAGGACTCAGGGGAAACGTTACCGGAAGCGAGGAGCATCCAAAGATAAAAGGGGACAAATACCAGACAGGGTGAGCATAGAGAAACGCCCCAAGGTAGTAGATGAAAAACTACGAGTCGGCGACTTAGAAATAGACCTAGTCATTGGTAAAAATCACAAGAAAGCTATCCTAACGATCAATGATAGGGCCACAGGGAAAGCAAAAATTGCCCTTTTAAAGTCAAAATCAGCCGAAGAGGTAAAAGAAAAAACCTTAGAAATACTCAAAGGATGGAAGTTTTTTTTAAAAACAATTACCTCTGACAATGGGAAGGAATTTACTTTGCATAAAGACATAGCGGCTGGTTTAGAAATTGACTACTTCTTTGCAAGGCCTTATCATAGCTGGGAAAGAGGAGCTAATGAGAATTTCAATGGGTTGTTAAGACAGTATTTCCCTAAGGGGTATGATTTCAATCTAATAACGGAAGAACGCCTTAAATATGTAGAGGATAAGCTAAATAATAGACCTAGAAAAAGATTTGGTTTTTTGTCTCCAAATCAAGTATTTTTACAAGCAATTAATAACGACGGAAAAGTTGCATTTATAACTTGAATCCTGCATCAAATTTATTAAGGATGAATACAAATGTGGGTTAAATGAGCGATTCAATGATTTCTCTGATTTCCTTGTCAGTTTGGCCTTTTGCATAGCCATTGACCACTTTTTGGACTATTCTCTCCTGATCTATTATAAAAAATACGGGGAATGAGCTTATAGAATAATCTGCTTTAACTGCTCTTGTTGAGAGCAAAAACTTGTAATCGAAATTACTCCTTTTTGAGTAAGTTTTTAGTACGTTTAGATTCTTGCTGCTGCATTCAATCGCTACCACATCAACGTCTTCCTTGCTATAAGATTCGTTTACTTCTTTCATAAAATCAACCGATGCACGGCAGGGGCCACAACTAACGCTAGTAAATTGAATGAGTAGTACTTTGCTCTTCAGCTGTTTGATGCTTATTGTTGTGTCGGCACTTGATTCTAGCACCCAATGAGGTGCTGGCTTCCCTGTTAACCTATCCGTTTTTGGCCTAGTGCTTCCTTTGCCGTAAGGAACAATTTGATAGTGCTCAGGGAAGTAATCATTTAGTTTAAAGCTGTTGATATCCAGTTGGTTCAGCCTGATGTCTTTGCAAATGGTTACAGAGATATTGTGTGACATTTCCCTTCTAACTTTATAGGGCAAGTCTGTGGTCTTATCTACCCAAATTTCATAAATTGAGCTGTTATCAAAGCTGTAAGGTGATATTGGCATACGAAAGGGTTTGCCGAAAAATTCTATCTGATTCTCTTCGTAAATTACAAGTTTCAAGTAGATAGAATTCTTGAGGTCTTCAATTTGAAGATTTATACTGTCATTTGTTGTGGTAGCGTATTTAATAATGCTATGGGTATAATTAAAGAACGGTGGAGAAGTTGGTCTGAAAGGTAAGGGTCTTGCTGTAAAATCATCAACTACGATTACTTCATCTTCATGGTATGAGTTTGCTCTTACTAAGCCATCATAACCGGAGATGAAAGTTGTTGAATCTCACTTGTCTAGCACGACAAATTTTGACCCAATAGTTGTGTCAGTGGAATAAGAGTACTCCCTAACAAGATGACGGTAAGTAGCAGCTGCAGCAGTATCTCCATGATGCCATTGCTCAACGATTTCAGTATAACTAGCCGTTTCAATTTTGTCAAGGTTCTTTAATACGGTTTCCAGATACTTTTCCGAGGAGTAGTCAGTACAAGAGTATAACGTACTGAGTGTTAAAAATAGGATAAATATTTTTTTGTATTCATAAATATTTAGGTTGTTGATTTTAGGTGTTTTTTTAATTTTTGCGCTTAACGGATGGCGGTGTGAGCAGTGGGCGAGAACGTGGTGCATCGTTTTCATCCCACGCTACAAACCCTGATGCGAGCTAAAACGCTCGGAAACACCTGAAACCGCTATATTTTATACCCGTTATTGCAAGCTGTGCTTTTTTATTCATTAGATAACTTTTTCAAATATTCTAAATATCTATCAGAGCCTAATTTAGTGGTTGTTAAATGATTCTCAATAAAATTTATGATGCTATTTAATCTTTCTTCTTGGTTGCTCTTTTGATAAAAGACCGCCAATTGTATTAATATTTGATAATAGTTATTAAGAATATATGAGTCTCTTGGAATGTCAGCTGTTTCAATGGATTTAAAACTTGAGAAATTTTCTTCATTCAGCATTATACTGCTTACCATGTTAGGATTGATGTAATAATTTGTCTCTTTAGTTTCAAATGGTAAGAGTTTATAGGTCATACCATACACTTGAAAGAAATTATCTAACCCTGCACGAAATTTTGGCTGGCATGTATAAGAAAAGTGAATTGGTCTTTCCCACCTATTTGTTAAGATAATATCTGCTAATAGAGCCCTTCTAGGGCTAAGATAGGTACGCCTTTCAGATTTTAGGTCTGGCTCGAGTTTCCATTTCATGGTGTAATCAACTTCCAGCCCATATTTTTCAATAAGCATTTTATTTACTGGAATTTCAATTTGCAAGGTATCCCATTTGTAGTTTCGCATATCTTCAATGTCATACGTTGATAAGCTAATTGGGATTTCTCTAACTAAAGGGTTAAATCCATTTTTCAATGTTTTTACAAACCAAGGGCGGTCTAAATGACCAATTGGAATAGCGGTAACATCGGTTCGATAGTTCTCTATAGACTGAAGGTAACGCACCGCATTATAGTCAAAATCTCCGCCTAGGAAAACGATAGCATTTTCATCACAACTTTTTAGAATGTTTCTGCCAAATTCAATCTGCCAATCAGGAAAGCCACCCTTTTCATGTCCAGCCTTATACAACTTAATATAATCATTCTTGTTTTCTTGATATAGGGCACGCATCGCTTTAGCACCGTATTCAATTCCTATTAAAGAGTATGCGTCCCTTAAATCAGGGTCAAGAGCTAGTGCTTTTTCGAGGTACTCTATTACCTTGTTAGAGTATTCGATATGGTTTTCTTTAATCAGAGGCTTTGAGTCATATAGCATGTAGTGAGTAAAATAGCCTAGGTAGTAATACGTTTCAGCATCTTCAAGCCCGTTCTCAATGGCAGTGTTTAAAATGTCAACGGCTTTTTTATAATCTTCGCTTTTAAAAGCTTCAATCGCTTTGTCTTTGAAATTATCAATTCCTGTTGCAACTGACGCTGTACAGGTGTCTATTGCTGAAAAAAATAAAATTATAGAAAATAAAATTTCATTAAATCCTCTCATGCTCATGTGTTTCTGTCAGTGTGATACTTGTTTTCATGAAATTTAAACAATGAAACTATTCCAATGAAACTATTCGCCTCCCAAATGCATTTCATTTCTTAGCATTGCCTGCAACTAACTAGTAAAAACACCAAACTACCGCCTTATTTTTACCATCTTTAGCTTGGGTAGCCTAATTTTAGCTAGTAAATACGCTAGAAGCAGCCCGCTAACCATTTGCCAAATACCCCACCAGGCAGCCATAACAGCCATTCCCCCATTTGCGTTAAATAGCTTGGGGTTAAAAATTAGAATTAGGGCAAGCCCAGAGTTCTGTATGCCGGTTTCGATACTTAACGATCGACGATCGGCACGGGGAACCCGACCCAATAATCCCACAATATAACCAGTAAACAGGGTTTGTGCATTAAGCAGAAAAATGATGGCACTTATAGGAATTAAAATCATCCCCATAAAATCCGTATTAGCATAAATTGCCCCAAAAATAAATGTGAGATATAGAATAATAGACCCAATCTTAATGGGCTTTAAGTACTTAGCCGCAAAGCGAGGAAATTTGTGCCCAACCCACATTCCAAGGATTAGGGGTATACCTAACAGTATAAATACGGTTTGCGCCATTTGCAAGAAATCAATCTCTATGGGGATATTTAGGTGAAGCGCTCGTTGTGAATAGCGAACGTACATGCCACCCCAAAACGCAAAGTTTATTGGCGTTAAAAAGGTGGCCAACAGGGTTGCGATAGCCGTTAGGCTAACCGACAGCTCAACATTTGCATTGGCTAACGATGAGATAAAGTTCGAAATATTACCCCCTGGGCACGCCGCAATTAGTATCATGGCCATTGCAATAGATGGTGGTGGATTTAGAATAATAACCAGCACAAATGTTAACGCAGGTAGCAAAACAAACTGAGAGAATACCCCCAGAATAGCCGACTTAGGATAGTTTACAATGTTTTTAAAGTTTTCAACCTTAATGCCTAGCGCCACACCAAACATAATAACGGCAAGGGTAATGTTCATAAAAAGAAGCCCGCCCTCAGAAAAATTCAAATGTAGCGAGTCAATACCATGTAGTAAATCGTACATATTCAATTAATTATATAGTGTATATCTTTATACTGCATTACAACTAAAAATTACAGCTGCACCGCAATTTCTTTTTGCAACACCATAAAAGTAATATTATTTTATAATCTATTATTAGTTCTGAAAGGAAGAACCTGTAACAAAATAAATCATGCTCACTAAAACCTGGGTTTACTGAACTTCTCAGCAAAGCAGGCTGAGCAAATTACCCCTTTATCTTGAAAAGAACAAAATGCTAACGAACCAGCACCTCCCCCCTCGAATGCTCAACTACAATATTACCATATCGTTCAACAATAAACAAGGGACCAAATAGCGGTGCGCCAATAGCTCTTTCGATGTCAGCATTCATTACTTTTCCTAAATGCGTATTAAAAAGGAGGTACTCCGTTGCCACCCTGCCCTCACCAGCAAATGCAGGAGCGCTAATTAGGATTGCCCACCGTTTATCGACCGACGTTTCGAGCAGCTGAAGTATTGCCTCGGGAGAGTTCAACACCTCAATACCCTTGTCGTATTGAGTATCAATCAGTAATCGGCTCTCATTCTGTTCATCAACATAAATATCGAGTACACCAGTAAAGTTTTGCTTTCGGTAATCGGGCACATACGAATTGTTGAAAAATATTTCGCTAATGCACGTATCGCTGTACTTTGACCCCTTATAAACATCAATAATCTCAATCTCAACAAAATGGTGCATCTGAAATATTGGTTCGGTAAATTGCTCAAAATATTTCTCCTTTACGCTATCACCAAAACTGCTTAGCTTACCATGTTGAAATGGAAATGCAAACGACTGAAGCGAATCTACGTCGTCCAAATGAAGAACGTACTCCTTACCGTATTTTTGGGTTTTAAAAATTGATGCGATTTCAGAAACGTAACCCGTTGGATTAATGCCAACATGGCATTTTAGCCTTATCGCTTTTGGTCGGCTGTTAAGATTGAAAAGGGCTTCGCTTTTCCCGTATCCGCCAAGTATGTTAATAACACTACAATTGTTGGGAATGGATACAAATATCGACTCGCCAATACCGTAACCAGATACCCCATCGACCCATGCTGTTTGGTAGTTACCATCGACTGCGTTAGTAGGGCTGTACTTACTGTGAGCGTACTCTTGGGGTTGCGCATTGCCTGCTAATTCGGAGGTTGACCTAACAAAATAGCCGTCGCGTTCAATAAAAACCATTTCCTCCCATTGCTGTGCAGTGGCCAGCTGGACAAAGAATAAAATTATAATGGTTAGCTTTCTCATTTTGCCTAAAATTTCATGAATACTAGGTAACTCCTTTTTTATGCTTATCCCAAATTATTCATTCGAATAATTGCTGTTTCCGACAGCGACTTAGTTTCACCTCCAATTTTGTTGTCCAAAACTGGGCTCGACTATATTGGGGTACCCCGCGTTTGTATTCATCTGTTACAAATTTAATGAATAATGCAGGTTAAATTCCTTATAGTTCAATTCGCTTTTAGTCGCCGTAAAAAGGCTGCCAACAAAAACTAGAATCGAAGCATTAACAGCATAACTACATGGGTATAGCATTAGCTAAGTTCTGGCTAAATAGTATACAAGTCAAGTAAATAGGTGTTTTATTAAATAAACGAGTAGTTTTTCGCCCTAAAAATCATCAATAAAAAATAACCCCAATTATTCATCTTTAATAAATTTGATGAATAATGCGGATTAAAAGGCCAGCTCAAACATCAGCTCAAGAATACCGATATCGATGCCACCATGGCTACTATCCAAAAAACTATAATCAATAACAATTTTAGATTTCGATTGAATATGATATGCTAATCCAACAATATATTTTGAGGTATATTTTGGGCTGTTTTTATCAATTTCATCGTAATCCCAACGAGCAAAAACACTCGATTTCTGCTTAAATAAATTCACCTCAGAAAAAAGGCTATATCCTTGGCTCGCCTGTTCAATACCAAACCCGTCAATCATTACGCCCGTATAGTTACCTACTGCCTGATAGTACTGACCTGTTATTACGAATCGTTGCTGCTCGTACGATAAAAATCCACCTAAAAGTTTCCAATCGGGAGATTCGGGCAAGTTCCCTTTCCCTAGCGACCCAAAAAAACTAGTCTGAAATCCGGGTAAAACATCCGGCAATGGTCTAACCGAAACCCTCCACTGAAACGCTTTATTGCTGTTCCTTTCCAAAGCATTATAACCACCACCATTATAAAACCCAAAAGCCACTGAGCCATACCTACCAGCATGATTACTATTGACTTTTTTTTGATATTCGGCATCTATTTTCCCACCCAAAAGGGCCGTAAATGTAACCCCAAAATCGGAGGACGGAAGCTGCTTAATCCTATTTAGAAAATACGATTCAACCACCCTATAACGATTGATTTTAGATTCATACTCGATTAACGGGGTGTGAACCTGGCCAATTCGCACCGACGGTTCGGCTATAAACCCCTGCATATCAACATTTTTATACTGAGCGAAGCAATACTTTAGCCTCATTTCAAGGTCACCATCTACACCTCTTGTAATATCAGGAGTAATTCTTCCACTAAAATAGGGGGAAACATTTCCGGTGAAATTTATATAGCCCCGACTTACAACAAATTCATTACTCGTATTCCCCTCGGAAAAAGAGGTGTAGCGATAGCCCAAAAAAAGTAGTGTTGATACTTTGCCTTTGGCAATTTGCTTTTCAGCCTGCTCCTGATTAACCGTTAAAGAGTCGGTATCGAAGGGTTTTAGATTATTACCAAGTACTGATTGGGTTGCAATAGCAACAATAATCAGCGGGAAACTAATAATTTTCTTCATATAGATAAATCGTATGGCAACAAAAATAGTCAAATTCATGATTTGAAAGATACCTAAACACAAAGAATCGGATATAATACCCCTAAGCATTTGAACATTAAACACAAAAAGCTAACTTTGAATACATCTAAATAAACCAAACGAGCATATTTATGTGGAAGGAATGGTTTAACTTCTCAAAAACTCAGCAACTCGGAGTACTGGTGCTAACCATTCTGGTTATTATTGTTGCTCTATACCCTAAAGTTCATCAATCATTTTTTAACAAACCTTTTGTTTCTCTAGGTACTGAAAATTTTCAGCAGGTCGATAGCTTTTTCACCTCGCTAAGCTACACCCAAAAAACAAGAGCAAAACGCTTCTCATTTACCGATGAGGAGAGAAAGGTAAAACCCAAACCCGAAACTTTTCCATTTGACCCAAACACAGTGACTTCAACCCAGCTGGTTAGGCTAGGTCTTTCCGCTTCGCAAGCTGCAACCATTGAGAAGTATAGAAGTAAAGGAGGAGTATTTGTTACCCCTAACGATTTTGCAAAGATGTATGTTGTTGACTCAGCCATGTTTAATCGCCTAAAGCCATATATACAAATTGAACAAGTAGAGGAAAAGAGCATAACGCACCACTCAAAACCAAGTACTACTGCAGCAAATTATAAGAGCGAAGCCCCTTTGTATATAGAGCTAAACAGTGCCGACACGCTAGAGCTTATCAAGATTAGGGGGATTGGTAAAAACTATGCACGACGAATTATTTCGTACCGAAACGTTTTAGGCGGATACCACAGTGTAGAACAATTAATAGAGATTTATAGATTTCCACCCGACCTGCTCGAAAAAATTAAACCCACAATTTGGACTGACACCTCGCTTGTAAATAAAATAGATATTAATCTAGCTGATTACCAAGTGCTAAAGGCTCATCCCTACCTCAACAACTATCAGGCAAAGGCAATTATTTACTACCGAGAAACCATGGGAAACTTTACCTCGCTTGACGACCTCACTAAACATAAACTAATTGAAAAGGAAACGTTACAAAAAATCAGGCCCTACCTAGAAATTATCTAGCAATATCTTGCTGTTAAGAGATAAAGCGTACCATAAATTAACAACAGATTTTTATCTTTGCATAAAACAACCTACACAAATGCAAAACCCAAAATACTCAATAATAGTCCCAGTATATAACCGTCCCGACGAGGTGCAGGAGCTACTAGAGAGCCTTACCAATCAAAAATTAAATGATTTTGAGGTAATTATCGTTGAAGATGGTTCGACAGTACCCTGCAAAGAAATTGTTGACCAATACAGTAACCAGCTAAACCTTAAATATTTCACCAAAGAGAATACCGGCCCTGGAACTACCCGAAATTATGGTGCCAACAAAGCTAGTGGCGAATACTTTATATTTTTCGACTCGGACTGTATAATTCCTGAGTACTACCTAACCCACGTTGAACAGGAACTTAATATCCACAGGGTTGATGCCTTTGGAGGCCCCGATAGAGCACACCCATCCTTTACGCCCATTCAAAAGGCTATAAACTACTCAATGACATCCTTTTTTACAACCGGAGGTATACGCGGCGGAAAAGAAAGATTAGACAAATTTTACCCCCGAAGTTTCAATATGGGGGTTTCACGACAAACATTCGAAAAAACTGGCGGATTCTCTACACTTCGCTTTGGCGAAGATATTGACTTTAGCCTCAGAATAATTAACAATGGTTTTACCACCAGGCTATTCCCCGAAGCATTCGTGTACCATAAACGGCGCACCGATTTCAAGAAATTTTACCGGCAAGTATACAACTCTGGGATTGCCCGAATAAACCTAAATATACTTCACCCCAAAACGCTAAAAATTGTTCATACCCTACCCTCGGTATTCGTTATAGCTATGTTACTATCAATTTTAGCCAGTCCTTTTACCCTCTACACATTAACAATTCCAGTGGGCTACTCATTGCTGGTTGTACTAAATTCTCTAGTAATTAACAAAAACATGAGGGTTGCCATCCTTAGCGTAGCGGCTGCTTGGGTACAACTATTTGGTTACGGAATTGGTTTTATTGAAGCCTTTTGGAAAAGAATTATTTTAAAAAAGGGTAACTTCAAAGCATTCGAAAAAAATTTTTACAAATAGTACACACCCTAATTAAAACAACCTGCAAGCAATACAGAAAACTAAAATATGTAAAAGCAGTGGCTCATTTTTTGCAGGGTACACCAATAACATCTCATATTTTGCTAACTTGCATTAAAATTCGAAGGGCATGAAAAACATTCTTACAATTACGGCAGCAGTATGTTTAATTGCAATTGGTTGTGGCTCAATAAGCGAAAAGAATGCTGATTCGTTCGCAGCTTCCGATACCCGAATGGTTTATCGTGCTGCCCCTGAAATGGATGGAATGAACAATATGGTAGGGAGACAAGAATCGAGCCCTACCACCAGTCAAAAGCTTATTAAAACAGCAAATATCTCCATGGAGGTAACAAATTACAAAGTAGCCAGACAAAAAATAGATTCAATAACCAAGCGTTACTACGGGTGGGTTTCTTCTGAAAATATGACAAACTACGACCATCGGATAACGAATACCCTAGCCATAAGAGTACCAGCCGAAAGGCTAGACACGCTAATCACAAAGTTGCTAACCGTAGCAAAAAAAATTGAGAGCCAATCAGTTAGGTCAACAGACGTTACCGAAGAGTACATCGACATTGAAAGCCGACTGAAAAATCAGCGCGCTGTTGAGAAAAAATTTATTGCTCTGCTTCAACGAACCAACAACATAAGTCAAATACTTGAAATTGAAAGCAAACTTGCGGATATACGCAGCCAAATTGAATCCACTGAAGGCCGTATGAGATACCTTTCAAATAGAGTAGGCTACAGCACGATAAACCTAACATTCTATCAAAAAATTGATTATAAATACGACCCAGAACCCGCAGAAAGTTTTGGGCAGCTCTTAAAAAAATCGTTTTACAAGGGCTGGGCAGCATTTGTACAATTCGTTCTATTTATTGCAAAGCTTTGGCCCTTTTGGATTCTAATTGCCATTACAAGTTACTCGATTTGCAGGTACCGAAAAAAAAGAAGAGGTAAAGAGATGCAAAAAAAAGAAAACAATAAACATTCAAGTACTGTATTAGAGGATAAATAGATTTTCAACTACTAGCATAATACTATTCAAATGAAAGAAACACTACTCGCTTTACTATGCATATTTTGCCTCGCAAGTGCATATCCACAGGATACCGCCCAGAAGCTGCTGCTTAAAGCAAATCTTAAGCACGAACAGCAAGACTACGAGGGTGCTATTGCAGAGCTTAACGAAGCGATCAACCTCGATCCCGTTAATAAGCATGCGTACATATACCGAGGCGATTCGAAAGTAAAACTGGGCCAAATTCAGGAGGCTATTGCCGACTACTCGAAAGCGATTGAGATAGATGGTCGTTTCGCCATTGCGTACTACTACCGATCGAATGCACGAATGAAAATACAGGATTTTGAGGGTGCCGTTTCCGATTATAACGAGCTGGTAAAAATTGCGCCAAAATTTGCCATGGCATATAATAACCGAGGGGTTTCCAAGGTTCATCTAAAAGATTACAAAGGGGCAATTTCCGATTTTAGCCATGCTATAGAAATAGATTCGCGCTTCGTTTTAGCTTATATAAACCGCGGGAAAGCAAGGGTTGATGTTTACGACCTTCGGGGAGCTATTGTCGATTTAAATCAAGCAATTATTATTGACCCTGATAATGCTGAGGCCTACTACTACCGAGGATTATCAAAAATACTCCAAGGGTTAAAAAAGAACGGTTGCATGGATCTTGATAAAGCACTAGAACTAGGAAAGGTTGAAACCCAGTTTCTTATAAAAGAATTTTGCAAAGAAAACGCACCTCCTAGAAGAAGACGATGGTAAAGAGATATTTTACAATGGGATTACTACTAGCAACACTCACATTCTCTGGATTTTCTCAATCGGTAGAGCAGCTATTTAATCAGGGGCTCGATAGGCATAACCGTGCTGATTACACAGGGGCAATTTCCAACTTTTCAATAGCTATTAGTTTAAAGCCCGACTACGCAACGCTCTATTTCTGTCGCGGAAAATCTTACGCCGAGCTAAAAGAATATGAAAAAGCTATTGATGACTTTTCTAAATCAATAGAAATTAACCCATTACATACCAAAGCCTATATTGAAATAGCTAATGCTTTTCGGGAGGTAAATATGAGTTCAGATGCGATTAAAAACCTAGACAAGCTTCTGGTAACAGAACCATCCAATATCGAAGCATTAATGCTTCGCGGATTGGCCAAAATCGATAAAAGTGATTTTATGGGATCTATTTCCGACTTTAATAAAGTGCTTAACCTTGATGAGAATAATTTTAAAGCACGCTACCATTTAGGGTTGTCCAAGTATTTACAATCTGATTTCGGTGGGGCAATACCCGATTTAGAACAACTATTGGAGCATGAACCAAATAATATAGACCTTCACTACTATCTAGGGATTTCGTACATTCGAATAAGTAAGCTAAAAACAGGCTGTCAGTATCTTATAACAGCCCGAAATTTAGGCGATAGCAGACCTTCCCAAATGATAAGAGACCGCTGTGCTTTTATCGAAAAAGGTAACTAGGCCTGTCCCCCACCAAAATTCATAGGGAATGGCGGTATAGTAGGATTCGTTTCGCCAACCTTTATGGTACCATGGCTATTCTCAAACTTGCTCACATTATCTTTAAGGGCCATAAGTAAACGTTTAGCATGATCGGGCGTTAAAATAACACGCGTTTGCACCTTTGCTTTAGGTAGGCCAGGCATTACTCGAACAAAATCGAGTATAAATTCGGATGCAGAATGCGTAATTACAGCTAAATTCGCATAGTTACCTTGAGCAACCTCTTCGGTAAGCTCAATATTCAACGGGTTGTTTTTCTTTTCGCTCATATCTATTTTTAATTATAATAATAGGGTGAATAATAAGCATAAAGGTAGTAAAAAAAAACGAGGGTATGTCCCTCGTTTTTTTCTTGATAAAATTAGGGAAAAATTACTCCATAACAGTAGCAACTGATTTGCTTGTTTGCTCTAAGATTTCACGCTCAGCCTTGGTATAAACCTTTAGGTTATTAAACTCTCGCAAACCTGTTCCAGCCGGTATCAAGTGCCCACAAATCACATTCTCTTTCAGACCTTCTAAATGGTCAACTTTACCGCGTATAGCCGCCTCATTTAGCACTTTGGTCGTTTCTTGGAATGATGCTGCCGACATAAAGCTTTGCGTTTGAAGCGCCGCACGCGTAATACCCTGAAGCACCTGGTTTGAAGTTGCAGGGATTGCATCCCGTCCTGAAATAAGTTTCAAATCCCTACGCTTTAGAATAGAGTTCTCGTCGCGCAATTTACGGGCGGTTATAATCTGCCCTGCGCGCACATTAGTCGAATCGCCTGAGTCTACTACTACCTTTTTATCAAAAATCCAGTCATTCTCTTCCATAAATAACCACTTATCCACTATCTGTTTTTCAAGGAAACGAGTATCACCTGGATCGGCAATATCGACCTTACGCATCATCTGCCTAACGATAACCTCAAAGTGTTTATCATTAATTTTCACACCCTGCATACGGTAAACCTCCTGAACCTCGTTTACAATATACTCTTGAACCATTGTTGGCCCCTTAATTGCCAGAATATCAGCAGGTGTTATTACTCCATCTGACAAGGGCATACCAGCCCTAACATAATCATTCTCCTGAACAAGTATTTGCTTGGACAGAGGAACCATATACTTCTTAACCTCATCGGTTTTTGAAGTAATCATAACCTCTCGATTACCACGTTTTACCTTACCAAATGAAACCTCTCCATCAATTTCCGAAACAACAGCAGCTTTCGAGGGGTTACGTGCTTCGAACAGTTCGGTTACTCGAGGTAAACCACCGGTAATGTCGCCAGACTTACCAACCGCACGAGGAATTTTTACTAGAATATCCCCAGCCTTAACAGGCTTTCCGTCATCAATCATTATATGTGATGTTACAGGAATATTGTACGATTTCAGCACATCCTTACCTTTCATTATTCTAATGGAAGGGTTTTTAGTCTTATCGCGAGTTTCAATAATCACCTTCTCACGGTATCCCGTTTGCTCGTCAGATTCCTCTCTATAGGTAACATCCTTAATAATTGAATCGAAGGCAGCTTTACCATCAGTTTCCGAAACGATTATGGCATTCCATGGATCCCAATCGCAGAGCTCCATGCCTTTGGTCACATCATCGCCATCGTTTATATATAGTCTTGAACCATAGGGTATGTTATGAGTTGATAAGGTAATACCTGTATTTTTATCAATTATCCTCATCTCGGCTAATCGCCCAACAACAATTTGATAAGTACCAACAGACTCATCCTCTTTAGCTATAGCCCTTAGCTCTTCAAACTCGACCTTTCCATCGAATTTTGAAACAATTTTTGAGTCGGCAATAATATTCGATGCAGTACCACCAACGTGGAACGTACGAAGCGTAAGCTGTGTGCCAGGTTCACCAATTGATTGGGCAGCAATAACACCCACCGCTTCACCTTTCTGCACCATTCTTCCTGTAGCAAGGTTACGTCCGTAGCACTTTGCACAAACACCTTTACGCGATTCGCAGGTTAACACCGATCTAATTTCAACCTGCTCGATTGGAGATTCATCTATCCTGGTTGTAATCTCCTCGGTTAGCTCCTCTCCTGCTGACACAATAAGTTCTCCAGTAAGCGGGTGGTATATATCATGTACTGTTGTACGTCCTAATATTCTCTCGTAAAGGGTTTCAACAACCTCCTCGTTTTTCTTGATGGTAGTAGCGACCAAGCCACGAAGCGTTCCACAATCATCCTCGGTTATAACAACATCCTGCGAAACGTCGACCAAACGACGTGTTAGGTAACCAGCATCAGCTGTTTTAAGAGCCGTATCGGCCAATCCTTTACGTGCACCGTGAGTTGAAATAAAGTACTCGAGTACCGATAACCCCTCCTTAAAATTCGCCAGAATGGGGTTTTCAATAATTTCGCTACTCGGAGAGCCAGATTTTTGAGGTTTCGCCATCAATCCACGCATACCACATAGCTGCCTAATCTGTTCTTTGGACCCCCTTGCACCTGAGTCAAGCATCATATATACGGAATTAAAGCCTTGATTATCTTCTGATAGCTTTTTAAGCAGCGTTAGGGTTAGCTTAGCATTGGTATGAGTCCAAATATCGATAATGGCATTGTAACGCTCGTTATTGGTAATTAAACCCATATTGTAATTAGCCATAACCTCATCTACCTGAGCGTATGCTTCTTCAACATATATTTTCTTTTCATCAGGAATGGTAACATCCTCAAGATTAAAGGATAGCCCCCCTCTAAATGCATACAAGTACCCCAAGTCTTTTATATCATCCAAAAACTGAGAAGTGCGGGCAATACCAACTTTTTTAAGTACCCGACCAATAATATCCCTAAGCGATTTCTTGGTTAGCAGCTCGTTTATAAAACCCATCTCAGCTGGTATGTACTGGTTAAAAACGATACGACCAACTGTTGTATCAATCAACTCGTACGTAGTAACATCATCTGATTCAACCTTTGGAAAGCGTAATTTCACTTTAGCATGAATATCTACAACATTCTCATTATAAGCAATTATAGCCTCCTCGGTTGAGTAAAACCTTAACCCCTCACCCTTTGCTCCTGGGCGTGATTTGGTAATATAGTACAGGCCAAGAACCATGTCCTGCGAAGGAACCGTAATAGGTGCTCCATTAGCTGGATTCAGGATATTATGCGAGCCTAGCATCAATATTTGCGCCTCTAGTATGGCATCGTTCCCCAATGGGAGGTGCACTGCCATCTGGTCGCCGTCAAAGTCAGCGTTAAAAGCGGTACATGCAAGTGGGTGTAATTGTATTGCCTTTCCCTCAATGAGCTTTGGCTGAAAAGCCTGAATTCCAAGCCTATGTAGAGTAGGTGCGCGGTTAAGCAATATTGGATGCCCTTTAAGTACATTTTCGAGTATATCCCAAATAACAGGATCTTTACGATCAACAATCTTTTTTGCCGATTTAACGGTTTTTACTATTCCCCTTTCAATTAATTTTCGAATAATAAAAGGCTTGTATATTTCAGCTGCCATATCTTTTGGCATACCGCATTCGTGCATTTTAAGCTCGGGCCCAACTACAATAACCGAACGAGCCGAATAATCTACTCGCTTACCCAACAAGTTTTGGCGAAAACGTCCTTGCTTTCCTTTTATGCTATCGCTTAGCGATTTAAGGGGACGATTTGCGGTAGTTTTAACAGCATTACTCTTTCTAGAGTTGTCGAATAAAGAATCAACCGATTCTTGAAGCATACGCTTCTCATTTCGCAAAATAACCTCTGGGGCCTTAATTTCGATAAGCCTTTTTAAACGATTATTTCGAATAATTACCCTGCGGTATAAATCGTTTAAATCTGATGTTGCAAACCGACCTCCATCAAGAGGTACAAGCGGTCGAAGTTCTGGAGGTATTACTGGAACAACTTTCAGAACCATCCACTCCGGGTTATTTAGCTGTGCCGATTCACGGAATGCTTCAACGACCTGAAGCCTTTTAAGTGCCTCGTTTTTGCGCTGTTGAGATGTTTCTGTATCAGCCTTATGACGAAGGCTATAGCTTAAATCGTCTAGCTCTATACGCGATAAGAGCTTGTAAACAGCCTCGGCTCCCATGGCAGCAATAAACTTGTTGGGGTCCTCGTCATCGAGATGCTGATTATCTTTGGGTAAAGTTTCTAGAATATCAAGGTATTCTTCCTCTGTTAGTAGGTCAAGGTAAGTAGTATTTTCTGCAATACCAGACTGAATTACCACATACCTCTCATAATAAATTATGGTATCAAGCTTTTTTGTTGGCAACCCCAGTAGATAGCCAATTTTATTTGGCAACGACTTAAAGTACCAAATATGGGCAACTGGCACCACCAAATTAATGTGCCCCATTCTTTCGCGGCGTACTTTCTTTTCGGTTACCTCAACACCACACCTATCACATACAATCCCTTTGTAACGGATGCGCTTATATTTACCACAATGGCATTCATAGTCCTTAACTGGCCCAAATATCCTCTCACAAAATAATCCATCGCGTTCAGGCTTGTATGTTCTATAATTTATGGTTTCGGGTTTAAGTACTTCTCCACTTGAGCGCTCTAGCACCTCCTCGGAGGATGCCAAGCTGATAGTTATTTTTGTGAAATCGCTTTTTACCTTGTGTTCCCTTCTAAACGACATATTGTAGTATGTTAATTTATTAAATATAGCAGATAGTATAGCTCAAGGCCATACTTTATATTTGTATCACCCAATTAATCGAGTGATACCTTAAGCCCTAAACCACGCAATTCATGCAATAACACGTTTAATGATTCAGGAATACCTGGCTGTGGCATAGATTCGCCCTTAACAATGGACTCGTACGCTTTTGCTCTACCCACCACATCATCAGATTTTATGGTAAGTATTTCTTGCAGAATATGGGATGCGCCGAATGCTTCGAGCGCCCATACCTCCATCTCACCAAAACGCTGTCCCCCAAACTGAGCTTTACCACCAAGAGGTTGCTGCGTGATAAGCGAGTATGGTCCAATTGAACGCGCATGCATCTTATCATCAATCATATGGCCAAGCTTCAGCATATATATAATTCCTACTGTAGCTGGCTGATCGAATCGCTCACCTGTTCCACCGTCGTACAAGTATGTTTTTCCAGAACGCGGTAAACCCGCTTTATCGGTCATCTCATTAATCTCATCGAGATTGGCTCCATCAAAAATGGGGGTGCTAAATTTAACACCCAATTTTTCACCTGCCCAACCAAGCACCGTTTCGTATATTTGGCCCAGGTTCATTCGTGATGGCACACCCAATGGGTTAAGCACTATGTCAACAGGAGTTCCATCGGCAAGGAATGGCATATCCTCATCGCGAACAATTTTGGCAACAATACCCTTATTACCATGCCTTCCGGCCATTTTATCGCCAACCTTAATCTTGCGTTTTTTTGCAACATGTACCTTAGCTAGCTGAACAATACCAGCAGGCATTTCGTCGCCAATGGTTATATTAAACTTTTTACGTTTATGATCAGCATCATACTCTTTATACTTTAGTATATAGTTGTGGATAATTAGCTTTATCAACTCGTTTTTATGCTTATCGGTAGTCCACTTATGTGAGCTAACATTAAGGTAATCAATCTCGTTAAGCATCTTCTGAGTAAACTTAACACCACGAGGTATTATCTCCTGTCCTAACAAATCGGATACCCCCTGCGAAGTTTTTCCATTTACCAGCTGGAAAAGCTTGTCGATAAGTTTTCCTTTAAGTGAAAGCACGTTAGTAGTAAACTCATCATCAACCTTGTCCACCAAATTTTTCTCGATTGCTTTTCCGTCCTTTTTATCCCTAACCGAACGAGCAAAAAGTTTTTTGTTAATTACCACTCCGTAAAGAGAGGGGGGTGCTTTAAGCGAAGCATCTTTTACATCGCCAGCCTTGTCGCCAAAAATGGCCCTAAGCAGCTTTTCCTCAGGAGTAGGATCAGACTCGCCTTTTGGTGTGATTTTGCCAATAAGAATGTCGCCAGGCACAACATTTGCACCTATTCTAATCATTCCTTTCTCGTCTAAATCCTTGGTTGCCTCCTCGCTAACATTAGGAATGTCGGCGGTCAGCTCTTCAATACCACGCTTAGTATCACGAACCTCCAGCACAAATTCGTCAACATGTATCGAGGTAAAAACATCTTCACGAACCAAACGCTCGCTAATTACAATGGCATCCTCAAAATTATATCCTTTCCAGGGCATGAAAGCCACCTTAAGGTTACGGCCAAGCGCTAACTCTCCATTGCTAGTTGAATACCCTTCGGTTAAAATTTGATCTTTTTTAACCTTCTGCCCCTTATAAACCATTGGTTTTAAGGTTACAGAAGTATTCTGATTCGTTTTCTTAAACTTGGGTAATTTATATCTTTTCGTATCGGAGTCGAAGCTAATAAAGCGTTGCTCTTCTGATTGATTATATTTTACCACTATCTCGTCTGAGTCAACATACTCAATAACACCATCCTCTTCGGCTACCACCTGTACACGACTATCGCGTACAACTATCTCTTCAAGGCCGGTTCCAACAATTGGAGACTCGGAGGTAATAAGCGGTACAGCCTGACGCATCATATTTGATCCCATCAGCGCACGGTTCGCATCATCATTCTCAAGGAAAGGTATAAGTGATGCAGCTATTGATGCAATCTGATTAGGAGCAACGTCCATCATATCAACCTTTTCCCTTTCTATAAGGGGGAAATCTGCCTCTACCCTAGACTTTACCTTGGGGGTTGCAAAAGCGCCATCGTGGTTCAGGGCCGCATTAGCTTGCGCAATAGTTTGATACTCTTCCTCCTCGGCACTAAGGTATATAACACCATCGTTAGTAAGGTCAACTTTAGCGCTATCAACCTTGCGATAAGGAGTTTCAATAAATCCTAAATCATTTATCCGAGCGTATACACAAAGCGATGAAATAAGACCAATATTAGGGCCTTCAGGGGTTTCAATGGGACATAAACGGCCGTAGTGAGTGTAGTGTACGTCGCGAACCTCAAAACCTGCTCTTTCGCGCGATAAGCCTCCTGGTCCAAGGGCTGATAGGCGTCGCTTATGGGTCATTTCACCCAACGGGTTTGTCTGATCCATAAACTGAGAGAGCTGGTTAGTTCCAAAGAAGGAGTTTATTACTGACGATAATGTTTTGGCATTAATTAGGTCAATAGGTGTAAATACCTCATTGTCTCTAACGTTCATACGCTCACGAATGGTACGAGCCATACGTGCTAATCCTACGCCAAACTGATTACCAAGCTGTTCGCCCACAGTGCGTACTCGACGATTGCTAAGGTGGTCGATATCGTCCACATCGGCTTTCGAATTTATTAGCTCGATGAGATACTTTATGATTTCGATGATATCCTCTTTGGTTAGGACTTTAACATCAATGTCGGTCTCTAGATTTAGCTTTTTATTTATTCGATAACGCCCAACCTCCCCCAAATCATATCGTTTTTCGGAAAAGAAGAGCTTGTCGATAACATCTCGAGCCGTTGCCTCGTCTGGCGGCTCGGAATTCCTCAGCTGCCGATATATATGAACCACCGCTTCTTTTTCGGAGTTACAGGGGTCTTTATGTAACGTGTTATATATTATGGCATAATCAGAAATATTCGCATCATCCTTATGTATTAGAATTGTTTTGGCTCCCGAGTCGATTATTTCGTCGATGTGTTCATTCTCGAGTATCGTTTCACGATCTAAAATTACCTCGTTACGCTCAATAGAAACAACCTCACCGGTATCCTCGTCAACAAAATCTTCTACCCATGATTTAAGTACACGGGCAGCCAAACGTCGCCCTAAAAATTTCTTCAGGTTCGTTTTCGAAACCTTAATCTCATCTGCTAGGCCAAATATTTCTAGAATATCCTTATCGCTTTCAAAACCAATAGCTCTGAGAAGCGTTGTAACGGGCAATTTTTTCTTTCGATCGATATACGCATACATAACGCTATTAATGTCAGTAGCAAACTCAATCCACGACCCTTTAAAAGGTATAACCCTTGCGTTATAAAGTTTAGTACCATTTGCGTGTAGGCTCTGCCCAAAGAACACGCCAGGCGAACGGTGTAGTTGCGATACGACAACCCGTTCGGCTCCATTTATAACAAATGTACCTCGTGGCGTCATGTAGGGGATTGTCCCTAAATAAACATCCTGCACCACGGTATCAAAATCTTCGTGTTCGGGGTCGGTACAGTATAATTTAAGTTTAGCCTTTAGGGGCACGCTAAAGGTCAGGCCTCGCTCAATGGTTTCGTCAATTGAATATCGGGGGGGGTCAATATAATAGTCGATAAACTCAAGTACGAAATTATTTCGAGTATCAGTAATAGGAAAATTATCGGAAAAAACTGAATATAGCTTCTCCTTCTTACGTTCTTCAACCGATGAGCCAAATTTGAAAAATTCTTCAAATGATTTTAGCTGAATATCAAGAAAATCAGGATAATTAAACTGATTTTTAGTTTTTGCAAATGATATTCGTTTTTGTGATATTTCTGAGGACATTACGATAGGGTTTGTTGAGCCATTAATAATAACAATAAAAAGGCTTAGAGTCTATCGAGTAGACTCTAAACCTCTAGTACCTAATGCTTTCAGGTTTTCTTTATTTAAGTTCAACTTCTGCTCCTGCCTCTTCGAGTTGCGTTTTAAACGATTCTGCTTCCTCTTTAGAAGCACCTTCTTTAACTGCTTTAGGTGCAGCGTCTACTAATTCTTTAGATTCCTTTAAGCCTAAACCAGTAAGCTCTTTCACTAGTTTAACAACCTGCAATTTAGCACCGCCTGGCGAAGTTAGTACAACATCAAAAGTACTTTTTTCTTCGGCAACAGGTTCACCCCCTGCGGGGCCAGCAACTGCCACTGCAGCAGCAGCAGGCTCAATACCATACTCATCCTTAAGGATTTCAGCAAGTTCGTTTACTTCTTTTACAGTAAGATTTACTAGTTCTTCTGCAAACTTTTTAAGATCTGCCATTTTTACTAACGGTTTATTAATTAATTCTAATTAAATTTATTTTTATTCTTCGCGTTCGCTAAGGGTTTTTACAACTCCTGCAATTGTATTAGGTGCTGATTGCAACTGGGAGATAACATTCTTAACAGGTGATTGCAGTAATGCAACGATATCGGCAATAAGCTCATCTTTGCTCTTCAAGCTTGCAAGCATACCTAAATTCTCATCACCTACATAGAATGACTCCTCAACAAAAGCAGCCTTTAAAACTGGTTTTTCGTGTTTTTTACGAAATTCTTTGATAAGCTTTGCAGGAACATTTCCTACCTCTGAAAACATGACAGAGGTAGATCCTTTAAGCGTTTCAAACATGGGTGAAAAATCAGCCTTCTCGCACTTTTCAAGTGCCTTTCTCAGAAGGGTATTTTTCACTACCACAAGCTTTACTTCCTTTTCGAAACATTTACGACGCAGCGAACCGGTATCTTCCGCATTTAGTGTAGATGTATCTGCTAGGTAAAAGTGTGGATACTGATTGATTTGCTCTTGAAGCTGATCAATTATTACATTTTTATCTTCCCTTCTCATGATAATTGGGTCTCTATTGCGTTATTACTACTTTTCCGAGGTCGATTTCACATCGATAGGAATACTTGGGCTCATCGTGCTAGATAGAAAAATACTTTTTATGTAAGTACCCTTAGCGCCTGATGGCTTAAGTTTTATAATGGTTTGAATAAACTCGTAAGCATTCTCTACCAATTTTTGGGGCTCGAATGAAACCTTACCGATAGAAGTATGTACAATCCCTGCCTTATCGACCTTAAAGTCGATTTTACCTGCCTTAACCTCGGAAACGGCCTTATCCACATCCATGGTTACAGTTCCGCTCTTAGGGTTTGGCATTAGTCCGCGTGGCCCTAGAATACGACCGAGAGCACCAATTTTGGGCATAACTGTTGGCATGGTGATAATAACATCCACATCAGTCCAACCCCCTTTAATTTTCTCGATATATTCATCTAAACCTACGTAATCGGCGCCGGCAGCTTTTGCCGCTTCTTCCTTATCGGGCGTACAAAGCACCAGTACACGCACAGACTTGCCAGTTCCATGAGGGAGTGTTGTTACACCACGTACCATTTGGTTGGCCTTTCTGGGGTCAACTCCTAGGCGTATATCGACATCTACAGAAGAATCGAATTTGGTGTGTGTAATTTCCTTCAATAAACTGGCTGCCTCCGTAAGTGTATATTGCTTATCGGGTTCAATTTTCGACAACGCAAGTTTTTTGTTCTTGGTCAATTTTGTCATCTCGCTAAAAGAGGTTTAATATTACTTACCTGAAAAATTTCCTGTAACAGTAATACCCATACTACGGGCAGTACCTGCTACCATTTTCATTGCAGATTCTACGGTAAAACAGTTCAGGTCGGGCATTTTCTCTTGGGCAATTTCCCGTACTTGATCCCATGAAACCGAAGCTACTTTATCTCGATTTGGCTCTGATGAGCCTTTCTTTTTCTTACTTGATTCAAGTAGCTGAACGGAAACCGGGGGTTTTTTTACGATAAAATCAAATGATTTATCGGAATAAACGGTAATAATTACCGGGAGTATTTTCCCAGCCTGACTCTGAGTTCTGCTATTAAACTGCTTACAGAACTCCATAATATTAACCCCTTTCGAGCCGAGTGCGGGACCAACGGGTGGTGATGGATTTGCAGCACCTCCCCTAATCTGCAACTTGATTAATCCGGCAACTTGTTTCGCCATAATGCTTAGCTCTTAATGGTTATTATTCTTTTTCGACTTGCATAAAACTGAGCTCCAACGGAGTCTTTCGGCCAAAAATTTTGACCATTACCTTCAGCTTCTTCTTCTCCTCGTTCACCTCTTCAATTACTCCAGAAAAAGAGTTGAATGGACCATCAACCACTTTAACCGTTTCACCTACAAAGAATGGAACGTTTAGCTCCTCATCGCTATCAGCTAGCTCATCGACTCTTCCGAGTATTCGATTGGCTTCCGATTGGCGCAATGGTGTGGGTTCGCCTGTTTTGGGATCTCCCAAAAACCCAATAACATTGGGAATGCTCTTTAAAATGTGAGGAATTTCACCTACAAGTGAGGCCTCAATTAGTACGTATCCTGGAAAGAAGACCCTTTCTTTGCTTACCTTTTTACCGTTACGAATTTGGTAAACCTTTTCTGTAGGGATTAGTACTTGCGAAATGAAATCGTTTAGCTTAAGCTGGTTAATCTCATTCTCGATATACTCCTTAACTTTCTTTTCCTTCCCGCCAATGGCACGTAATACATACCATTTTTTTACGTTCTCTTCCATTGAATTCTCCTCTTTTCAGACTTTTAATACATCAATCTGTAAACTACGTCCATCACATTTTCAAAAGAAATATCCATGATAAAGACTACAAGTGCAATTAATAGGGAAGCTATCATAACAATTATTGCACTGGATTGAAGATCTTTCCGTGTTGGCCACGATACTTTGTGGACTAGCTCATTGTAAACGTCCTGAAGGTATGTTTTTATTCTCATAGTGAGTTTTACTTATGTTGCACGGGAGGAGCGACTCGAACGCCCGACACCTGGTTTTGGAGACCAGTGCTCTGCCAACTGAGCTACACCCGTGTAGTAAGTGGTTTACTCACAATTTGTAAGTAAACCACTCTATATTAAGCAATGAGTAACAATAAATTACTCTACAATTTCAATTACCTGACCTGCCCCAACTGTGCGTCCACCTTCGCGAATAGCAAAACGAAGGCCTTGGTTAATAGCTACAGGATAGATAAGGTTTACAGTAATGGTTACGTTATCACCAGGCATTACCATCTCAACACCTTCGGGCAACTTAATCTCACCTGTTACGTCAAGAGTACGCAAGTAAAACTGAGGACGATAGTTATTGTGGAACGGGGTATGGCGTCCACCTTCCTCCTTTTTAAGCACGTAAATTTCTGCTTTAAATACGGTGTAAGGCTTAATGGTGCCAGGCTTAGCTAGTACCTGTCCGCGTTTAATCTCATTTTTATCAACACCGCGAAGGAGTAAACCTACGTTATCACCAGCTTCACCACGATCTAGAATCTTGCGGAACATCTCAACTCCTGTACAAACAGTTTTGCGATTTTTACCGCCAAGGCCAATAATTTCTAACTCGTCACCTGTATTAACAACACCGGTTTCGATTCTTCCCGTTGCAACAGTTCCACGACCTGTAATTGAGAATACGTCCTCAACAGGGAGGATGAATGGCTTTTCAGTTTCACGTGGAGGAAGCGGAATGTATTCGTCAACCGCATCCATCAGTTCCATTATCTTTTCAACCCACTGTTCTTCTCCGTTAAGAGCACCAAGAGCTGATCCTCTGATAACAGGTGCATTATCTCCATCGAAGTTATAGAAACTTAGCAGTTCGCGTATTTCCATTTCTACTAGTTCCAACATTTCCTCATCATCAACCATATCACATTTGTTAAGGAAAACAACCAAACGAGGTACGTTTACCTGACGTGCAAGTAGGATATGCTCACGGGTTTGAGGCATAGGGCCATCTGTAGCAGCAACTACAATGATAGCACCGTCCATTTGAGCTGCGCCTGTAACCATGTTCTTAACATAGTCGGCGTGACCAGGACAGTCGACGTGCGCATAGTGACGATTAGCGGTTTCATACTCAACGTGAGAGGTGTTAATTGTAATACCCCTGTCTTTCTCTTCGGGTGCGTTGTCGATAGAGTCGAATGAACGTAACTCGGATAGACCTTTATCATGCAGGGTCTTAGTGATGGCTGCAGTAAGCGTAGTCTTACCATGGTCTACGTGACCAATGGTTCCAATATTAACGTGAGGTTTCGACCTATCAAATTTTTCTTTTGCCATGACTCCAGTTTGTTAAATTATTAGATTTAAAGATTGATTGTCGAGAAAAAAAGATAGTGCTTGAGCCAATGATGGGAGTTGAACCCATGACCTCTTCCTTACCAAGGAAGCGCTCTACCACTGAGCTACATCGGCCTAACGACTAGAGCGGGAGACGAGGTTCGAACTCGCGACCCTCAGCTTGGAAGGCTGATGCTCTACCAACTGAGCTACTCCCGCCTATCTTATTAAACCAATATAATTATTTATTTATTATATAATGGTGTGGGGAGAGCAGGATTCGAACCTACGAAGGCATTCGCCAGCAGATTTACAGTCTGCCCCAGTTGGCCACTTTGGTATCTCCCCTTAGCACTAGTAAAAAGAACAAAAAAATAGAGCCGATGGAGGGATTCGAACCCCCGGCCAGCTGATTACAAATCAGCTGCTCTGGCCAACTGAGCTACATCGGCAATACACTTAAAACTTATTGTTTCGGCTGTTTTTCCTTTCCGAAATCGGTTGGCAAATGTATAAACATTTTTTTTACCCACCAAAGAATATATAATTTTTATCAAAAAAAACTTCCTCTTAGAGCTTACCAAACTAACTATCAAGCACTTAAAACCCAAGAGGAAGAGTAAGAAAAATACGTAAAATCATCGTGTGGCTCTAATTTGCCCGTTGTTTCTCCTTATGTTTGGTTACCTGTCGCTTTAAAACCTCAATACAGGCATCAACTCCCTCCTCAAAAGTTTTGGCTTGACGCCCTACAAATAGGTCGTTACCTGGAATTATTAATTTAATCTCAACATTTTTATTATCTAGCCCTTGCGATTTCTCGAGCTTAAGGAACACCTCAGCACCTATTATAGCATCGTAGAAACGCTCTAACTTACTGAGTTTAGCATTAATAAAATCAATAAGTTTTTTGTCAGCATCAAATTTGATCGATTGAATTTTCACGTCCATATTCATAGTCCTCCTTTTTTTGGTTGATAATTATAGTCAGGCTCTCGGGTGCGCCTGCTTATATACATTTTTCAGCTTTTCAACACTGGTATGGGTATAGATCTGCGTTGTAGATAAACTTGCATGCCCCAGCAGCTCTTTAATGGCATTTATATCACCCCCCTGATTCAATAGATGCGTAGCAAATGTATGCCTAAGCACATGTGGGCTCTTTTTTTCGAGCGGTGTTACCAAAGATAAATACTTTTTCACAATTCGATACAATAATTGGGGGTAAGCCTTTTTACCTGTTGAAGAAACAATAAGATAAGGTGTTTGGTTCAAAGGGTAAAGTTCATGTTTTTGCTGCACATAATTTTCCAGCAACGGCACAATGTCTGGATACAATGGCACTATCCTTTCCTTTGAACCTTTCCCAAGAATCTTAACAGAATTGTTACTTATACTGATATCGGACTCTTTTAGGTTAGCTAATTCAGACACCCTTAACCCAACAAAGTAGAACAATTCGATAACCAATAAATCCCTTAAACCAAAGAACCCTTCGGAATAATCTAAGTGATAGAGCAATTTATCTACTTCGTTCCGACTAAGGAAGTAAGGCATTTTACTGCTAGCCTTAGGAGCCACAACCTTTTGCATGGGATTTTTAGTAACCTCCCCTTGCTTTAAAAGATACTTATAAAAACTTCGTAACGATGACAGCTTGCGATTTACTGACCGTGCCGAGTAATTAGTGTTTAACAGATGTGCTAACCATGCCCTTACCAGCCTATGATTTACCTGCTTAATACCATCAACATCGGGTTCTATATTGCAAAATACAAAAAACTGTCGCAAATCGTCACCGTAGGCACGGATGGTTTGGACAGAATAATTTCGTTCTATCTGAATATATTTAAGGAATTGTGTCAGCATATTCTTTGAATGCAATATAACCTTTTTTTGATTTTCTGCCAAAAAAAATCAGGCAAAATGCCTGATGCATTCAAAAAAATCTTACTCCTCTTCTTCCTGAAGCCGCTGAATATAAATAGCCTTCCTAATCTCTTCACGACGCGCTATTGAGGGTTTTGTAAACGATTGACGTGCACGCAACTCCTTCATAGTTCCTGTTTTCTCGAACTTACGCTTGAAACGTTTTAAGGCTCTCTCTATATTTTCGCCTTCTTTAATGGGTATAATAATCATGCTTTTATTGTATAATTGGTTTTGTTTTTTAATTGAGGTGCAAAATTATAACTTATCCTAGTTGTTTCCAAATATTTCTAATTTTTTATTTAGATACACCTCATTTCATTTATCTATCATTAGATTTTTTTGATATAAATGGAGCATCCATGGGATAATTATTCGCATGCAGTGGTAAGGATATTGTCGTAAAAAGTTCGTTTTCAACCCCAATTATTCATCTGAATAACTTGGGTCTTCGACAGCGACTACGTTTCACAATCGATTTTGTTGCCCAAAATTAGGTTCGACTATTTCGTGGTAATCCGCATTTGCATTTATCTTTAATAAATTTAATCATTATTGCCCGGTAAAAACATAGTTAAATATTATAGATTCTTCGCTTCACTTCGTTTCGCTCTGAAACGTATGTTCGACAAAACCGTTGAAAATAGAAATGGCTTTGTCAATGACAAATGTTTAGTTTTTAGAGGAGGGCTTGGCTAGCGGCTTCGCCGCTAGCCAAGCCCTCCTCTCCCAAATATAACTCAACGCTCTGTCATTCCGACCGTAGGGAGGAATCTATAAATATTAACCGGACATCAACGAAATTTAATGAATAATGCGGGTTAATTGGAAAACATGTGTTTTTTTAGAATAAAGCAGAAAACCCGATATGAACCTTTGCCCCTTTAAGCGCTGGGGTATTGCCCACCTCTTGACCTAAAGCGTAGCTTAGATTTAGTAGTCCACCTGCAGTAAATATATGCGCCCCAACCCCCACACCATATGGATATATAGCTTTGGTTGTGTACGCTACCCCCTGGTCGTAGAAAGTGTACAGATTAAACGTGCGCCCCAATCTAAACTGCAGCTCGGCTGTACCGGTAGCAAATGATGGCGTCGTGATTTCGTCCTGATTAAAACCTCTAATAGAGTTATACCCACCTATACGATACATCTCATTTTCGTAAAACCCATCTAGGGGCATGCTTGAGTTTAGTAAGGCTAGGGAGGATGCCCGAAATTCATGCTTAAGAACCACCAACTTTCTGTGTATGGGTGTATATACCACAATATCTAAACTCGATTCTGCAACCACGGTTGACTTAGGCAGTGGTTCTACCTGTTTTTCAATCCGTTGCCCTATGCCTAAGTCGAATTTTATCCAGAAAAGTTTGCTCACAAAAGGCAGCGCGGGTCGTGTTCCATAGGCATACGATAAATTATAGAGCATAGCGGTGTAATCGCCTAAGCGACTATTAGTAACCAGCGACTTAGATATTTTGTAGCTAAATCCCAAAGCGAATGTACTTTGTGATACAATAAACTTAGCATTTAGCTGCGGATTAACATTAATATAGGTGCTGTCGCTACGATACAACTTAAAGTTTGCCATCATTCCCATCTGCGAACCAAAAAGGTAGTCCCATTCCGACAAAATATTTAGCCTTTGACTACCCTTGGGCAATGCCTGCCATTGTATTGAGTTAGTTTCACCTCGACGAAAAGCATTTAACAATCGCAGGTTAACATCGCCTGTAAGCACGAATGATGGCTTTTGGTTAGGATTTGATGAGAAACCCACTAGACCAGAGAATTGGCTAGACCTACTGTTTGTTAAATACGTATATACCCGGGCTTTTCCAGGTGTAAATTCCACCTCGGTGGGTTTTATCACTTTTATAAAAGGTAGATTCGCCAGCTTGTGGTCATAACCCTGTAGCTGTAAATCGTTATAGGCATTATGCTTGCCAAACTCTAAGTACGACTCGATAAATTTTCTGGATAGCTTTACCCCTCCAAGTATATATAAGGTATCGAGCTTAATAAATGGACCAGGATTTATACTTAAATGAGTAAATACGCTATCTTTTAAAATTTTGGTGCTATCGAACTCAACGTACGCAAACGGAAATCCAGCGTTCTCGAGCCAACCAATGGCTTTATCGGCTGTACTAACCATGGTGTTAACATCAATAACCCCCTTTTTAAAATTGGAATGTACCCCTGCACGTTTTAGCCAAATATCTGTAATGCTATCGGTTTTCACATCGGCCCAGCAGTACTTATTCCCCATAACGCCATATGCAACAACCTGATGCTGACTATACTCTAACGAATCGAAACGAGCTGCTATGTAACCCTGCCGATAAAGCTCTGTTAAACAGTTCCTGTAACTAGATAGAATTTGCAGCGTATCAAGCGTTCTTCGGGATTGAAAGCATACTTTACGTTGATTTTTGTCGACAAAAAAAAGGGTGCCCTTAACCTGTGCGCTTAGGCTAAAGCAATACGCAACAAAAAATAAAAGCAAAAGGAAACGCCGCACCATTGTATCTTAGTAATTCGGAATTAGTACTTACCAGTAGATTAAATATCTACTACACTTCAGCTAGATAGGGAATTTATTGTTACGATAATACAACTACTTTAGTGCATGCACTTTCCCCATATAATGAAATCGAAAGCATGCTAACCCCAATTATTCATCCGAATAATTGCTGCCTTCGACAGCGACTAAGCTTCACAACCAATTTTGTTGCCCAAAATTGGGCTCGACTAGGTCGGGGTAAACCACAATAGCATTCATCTTTAACAAATTTGATGAATAATGCGGGCTAAAAAAGTGAAAGCAACTCTACCGAAGCAGACTGACTAACTAATAACGAATAAAAATGCTAAACTAATACTTTACGATAGTATTTTTTTAGGTCAAAAAATCTTAATCACAAAGTATTTCCTTTAACTCCAATTATTCATTCGAATAATTGCTATCTCCCACAGCGACCAAGTTTCTCAACCATTTTTGTTATCCAAAATTGGGCTCGACTATGTAGGGGTAACCCGCATTTGCATTCATCTCTTGCAAAGATGATGAATAATGCGGGTTAACAACGTGTTGCCAGCTACTTTTTATGCTAGTTAAAACGAGAATGAAAAATTGCAGGGAATAGCTAGTTACATATCATTATTCATAAAACCCTGTTTATGAAGAACATAAAGAAGCACTTTAGAGAAAGTAACATTATCCTTTTTTGAGTAACGGTTATCGGTAAAAATTTGAGCCAGAGTTTCTTTCTTGTTCTCCTTAAGTAGCTTTTTAGTTAATGGCATTGCCTCCCTAGCAGCATATATCTGGTCGATATCACCTTCAGAATAATCTTGGTAAACCTCGCGGTGAATAATGGCAGGCATAGGCAAGCGGTCGGTTAACTCGGGCTTTTCATCGGGGTAACCAAGTACAACTGCAGTAATAGGTACAACGCCTTTAGGCAATTTTAAAATATCGATAATTTTATCGGCTGTGTAGGTAGTTGTTCCTAAATAGCAAATACCTAACCCTTTATCCTCGGCGGCAATACAAATATTTTGTGCGGCCAGCAGCGCATCAATTGATGCAGTTATAAAAGACAGGAAATTATCGTATCCAGGAGTTGCATCTCGCTGAATGCACCATTTATTAAATCGGTTAAAATCAGCACAAAAAGTTAGCACTACGGGAGCCTGGGTAACCATTTCCTGACCAAAATGACAAGGAAGCAGCTGCTCCTTTATACTCTGATCCTTAGTTACAACAATACTATACACCTGCATATTGCCTGTTGTAGAAGCACGGCTACCAGCGTAAAGAATATCGTTAAGTAAGGATTCGTCAATAGGTGTATTTTTAAACTTACGAATTGAACGATGACTAAGAATAGCTTTCATTTGTATACAGTTTACAAATTAACAATCGGAACTAATAGAATTATCAAGCACAACACAAACAACTATGCTACAACACATTGCTTTTTAGCAAGTGTAGTGATTAGGCTAAGCCTCACAACCAATTTTGTTACCCAAAATTGAGCTCGACTAAGCTGGGCAACCCGCATTTGCATCCATCTTTAATAAATTTGGTAAAAAATGCAGTATAACAAAGGAACAAGAATTAGTGAAAGTATCAATTAAAATTACCGTGTTTTACAACACTTCGATATAAAAATATAATGCTAAGCTGGTCGATTATAGCATAGATACATCGAAATAACCCCAGCAGTATACCCCACATCACAGTACCAGAGCACCGTTCTCGGAAATAAAGTAACAGGTAAGACTCAATTCAGAAGCCAACTCCATTATGCGTGCAACCTGCCAATGGGCAACAGTTTGGTCGACAACAAAAACGTTGGGATTAAAAAGACTAACCAGCTTAGAAAAACATGCGGCAGATTCTCTGTTTATCAGCACCATATCTAAATTCATAGGCTTTTTTGCCGAGTAATGTTTTACGGTTTTAGGATTAGGTATTGCTATAAGCTTACCCTTAAAACTAAACCATTGACCTAGCTCATTATGAGCTATATTGTAAATCCCATTTTCGTGCGTATCTTTTAAATTAAAAACGGGCTGAATAACAATATCTTCTTTTGCCCCTACCCTATTCAAATATCCACCTAGCGTAAAGCTGTGGTGGCTAGCACTACAATTCAACGTATCAGCTGAAAGCAAAGCAAGGTTATTTCCCTTTCGAAAACCTAAAATGGATGCGTGATTATCAGCAAAAACTACCAGCTCACTCGTTTTACTCTGCCTAACATATCGTGCTGACTGCTCGGTAAAAACACCCAGAAAACAAAGTAACATCATAAATAAATATGACACTTTACGATACTGGAGTAGTAACGCAAGCGATACAATGGCTACCACTATGAAAATAGCCTGAGTTGATGAAATAAAGATCCCCTCGCAGGTAGAGTATGGAATACTTTCGGTAAAATGGACTAGGTAGCTTAATGACGAAAGCACTTGGTTAAGCACCCAACCAATAAGGGAACCTACAAAAGGAATAAACGAGCCCAAAATTAGTGTCACTGCGAGATAGATTATAATGGTAGCCAAAGGTATGGCATACAAGTTTGTGAAAAGAAATAGATTCGAGAACTGATTGAAATAGAACAAGCCAAGTGCAAAAGTACCCAGCTGTGCCGAAAGCGATACAACCAGTAGCTGCCAAACAATATCAAGATGACGATTTTTGACATAGATGATTTTGTAAATATGGGGGTAAAAAAAGACAATGGCTAGCACTGCAGCATACGATAGTTGAAATCCAACCTCGGTAATAATCATAGGATTTAAAACCAAAATGATAAAGGCAGATGCACTTAACGTGTTGTATATATTTGTTTTACGACTGAATGCTGTACCAAGGGTTACCAGGCTAAACATTAACGATGCCCTTACAACCGAAGGCGAAAGCCCTGTAAAATACGCATAGAGCCAAAGAAATGCAATAAGTATTAAGGCCTTTAAAATTCTTCCTCGTCGAAATCGGTTTAAAAAGAAGAGTAAGGCGGAAAGGGTTGCAAATAATACACCCACATGCAAACCCGAAACGGCCAAAATATGCATGGCACCCGAGGCCGAGAATGCCTGTCGGGTTTCCTGGTCGAGTAAATTCTTGTACCCCATCGTAAGAGCCGTTAAAACCGCTAGGTTTTCGCCCTCAATGCCTGCCTTAGCGTAAAGAGAAAGTAGTGATTCTCTGAGTTTTAGCGAAATTGCGTAGTGCCCCTTCTGCTTGTTACCAATTTTAAGCCAATTATCGCTAGGAATAAAAGCAACTCTATGAATGTTTTTCTTTTCAAGATACGCCCTATAGTTAAACCGATAAGGGTTTTGCTCACCTGGAGGCGATTTAAACTGAGCCCTTACCGCAATTATATCGCCATAGGTAAGATGTTTTGACAACGAATCGGAGGCTGAGAAGTAGATGAGGATTTTTTCGTCTACCTGTTCCCACTCATTATTTCGCTGTATCTTTGAAACCTCAGCGGTAACCCTTGTGCTGGTTACCCTAATTTCGGGCATATCAATAAGCCTGACTATAGCACCTAGCTCCGTATTATTTTCGATACCGCTAACCGACTGTTCCTGCTTTGTGATGAAAGTACCCGATATAAGGAAAAAAAGGAAAGTAATAAGACCCAAAACCCACCTGTTATTCCAATGGATTTTGGCATACTGCGAAAGAATAAGGCAAATAGTGAAAATCGAAAAAACAATGATCAAGATATAGAATGGTGGAGCTATACCCAGGTATATATTTGCCGCTATACCAAGCACAAAGGGCAAAAGAAACTTAAAAAAGGGAACCTGGGTATTAGGCATAGCTTTTAGGGTGTTTATCGAAATTAGTAAACCCAATTAAACTATACAAAATTTGGTGCCACTTTTTTTTTAAAAAAACAAGAACGAGAATTAATCCTTATATTTTTAAAATTTAGAAAGGGCTCATTTATTTTGTTGCAGCCATCTATTTGTATTTAAAGATTTTTAATTCGCCTTTACTGAGGTTATATTCCCACTAAAACGATGATGAAATATTTCATTATTAATTAGCTATTACAAGCACATTAGCTAATTTTCGATGAAATTTTATACTTTTGAGAAAATGCAATTATCAACCGCTTTAACATTATAATATCTGCATCAAAAAAAAATATCCACATGCAAGTATACAAGCCTAATTTTTTTGCACTAACATTTGCCCTCGTGTTGCTATGTACTGGCCTATCGGCACAAATGCCTGAGCTTAGCACTAAAAAGAGAAGAGCCGCCAAACAGTATAGGATATCGATGAAAGCCTACGATCGTAATGCATATACCGAAGCAGAGCAGGCACTTATTAAGGCGATTGGTATTGACAATAATTTTGTAGAAGCACATATTTTCCTATCACAGGTGTACCAAATAACAGAAAAAAATGAGGAGGCAATTTTTTATGCCGAAAAGGCAATTGCCATTAACCCCGATTTTTTCCCTTTGATCTACTTTAACCTCGGGACAATGTATTTAGAAGTACCAGATTACGAAAAGGCTCAAAAACATCTAGAAAAATTTATCCAGTATAAAAATTTAAGAAAAGAGATTACCGAACTTGCCCATCTTTACATTAAAAACTGTGAGTTTGCTATTAACGCCATGAACAACCCCGTACCATTTACACCAGTTAATCTGGGGCCAAACGTTAATACCCACCTTGATGAATACTGGCCAAGCCTCTCGGCCTCTGAAAGCACATTGGTTATAACCGTTAAAAAACCAATAACATCTACAGGGGAGAATGGCGTTCAAAAATATCAAGAGGATTTTTATATTACCCATACAGACGCTACGGGCGAATGGCAGCCAGTTGAAGACATTGGACACCCAATAAACACGCCCCATTTTAACGAGGGAGCACAATCGCTTACCGCCGATGGGCAAAAAATGTACTTTACCATCTGCCGGGGTTTATGCGATTTATACGTTAGCCAGCGCAACGAGCTTGGCAACTGGCAACGACCAAAGCCATTACCAAAAAATATAAACTTACCCCACGCTAGCGAAAAGCAACCATCCATTTCGCCCGATGGGAAAACCCTGTATTTTGTGAGCAACCGAAAGGATGGGCTTGGCAACTTTGATATTTGGAGAAGCCACAAACTCGATAACAACCAGTGGAGCAATCCCGAGAACCTAGGCGACAGCATTAACACAATATACAACGAGCAATCACCCTTTATACATTTCGATAATAAAACGCTCTACTTTTCATCAAACGGGAGGGTTGGCATGGGAAAACTCGACATATTTATGTCGAAAATGATTGATGATACAACCTGGACTACCCCAAAAAACTTGGGGTACCCGATAAATACACACCAAGATGAGGATGGACTAATTGTAAACGCCAAGGGTACCACGGCATACTACTCATCGGCTGTGGATACTGCAATGGGGCGTGATATATACAAATTTGAGATCCCTCTGGATATCCGACCAACCCCAACATCGTACATTACCGGCACCATTACCGATGCACGCAGCGGATGGCCTGTACAGGCCAACTTTAGCCTTGTAGATATTGCCAATGACAGCACCATAATGGAAGCTGAAGCATCGAAAAACGGTTCGTTTCTGCTTACCATCCCCACCAACCGTAGCTATGCACTTTTTGCATCGGCACCCGAGTACCTATACCATTCGGAGCATTTCGACCTATCGGGCATATTTAGCGCTGACGAACCCTACCGCAAAGATATTGAACTTACCCGCATTCGTATAGGGAGCACAATGGTTATGCGCAACATATTTTTCGAAACCGACTCGTACCAACTTAGGGGCGAATCGGTATCGGAGCTTAACAAGCTTACCGAGCTGCTAAACCTAAACCCAACGCTTAAAATTGAAGTGGGCGGACACACCGACAACGTTGGCAATGAGAGCTATAACCTAACCCTTTCGGAAAACCGAGCCAGCACGGTTGCCCAGTTCCTAGTAGATAATGGCATCAACTCGTCAAGAATTTCATGGAAAGGGTATGGGCTAACCAAACCCATTGGGGATAACGATACTGAAGATGGCAGGGCTGAAAATCGTAGGACTGAAATTAGAATTATTGAAATATAGATACCTAACCCGCATTTGCATTCATCTTTAACAAATTTGATGAATAATGTGGCTAAAATCAAACCTATAAATGTGTAAGAGAGAAAAACATCACATTCCACTATGGTTAAAAAACCTATTCCTCGGTATCCTCAATCATACCAGGTACGTAATCAATCTCACGCTCAGTTTTAGCTACAATGGTGGCAACCATCGCATCGCCCGTAACATTTAGCACGGTTCGGAGCATATCGAGCGGACGGTCGACGGCAAGAATAAGCGCAAGCCCCTCAACAGGAAGCCCCACAGCATTTAGTACAATTATTAGCATTACCATACCAGCCCCCGGCACGGCAGCGGAGCCAATAGACGCAAGGGTAGCCGTAAGAATAATGGTAAGCTGTTGCCCAAGCGTTAAGTCAATTCCAAACACCTGGGCTATGAAAACCGCCGCCACAGCCTGGTATAAGCTGGTGCCATCCATATTTATGGTTACCCCAATGGGCAGAACGAAGCTGGCCACATCGTTACTTACGCCTAGCCCTTTCTCAACCTGCTCCATGGTTACGGGTAAAGTTGCAGCGCTTGAGCTGGTTGAAAATGCCACTAGATGAACGGGAAACATGGTTTTATAAAAATCGCGGAAGCGAATTCCAGCAAAAAATCGCAAAAAGGTAGGGTAAACAATAAGAGCCATGAATAGGAGTCCGGCGATTACAACAAGCGCATACAATCCAAGGGTAGCAAACAGCTGTAACGAATCGGCAACGTTATCGCCCGAGAAATCGACCACCAGCCCTGCTAGTAAAGCCATAACCCCAATGGGCGCAAATTGCATTATAAAATCGATGATTTTTAGAATTACATCGCAAAAGCCAGCCATAAAGTCCTTAACTACCTCAACCTTTGGGTTTTTCAGCATAACCAACGCCAATCCGAATAGGATAGCAAAAAATATTACCTGCAACATTTTGGAGTTGTTCGATGCTGCGCTCACAATATTTTCGGGAATGATATCAACCAAAAACTGGAGTGGCCCGTCCGATTTGAGATCATCTAGTGTAATTTTACGCCCCTCGATATCCTGAGCATACTGCTCTGTGAGCTCTATGCGCTTTTCTTCTGGGAACGACTTACCAGGCTTCAAAAAATTAACCAATAAAAGCCCCACGGCTATAGCAATAACAGTAGTTATCAAATAGTACGATATGGTTTTGAGCCCTATCCTCGAGAGCTTGGTAATATCGGTTAACCCTGCTATTCCCGTTACCAACGATGCAAAAATTAACGGCATGGCCACAAGCTTAAGCATATTCAGAAAGATTAGTCCGAAAGGCTTAATCCAATCGCTAACAACCCATCCTATTCCTGCTGAAACGGCCACAATACCAACCACAACGCCAACCAACATCCCGATTAAAATTTTTGCATAAAGAGGTGACTTTTTCCACATAACATCTATTTTTTGAGAATCAAATATATTGATTTTACAGGCTTTGAAAAATAAAAGTTAAAATAAAACAAGTATCATGCTGATTATGAGCATAAAAAAAAGCCGGAACTCTCCGGCTTCATATCTAAAAATATTTCCTGCTACTTTTCGTCGCATTCCTTGCAACTATCGCAACCTTCCTCATGATTATGCTCCGGATTATGAGCATGACCCCCAACAAGTTCCTCGGCACTAGCGTCGCGAATAGCCTCAACCTTACCCGCAAAATGCAAGTCTTTGCCTGCTAACGGGTGGTTAAAATCCATTACAACATGGTCCTCCTTAACTTCAACAACTAGCCCGTTCATTTGGTTTCCCTCCTGGTCAACCATTGGCAAGCGTGCTCCCACCTGAAGTAAACCCTCATCTATTTTTCCATCGCGCTCAAAAATATTTTTGGGCAAATTTAGCACGTACTCTTTAACAACTGGGCCGTATGCTTGATCGGCTGGGATTGAAAAGTCGAAGTTATCACCAGCTTTCATGTCCTTAATATTATTTTCGAAAGATGGTATCAGTGCACCATTTCCATAAATAAATTGCATTGGGTTTTCTACCTCTGCTCTATCAACAACCTCTCCTTCTACCTTTAGCTCATAGCTCACTGAAACTACCTTATCCTTTGTAACGTTCATAAAAATATTTTTTATTGATTAGTAAATTAATGAGAATTATTTTCTCGGCTCAAAGGAACGTCATTAATTAAAAATAAACAAACCACAGTAAAATATATTTGTTTAAAGGCCGAATATTACAAGGTTGAACAAACTTTATTCTTATACAATATAGTATTGTAATGGCTTATTTACACATCGTTGTATATTTTTTTTAAAAAACATGCAATTTTTTACGCTTTACTTAATCCGCTGTATGATTGGCACTTACACCTCTTTGAGTGTACGTCAATGTCTCATAACAAAAAAAACGCTAAAAAATAGTTGTAAAATCAAATCAAATCATCATCTTTGTTCCGTAGTAATTTAATTTTATTTATCAAAATTTTCACCAATTCATTATGAAAGGAAAAGTAAAATGGTTTGATGCAGCCAAAGGTTTTGGTTTTATTCAAACTGAAGAAGGCAATGACGTTTTTGTACATTACACAGGCATTGCAAAAGAAGGTTTCAAACGCTTAGACGAAGGTCAAGAAGTTGAATTTGAAATTACAGAAGGTAAGCGAGGCCCACAAGCTACCGATGTTAATGTTATAGAATAAAAAAGTATTATTCTATATACGCAGTACGAAAAAAGGCTTTGGTTTCCAAAGCCTTTTTCTATTGGGGTTGCTTTATATCAATCATTTACCTATTGAGAAAAACGTACCAACTATTACAACCCTCTACCATAAAAACAGCTTATACATCTTTTGAATTTTTATCAGTAGTGACCGAGTAAATTTTAAAAAAACGGGGTTACTCCTAAAAAGTTTCACCCCTTGTTGTAATTTTT
>Ga0265295_1001286_pt1 | contig 44902 bp, 37 predicted proteins | sample Munlansysbiofilm_FD_192503 | JGI IMG/M metagenome (GOLD analysis project Ga0265295, IMG submission 192503) | Leachate microbial communities from a municipal landfill in Southern Ontario, Canada - Methane capture system biofilm | ecosystem: Engineered > Solid waste > Landfill > Unclassified ...
ACATATTCAAATGTTTTGGATGGTTTCAATTCCAGAATGGTGTGATTAAAAGAGTATGCACAAAAAGGAAGCAGTCAGGCCGATGCCTGTTTCAATTCCAGAATGGTGTGATTAAAAGTCTTTTGCTTCGTCCCAATCTAATTTTGTTTTCGACAGTTTCAATTCCAGAATGGTGTGATTAAAAGTGCGTCTATCATGCTTGCATGAGTAAAGACTGCCAAGTTTCAATTCCAGAATGGTGTGATTAAAAGACAGATCATTTTTGCAAAATGAGATATTAAAAATGTTTCAATTCCAGAATGGTGTGATTAAAAGGTTCAAATTGGCTAATGCTTTTGACAATATTCGTTTTTTGTTTCAATTCCAGAATGGTGTGATTAAAAGTAAAAAAAATTGGGGAAGGAGAAGAAAACGTAATTAGTTTCAATTCCAGAATGGTGTGATTAAAAGAAAAAGTTGACTCAACAGAATACGACATTAAATTTTGTTTCAATTCCAGAATGGTGTGATTAAAAGTTGCTTCTTTGGTTAAGTTTTTTTCCTCTTTCAAAGTTTCAATTCCAGAATGGTGTGATTAAAAGATACTTTTCGCCCGTCTTGTCTTTTTCCCAACCCTTGTTTCAATTCCAGAATGGTGTGATTAAAAGTTTTCTTGTTCTTCTACCCAATCTAAATATTCTTGGTTTCAATTCCAGAATGGTGTGATTAAAAGTTGCATGAAGGAAGTGCCTCTTTCGGCTTTTAGTGTTTCAATTCCAGAATGGTGTGATTAAAAGCTGAAGGAATACAAATAGTTTCGCCCTTTGCAATTGTTTCAATTCCAGAATGGTGTGATTAAAAGCCAGCTACTAATATCTTGATTGAAGTTTGTTGCTTGTGTTTCAATTCCAGAATGGTGTGATTAAAAGAGGCTGGTAACCTGAACTCACCTGTAAATGTATTGTTTCAATTCCAGAATGGTGTGATTAAAAGAAATAAACCAGAAATTTCAACGTCATAACGAGTATTGTTTCAATTCCAGAATGGTGTGATTAAAAGGGTCTTCTTCAATTGGCTCATTGATTACTTCTTCAAGTTTCAATTCCAGAATGGTGTGATTAAAAGACGATCCAACTAAGGGAGAAAAAGGAAAAACTAAGTTTCAATTCCAGAATGGTGTGATTAAAAGCATCTTTGCCTTTTCGCTGCCCGGCAACCGAGAATGGTGTTTCAATTCCAGAATGGTGTGATTAAAAGGCACTCTCAAAGAAGCCACAACATAACCGTATGTTCCGTTTCAATTCCAGAATGGTGTGATTAAAAGAACATAATCGCCATTTTCAACACTTCCTTTTTTTTGGTTTCAATTCCAGAATGGTGTGATTAAAAGGCTCAATGTCTTTTATTCTCAATTAGCTCCTCTGAGTTTCAATTCCAGAATGGTGTGATTAAAAGCTGTATTCCCATCCAGCTCAATAATTACTGAATAACCGTTTCAATTCCAGAATGGTGTGATTAAAAGAAACTCTGTTTGCGTTTGTGTTTCGAGTTTAAAACTCGTTTCAATTCCAGAATGGTGTGATTAAAAGCCTTATTTTTTTTTCTAAAACATCCATGGATGAAAAGTTTCAATTCCAGAATGGTGTGATTAAAAGTTTATCGATGTTCTTTAATGCTTTGTCATTATCCTGTTTCAATTCCAGAATGGTGTGATTAAAAGTGGGATTGGTTTTAATTATGTTTTGAATGAATTGTATGTTTCAATTCCAGAATGGTGTGATTAAAAGCGTAACCGCCCACACAGCGTATTGTATATAAATTTCATGTTTCAATTCCAGAATGGTGTGATTAAAAGTTTGGTAATGATAGGCTGTTTGTCTTCCACTGTCATGTTTCAATTCCAGAATGGTGTGATTAAAAGGTTAACCGGTAAGGTCTACTTTGCTCAAGATGCAATGTTTCAATTCCAGAATGGTGTGATTAAAAGTCTTCTTTTGTTTCGATGTTCCCGTTTTGAATAAAGTTTCAATTCCAGAATGGTGTGATTAAAAGCTGATAATCAATAATTTACATTTATTGGATGTGTGTTTCAATTCCAGAATGGTGTGATTAAAAGCACGCGTTATTGTTTTTATAAATCCTTTACTATCTTGTTTCAATTCCAGAATGGTGTGATTAAAAGCATATTGTTGTCCGAAAATGGTTAGTTCGTGTGTTTCGTTTCAATTCCAGAATGGTGTGATTAAAAGGTCGCCCATACAGTTGCTAACACGTCCTATATGTCAGTTTCAATTCCAGAATGGTGTGATTAAAAGTTCTTCTTTGCAGTCTCGCAACGAACGGCTAACATGTTTCAATTCCAGAATGGTGTGATTAAAAGTTTCATCCGCTTGTTTTCGCCATTGGCTACCATTGTTTCAATTCCAGAATGGTGTGATTAAAAGTCATTTTTTTAAATGCAGGGAAATCAATCATATCATGTTTCAATTCCAGAATGGTGTGATTAAAAGCGAAATAATGAATGGTATTTTCCAAATGATTGATTTGTTTCAATTCCAGAATGGTGTGATTAAAAGCTAATTTTAGGCGATATAGAGCGAATTGTAGATGATGGTTTCAATTCCAGAATGGTGTGATTAAAAGAAATCTGTTGTTCGCTTTAAATTCTCGATAAAAATGTGTTTCAATTCCAGAATGGTGTGATTAAAAGCCCATTCTAAATATGCCAAATTTTCACAAGTATAGTTTCAATTCCAGAATGGTGTGATTAAAAGCTAATATTTCGGTAACTTGTGACGTGATGAGAGATGGGTTTCAATTCCAGAATGGTGTGATTAAAAGTTAAATTTAGGGGGCTTTATTTTGTCCCCCTAAATGTTTCAATTCCAGAATGGTGTGATTAAAAGCCGTTGCTATTTTTGAAAAAAAACTTTCAAAATCAGCACATTAGCTGTGACAAATTTATGAAAAAATACCTTATAAATTGTCGACCCCTAATAATATGTTTTTCCCCTAGGTTCGACAATAAACAATAAGTGTTGAATACCAGAGACTTATTGTCTGTTTGTTTTTCAAAAGTCCCTGAATTATATTTTTATCATCATTTCAATGAACGTTCGACAAGAGAAATCATAAAAAATTGTCCACTTCGCTCTTCTCCATTCCAATTATCTCCTTATCTAACCATCTCTCCTGTCGTGTCTTAAACAAAATTAAACTATCTTTTTCTAAATCCATAATCTTTTTAGCTGAAAAAATTAATTCCTTGAGTTTTACTTCCGTAATTTCTCCCTCAAAAACCGAATTTTGAATCCAATTTAAGTATTTTCGGCATAACTTCAACATTTTGCCTACTCTTTTTTCTCCCATGTCGTAAACTAATATGATATACATCCTTTTTAGATTGGTTTAGATTGATTCAGGTTTAAAAAGATTGATGGTGATTTTAGATGGGCTTTATTAGTAATTTGGGGTTTTGTTATTGAGTTTTTTTTCATGCTAGATAGTATTTTAAGAATTTCCAATATTTCTTTTTGTAGACTTACTGTTTTATTTGAATTTAGTTTCTGTATAAAGTTCCGTGTTCTCTTGTGATTACTAGCTGCAAATAATTTTTAATTCGTAATTATTAATTGTTTTTCCATTCTACCCACTCACTGTTTTCCATTTTTTTTTAATTTTATCGTTTTTTCAATCTCCGCTCAATCCCCCTTCAATCTTTGGTTGGTGAGCGGAGTCGAACCACAATCTCCCCTCAATCTCCCTCAATCCCTTACCACCACATTTTGAACGGTTTATATTCTTCAATTTCCAACAAATGTTTACTCAATTTATAGCATTCTAACTTAATTAAATGTTTGTAACTCACGTTTTTTTTGAGACTACGATGTTGAATAGTTTCTGTCAATCTGTCTTCAAAGGCTTGAACAAAAATCTTTTTGCCATTATCATTTAGTAAACAGCTATTTAGTTTTTTGTCGAAATGTTTTTCTTGGATCTCTTTTTTATTCAGAACTTTAAAAATAACTCGATCGACCAAAAGGGGTTTAAAAATTTCGGCAATATCTAAGGCCAAAGAAAAACGACGTTCGCCTGGTGAATGAAGATAGCTGATTGTAGGATTGAGCTGTGTTTGGTGAATTGCTCGCAAACATTGCGAATAGCACATCATGTTGCCAAACGAAACCAAAGCGTTAATTTCATTGCTTGGCGGTTGTTTGGTTCTATTCCCCATTTCAAAATCATTAATAATATCATCAAAAGCCTTATAATATGTCATTCTGATATTGCCTTCCAAGCCCATTAATTCATCTGTTTTGGTGGTTTTGAAAATGTTTTCGCTATGTTTTTCGATATTTTCAATAATTTCATCCAAAGATTTCCCCCGATTATTGTAGTATTTTAGATTTTTAATCATGTTATGGGCGGCACCCTCAATAAACTGTTGGGCGATGAAAATTCTTTTTTTCTTTTTTTGAAAGAAACTAGTTTGAGCCAAGAGCATTTTGCCAGAAAGCAGAAAATCTTTAGGCATAAATGAACCAGAATAATTTTCGTAATAATCGAAAAAATGAACGGCAATGTCGTTTTTCCCAAGAAAGTTATACAGCGAACTATTTGCATTTAAAGACCCAAAAACATAGAGTTCGCTAACATTTTCTACGGGCAAATATCTCGGTTGTCCCATGCTCTCATTTCCCGATTCATTCTGAACAACCGGAGTAAACTTCAAGGTGTTATCCTTACGCTCGAGCATACCAGGATTAAATAAGTAGTATGTTTTTTTCATATTTTATTTTTTGTCTATATCTTCAATCCCTTCAATCCCCTCAATCCCTCTTCAATCTTTGGTTGGTGAGCGGAGTCGAACCACAATCTCCTTCCAATCTAAAAAGCAACTAAGTAACTGGAATGATTCTTAATTTCTAATTTTTAATTCTTAACTGCTTTCAATCCCCCACAAAACAAAACTCATAATAGCTACATCTTTTACAAATTTTGCTTTCGATTACTGGAGGGCAAGAATCTGAGTTGATTATATTTTCAATGTCTATTTTTATTTCTTCAATTAATTCACGGTCTAAATCTGAAAGAATAATTTTGTTTGTTTGACGTAGAGTAGGGTATTCCAAAATTCCTGAAACCCCTTCAATGCCATTTTGTTCTAGTATGTAAATGTAGTATTTTACTTGCCATTCATGTGCAGATTCAATTTTGTCAGATTTTTTAATTTCGTGGATTATTTTATTTCGAGCATCGTAATAGTCAATCTTACAGCCGTCTATTTCCAATTCTTCGTATCGTTCGGAACGTTGAGAATACGAGTTTTCATGAATAAGTTTGCCTTCGTAAACAAGGTCGGAGGTGTGTTCCATATTAATACCGTTGGAAAACAGCCAAAGTTTGCGATGACAAATCTGAAAATAGTTAAAATGTGTGCCAGTCATGGTTTGGTTTTTTAATTTTATTGATATTTTTCTGATTTAAAAAGGCACAAATCCATCATCATTATCGCTATCATCAGCATTTTGTGTGTTTTTTTCATGCTGTTCTTCATCGAATTTCATCTGTGCTTCTATTTCTTCGCAAGTTTTACAATATCCAGGAAAGGGACAAAACTCCTCATCATATTCGCAAAATTCGATGTGATTTTCACCAAATGATAAAGGAACATGATTTTCGCTCCAGAAATCTTTTATAAATTGGTATCTAAGATGAGTAGGGAAATTTTCTGGAAAATCAAGATGGAAATGAAAACATTTTAAAAGATTTTCTAGTTCTTTTGCCAACAACGTCTGTTGTTCGATACTTAGCAGATCGGAATGGGGGAGGCTTTCTTCTTCAATACCTGTTATTTCTGAAATTGGTTTTTCTTTACCGTAAACATATTGTTCAACATACGAAATATCTTCCAGTTCGAGTTCATCATAAGGATCAGCTTCCGATTTTTCCCAAATTTTATGCGGTAGTTTTATCTTCCAAGTTGCTTGGTGAATATCCTCTATCAGTTGTTCTATGTATCGTTTCATGTTTTGCTATTTTTATTGGATACAAATACTGTATTTGAAATTATTACTTTTCACTAATAATATTTCTTATCATGTTGATTCGAATAACAGAAATAATAAAATTCAACATATCCACAATAGTATCATCCAAATCCATATCATCAATCAAAATATACATTGCTTCTATTTCGTTTTTATTGCCTCTGGCTTCTATTGTAAAACATTTGTTTGTTAAGTATAAAATCATCTCTTTTGGGGAAATAGATTCTCTGCCATCAAAAAGCTTATCAATGTTAAGTAAATCAATCATATCATTTTCATCAATATTGCTAGCAGCCTTATTTTTGTGCAAATCCATCTTGAAAAGTGGATAATTCATTAATTTTGGCTTTAATTCATCAATTTTGGCTTTAAATAGCTTTGAATCTGTAACTTCAAGATAATTTAATTCCACATAATCCAAATATGGAATATTTCCCCATTTTTTCCTTAATTTTTCGAGTCTTTTTTTTACTTTCTTTGATTGAGTCTCAACCAAATTATCAAGCTCGTTAAATTCATCCTGTTCTTTCAATGAAATTTCTCGTTTCGACTCCAGCCCCAAGGATTCCCAGGTATAATAGTTTTCATCAATCTCCACATTTACATCCGAAGACCAGCGCAAACATAGATCTTCCACTTCTTCTTGGTCGCATAAATCTGAAAAAAAGATACTGTCGGTAAGTATAACCAATCTTCTTATTTCGTCTTCAGTCATGTTGTTTAATTCATTGCAAATCAGTTCGTTAAATATGGAAATTCTTTCGTCAAAAGTAAGTAAATTGTACTCTTCCATCAAATTATGCCTGTTATTATTCTCATCGTCAAAATCTTCATCGTCTTCATATTCTTCATCAAAATCAAATTCGGGATCCTCGTGATGTAAAATCACGTTGTAATTTCCTTTGCCCACTGTTCTGTTGAGCTGAGCAAAAATCCGTTCGGATTCGGCTTTAGGAACAAATTCAGTTTTAATAAACATCGGTTTTCCATCAAATCCACAATTTATGTCTATTAGTTCAACTTCATCGGTATCTTCTTCAAGCAGGTATTGAGTTAATGAGGTAAAGGTTTTATGTGGTTTAAAGCCCAGTTCAGCGGCATATTCATTTCCAGCGAAAATAATGTTGTGAGCCAATGTATAATCAATCTTTATTGTGTTAATATTTTCATTAGCCATTTCAATAAATTCCAGATATTCACTCTTCGTATTGTTGAACCGATAAAGTGTTTCTTTTATCCCTAAGCAATATAAATCGACCAAATACATGCCAAATGTCAGATTTCCATTGGTGTGGATACGTGAAACCAAAACAGAAGCAGTGCCTGTTTCTTCCCAATCTTCATTAACTAGGCATTCGTAAATTGGCAAAGTGCGTGCTTTTTTGCAAATATAGTTCTCGGGACTTAACGATTGTACTGGAGGGTTTTTCTTGCTTTTTGCCATAGGTTTTTTGGTTTTTTTATTTGTTTTACAAAAATAAAAATTTCGCAGAAACTTCCAACATTTTGATATTAAAGATGGATAATTTTTTGTCGTTAATTATATTTAAATTTCAACATGGTTTTATCTTTTACTTTTCGTGGTATATTTAGTGTAAATAGAGTATTAATTGTGTGATGGAAGGTAATAAAAACATATTATTTTATTTTAGTTTTAATAATTAGATTCTTTATTGATTTTTGAAGTTGTTTTTTAAAAGCTGATTTTGACATGATTTTAAATGTGATTTACAATAATAACGTCTTTAAAAAAATTAGCAATGATGGGTTTTTATAAAAAATTACTTGTGTCTATTTTAATCGAATCAAATCCATACTCAGATGAATAACATAATTTATAATGAAGTAGATATTGAAATCCTGTTTTACATTTTTCAGGATCAAGCATTGTAGAAATAGCATCTAATTGTTTTCGATAAACAGAAATGGAAAATTGAGCCATAATACTGCCAATTATTTTGAGATTAATTTTTTTCATAATATAATCATCAACATTTGAGTGTATTATGTTTTCATATAAAATAAACACTTTCTCTCCATCTACAAATTGGAAATCATCAGATAGTATTTTTAAATCGGTTAACACTTTTCTGTTTTCAAAATATTCAATTGGAATAGAAATTGGAATGAATAATTGCTGGCTATCATTATTTTCTATTAAAACAAAATCTTTGTGTATTTTCCAGAAATCAAAATTCATAAAATTACTATAATATTGACCATCTGAATAAAGATTCGTCATCATTCTTTTACGTTTTGCTTCAAATACTTTTTCGTATAATGAGTGAAATTGTTTCTCAATAAGTATTTTCTTATAATCATCATAAATTTCCCGATCCGTTTGCTGTATTTTATAGCGGGTATCTGTGCCATAAATAGTCTTTGCATTATCACAATCAAATAAATATACAATGCAATTATTTTTAGAAGCATTTCGATTAATTCGCCCAGCAAGTTGTTCGTCACTGTCAATTAGTGATTTGTCCTTGAATCCTAAATCCATATCAATATCTACACCTGCTTCTATTACTTGAGTTGAAACAACAATTACTTTAAAGTTATCTCCAAGTTTGATAGAGTTTATTATTTGTTTTCTTCTAAATTCAAGAATGTCACCAGATAATAGATATATCACGTAATCATTAGCCTGAAAATTCTTATTTAGTATCTCGAAAAACAATGAGGCTGTTTTTTTTGTAATAAACTCAATAAGAACTTTTGCCTTGCCATTAGAATTAAGAGCATATTGTTCTGATTTATCCAATAAAAAATCAGCAAGGTTAATTAGATATTCTTCTTTTGTATTGTTATCTGGTTTTTTTAATTGATCAATTAAAGAGAAGTCGAAAGAGACTCTGCCTGCAAAGTTGGGATTTTGGAAATACTTTTCCCTATGTGACACCAAAGATACAAAACTGCCTGCAAATTTATCATGTAAAGCATCTATTTTTGGCAATGTTGCAGACATGATTAAAAATCTAATATTTAAAAGTTGTGCATAATTGGCAATGAAATAAACAATCTTATCCCAATGTTCTGGATTATATGTTTGAATTTCATCTATTATTATGATTGAATTACATAATCTATGAAATAAATAATTACTCTCTTTGCCATTCCCTTTTAAAATATCAAAAAACCGAACATGAGATAATAGTGATATTGGATAGTTGACAAAAAGATTGTCAATATAAAGTCGTTTTTGATTTCCGTACACTGCGTCATTAGATTCGTGAAAGTCAGCTTTAGAATGTAATTGAATGATATGATCATCATCAATGTCTAAGGTCTCTTTTATCGAGTTAAATGTTTGTGTAATCAATGTGGTAAAAGGAAATACATAAAACACTTTATTGAGTTCAGAGTCGATTTTAAACAATTCCGTAATAAATGCTAAAGAAAGGTTTGTTTTTCCAGCTCCTGTAGGTGCTTCAATGTAGAAGCATTTTGCGTTGTTATTATTCTTTATATTCGAGATAATTTCAGCAGTGAGTTTTTGCCTTAATATATTCAAATTCAAAGCACTTCTTTCTTGTAAATTTTCAAAAGGAAATGATTTGTAGAAATCAAATTGTGCATATAAATCATGATTGTATGGTTTAACTGATTTAAAACTATATTCTATTTGATTTTTCTTTTCAGAACTCAGTAATCCAAACTCATTAATTTCAAGACTATTCATATATTCATTAGTTGCATAAAAATCGGATGCAGTTAATAATGAGTATAAAAGTTTTGTCAATGCAAACAGCTCGAAATAAACATCATTATTCTTTACAATATTAATAAACCCATCATAAATATCTTTTGCTCCTACAAAAAAACTTTTACTGTACTGCTCATCAAATTGAATATAATATCTATCCAAAAATGAATAACAATCATCAATCAGAACATTATCAAATTCAAGGTCTAAACTGATTGTGGGACTATGGTGTTTTTTTATCGTTGAAGAAAACAAGAGAACAATAAAATACATCAATAACTTTTCATTATCATCTTTTAAATCCTCATTTTCCAATATTCGTTTAAAGAAGATATTTGAATATATGTATGCACCTAAAAAAGAATGTTTTGATTGTATAGAAAGTCTTTTATTTTCTTTAAAATCAAAATTCTTCATCTTTAAAAGTTGGAAATTTGGATTTATCTTGCCTAAATCATGATAAATGACACCCGCAATAAAAACTTCTTTTAAACTATTACCCCATGATTCTTGATTTTTTATTGATAATATGTTTATGAGTTTATCTAGAATTGAATCAATTCTGTTTTCTATTCCATGTACTTCGATTAGTTTCAGGCAATATTTCGACACCAATTTAGAATGTTCTAATAACGATTCCTTATCTTGATTATTAGGCGATAAGTGAGCAAAATAAGGTTTTTGCAATTTTGAAAAAACCTTAATTAATTCATTTGTATTATCCTTAAAACATTTGAATAATTTCATTGGTTGATAATTTATATAAAAGAAGGTTTTCAGGCAAACTATAATCTTGTTTTAATTCCCAATTTGTAAAAGAAAAATCTTTATATTCATATTGAAATAATGGTTCTTCGATATATCCAATTGGTAATCTCTCAAAATAAAGATATTTACTTCCAGTAACTGAAATTACTCCAGGACGGAAATATGTATTGGATTTTCCATCTTTAATTGGTGATTCTTTAATGAAAGTACTGTCAATTTTAAATGTGCCTTGAGAAACAAACAACTCAAATTCATATTCTGTAAAATGATCCCACCAAAGAGAAAATTCATTTTTGCCTAAATAGGGGAGATATTCAGCCCAATTTGCTTTAAGATAATCATATAACTTAGCTTCCATTTCTTTTTCTAAATCAAGCATAAACCAACACTTATAAGCTGGTGCAACTAATGCTTGTTCAGTTATTATTAAGTTCCCACCTTCTTCCTCACTTGCCAATCCAGTAGTGTTATTGTATTTTATTACTGTTTTAGCAAAATTTCCATTTTCATGAAATGATTTCCCTTCTTCTTCCAAGGGAGCTATTGCTACTTTTATGTTTTTCAGTATTTTATAATACTCTGGTAACTCTCCGTGTTTTTGGAATCCTTTTGCTCCAATAATTGCTCCCATGATGCCTAATAATGCGGGTTTATGTAGCATATTAAAGGTAAAATACATTGGGTCATTAGTGTCAGGTTTCTTAAGAAACCCAAAATCAGATTTTATGTTGATTGAAACTAACTTATTATTCATAATTGCTATCTTTAAAAATCTGACAGGTTAAAACCTGTCAGATTTGATGTAATTAAATGTCTTTGATTGATGCTTTTGTAGGTGGGTTTATGATTGAGATTGAAGCAGTATTTTTGTATATCTCCACAGCTTCAATTTCAGTTTCATTCGATTCCAAAACAGATTTTAAGGAACTTAAATCCAATTGAACTTTTCCATCCACTTTTTCTTTATGCATTGTCATAAGTTGCGTAAGGTTTGGTAGAACTAATTTTGATTTTTCCTTTAGAGTTATCCAAATCAATAGCTCGTTTTCACAGCCTGATTTTGAAGCAGAATCATAATAAGTTACTCCTTTTTGCAAAGCTTCTTTTAGTTTCGAAATATCTTGCACAGATATGTTTGCTGCACCTTCACCAGCAAGTGAAACAATATCTTCCAAGTTTTTAGGATTTACAGAAATATGATGTACATAATGCCCTTCATGTAGTTTAGTCTGACGACCTAAAGTTGTGGCTGTATTATCATCGTTTTTTTCGTTTGGATTACGAAATGGTGACATAATTTGTTCAGAATAGAAGTTATTCTCCCCCCATATGTTTATCCCATGGGTAATTTGAACAGGACCATGGATTGAGATTGCAACATTATTCCCTTTAGATTTTTTAGCAAAGGTTGCTCCAAATAGACGAATGTCTAGGCAATTTAATAGGTCTTTGGCAACAAGTTTTCTGTCCTTTGCTTTTTTATTTTCTGGAAACATCGCAATATAAGCATCTTCTAAACTATAGGGAATAAACTCATTATTAAACCGTTTGAAATAGAAAATTTTTTCTGTTGAATAATTTTCCTTTAAATAGTTTTTCACCGCATATTTTAATGCTTTATCTGTTGCATATACCACCCCATTAGGTAAAGTGCGTGGTTGACCTGAAAAATCTGCGTTGTAATTTGCATTTATTGCTTTTACCATCGCTGCTCCAAAAATTCTTTTTGTGTAAGCCATATTAATTTGGTTTTTAAATTATTACTATTCTTTATTAAATACTGATTCTGAAAAATATCCAGCCAAAAGCATAGGTAGATGATCTTTCATATTAACAATATTAGGGATGTATCCCATTATTTCACTGAATAATTTATCAAATTCATATTTACTAGGGTATAAAGTAAATTTGTATTTATATGAATTAAACGTATTTGCAATTGCTTGTTTGAATAGTTCTGGATTTGTTTTCTGAAGAAATGGCTCTAGTAAAGCGTGTGTGCGATTTGCCGATTCGCTCTGAATAAGTAATTTCCAAATTATTTGCCCAGCAGCAAAAGCGAATTCGTCATCATTTTCGATATGAAGAGATTCGGTTTGGGCAATAGTCCGAAGCTTCGTTTGTAATTCTTGTGTTTTGTTTACCATGTTATTTTGTTTAAATTGATTATCAAATAGTGGTTGTAGTCCAAACCAAAGACTTATTTTCTTCCGAATTTGCAATGTTTTCTTCATTTCTTCGTCATGACGGAGGTCGTCAAAGATTGAATCAATAAACATTTCATTTATCATTGTCATTCTTATTCCGTTATGCATTGATTTATATACAAAGTCATACCAAGAGCGTCGATATTTGTTCAATAAGTTATAAATTGTATCTGTTAATCCATATTTAGGTTTTATTTCTAAATCATCAAAATATTTTATCCAGAGATTACCCGCATTTGTATTTTGAATCAATTGATTATTGAAAACACTATTGATAATATTGTTTTGAAAATCGAATACACTATCTTTTCTGCTTTGAAAATAAATTGTTGACTCATGCCCAAATAACTCTTTAATTTCAAAATTGTTATTTTCTTTGTCTTTTAAAGTATACTTAAATGTTGGAACAAAATCCAAATCAATTATTTGCCCTTTTTGAACATATAACAAATAAAAGTTCTGCAAATTTGATTGTCGTTGATTTAATAAAAATCGTACTATTTCAGAATAATTTTTCTTTATTTCACCATTGAAAAGGGTCACAACTTCTGTATTCAAATTTGCTTCTTCTTTATCTACAAAAATGGGTAATGGATTGGGTAATTGTTTGTTTTGCTGTAATTGATAGAATTTCCATATTAATTGTGCTTCTTCGCCATTTACTCGAAAATTATACTTAAAACTTGCTGATTGATGTTGTAAAAATATTTTTTTACCATTAAAAGAGCTAAGGCTATCACTAATTCCATAAGTGACATTGTTATATAAAGTATTATATTCTGCTTTATTAAAAACATTCAATCCTAGATATTTTTGATAAGGTATTTTAAATTCATCAATTGTTGGTTTTTTTAAATAAAAAATAACAACATGAGCATCTTTTATGTCTTTGTAGCCAATTTCTTCCAAGAGTGACCATAAATGAGAAGTTAGATAATTTTTAAGACCTTCAAACCATATTCGTGATTGTCCTTCTTCAATAAACTCCTCAGCTTTTTTAAAGTATTGATTCGTCAATTCGGACATTACACCCGTTTGACCAATTTCTGGCAGGTTTTTATCAACGATTTTTTTTGTAAATCCAACAGCAAAAGGATTACAAGTTACATTGAATATCTTTTTATTAGGATTAAATATTTTTGCCGCAGATACAGGTTTTGATGATTGCATAATCAAACGACAGTTCTCGAAAAAAGGAGTCATCTCCGTCTTCTTTGTATATATACCTATATCTCTCTGCATTATACGCCCTGACCCATCTGTATTCCGTAGATGAAACTTTCCGTCCTCAAGTCCAATATCAAGAGCTACATAAATTCCCTCTTTTAGTTTTCCTCCTTCTTCAAATAAATCAGGAGTATCCTTTTCGAGAGTTTCCACAAATTGACAAATCTCTTTTATCATAATGATCGTATTATTTATATTTAATTTTCATTTTTTTACAAGAAGTATGTTCGTATTATTCTTCCAAAATTCATTGTCTTCCCACAACAATATTACCTCATTTGAGTAGCCTAGTTTAATTAATTCGCTTGCTTTCCAATTTATGTAGGCAATATAGTCTTCATTCATAAAAGCATGTCCCTCATCAATTGTTAGATATTCATTCAATTGTAATCATTTATTTCATATCCAATTCTTTTTTTTTATTCAAATCCCTCTTCCAGCATTACGTTTACATCTTCCATTTCAAACTCATTTACATCCCATGGCTCGTCATCTGATAAGCCCAACCATTCTCTACGTTCTTCATATTCTTCATTTTTGGGATTGCTGAGCGTTTCAAGCATGTCCAGATAGCCCCAAGGGCCTCCACAATCTTCGGGTGGACATTTGCCTTGACCTTTTATACATTTGGGAGATTTTATCTTCTCTTTCAATATTTTTTCCACTGTGATTTTATGAATCCAGTCATCACCAAAATCGTAGATGTAGGTGTAGGTTTGTTTTTCAGTAGTAAAAATCTTTTTAAGCTTTGTTTTTTCAGCATTTAAGTCTGGTTCATCCCAATCAATATCACTATTGGGTGCTATTGTGGGTTCGCTTCCGTAGCCTTTGGGAGAAAATTGATAAAGATGAGCAAACTCCCACCCAAAACTAATTTGAATAACACTGTGAAGATCCTCAAAAGTAAAATCTGCAGGCACAAGAACCCTTCGCCAAACTGCAGGATTGCTTATGTTGTTAAGTTGGATTTTTAATTGTATTGTCATTTTTTTTAGTTTATGGTTTTTACTGTCATTATTTTTTTTTAGTTCTTCAATCTTTCTTCAATCGACTCAATCCCCCATCTCGGCTCCGCTCGATGTCCGAAGGCAATCTCCCTTCAATCCCCTCAATCTCCTCAATCTTTCCCCAATCTTTCCCCAATCTTTCCCCAATCTTTCCCCAATCTTTCCCCAGTCTTTCCCCAGTCTTTCCCCAGTCTTTCTCCAGTCTTTCTCCAATCTTTCTCCAATCTTTCTCCAATCTCCTTCAATCCTTTTCAATCTCCTCAATCTCCCCAATCTTTCCCCAATCTTTCCCCAATCTTTCTCCAATCTTTCCCCAATCTTTCCCCAATCTTTCCTCAATCTTTCCTCAATCTTCCCCAATCTCTCTCCAATCTCCTTCAATCATCCCAAACCCCATGCTGTTTTTTTCGCCGATTCCTGCGTTGTATGCTATTTTCATTAGTTCAGGCGTGGCAAAAAGTTTATCGGTATAGGCGTTTAGGTCGCTGTGATTTTAATTAAAATAGCTACTTTTGTAGCGTGAATAACAGGAAACAATATATAGGCGTGAATTCAATAGAGTTCAATAAATATTTTCAGACTGAGGAGGATTGCTATCGGTATCTTTCAGAAATAAAATGGTCAATCGATAAACCTTACCAATGTAAGAAGTGCGGTCATTTGAAATATGGCAAAGGAAAAAAACCTTATTCACGTCGTTGCACTAAGTGCAATTACGATGAAAGCCCTACTTCTGGAACTATGTTTGATAAGTTGAAATTTTCATTGCTTATTGCGTTTCATATTTGTTTTAAGCTTAGCACCAAGAAGAAAGGAATGTCATCATTGGAACTGTCGGAGGAGTTTGGACTGCGCCAGAAAACAGTTTGGGGATTTAAGTGGAAAATCCAGCAGGCGATGACAAGTAGCCGTAAAAGCCTGTTAGAAGGCAAAGTACAGGTTGATGAATTTCTTGTGGGAGAATACGAGGAAGGAAAAGTTGGTCGAAGTAGTAACAGTAAGAAGAAATTAGTAATTGTTGCGCTCGAAATTTTGGAAGATAATAAAGGTGTTGGTCGAGCTTATGCACAAGTTGTTGAACATGCTTCGAGCAAAGAATTTAGACCTTTTTTTGAAACATATATAAGCAATGAAGCAAATGTTATTACTGATAATTGGAAAGGATATTTACCTTTGAAAAAAAATTATCCAAACTTAGAACAGATTCCTTCGGAAAAAGGAAAAGGCATGCAACAACTGCATATTCATATAATGAACATACAGGGTTGGTTGCGAGGAATACACCACCATTGCTCAAAAGAATGGATGCAAGGTTATCTTGATGAGTATCATTTCCGTTATAATAGACGTTCAATGATGGGGTCAATCTTCGATTTACTCATAAAAAGGATGGTTCTAAGTGAACCTAAAAGACTGATTAAAAATAAAATAACAACAGCGACCTAAACGCCTATACCGAAAAGTTTAAATCGACAATTATATCCTCGAATTCTTGTTTCTTCTTTTGTTCCAGATTTTATTTTGATAAGTTTAGGATGAGGTTTATTGTTTGTTTCCCAAACCAGAAAAACATCGGTGGTAATTGGAGTTCCGTGAAAAGCTTCATATTTTGTAAGCAGATTATTTTTCAATAATGTAGAATAATCAGGATGTTCTGGAGAGAAATAATCAAGTTTGCCCGCTTGGTTTTTCATGGTAACACAAATAGGAGAGAGGGTTTTTCCGATGAGTGGTTTTGAAAAATCGGGTTGAGGTAACAGTTCGATACTATTGACTTTAAACTCAACTTTCGATATTTTGTCACCAATAGCAAATTGTTGATTGGCAAAAATTCCTTTTACAAACTCTTCTGTAGAACGTTCTGGCAAAAAAGCGATGTCAAAACTAATTTCGTTCGACTGAATGATAAGGCGTTCTTCTTTTTTGTCGATAAGATATTGAGGAATGTGAAAATTAGAGAATGAAAACAAACGAAACTGTTTTCCATTTGTTGCAAACCCATTTCCATGCAGCCAATCAGCATACATTTTATCCCCTCTGGCTATGGTTTTATAGATAAATGAGGAAAGTTCATATTGGTAGCTAAGTGGCAACTTTTGGTTTTGAGAGCGGATAAGTGATAATGATATTTTGAATCGCATTGTTTTTTTAATAGAGAGATGTCTTGTTTAAATTATTACAACGAAAATATAAAATTTACCTATGCAAAACAAGCCTTTTGCAAATTATTTTATAAAAAGGAAATATATAAAAAATGCGATCACTCTCGCAATCGCATTTTTTTAGTATGATATCGAATTATTATTGGCAGTTATCGCAGTAAATTTTCTTAGCAGCTAAGTTTTCTCTTACTTGGAATGAGAATTTGCCCATAAGTGTGCAGAAACGAGCTTTGTCGGCAGCCAAACAGCGTTTAGCGAGCTCGGCAAATGTGCTTGACAGGTAAAGTTCTTCGCGATAGCTGTATAGAGAAAAGTACGTAAATAAGAAATCTTGAGAAATTTCGTCACTGTATATAAATGGTGCCATCAGTAACTCAGCATATTGATAATCGCCATGTTCTATAAAAACAGTGGCCAATTTGTATGCATTCATCCATGTGTTGCTTTCAATATTAACAATGTCTTTAACTTTTGCATATGTAGTTTCCAAAAGCTGCTCCATGGTTTGAGAGCTTGTAGTATCAGCATATTCTAATATTTTGAATTGCAGTTCAAGATTAAGGGCATCTGCTTTTGTTTTGTCAATTTTCATGGAGTAAATTTTATCCACTTCAGATTGGAGGTCACGAATTTCATTTTCGTTTGAAAACTCTAAATTGCTAATTTTACAAACCAAATTATCGTAAAAGGCGTAGATGTTTTTGGAATCCATCTCTAAAACTTTATCAACTCCTTGGCACATTGCATCATTTACACTTTCAAGGAAGAAGTTTTGTAAATAATAATAGTTTAACAGAAGAGCAATATTTTTGTTTTCCACAGGGATGTTCATGTCCGAAATTATTTTTCGATTGTAATTGCCAGCTTCTACACTTTTGATGATGTATTTTTGAATCGACATTGCAAGTTTTAGATCTCCTGCTTTAACGGCGTTATTAAACTTATTGATGACAAACTCTTGTTCATTTCTGCCGCTAATGTCATAGGTGATATTCATAACGATTCTGGCAAATCTATGTTTTGAAAGCATGGGTTCTAAATCTTTTAATTTTTTCCCTTTAAGTTCTTGTTTTGCTTGCTCGAACGACATTGATGCCAATTCAGCATGCTTTGTATTTTTAACATCACGTTTAAAAAGTTCCCAGCTATCACTGGTTTTGGTTTTGTACGTTATTCGTCTTTTTTGTTGCTGGTCAATGGCCTGTACAATGCTTTCGGCTCTTTTACGTTGTAGCTCTTCATTGGCTTTGTTGCTTCCTTCCAGAGAAGTGTAGGCTGTAATCACCAAACTATCAACATCAAATTTAGGCTCCCGAAGTGCTTTAATAAAAGGTTCGATGTCTTCGTATCTATAACTGTGTTTGTTTGCTTGAAAAGGAACAATAAGTTCTATTGTAGCTTGTTCTTCTACGGGTACATATGTTGGTGTAGCAATGGATGAAATGTCTTTAACAAATCGAAGTTTTTCAGCATGTTCAAGGTTAGATTTTTCGATGAACATTTTTTGAATGGAGCGACAAACACTTTTTTCTTTTATTATCATCAAGTTCAATTCAAAATCGCCTTCAATTTCTCGGGGAAGTTCGCCAAAACTAACTCTGAGTTTACGTGATTTTCGGTCTGTGATTTGATTTTTCTTTTGAATTTTACCTGCAAACATAGGCTTAATCATGTATCCGCGATTGACTTTGTCGTTGTTAAGGATATTTTCATCGTTGCATTTATATTGTTCTTTCATTACAATATCAACGGCTAACGCATCTTTGGAGCGACCTATGACTCGGCGGAAATTACGAATATTGTCAAATTCAAAAATTATTTCATCATTTTCAATTTTTAAACCATCCCGCCACGCTTCGATGTTACGCACCTCTTCACAACGACGGCAATTGCGTGTGTCATATGACGTCAAGCCATGTTTCTTTGTGGTGTATGGGACGCTTAATTCTTTTCTTTTTCTAACATCTGCAGCAGGATTTAGTGTTCGGTCATTGCCCAAAACGATGGAAAAATAAATGTTCCGACTGTTTTCGTCAAATTCATAACTAATACCAGCATAAGAGTATTTTTTGTCGAGGAGAATGATAGAGTTTTTTCGATTGTTTAATATGGGCAGAAGCATTGATTTACTCAAATCTATATACGAATAATGTTCACGTGGATCGGAAGCTTTTGTTCTAGAAACCACTTCGTCAACAAACTGTGTTCCCCCATGAAGCTTAATTCTGCGATATGTGTTTTTGTGAATTCCCTTGTTTTCGGTAGTCCGCTCTTCACGAGATGCCATATAAGTAGCTTGGATGGATGCTGCTGAATCCAATGTTGGATGAGTGCTCAGTTTTCCTGCTCTATGTTCGGGATTAATATCTCGCACATAGTTTATCATTTCTAATACGCAAGCCCTTAAAACCTCAGGATTAAAGTCTATTGGATTGAAGTTTCGCGAATAATCATAATTCTCCTTCATTTTGTAAAACGACAAAGTGTCCCAATGTGATTGTTGGGCAACCAGTCCGCTAATAATCAATGAGAAGAATGTAAAAGTAAAAAAGTATTTTTTTCTCATAAAGGATAAAATTTTATAGGGGATATTTGTTTTAAAGAGCAATAATAAGCAAAATAAATTGGCTTACAAAAAAAAGTGCAAATTATTTTGGAAAATCACAAAATACATTTTGATTTACCCTAATTGTATGCTTTTTTAAACCGACCATTGTTTTGTTTTTAATGATTTTTATGTACTTTCTTTTTATCAGAAGGATTTATTTTCAAAAAAATGGTCACACAGACACTTGGTCAATCTTTCATGGAATCTTAATTTTTAAATTATTTGCCTGTTTTTATTTTTGGGCTTTTAATCAGGCGTCAGTCGCTATTCAGGCGTTAGCACCTGGTCACTTGGTCACCCGGTCACCTTTTTTATTAGTACGGGTCAACGTCTTTGCTGATTCTGCATGCTTTATATTCTGAAATGGTTTCAAATTGTTCGATTATTTCATTGATTTTTTGCTTGTATATTTTTTGCGTATTGTTTTTGGGCAATTTCAGAAGTATCTCTTTGATATATAGGTTTTTAATTCGACCAATAAGAGGAAATTCGGGACCAATTACATTCAACTTTGTGCCAGCATATATCATTTTTGCCAATGTGTCAGCAGCTCTATTAAGTATTTTGAAATCAGCATGTTTGATACTTATTTTCAACATTCTTACAAATGGCGGATACAAAAATGCTTCTCTTTCGGCTATTTGTGTTTGATACATGGCATCGAAATTATTTTCGCAAACCAATTCTAATATTCTATGTGTTGGATTATATGATTGAATAATAACTTTTCCGGGAATCTCTTTTCGACCAGCTCTACCGCTTACTTGAGCCATCATTTGGAAACTTCGTTCAAAAGATCTAAAATCTGGAAAATTTATAAGATTATCGGCATTCATGATTCCAACTACGCTTACAGCATCAAAATCAAGCCCTTTGGTAACCATTTGTGTGCCTACTAAAATGTCAATGTTTTTTTGTTCAAAATCTTGAATAATCTGTTGATAAGCATTTTTCGAACGAGTTGAGTCATAATCCATTCGAGAAATTTTTGCTTCCGGGAAGAAGATTTGCAACTCTTCTTCGATTTTTTCAGTTCCAAAACCTTTGGTGCTTAATTTCAGACTATTACAAACAGGACAAGCGTTTGGAATTTCAATTTTATATCCACAGTAGTGACATCTTAAAAGATTGCTGTTTTTGTGATATGTTAGGCTAACATCACACGAATTGCAAGGGATAACATAGTGACAATCATCACATTCAATACGAGCAGAGAATCCTCTTCTGTTTTGAAATAGAATAACTTGCTCCTTTTTATCAAGAGCAATTTTAATATGTTCGAGAAGTATGGAAGAATAATGCGATTTAATGAGTTTTTTTAGCTGCTGCTCCTTCATGTCTACCACTATTATTTCTGGCAAAACGGCTTTGCCAAATCGTTCATTAAGAGTGCATAAGCCATATTTATCTTGCATTGCCATGTGATAGGATTCAAGAGAAGGGGTGGCCGAGCCCAGAATTGCTTTTGCGCCGTGCATATTGGCCAAATAGAGGGCAGCGTCGCGAGCCTGATATCGGGGCGATGGATCAAACTGTTTGTAAGAAGTATCGTGTTCTTCATCAATAATTACAAGTCCTAAGTTGTTGAATGGTAGGAAAATAGAAGAGCGTGCTCCCAGAATAATAGAAAACTTATCAGAATTATTTGCTTTTGTATTTAATACAGCATTCCAAATATCAACACGTTCAAATTCATTAAATTTGGAATGGTAAACTCCGACTTTATTGCCAAAATAACTTCTTAATCTATTTACAATTTGTGAAGTTAAAGCAATCTCGGGAAGCAAAAAAAGCACTTGTTTTCCCTCTTGTAATGTCTTTTTGATAAAGTGAATATATATTTCTGTTTTTCCACTTCCTGTTATTCCATGTAATAGAACTTTGTCTTTATCTGAAAATTCCAATTCTATTTTTTGAATGGCTTCCTGTTGAACTTCAGTATACTCAATGTCTGATTGAATCGGGCTTTCGGAAACAGAAATAAGTCGGCTTATCACCTTTTCGTGAACCTCAAAAATACCTTTTTCAATTAAGGTTTTCAGCGAGCTTTTCGAAATGCCATCATGGTCAAAGTCACTAAAATCAACTTTTTGTTGGGCATTGGCATTCGTAATTTTTAAAAAGTGCATCAAAACCAACATCTGCTTATAGCTTCTTTTCGATTTGCTAAGTTCGTCGAGTAAGTCGCTGAAAAGTAGTTCGTTATATGCATATTTTTCAGTTAGAGCAACTTGGCGTATAACCTTCGGCTTATACGAATCTTCAATTTTTTCATGAATTTGAATGACATTTTTTAGTAAAAGATTTTTGATGATGGGCATCGCTTTTCGAACGTCTATAAGTTTGCTAATTTCGGTCAAACTGAGTGCTTCGGTTTCAGAACAGGCTTCGGCAATAAGTACTTCTTTTGGATTGAGTAGACTGATGTCGCCATCAAAATCCGGATGGATGCTAATGATGGTTTCGCTGCTTAATTTGAGCCCTGAAGGCAAACCCGCTTGCATTATATCGCCCAAATTGCACATGTAATATTCCGAAAGCCATTTCCAAAATTTTAATTGCTCCCCGGTAACGATGGCCTTTTCATCAATAATATCGAAAATATATTTTACTTCATATTTATCGGGCATTTTTTCATGAATATTGGCAATGATTCCCGAATAAATTTTGGATCTTCCAAACGGAACTACGGCTCTGCGGCCGATTTCGAGATATTCAATAAGTTCTTGAGGAACTCTATACGTAAAAGTTCCTTTGATGGGCAAAGGCAGAATTATTTCAACAAAAAGAGTTTTAAAAAGGCTCATTATAACGACTTTGTTTTTTCCATAAAACCTTCTTTATGAACGATAAAACGAGTGTGCGTTCCCAATCCAATTTGTGCTTTGGTGTCGAATGCTGCGACTTCAAAAACTAGTTTCTTTCCGTCTATTTCCAACAAAACAGTTTTGGCATACACTTTTTCTCCAACGAGACTGGCTTTTATATGCTTAATATTGACTTCAGTGCCTACTGTTGTGTAGCCTTCGGGCAATAATCCTTGTACACTAAGTTGAGCCGTCATTTCCATCAAGCCAATCATGGCTGGCGTTGCAAAAACTTCAATCAAGCCCGAACCATAAGAAATTGCAGTGTCTTTGTATTCAACTATTTTTTCAAGATAGCCTTCTGTTCCAATTTTTAAATTTTCCATGCCAATTTAAATGTGTAATGAAGATTTTTTTTTCGTATTTCAAAAGTAGTATAAATTTATGGGATTATGTTTTTTTCAATTCATAATAAATTTCAATTTTTTTTCCTGAGAGAGTAGCGGTGAAAAAGTATTGCAAATTTATTGGACTATAGTGAAAGGCAATATTGTAAAAAAAAAGTTCGGCATTTTCGCCGAACTTTTTAGAGTGTATAAAAGTACATTAATTAAAGTACTTTCAATATTTGTTTAGAAGTGGAAATTAACAGTTAAAGCTGCTGATGGAAGTAAGTTTTTACCAAAACCATCATCCACTTGCCATCCCATGCTTGATCCTTTTGAAGGGCCTTTTGTTTCTTTTTCTTCTACTTTGCTGTCAGCAACAATCCAATTTTCTTTTTTGTCTTTTCCTCTTGGGGTAGTTGTGATGCCTAGTCCCCAGCCAAATTCACCGCCTACAGACATTTTAGGAGCAAAGAAATACTCAACACCTACAAAGCCACGAACTCCAAAGGTAATTGCATTACCAGTGCTTGAAGATAGAACACGTCCGCTTAACGTAGAGCCATCACCATTTGTAAAACCATTTGTAATGGCATCTTGAGTTATTTTAACACCGTATTTGTTGCTTGCTCCTGAATGTGATAAGCCAATTAATGCCTCAGCACCGTAAAATCCTTGAAGTCTGTTGTGACCACGACGAAATTCAAGACCACCCGCTAGGATGATTTCTCTTGAAGTAGTAACAGAAACGTCTTTTATCTCTCCCCATGAATTTGGATCAAGTGGACTTGCAAGCATATCAATTGGGTCATCAAAATAAGTAGTTGCGGATGTACGATTGGTGTTAATACCAATTTTCGCACGAATAGCCATGGATTCGCTCATGAAATATTTTCCAACAATTACTTGGTTGAAACCACCAACATAGCCAGGATGTCCTGCTGTTTGTCCAGTGTTAACCATGATGTTGGCAAAATTTAACGCTAAATCTACAAGGGGAACAGCATCAAAACCAAGTACAATATCGCCTGCTTCAGGAAGAATTGTAAATCCCTTTTTAGATACTAATTCTTGTGCATTCGCAATGTTTAAGAACATTACTCCTACGAAGATAAATGAAATAATCTTTTTCATAATGATAATTTTTTAGTTTGTATTTTTTGACTTTAAAATATATTGCAAACATATTGATTTTTTTTGAGTCTGATATACTGATTTGTTTTATTTTTAAACAATTTGTTGTTCATAGATTTTACAATTTTTAGATTAATTAAGGTTTTACGTTTTTTAATCAATAAGGTTACAGTTCATTGTTTTTGATTATCAACTTTACAAACAGTGTTGATTGTGTTTTGTTCAATGTTGTTCATTGTTGTGATTTTTTTTTTCAATCAAACAATTTTGCATATGATATGTTTAGAAGCTCTGTTGTGTAACACATTAAATTAATAATAACCTATTGAAAAAAATGAATAAACAAGTCTTAGCTTTATTGTTCTTAATTTTAGTTGTACCATTTATTGGTTTTTCCCAAACTGGAGTGATTAAGGGGCGAGTTTTTAATGAAAAAAACAATGAACCGATGCCCTTTACAAACATCATCATTAATGGAACAAGCATTGGTTCCACCTCTGATTTTGACGGAAATTTTATTTTTACTGGAATAAACCCAGGTTATGTCAAATTGACTGCCGTTTCTTTGGGTTTTGAACGCCGAACAACGGAAGAGTTTCTAGTTACCAATGCCCGAGCATCCAATATTAATATTGCGATGAAAGAAGTTGGTATCCAATTAGAAGCGGTGGAGGTTAAAGCAGATGCTTTTAAAAGCTTTGCCGAAAGTCCGGTATCTGTCAAAACATTGGGAGTTTCTGAACTAGAACGTAGTCCGGGCGGAAATCGTGATGTTTCCAGAGTGATACAAGCTCTGCCAGGAGTGGCTTCCGGGGTTTCTTTCCGAAACGATGTTATTGTTCGTGGTGGAGGTTCTACCGAAAATAAGTTTTACTTGGACGACATCGAAATTCCCAATCTTAATCACTTTGCTACTCAAGGTGCTTCAGGCGGCCCAGTGGGCATTGTAAATATTGATTTTATTCGAGAAATTGATTTTTATTCCTCTGCTTTTCCAGTCAATAGGGGAAATGCTCTTAGTTCGGTTCTCAACATGAAACAAGTAGAAGGAAATAAAGAAAAGCTTCGTTTTAAAGGTGCCATCGGTGCTTCAGATTTGGCTTTAACGATGGACGGTCCCATCAATTCAAAAACCAGCTTTTTGATCTCTTACCGAAGATCCTATTTGCAGTTTTTGTTTGGAATAATTGGTTTGCCTTTTTTGCCAATTTATGATGATTATCAATTCAAACTTACGCATAAAATAGATGATAAAAATCAGATAAACATTATCAGTATTGGAGCTTTAGATCAGTTTTCATTAAACACTGGAATTAAAAATCCGAGTGAATATCAAAAATATGTTCTGGGATATTTGCCCGTTAATGAACAATGGAATTATACTATTGGAGTTGTGTATAAGCATTTTTCTAAAAATGGATATCAAAATTGGATTTTGAGTCGAAATTTTTTGAATAATGAACAGTATAAATATCCCAACAATGATGAATCGCTTGCTAAAACATTGGATTATGTTTCGCAAGAAGTGGAAAATAAATTTCGTTTTGAAGATGTTCGTAATGTAAACGGATATAGAATTACGAGTGGTTTGGGTGGCGAATATGCCAAATATTTTAATGATACCAAACAACGACTTTTTGTTGGAAATACGGAACGATTAATTGATTATTCTTCATTTTTAGAGGTTTATAAATGGAGTCTTTTTGCTCAAATAACTAAAACATATTTTGAAAAACTGACTCTTTCTGGTGGTTTGCGAAGTGATGCCAATAATTATAATTCAAATATGTCAAACTTGCTTAATCAAATTTCTCCTCGATTTTCAGCTTCTTATAAATTAGCAGACAATACGAACTTGAATGCCAGCGTAGCTCGTTATTTTCAGTCGCCCACATATACCACATTAGGGTTCCGTTCGTCAGATGGAAAATTAGCAAACAAAGAGAATGATTTAAAATTTGTTCGGGCAGACCATGCCGTTCTGGGAGTAGAACATTTCCTTGATAAAAATACCAAATTGAGTGTTGAAACTTTTTATAAGTGGTATGATAATTATCCCTTTTCGATTCGGGATTCCATCTCTTTGGCAAGCAAAGGAGCCGATTTTGGCGTTATTGGCGACGAAGCGGTGAGTTCTGCCTCAAAGGGTAGGGCATACGGACTGGAGTTGTTTGCACAGCGTAAAATGGCTCGCAACTTCGATTTTACGTTCTCCTATACATTTGTTCGGAGCGAGTTTACGGGAAAAGATGAGAAATACATCGCTTCATCTTGGGATAATGTACATTTGTTTAATGCAATTTTGAGTCGATCTTTTGCTAAAAACTGGAATGTGGGACTAAAATGGCGCTTCTCTGGCGGTGCTCCATATACTCCAGATGATATATTAAACTCTTCTTATCGTAGAGTTTGGGATGTAACAGGCAGAGCTTTGCCCGATAACAATAGATTCAATCAAGTTCGTTTAAAATCATATCACCAGCTCGATTTAAGAGTGGATAAAGCATTTTACTTTAAAAAACTAACCATGTTGTTTTATGTAGATATTCAAAATCTTTACGCCTTCGTGGCAGATACGCCTCCTATTTATGTTGTTGAGCGAGATTTGAACGGACAAGCCATCGTTGAAAATCCAGGTGCTCCACCTGCCGATCAACGCTATCGTTTGAGACCCTTGGAAGGCAATGTCGGAGCTTCGGTTCTTCCGTCTATAGGCATAATAATTGAGTTTTAATTTATATATAATTGATTTAAAATTACTTTTTATGAAAATATTCTTCTCGAAAATAAAGGAGTACGGTTTTTTATCCATAATTTCCATTTTGGTATTATTGTCTTCAATTACTATTCTTTCATCTTGTTCTGAGGTAGGACGCAGTTCTAAAATTCCTGAAACTCCCACAGTAATCAATACAAATCCAAATGCCGAGAATCCTTTGATTGTGCTGGAATTTTTTAAAGGAAAAGAACACAATCATCCACTTATGGCTGTTTGGACAGAAGATTTAGACGGAAAATACATCGAAACTCTCTACATTGCCGAATCTATTGCCAAAGGAATGTATATTCATGGGGATAAAACAAGTGGAAAATGGATGCCCGGGCCGATTCGCCGTCCGGCTACGCTTCCATATTGGGCGCATAAAAGAGGGGTCAAAGAAGAGGATGGTTTATATATTCCCAGTTTTCTGAATCCAATGCCTGATGCAATTTCCAGTGCTACTCCTAAAAGTAATTTTGTACTCAATGCTAAAACCACTAAAAAATACCCGAAACAATTTTTTATTTTGTTTGAGATTAACCAATCTTGGGATTGGAACGAATATTGGACCAATAATAAATTTCCAGATGATAAAGAATACAAAACATCAAGTCAGCCCTCTTTGGTGTATAGAGCAAGCATAAATACCGATTCTCTTGATAATCCAGTTCAACTAAAAGCGATTGGACACGGGCACTATTCTGGCGCCAATGGAGAGTTGTTTGAAGATTTGTCAACATTGACTACGGCACTAAAAATTGCAGAAAAGATTTTGGTTCGCGTAAAATTATAAGAAAAAACCACGCCTCCAGAAGCAAGTTCTAAATAGATAAGTGCCTGTATAATATGTATTTTATGTAGCCAGTTTGTTTTCAGATGAATGATATTGAATCAAATATGATTCCATTCAATTTAGATTTTTTAATATTAAAGAATCAATTTAACAAGAAATGGAGAAACTAATTTCTCAAAGTCCTTTTTGGTAGCGAAATTTTAATAATTTTGTAAAATAAGAATTACTTTTCGAATATTGAGAATCAAATGCTGAAAACAAATTATAACAAAAATATATGAAAACAGTTGCCGATGTAAACTTTAAAGGAAAAAAGGTTTTAGTTAGAGCTGACTTCAATGCTCCATTAAATCACAATCGTCAGGTCACCGATGAAACGCGTATTAGGGAATCGATTCCAACCATTAATAAAATATTGGACGATGGTGGTTCGGTCATACTAATGTCGCATTTGGGTCGTCCTAAAGGGGGTTATGAGGACGATTACTCACTAACTCCCATTGTTCCGTCTTTGTCAAAGCATTTAAATAGAAAAGTGATTTTTACGCGAGATTTATTTGGCGAAAAAACAGTACAAACTGCAGCAGATTTAAAGCCTGGTGAAGTTGCTTTGTTGGAAAACATGCGTTTTTATCCCGAAGAAGAAGCAGGAGATGAGGCTTTTGCCCAAAAAATTGCAAATTTGGCAGATTGCTATGTAAACGATGCTTTTGCAACAGCACATAGAAATCATATGTCGACCGCTGTAATTGCTAAGTTTTTTCCAAACGAAAAATACGCAGGTCTTTTGATGGATAGTGAAATAAAGAATCTAAATTACATTCTAAAAGGAGCAAAACCCCCTTTTACAGCCATTATTGGGGGAGCCAAAATCAGCTCAAAAATCAACATCATTAAAAACATTATCAATAAGGTTGATAATTTAATTATTGGCGGAGGTATGGCGTTCACTTTCATTAAAGCCCTTGGAGGAAAAGTTGGAGATTCGTTGTGCGAAGAAGATAAGATTGAAGAAGCTAAAAATATTGTACAAGAGGCGATGCTGAAGGGGGTAAATATTCTTTTTCCAACAGATGTTATTGCCGCGGATGGATTTTCCAACGAAGCGGAAATTAAAATTATGGAAGCAGATAATATTCTTAACGGCTGGATGGGCTTGGATATTGGCAAAAAAACGCGTCGTAGATATGCTGAAGTTATAAATAAGTCAGAAACCATTCTTTGGAATGGTCCCATGGGCGTTTTTGAACTTCCCAATTTCAAACAAGGAACCAAAGCAATGGCCATTGCTATCTCCAGTGCTTCCATTAGTGGATCATACACGCTTATTGGCGGTGGTGATTCGGTTGCTGCCATTAATATGTATAATTTGGCAGACCAAATATCGTATGTTTCTACGGGCGGTGGTGCTATGCTCGAATACCTTGAAGGAAAGGAACTTCCCGGAATTAAGGCCCTTAATGATAATTAAATTAAACGCAGCATAAAAAAAAGGTTTCAAATTGAATTTGAAACCTTTTTTTTATGCTGCGTTTTTAAAAGCATTAATTGCTCTTCTGAACTTCGTTTTCTTTTTTTAATGATTTTCTAAATATTCCACCTCGATAATTGGTGTCTTTTTCTTCAATGTTTTGTGCGTTTTCTTCCTTTGGAAGCGATGCGTATTTTTTCTTTATTGAATCGGATTCAACGGTGAGTTCATTTACGACCTCTGTAAAAATATTTTCAGTATGACTGCCTTGTTGTATATAATATTTAATCGAACGGTAAAGTTGTTGCTTGTCGGTGCTGTGTTTTTCAAAAATTTGGTTGTAGTATACCGTAGTCATTGTCTTCATATCGGCACCTTGATTGGCTTTAAAATACAAAGCAGCTTCCAAAATTAAAACATCTTTAATAAGAGGTACCAGGTGTTTTTCTTCAATTATACCATTTGAGACTTCCATTTGAATACTCTCTTTAGGTTTGCGATTGCAAGAAAATAAAATGCAAGCAAAAATCAACAAAATGGGAATAGAGAGTGTTTTTGTTTTCATTTCTATCGGTAAAACATTAAACGTTCTCCTCTGAAATCTTCATCAAACTCTCCTTCGTGAAAAACTCTTTGTCCATTAATAAAAGTAGATACAATAGTAGAGTTGAAGGTGTGATTCTCAAATGGAGACCACGCACATTTATATAAAATATTTTCTTTTGTTACTTCGTAAGGACGGTTCAAATCTACCAAAACGAAATCGGCATAAAAGCCTTGTCTAATAAAACCGCGACGGTCGACTTGAAAGCATTTAGCCGGGCTGTGACACATTTTTTCTGCAATAACTTCCAAGGTTAATTTTCCTTGATGGTACATTTCCAACATCATTTGCAAGCTGTGTTGAACCAGTGGGACTCCAGACGCAGATTTTAGATATTTTTGTTGTTTTTCGTCCATCGTATGGGGTGCGTGGTCGGAACCAATAACATCAATTTTGTTTGCATGAAGCCCAATTAATAGACTATTTTGGTCATCTTGACTTTTGATGGATGGATTGCATTTGATTTGTGCACCGTATTTTTCATAATCCAAAAAATTAAACCATAAATGGTGAGCACAAACTTCTGCTGTGATTTTTTTTCCTTCAAAAGGAATCTTATGGTCAAATAATTCAAGTTCACGAGCCGTTGACAAATGTAAAACGTGCAAACGGGTATTGTATTTTTTTGCTAAATTAACCGCAAATTCTGTTGATTTATAACATGCTTCTTCGCTGCGAATTACAGCATGGCGGTCAATGGGAATGTCTTCCCCGAATTTTTGAATGTAGTTGTATAAATTCCCTTTGATGGTTTCTTCGTCTTCGCAATGAACGGCAATGAGGAGTGGAGCACACGCAAAGAGGTGTTCCAAAGTGGCTAATCTATCAACCAACATATTTCCTGTTGAAGAACCCATAAAAACTTTAATGCCACAAACTGTTTTGGGATCTGTTTTTATTACTTCTTCTACATTATCGTTGGTTGTACCCATGTAAAATGAGTAATTTGCCATTGATTTTTTAGCGGCCAATTGAAATTTTTCCTCTAGTTGTTCCTGAGTAATCGCTGGAGGGTTGGTATTGGGCATGTCCATATATGAGGTTACACCGCCAGCTACCGCTGCTTTTGACTCCGTTCCGATATCTGCTTTGTGGGTTAAGCCTGGTTCTCTAAAATGAACCTGATCATCAATTACTCCAGGAAATAAAAACAAACCATTGGCATCAATATATTCGGTAGATTCATCCAGTAAGATGTCTTCAATACTGTGTTTGTTATTGATAACCAGTTTTATAAAGCCATCTTGAACAACAATATCTCCTTTGAAAATTCTTCCTTCATTAACGATTTTTGCATTGTGAATGAAATAATTATTGTTGGCCATTGGTGTATATTTTAAATGCAATGTTATGTTTCTTTGATAATTTATTCTGAGTTTCAAAAAACTCCATATTCTTTTGGTCAAGAATCTCGTTCACTTGTGTACTGAGCTGATTTAGTCTCAATTCTTTGTCTTCCGTAAATTCTGGGTCTGACAATCTTTTTAATTCAATTATTTCGGGATATTGATTCATGGCAATCGACGAGTATGCATTAAACATACTGATGGCTGCCTCTTTTAAAGAGATTTCTTTGTCTATTTCTTTAATTTCCTGAACTGCTGCTAAAGAAACTTCTATTTGATAAATAAAATCACTCATTGCCAAAGGAATAATCATTGTGTCGTTGTCCATAATTGCATTAATGAGTTCCGTTTCTGCATTTATAACTGCATATTGTTGAAGGACAATTTCATCGTTGTAACGAATTATTTCCTTCTCGTTTGGACCGCATGCTGTGAGAATAATGGATATAAAAATGCCAAAAATAATAGATTTAACTAGCTTCATCTTCTTTTTTAATTCTTTCATATTTTCTGAACCAGCTATTTATTTTCAATCCAATTACGCCTAAAATTGCTTCTTTAAAGATTCCATTAGACATTTTAGACGTGCCTTCTGTTCTATCGGTAAAAATAATGGGAACTTCGATAATTTTGAAACCTAATTTGTGTACATTAAATTTCATTTCAATTTGGAAACCATATCCCACATGTTTGATTTTTGAAAAATCTACATTTTCCAAAACAATTCGTTTGTAGCATTTAAAACCTGCGGTCGTGTCGCGAATGGGAACACCGGTAATCAAGCGAACGTATGAAGATCCATAATATGACATTAGAACCCGAGTCATCGGCCAGTTTACAACATTCACTCCGCTGCAATATCTTGAGCCTATTGCCAAATCTGCACCTTGATTGGCACATGCATCATATAATCTTAATAAATCATCAGGATTGTGCGAGAAATCAGCATCCATCTCAAAGATGTATTGGTAATCTCTTTCCAAAGCCCATTTAAAGCCATGAATGTATGCAGTGCCAAGACCTAGTTTTCCTTTTCTTTCTTCTATGAACAGTCTTTCGGGAAACTCTTGCATGAGTTTTTTTACAATGTCCGCTGTTCCATCTGGTGAATTGTCTTCTATTACTAGAATATGGAATGGATAATCTATTGAGAAAACTTTACGAATGATTTTTTCGATGTTCTCTTTTTCGTTGTAGGTGGGTATAATAACAAGGGATTCCATAGTTGATATTATTTTATTGATTACTGTATTTTTGGTTTGCGTGCAAGAACTATAAAAACTGGATAGTGATCGCTATATCCGCCGATATAATTTCCTCCACCATAACTACGCCAAGGATAGCCTTTAAAAGTACCAAACTTAGTTTGTAGAAATGTGTCATTAAATACACGAGCAGAATGCAATGTGTAGGTTTTATAGCCTTGACTAATAAGATTATGCGATATGATAATTTGGTCAATAAGCGTCCAAGTGTCTTTATATGCATATGAGCCAATGCCTTCATTGTATAATGGAAGCATGGGGTTGTATAAATCGCCTTCTTTAACTTTGCTTTTTTTCTTTACGGGTTTTAATATTTTCAAAATGCTGTTTGCATTTGGATTATCATTAAAGTCGCCCATGATAAGGATGTTCACGTTTGGATTTAGGGCATGCAATGAATCAGATAGATGTTTGGTCAGTTTGGCTGCTTCAATTCTGCGAGGCTCGCTTCGTTTTTCTCCTCCTCTTTTCGACGGCCAGTGGTTTACAATAATATACATCTCTTCTCCATTCATCGAACCATGAACCAATAGTTGATCACGGGATAGAAAATCAGGGATCTCTGAAATTATTTGATGGGATGAACTTCCAATAAGTTTAAAATTGTCTTTTTGGTATATCAAGCCTACATCAACTCCTCGTCTGTCTGGTGAGTCGTAATGAACAATGCCATAATTCATTTTGTTCAGAGGCGGCGTATTGATTAAATCTTGGATTACGGCTCTGTTTTCAATCTCGCTCAATCCCACAATATGGGGGCCAAAACCGTTGATGTCTTTTCCGATTTTTGAAATCACTTCTGCCAATCTATCTAGTTTTTCTAAATATTTTTCGGAAGTCCATTTATAGGAACCCTCGGGAAGAAACTCTTCGTCATTTGTTAAGGGGTCGTTGATGGTGTCAAATAAGTTTTCAACGTTATAGAAGCCAATGATTGCAACTTCAAACTTGTTATCTTGAGCTTTAACGAAAAAACTACTAGATAATAGTAAAAAGATGAATAATGAATGCGATAATAAACGTATTTTGTTCATATTGCTAATTTAAAATGTAAAAGTAACGACTTTTTCAATGCAAAAATAAGGATTATTCAATTGAAAACCTAGTTTAATAGATTTTTGAATAAAAAAGAATCAATGATTCCTATTGTTGTTTCCACTCTTTTTTTGTTCCTTTGTAAAAATCGAAACTAAGTTTGAAATGAAAAACATTAAAAACATTATTTTTGACTACGGAGGTGTCATTATCAATTTAGATATGAAAGCACCGCTTGATTTAATAAAGTTGCACTCTTCTTTGGATGTTGAAAGAGTTTGGCATGAGATGCATTCGGAAAAAATATTTGAAATGTATGAACAAGGACTTTTATCGGATGAAGAGTTTAGAAATGCAGTCCGGAATTTTTTTAATATTCAAATCGATGATGAGCTGATTGATCAAATATGGAATAGCTTGCTTTTGGATATGCCTAAGGAAAGAATTGAACTGCTGCAGAAATGCAAAACTCATTATCGTACTTTTTTGTTAAGTAATTCAAATTCAATCCACTACAAGTCGTATTTTTCGCAATTGCAAAATAGATACAAAATTAATAGTTTTGATGAATTATTCGAAAAAGCCTATTTCTCATACGAAATGAAGCTCTTAAAACCCTCTCCTGAAATATTTCAAAAACTAATTGACAATCATCAACTTAGAATAGAAGAGACTCTTTTTATCGACGATACTTTGGTACATATCGAAACAGCACGAAAAATGGGATTTCAAACTTTTCATCTTGCCGATGAAAAAATGATTACGGATTTATTCTCAAGCGATGGTATTTTAAAATAAGTTTTTGTAGATAAGATAAAAGCCCATCTCGAAACATCGAAATGGGCTTTTAAGATTTATAAAACGTTTACTTCATAAACTTTAGGTGTACTGCATATAAAGCGATAAATGGCATAGTTATCAGGACCAAGCTGTAAAAGTTAATTCCTTGTCCGTCCACAAAAAAAGCAGGAGTCAAAGCCAATAATAGATTGGCAACAACGTAAATGTGAAATCCATTTTTCTTCAAATTAAACATCAAAATAGCACCGGTAATTGAGCCTAAATACAGAAAGAAATCGACAAAAAACATAGATCTGCTTGTTGCTAAAATCGTTTCTGCCATTTGTTGCATCATGGGCGAATCATTGCTTAGCAAAATCTCCGAAAAAGTATCGTACAGGACGCCCCACAATAGGTTTGATAGAGCCGAAAAACCACTTGCTATAAAAGTCAAGATGCACAAAATGATCAATGAAACCGGTCTTTTATTTGGCTGATTTAATTGATTTTTAGTTTCGGCTTCTGTGTTATAATCTACATTATAATTCATAATAGGGGGATGTTATATTTCCAACAACAAATCTTTAATTAGTGTTGTCATTAACGGTTCAGCTTTGTTAGCTGCTTCCAATACCTCTTCATGCGAAACGGTGCAAACTTGTCCGACTATGCCCAAATCGGTGATTACCGATAAAGCAAATGTTTTCATGCCCGAATGGCGCGACACAATTGCTTCGGGAACGGTCGACATTCCAACAACATCACCGCCTACAATGCGAAACATTTTATATTCGGCAGGAGTTTCAAAGCAAGGGCCAGAAACACCAACATAAACACCTTTTTGAATCTTTATTCCATTTTTCTTTGCAATGACTTCCGCTTTTGCAATTAGCTCATTATCATATATTTCGCTCATGTCTGGAAATCGAGGACCTAATTCGTCGAAGTTTTTACCCATGAGTGGATTGGTTGGAAACATGTTGATGTGATCGGTAATTACCATAATATCACCAATGTTGAAGCTTGGATTCATTCCACCGCTGGCATTTGATAGGATAAGCGTCTCAACGCCAATGTTTTTCATCACCCGAATAGGGAAAGTAACTTCTTGCATATTATATCCTTCATAAAAATGGAAACGACCTTGCATTGCCATTATCGGCACACCATTGATGGTGCCAAAAATCAATTTTCCGCCATGACCTACGACTGTAGAAACGGGAAAGTTAGGAATGTCTTTGTATTCAAAAGATTCAGAAATAGCAATTTCTTTCGTTAAACCACCTAAGCCACTACCTAAAACGATGGCTACTTTTGGTAATTTTGAAACATTCTTTCGAAGGAAGTCACCCGTTTGTTGTATTTTTTCTAACATAATCAAATATTTTTTTGTTAAACATTTTTCCATATGGTTCCTGAAATTCTACATTTATCGGAACGTAAAATATGGGTAACAAATTTAGCTCTTTCTGATCATCTACACAACTGAGTCGCATGGCATCTTTTTCGGTTGTAAGGATGATTTTGTTGGAACTTAGCATTCCATCGTATTCATGTTTAATGGTTTGTATGTCTTTGGGAGAGAAGGCTTGATGGTCGCCAAATTTAAGCTCTTTTAACTCAAAACATTTTGAACGAGCATAATCATAAAAGGGATATGAGTCTGCGATGCCACTAACCAATAAAATTTGAGTGCATTTTTTACAAAACCCTCTATGTTGAGCTGCTTCTGTGAGCGGCACCCAATTGTGATATTTTAGATGTGAAAACATTAAACTCTGATGATCCTTTAGTTTAAGCTCTGCTTTAATGTTTTTGATTTCTAAGGGAGAAACAACAGTCGGACATTTTGTCACTACGATAATATCTGCTTCATTGGCTGCCGATTTATACTCTCTGAGTCGACCCGAAGGCATCGGATAATCTTTAGTGTATAGATGATAAAAATCGGTTAGCAAAATAGATAATCCAGCTTTGACAGGCAAATGCTGATAGCCGTCATCCATAATTATGATATCTGGTTTCGGGTCAAATTTTAACATTTTTTCAATACCTGTAACTCTGTCTTCACAAACAACTATATCAATTTTGTCTTTAAATTTTGTTTTATATTGGGCGGGTTCGTCTCCAATGGTGGTGGCATTTTCTTCGCAATTTGCACGGATAAAACCCTTGCTTTTGCGTTTATAACCCCGACTGATGCATCCAACTCTGTAATTATCAGTGAGTAAACGAATGATGTATTCAACATGGGGCGTTTTTCCAGTACCACCGACCGAAATATTGCCTACTAAAATAATGGGTAATTCAAATGTATGTCGTTTAAACACGTTTTTATTATACAAAAAACGTCGCATTAACATTATAAATCCATATAATGTAGCAAAAGGTCTAAGAATATATTTCAATAATATCACGCTTGCAATGTTCTAATATTAGACAAAACTAAGACTTTTTCCTAAATAAACAAATTATTGATTAAAAATGTTTGGATGAAATGCTCTGGTTGCCTTTTGGTACTCATCCGAGTAGGTTCCGTTAATATTTCGAAGGTGAAATCTGCTTTTTTTCATGCTCTCTTTTTCTTTTCCCCACTTTGAGACAATCAATGTGCGAGAATGCTGAATAGATGGGAAAATATCAATCTGTTTTGTGCAATAAAACGAATGTTTGCTTGCCTTATTGCTAAATTGTTCAAAACCACGTGGAGGCAAAATTATCCATAAATGTCCGTTCTCTGCTAAATGTGCCGATGATGTTTGGCAAAGTTCATCAAAAGTCAGTGTTTCAGAGTGACGAGCCTGGTTTTTGCTAGACGAATCGGGTCGTAAATCATTTTGAAAATAGGGTGGATTGGAAACAATCAAGTCGAATTTTTTGCTCAAATTCAAAATCCTAATATCTCCTTGAACAACTTCAATTTTTTTTTTCCATGGCGATGTTGAAATATTGTCTAGAGCTTGTTTTGCCGATCTTGTGTCAATTTCGACAGCGGTGATTTTTGCTTGAAATCGTTGTGCAAGCATTAGGCTAATGATTCCACAGCCAGTTCCAATTTCTAATATTGAGTTTGCTTGATTGTTTTCGACTAAAGAACCTAAAACAATTGCATCTGTTCCAATTTTCATAGTCGAATTGGAATGATTTAGGCCAAATTGTATAAATTGGAATTCGAAATTTCCCATTACGAAACATACAACTCAATAAGTCCTTCTGGAGCAGAAATGTTAATGATTCTGTTTTCACGATCCAGTTTTTTAAAAAAATGGTCTACTACCGGAATTAAAATCTCTTGCTTGTTTTCATTAATGACACTCATAATGTCGTGTCCAGGGTTTTCATAAAAATCATTCACTTTCCCAATCAGGCCATGCTTGCTGTCCATTACAGTATATGATTTTACTTCGTGATAATAGAATTTGTTTCCACTTAGTGGTGGCAATTTGCTAAGGGGCAAATATACCGATGAATTGATATAAGTAGATATCTCATCAGCACTTATGTGATGAAAAGAAACCGTTAAATTGTTTTTGTTTTTTTGTTTTATGCTTTTTATCATAAAAGGAATCAGTTCCCCTTGAACTTCAAGAAGAACTGATTCGATTGTGTAATAGTTTTGGGGAGTATCTGTGTCTAAAAACAAGTTCACTTCTCCTTTATAGCCAAAAAGCTTTGTTATTTTTCCTAAGTAAAAGCAATCGTTGATCGCAATCATTTCTTATAACTAAGGATTAAGCTTCTGGTTTTTCTTCCGTTTTTGCTTCTACTACAGGAGCCTCTTCGGCTACGGGAGCTTCTGCAACTGCTTCTGCCTCTACTGTTGCTTCTGCTGCAGGAGCTTCTTCAACCACAGGATTCGCATCGGCTTTTGCTTTCGCAATAGCATCGGCTTCTTTTTGACGTTTTTCAGCTAAAGCCGCTTCGCGTGCTTCTTTTACTTTTGTTTCTGCTTCAAAAGCTTTCTTTTTCGCTGCTTTTGACTGTAATTCAGTTTCTTTTGCAGCTTTTAAAATATTTGCCTCTTTTTCTTCTTTCCATTTAGCAAACTTTTCTTCAGCTACTTCAATAGTGAAAGCTCCTTTAGCAACACCACCCATAAGGTGAGTTTTGTAAAGAACACCTTCGCGGCTAAGCAAAGAGCGTACAGTGTCGGATGGAGATGCTCCAACGCTGATCCAATGCATTGCTCTGTCGAAATTTAAATTAATAGAAGCTGGATTGGTCATCGGATTGTATGTTCCAATATCTTCTATTGAACGGCCATCACGTGGTGCACGACCATCTGCTACAACGATGTGATAAAAAGGTTTATTTTTTTTACCGAAGCGTTGTAATCTAATTCTTGTTGGCATAATAATTAATTTTTGTTTTTTAATTGAGCATGCAAAATTACGAAATTTTTCCATTGTTTCACACTATTTCTGAAATTATTTATCGAAACACCTGAAACAGTGCTTTTGAGTTGTATATGCAGTGCAAAACTCCGGTTTATAATTATGTTTTTACTTTCGATATTTAATATTAACAAGCTGCTGTGAATCTTTTTTTATGGTCATGGATGTTTTTCAATAAAACTAAACTATATTTGTACAAAATATCTAATGAGTATGTTCTGGATGAAGCATCTGAAAAACAAATACCTTATAGCAACTATCCTTTTTATAGGCTATATGCTTTTTATTGATTCTAATAATTTTATTCGACAATATAATATGCTCCATGAGCTGGCAAAGGTTGAAAAGGAAAGAGAATATTATTTGAGGGAGATCCAAGAGAATAAATCTACAACAGAAGAGTTATTAAACGATATAGAAATGCTGGAACGATATGCCAGAGAAAAATTTTTAATGAAAAGGGAAGATGAGGACATTTTTTTGATTGTTCGGCCTAAAAATGAAAATCAACCATAAAAAAAACGTTTGAATTTCTCAAACGTTTTTTTTATGGTTGATTTTAAATTGCCATTTAGAAATTAATTTTTACCTGTCAATAATTTTAATTTATCTTCAATATCGCTGAGCTCTTTTCGGGCATCTTCAATCTTTTTAGTAAATTCAGCGGCTAGTAATTGAGCATTTTTTGATTTTGAAAAGAAACCGATATTGTTTTCCCATAATTGAATATCTTCTTTCAATTGGTTTGCTTTTCCCATCAAAAATCTGCGTTCTTTTTCAATAACTCTATCGGAATTTGGAGAGTCCATGATGGACTCTAATTTTGCATTGTAGCGACTTTTTCTCATTTCGCCTGAACTGACTTTTAGTTTTTCAAAATGAGCGTCCAAAGCTGTTTTATATTCGGTATACAAGCGTTCTTTTTCTTTGATGGGAACATGTCCAATTTCATTCCACTCACGTTGAAATGCTTTTAACTGTTCAAAATCATCATTTCTGCTCTCGGTATACTCGAAGGTTTTAATTCTTTCAATAAGATCTGTTTTTTTGACTAGATTTTCTTGTTCACTCTCTTTGGCATTTGAAAAATAAGCCGATTTGCGAGCAAAAAAATCATCACAAGCAGCTCTGAAACGTTTCCAAATTTGTTCCGATTGTTTGCGAGATACAATGCCAATTTCTTTCCATTCTTTTTGCAATTGCAACAATTCATTGGTCGCCTTTCTCCAATCGGTTCGCTCTGCAATCGATTCTGCTTGGATACATAAATGAACTTTCCGATTGTAATTTTCAAGTTGCTCATCTTTTATTTTTTGTAGATATCTTTTTTTATTGGTAAAGAAAATATCCATGCTGCCTTTAAATTTCTCCCAAACCTGATCATTAAACTCTTTTGGAGCAGGCCCGATGGTTTTCCAGATTTTCAGAAGTTCAGCCAACTCTTCGCTGACTTTATTCCATTCTTTGATTAAACCGTAATCTTTGTTGCACAACTCTTCGGCTTGTTCACACAAAACAAGTTTTGCTTTGTAGTTATTTTGTAATTCTTCTTGACGATTTTCATAATATTCTCGTCGATGTTCATTAATTCGATCGGTCGAGTTTTTGAAACGTTCCCATATTTCATCTTTTTTATCTTCCGGAACTGGACCAATTTCTTTCCATTGATCGTGATATTGCTGTAGTAACTTAAAAGATTTTGCCAGAGACGTTTCAACCAGAAGTTGTTCTGCTTTTTCGCACAATTCAATTTTTAATTCCAGATTTTTTTTCAAATCTAAGTCTTTCAATTCGCGATACATTCTTACTTTATCGAAAAAGCGTTCAACGTAAAAATGGTAGTTTTTCCAAATACTGGTAATTTCCTTTTGTGGAACCTGGCCAATGGTTTTCCATTTTTCGTCTATTTCGCGAAACTTATCATTAATTATTTTTAGAGGTTCGGTTGATTCAATTAAAAGTTTTAATTCCTCTAGTAGTTTCTTTTTTTGTATAAGATTTTCAATCTTTTGTTTTTCAAGGCTTTCAATGTAGCTTTGTTTTCTTTCGCGGTAAGTCTTAAGAAGCTCATTAAACATAATTTCTTCGTTGGATTCTTCCAAATTGAAATCATCTTTTTCGCCACCTTCTGCAATAAATGCATCCAGAGCTATTTGTTTATTCGCATTAATTTTAGACCTAAATGCACTGCGAATGGTAGATATGTTTGATTTTATTTGTTGTATTTTATACTTTTGGAGAATCTCGTTGAATAGGTTTACCAATTCAGCAGGAGTTTTTTCGTCTATTCCCGACAAATCAATTTCTACTTTTTCTTCCAAAGAGTCTTCTTCCTCTTCTTCATTCTCGTTATCGCTATTCTCATCAGAGAGATTATCTATTTCTCCCATCATGTTTTGTAAATCAGCATCGTTGTTTTCGCCTTTTTTTGCTTTTTCCGAGTCTTGCTTTATCTCTGGAAGAGCAACTTCTTTTTCTTCTTTTGATAAGGGCAAATCTTCTGGAGTATCAATTGCTTCCTTCAAATCTTCCGTTACTTCAGGTAGAGTAACTTCTTTTTCTTTGTTTTCTACGCTTGATAAAGCCAAGGCATCCGTGTTTTCGTTTGCCTTTTCAGTTTCTGGTTCTACTGTTTTTTCTTCGTTTGAAATTTCGGCATTGTTATTCTGATTGCTTTCAACATGCTCATCAGAAACCGGATTAGAATTAATTTTATTTTCCATTGTGCTGAATAATAATTGGTTAGATCATTTCTTATTTTCTGGTAAAAAAGAGACGAAGTCTCTTGCAAATTGGTATTTAGTTTATTTGTTTTTGATTAAAATGTCTGCAAATATAGTAAAAAAAAATGTTCTACAAAAAAGACGTTAATATAAGAGACATTATCCATACAATATATTTTATGTTATCAAAAAGCGATTCCAGAATAGGAATCGCTTTTTGAATTTCTATCAATTCGTTTCTCTTCAGTACTGAAAAACATGTTCTTGAAACTGTCCAATGAATGCGTCTTTGTAACCCATTTCTCTGACTTGATTTAGCAGTGGTTGGGCTTCTTCCAATGTTTTAAATTTACCAACGATAAAGCGTCTCATGCGATCGCCCGGAATCTCATTAGAACGAGCTGTTTTGGTTCCCAATTTAGGGAATGGAAGATTATTATTTTTATCTAGCTTGCGAAGTTCTTCAAAATACCGAATATCGATATTTCCTGCACCTACTTGAACAGCATAAAAGTAGCCATCTTTGCTTTCGGTAACAGCACCGTCACTAACAAGTCTGTCTTTTGAGGTATCTCTTCCAATTTGAGCTCTTCTCAAAGAATCTTTTTCTACATCAAAATCTTTTGGCTTGCGACTTTCTGCTAATAAAATAGAGTCTAGATCAGCTTGTTGTAATTCGCACAATTCAATTTTATGTTCTACAATTTCTCTAGAATAAGGATCTTTTGACTCCATAATGGACAAAAAAGCACGATAATTTGGTACGGCTAGGTCACAACGATTATTTTCGTACCATGCTAGTCCAAGGTAGTAATTAGCAAAAATCGGTGCAGCTTGTGAACGAGGATTTTTTTTCAACAATCGAACATCTATTTTTTCCACTGCTTTTGTTAAGTATATAGGAGCAAGGGGGCGTAAATCTTGAATATTAAGACATGCAATCCCGACGAAATAATTTATATTGCTATTGTTTGGATCCATTTTTAAAATTGGATTTAAAACGTATAGAGCATGGAAATGGTCTAGATTTATGGCTTCTAACGCATTTGATATTTTTGCATAATAATCCTCTGTTCTTTTAGGGGTCGTTCTTGAATCTTTTAGCAGTTGTTCCAGATTGGGTGGCGTTAATATGGATGGATCCTTACACCAATCAATCTTTAATTTAGCTTTTAATATCATGTCTGAAGCTTTTTTGGGATTGGCTTTTTCGATAAACACTTCATACCATTTTATGGCTTCATTATAGTTTGAATTATAATGATGGCACATCCCAATATAATAGAAAACATCAACGGGTGCGCTGCTTTCTGAGCTGGATGATTCATAATAATCTTTGTAATTTTTGGATGCTTTTAAAAACCATATTAAGGCATCTTCTTTTTTATATTTTTGATCCATCAAACACAATCCCATATGATATTCAATATTAGCATTATTTGGATTTGCTTCGTTTAAAGTCTGAAAAATAGAATATGCATACCTATATTCTTCGGCTTTCATATGGTTTAATGCTTTATTGAATTCACTTCGAAAGCTCTTTGTTTCAAATTTTTGAGCTTGCGCAACCTTAGAAATAAAAACCAAAAAAGAGATTATGCAAAAAAAGACGAATCGTTTCATAGTGATTTGTTTTAAGAGTGCAAATTAATACAATTTTTGATTTAAAACTTAGAAAATGGATTTTATTGTGTTTTATTTCTCGAAATTTTTGGCATAATATTTTAAACAGCTTGTATAATATTGATTTTTTTATTAAAAAAGTGGCTTTCAAATTTGAAAGCCACTTTTTAAAGAGAATTGATGTTTTATTAGTCGTTATGTTCAGCAACGATTTTTTTCACATCTTCAGCAGATACTCTGCCGTACACTTTTTCGCCAACCATCACTACAGGAGCCAACCCACAAGCACCTACACAACGCAAGCTGCTAAGTGAGAATTTGCCATCAGGTGTTGATTCGCCTACTTTTATATTCAGGTGACGTTTAAATTCGTCGAGTACTTTTTCAGCACCGCGAACATAACATGCTGTGCCCATGCAAATTGAAATCGGGAAACGACCTTTTGGTTTCATTGTGAAAAATGAATAAAAAGTTACTACGCCGAAAACTTTTGCTACAGACATTTTTAGTTCATGAGCAATAATCTCTTGAACTTCTGCAGGTAGGTATCCAAAAAATGTTTGGACTTTATGAAGAACATTTATAAGTTCTCCTTCGTCGTTATGAAAAGCTTTACATATTGCTTTTATTTCATCGACTTGTTCTTTTTTTAAAACTATTTTTACGTGTGACATTTATTTAAACCTCCTAATTTATCGGTTATAGTACTATTTTTCTAAATCAATTACGATATCTGTTCTTCTATCAAAATAATGAGTATGAAGCAGATGGTGCGATTTCTCACCCAAAGGTTTGCCTAAATATTCTTCATATAGTTTGATGATATCGGGATTCTCATGAGATTTACGCAATGGTTTATTAGCGTCTTCTTCGTAGATTGCTTTCCAGCGCGCTTTAATCACTTCGCTGTTGCCATGATGTAATGGTTGACCGCCTCCGTTGATACATCCACCAGGGCAAGCCATGATTTCAATAGCATGGAATTCTGATTTTCCTGCTTTTATATCTTCTAGTAGTTTACGGGCATTTCCAAGTCCGTGTGCGATCCCAATATTTATGGGTAATCCATCAAAATCAATAGTTGCAGAACGGATTCCATCCAAACCTCTTAGTTCTTTAAAATCAATTTTTTCAAGCGTTTTTTTTGTGAAAACTTCGTACGCTGTTCTGCACGCTGCTTCAATAACTCCACCAGTGGTGCCAAAAATAACTCCAGCTCCAGTTGAAGATCCCATCGGAGAATCAAAATCCTCATCGGGAAGGTTGTTGAAATCAATATTTGATTGACGTATTAATGCTGCTAATTCACGGGTAGTAAGAGAAAAGTCTACGTCTGGATTTTCGTTTACAGCAAATTCTGGACGTGATCTTTCGTATTTTTTAGCCACACAAGGCATGATAGAAACAACGACCATTTCTTCGCGAGTAATTCCTAGTTTTTCAGCAAAAAAAGTTTTTGCCATAGATCCAAACATTTGTTGTGGAGATCTAGCAGTTGAAGGAATTTCATGCATTTCAGGGAATTGGTGTTCGAAGAATTTAACCCATGCAGGACAGCAAGAAGTTAGCATTGGAAGTTTTACTGTTTTGTCACCATTCAAATGTCTGGTTAAACGATCTAATAATTCATGACCTTCTTCCCAAATTGTTAAGTCGGCAGCCCAATCTGTATCAAAAATGTAATTAAAACCAAGACGACGGAGAGCAGCAGCCATTTTGCCAGTAACCAAAGTTCCTGGTTTATAACCAAACTCTTCACCCAATGCAGCACGAACAGCAGGTGCCGTTTGTACAATCACTGTTTTCGTAGGATCGGCAATTGCACGAATTACTTTTCCAGTATGGTCGGCTTCTGTTAAGGCGCCAACTGGACAAACTGCAATACATTGACCGCAATATGTACACACTGATTTTTCTAATAATTGGTCGAAAGCTGTTGAAACAACTGATTCAAAACCACGATTAATGGCCGATAATGCACCTACTGTTTGGAAATCATTACACATCATTTCACAACGACGGCACATAATACATTTGTCAATATCGCGAATGATTGAGGGTGAAAA
>Ga0265295_1001287_pt1 | contig 44876 bp, 46 predicted proteins | sample Munlansysbiofilm_FD_192503 | JGI IMG/M metagenome (GOLD analysis project Ga0265295, IMG submission 192503) | Leachate microbial communities from a municipal landfill in Southern Ontario, Canada - Methane capture system biofilm | ecosystem: Engineered > Solid waste > Landfill > Unclassified ...
ACACTTTTTAGGGACTAAATTCTTTTTCAGATTTTTCCCAGGCATCCGCAAGAGCCTTATATGCGTCAGAGAACCCATCTTTCATGTGGTCCCAGGCATCGACTGAACTGGCCTTCATGCTCTCATACGATTCGGCAACTTGATTCCGTTGCTTGCGAAGGGCTTCCAAGTTGGCACGCGCTTTTTCACGAGCGGCCTCGTTCATTTGATTCCAGTTGCCGTCGATACGTTTTTCCAGTGCATCTATACGCTCATCCAGATTACTTAAAGCCGTTCTGGCCCTCTGAACCGCTTCGTCCCGCTGATCGGCGGTATAGGCCTCAAGTGTTTGAATCAAATCCTGCGTTTCCTGTTTCACCTCATTTATGGAAGTTTCGTCTTCAGGTATCGCCTTTTTTTCTTCAGATGTATCTGTGCAGCTTGTCAGTGTAATTAAGAGCAGAGCAACCAACATGAGTATAGAGTTGTTAGTTTTTATGTACTTCATTTGCTATCTCCTTGACATGTCTTGGGTAAATGACCTTTAGAATAAATGATTTCTACTTTAAATGTCCAAAATCTGAATAATTAATTACTTAAACCTGGAAACAGCCGACTTTAAAGCGTTGCCGAGCGAGTTGTAAGCACTATCGATACCTGATTTGAGATCATCCCATGCGTCATCACTGGCTTCCCTAAGTTTCGCAAGTCTTCTGTTGGCCGTCTCATGCATGGAGCGAAGATCTTCAATTTTTTTGTAGTACTCAATTTGTGCATCGGCCTCCACTTTATCAGCTTTCGCTTTGAGTTTGTCAATCTCTGCGTTCCACTCGTCTAATTGAGCCTGAAGCTTCTTTTGGTATGCTTCTTTCATGCTCATGATTTTTCTCCTTTGTAAGTATCCCCGGACAAAATTGTGCGCTTTTTGGATGTATCATTCAAAATAGCGGGTCAACAGAAAAGGGCCACCCCCTGCCTGACCCTCCTTCACACCCAGGCGGCTCCACTACCTGTCGGTCAAGGAGTTCATTTACGCTGGATTTTCTTCGAGAAGGTTATCGCCCTCCTCAGGGACTCTGGAGTTGCGGCCCTGCTCACGAAGCTGCTTGTCTTCGCTGGCAAGATTCCCTTCAGCCTCGGTGGTGTCCGCTTCCGTACCGACGAACGGCGGGGTGGTCTTGGCAGGCGATTCCTCCGTTCGCCTGACAGGCAACGCCTCCGACATGCGGACCGATACCCCTTCGGGGAAAAGCACCTCTCTGGCCTCGTCGGGCATCGAAATCTCATGTTCCTGGAAGACCCGCTTGACCATTCGGATCAGCGAGGATTTGACCTTGGGTCCGTTGTAAGCCGAGCCGTCATACCAGAAGTAAATTTTGAGGTTCACAGTGGCTGAACCAAGCCGGTCGACCAGAACCAGGAACTCAGGGTCCCTGAGTACCGCAGGGTGCTCATTGAGAATATCCCTGACTAAATTCTGGGCAAGGGAAATGCTGTTCTCGAAGCCGATCCCCACCTCGAAGTTCTCCCGACGGTTGGGATTGGCGGTGTAGTTGTGGATAATGCTCTTATATACCGTCGCGTTGGGAATCTGTACGTGGTTGCCGTCCAAATCCATCAGCACCGTGCCGCGGGTCGTTACCCGTTGCACGAGGCCGGTATGCCCGACAATCTCCACCATGTCCCCGATCCGGAAAGGATTACGAAGGCTGATCAGGATGCTCGCGAGATAGTTTTCCAAAATATCGCGAAAGGCAATCCCCGCCACCAGACCGGCTACCCCCGTGCCGCCAAGGACCGTGGCGGCAAGACCTGAGAGACCGACGACTTGCAGGACCAGGTACAACCCGAGCAGAAAAACAAAAACCCCCAGCAACCGCGCCGCCACATCGCGCAAAAGAGGATTCAGCCTGTTCCCAAAAGTTTTCCTCACCCCGTGGGCCACCATCCAGGCGGTGACTCCGGCCATAAACAGAACCAGCAGGCCAAGCAGGAGCCGCGGCACTCTTTGCAGGGTCATCTCCCAGAGGGCCTGCAGCTCATTTACTGCGGGGGAATAATCCCAAGGAGAAATTTCAGCTATCTGAATACGGTTGACCACCGCTACCACGTCGCTGGTTTTTCTGGCCAAATCCCCGGCCCAGGTTCGGTAGTCCGCAGAACCGGTATGTCCGTCGAGAAAAACCACTCCCTCTTCGACCTGCACAGCAATGTCCGAAAACCATCCGGTCGCCTCCATGATTCTGGTCAGGCGTGTGTCGATCGCCTGATCGTTGGAGACCGGCTGAACCTCGATTCGTTCGGCAACCTGAGTGGTCTCCTCGGTGAAGAGCGACTCACTGGTTTCCAGGGAAGGTTTTCGTTGGGCAAAAGCGGAACAGATGATCACCCCGGAAAACAACACGCTGAGCAAAAGCCGCAGGTTAATACGATGGAGGCTGGCAACCTTTGGTCGCCAAGGGTTTCGCGGGAAGTTCATGGCGCCGACCTCTGTTCAGGCTCTGCTGCTCAAGCCAAAGCACTTTCCCATAGCTCCAAAAATGATCAGATGCTGGCAACGCTGGTTTTCACCGGCGACTCGCATCCTCTGCGCTTCCTGCCACGGATCGAAACAATCTTGATCGAGGATACCCCGCGTACCGATAAAACAACAGATAACCAACCCTACAACTGAGTCTTCAACAAAGCTTATCCAATCGGCAGGAATACACAACTATTGGAGCTTCCCGGCCAAGGTGAAGATGACAATTAATGCCGAAGTTAAACTAATGGAATAAACTCAAAAAGTGGGCCACAAACAGTACCAGGATGCAAACCGCCCCCGACCCGGAATCGGTTCGGGGGATTTTATTGGGTACGACGCATTATGACAGAGGACAACTGCAAAACGGCAATACTGCTTTTCCTTGTGATAGTATTCTGACTATGGGGTAGCTTGTAACGAGTTCCCCGGACAGGCTATACCAGGCAGCCAGAAAAGCCCGAGCGACAGCTCCCAGAGAATTCGTCTGTACTTTTTACGATGGTTTTTTTGCAGAGGAGACGGTATGAATCGACGGCGTTTCTTGCAGGAAGCAGCCCTCTGGTCTCTCACCTTTTCCCTGGTATTGCAATGGCCCTTCACCTGCAATGGCAACAGGGCAAAAGCACAGGTCGCGCCGGCCCGGTTACCGCGAGCACGGGTCGGGATCGCCAGGGGCAAGAACTACGCGGATCTGGTGCGTCGGTCGGTGACCCTTATCGGAGGCATGCAGGCTTTTGTGCGGCCGGGCGCCAGGGTGGTGATCAAGCCTAACATTGGCTGGGACCGCAGTCCGGAACAGGGAGCCAACACTCATCCGCTGGTGGTGCGCACCCTGGCGGAAATGGCCCTTGAAGCCGGCGCCAGGCAAGTGCGCATCTTTGACCGGCCCTGCAACGAGGCGCGCCGCTGTTATACTCACAGCGGCATCCTGCCGGCCATCGAAGCCCTTAACAGCGGCAAGGTGCGCTGCGAGTACATCGACCGGCGCAAGTTCGTCGAGACACCCATCCCCCGGGGACGGGTGCTGAAAAGCTGGTCGATCTATCGCGATGCGCTGGAAGCTGACTGTTATATCAATGTACCGGTGGCCAAGCACCACGGTCTGGCCGGCCTGACCCTTGGTCTCAAAAACAGCATGGGGGTACTGGGAGGCAATCGGGGTCGGCTGCATCACAAGCTGGACCAGAATCTTGCCGATCTGGCCACGGTTATCCGTCCCTCTCTGACGGTTATCGACGCCACCCGTCTGTTGCTGCGCAACGGTCCGTCGGGCGGCGACCTGCGGGACGTGCGCATCGAGGATACGGTGCTCGCCTCCGCTGATCCAGTAGCGGCCGATGCCTGCGCCACCCTCTTGTTCGGACGTGATCCTGACGATCTTGGAAGCTCGGTCGCTGCAGCCAACATGGGACTTGGAACGCTGCGGTTGAGCCAGATTCAGCGGCTAGAGGGACCATGAAGAAGCCATACCTGCCAATCTTGTGGAGGCGCCTTAGCCAGCTTCTGTGTTTTGCCGCATTCCTGTTCCTGTTCGTGCGTACTGACTACCAGGGGCAGGACGAGTTGTCCGGCGCCGTCAACCTGATCTTTCGCATCGACCCGCTGATCGCGCTGGCGACTTCCCTGGCAACCCGCACCTTCATCACCCTGCTGCTGCCGGCGCTTTTCGTGCTGGTGGCCAGCCTGCTGCTGGGGCGCTGGTTCTGTGGCTGGGTCTGCCCCATGGGCACTCTTTTCGACTGGTCGCGCCCCCTGCTGGGGCGCCGCGACCGGTCCCTGCCCGCCGCCCTGCCGAAATTACGTTATGTCCTGCTGCTTTTAACCCTGGTCAGCGCCCTGTTCGGCCTGCCCCTGGTCGGCTTCCTGGATCCCTTTTCGATCCTCGTGCGCGGGCTGACCATGGCCATCTATCCGGCCTTCAGCCTGGCCATCGAAAAGTTGTTTACCATCACCTACCAACACGGGCCTGCCTGGCTCAACGCGGCCAGCGAACCCGTCTATCAGTTCCTTCGGGAAACAGTGCTGCCCTTTCAGCAGAAAGTATTCACCAACGTTTTGCCCGCTGCCGCCATGCTCCTGACGCTATTGGCCCTGGAATGGATGCAGCGCCGCTTTTTCTGCCGCAACCTCTGCCCTCTTGGAGCCCTGCTTGGACTGGCGGCACGTTTTGCTCCCTGGCGCATTGCCAACCGCCAGCCGACCTGCTCCGTCTGCAGTCAGTGCAGCACTCTTTGCCGAAGCGGCGCCATTAACCATCAAAGCCAGGTCAACCCCGAGCGCTGCATTCTCTGCCTCGACTGCCTCATCCATTGCCCACAGCAGAACTTCTCCTTCGGCCCCTCACGCAGGACTGCCTTTTCGCTGGCCGAAGGCCTCAGCCGGCGGGCCTTCCTCGGCACAGCCTTGACGGGGTTGGCGACGCCTTTTCTGTTCGCTGTGCGCCCCCTCAAAAGGCAGCCGCAACCGAATCTGATCCGGCCGCCGGGCGCCCTGGCGGAAGATGCGTTCCTGAACCGGTGCGTGCGCTGCGGCGAATGCATGCAGGTGTGCATCGGCAATGCTCTGCATCCGGCCTTGACCGAAGCCGGAGTCGAGGGGATGTTCACCCCGCGCCTGGTGCCCCGCATCGGTTATTGCGAGTATCAGTGCACCCTCTGCGGCCAGGTCTGCCCCACCGGCGCCATCAAGCATCTGTCGGTCAACGAAAAGCAGGCGGTCACCATCGGCCAGGCCTACATCGACCGCAACCGCTGCCTGCCCTTTGCCAGAGCCGTGCCCTGCATGGTCTGCGAAGAACACTGCCCAACCCCGCAAAAAGCCATCCGCTTTCGCCAGGCCACGGTCCTCAACGACCAGGGTCAGGCTGTCACCATCAGGCAGCCCTACGTGGTCGACGAACTGTGCATCGGCTGTGGCATCTGCGAAAACAAGTGCCCCCTTCCCGGCCGTAGCGCCATTCTCGTCACCTCGGCGGGTGAATCTCGCCGAAATGACGGTTTTACCGATACGCCAGGATACAGATAAACAAAAGATCAGGAGCATGAAACAGCGGGGATAGCAGGAGTTCGATTCTTCAATGACCAGGGCCCGCGCCAGTCACGGCACTATGCGCCAGGTCTGGAGCGAAAAAAAAAGAGCCCCGCGAGAAATCGCGGGGCTCCTTGATGATCCACTTTTATGGACTTGCTTAGATTCTGCGCACGTTGGCAGACTGGGGGCCTTTTTGACCCTGGGTGACATCGAAAGCCACGCGGTCACCTTCGGCAAGGGACTTGAATCCATCACCCTGAATCGCAGAAAAATGAACAAACACGTCAGGTCCGTTATCCTGCTCGATAAAACCAAAACCTTTTGCGTCGTTAAACCATTTCACAGTACCTTCAGCCATTTTTTCTCCATGCTCCCGATCGGGACTTTTTTGTTGTGTAAACACACTCACCCGGAAAATAAAAAAACACACAACCCAAGGGGTTTGTGTGCTTGATCCATGTTGACACCTTGTCAATCTGGCGAGCGTAATACTCTTACACAAACTTGCTTAAGTAAAAGCACCATAGCACGGTACGGTTTGAAAGAGCAAGGCATAAATACACATAAAAAAATAAAAATATCGGACAACCGTCAATAGAGCCTGCGAAAAGCCGAAGCCTTGATCACCGCAACAACTTCCCCGCCTTCCTCCAGACCCAAATCCCTGACGGCCTCACCGACTACCTGGGATATCAGATGCCCGTCGCCACAATCGAGTTCGATGCCGACCCGGTTTCCGGCCTCAAAGATCTTTTTGACGCGGCACCGCAGCATATTGCGCGCACTGGTTGCTTCAGGGTGCCGTTTGAACAAAGTTATCTCCCTGGAAGAAAGTTCAAACATACCCGAGGACTCCTGTTCATCGGCCGTCAAAACGAACTCCTGCGTGCCCCACCGGTAGATGCACAAACCGTTATGCGGACGGGGATCCTGCAGCTCCAGCAGGTTGACATAGCCCGTCGGTGCGCTTCCCATGCGACGCAGAGCCAGTTGATGCGGGGAGGTCCGGGAGCAGAGGCGACCATCGGCGAGTTCCAGCACCTGCTCGGTCATCAGCCGCATTTCGTTGAGAGAGTGGCTGATGAACATAAAGGGGATGCCGAACTCGGCAAATACCTTTTTCAGATAGGGGATAATCTGATACTTGAGCCCCTCGTCCAGACCGCTCAGGGGTTCGTCCATCAATATGAGCCGCGGGCACGACAGGATTGTGCGGCCGAGAGCCACGCGCTGACGCTCACCACCAGAAAGGGACTCGACACCGCGATCGAGCAATGGACCAAGGTTGAGTACTTCGATCAGGGATTGCGGCACGATCCTGCGCTGCCGGGCCGGCAGGCGCTTGTAACCGTACAGCAGGTTGCGTCGAACCCCCATGTGCGGAAACAGGTGAGCATGCTGAAAAACCACGCCGATGCGGCGTTTTTCCGAACAATGGTTGATCTTCGAACTGCCGTCAAAAAGCGTCTCGCCGTCGAGCCGGATAAAGCCACGATCCGGCCTGAGCAACCCGGCCAGCATGTGCATCAGGGTTGACTTGCCGCTGCCTGAAGGGCCGAACACCCCGACCCGCCGGCAGTTGAGGGAAAATTCTGAAGCGAAGCAAAAAGCACCCAGTTGTTTTTCAAGCGCGACTTCGAGAGTCATGGCCGCATTCTCCGCCGAAAACGTTTGATCAAACCTTCATTGAACACCAGCACAGCCAGCGCCAGGGAGATGGATACCAGACACAGGCCCAGGGCCATGGGGTCACCGCCGGGACTGCTGGAATAATCGAAAATGGCCAACGGAATGGTCTGGGTCACGCCCGGAATGTTGCCCGCCAGGACAATGGTCGCACCAAATTCGCCGAGGCTGCGCGCAAACATCAGAGTCGCACCGGCCAGCATGGCCCGTCCCGACAGCGGCAGGATGACGGTGAACAACACATCGTACCATCGCGCGCCGAGCGTGCGGGCCGCCTGGATCAGGCGGCCGTCAATATCCTCCATGCCGATGCATATGGCACGCACCAGTAGGGGAAAACCGACCACCATCGAGGCAACCACTGCCGCTTTCCAGGTAAATATGACACGCACGCCAAATCTGGCGAGTATTTCTCCAAACCAGCCGTGACTTCCGAGGGACAGGAGCAGAAGATAGCCGACCACCACCGGCGGCAGCACCAGGGGGAGATTGACCAGGCCAGCAATAAGGGGCTTGCCGGGGAACCGTGAAAAAACCAACAGATAGGCGACCGCGAAGCCGAAGGGGATGGAAACCAAAGTGGCGGTAAACGCCACCCTGGCGGAAAGCACAATGGCCTGAATGTCCGTGGGAGAAAATTCGATCATGACTGGGCACCATCCGGACAATTATTCAACCTGTCAACGAACGACAAATCCGTGTTTTTTCAACAAACCGGCAGCCTCGCCGCTTTTCAGAAAATTGAAAAAGGCGATTGCCGAGGGGTTTTGGGCACCATCCGTCGTCAGGGCGATGGGATAGGTCACTTCATCGTAGAGACGTTGAGGAACTTCCAGCAAAATGGCCGCCCTTTTGGCCAACAAAGCGTCGGTTCGATAAACAAAGGCCCCGTCCACCTCACCCCGGTCGGCATACATGAGTGCCTGCCGCACATCCTTGGCAAGAATCAGTTTGGGCTGAATTTGTCCGAGCAGACCTGCCCTGCCAAGGGCCTGTTCTGCATACTGGCCGGCAGGCACGCTTTTGGGGCTGCCGATAGCGATGCGTTGCAGCGTGGCGATATCCTTGAGGGAGCTGACCGGCAGGTCCTGGGGCCCGACAAACACCAGCGTGTTGTAGGCAAGGGTGCCTACGCCTTTGCCCGGCACCCGATTATTCTCTACCAGGTAATTCATCCACTTGGGATTGGCTGAAATATAAATGTCCGCAGGCGCCCCCTGAACGATCTGTTTGGCGAGAGCCCCGGAAGACGCGAAGTTAGGCAGGACGGTGGCATCCTCCCCTTTCTTCGCATAGACAGTGACGATTTCCTTGATCGCATCGGTCATACTCGCCGCCACGGAAAGCCGGACTTCCGTAGCAAAAGCAGACGAGCAAAAGGCAAGGGACAAGAGCAGAACAACCAGGAGGGAGCGCATGGAGAGAATCCTTTCACACTGAAATGAAGAGCTTTTTCCCAGACTGCCGCAACCTGCAGAAGACCTGCCGATTGCACTGGCACCGTTATTCGGCGCATGGCGCCATGATAGTGGCACCGCGCTACAATAATGTCAATGGGAAATTCAGTGCAGGAAACGATGTCGACTACGGTTGCAACGTCTGGAAGGTGGAAAGGATTCTTCGGAAAACGCCGCCGAAGACTTCTGCATCGGCTTCCGGGGCGCTGTACACAAGGGCATAAAACCCCGATGATACCGGGACAACCACCACCTGTTCGAGAACCGTCACCGCACGGGCCATGCGTTCGCGGGATTCGTAAACCCTGGGATCCCTGGTGTCGGACGGTTCGCCGGATGGGCCAAGGATATTCACAAGGGGAACAAAACGGTATTGTTGCCGGGTGAAGCTCAGGGCTTTTTTGCCATCAACAAGCAGTTCGCGGGGCGCTTCGCTGCGAGCATTTTCCATGTTTCCCGGGAACGGGCGGGAATGTTCCCGGACAAACGCTTCCAGGGAATGGCCGCGAGGCCTTCCTTCAGCGTAATAATGCAGGGATATCGTCACCGGCACCTCCCCGGGCCAGGGGCTGTGGAGAATCACGCCATGCCCTTCGCCGACAGTCATGCCGGTTTCCGGTAAAGATTTCTCTTTGATCCACTGTACGGGAACTTCACAGGTGAAAAATTCATCGAGGGTCCACCGCTCAACGGCATCCTGCGGCCGGGCCATATCAACCGCCGACGCAACGTCCCTGACGCAGCCCGCCCCCAACACTATCAGCAGAACAAAAAACCAGTACAGCTTACAGTCCCGGCCTTTTTTCATATCGCGCACCCCGATGCCCGGGCCTTGACAGCCCCCTGTCGTCCGGCCCTGTTCTCACCATTTTTGCCGCAGGATCTCGCGACGCTTGTGTGCATACTCGGCATCCGAGATAAGTCCGTCACGCTTGAGCACTTCAAGTTTGCGCAGACGCTGTTCGAAATCCAGCATATTGTCTTGATCCGGGCCGTCGCCCGAGGCCTCGATTTGCAGATCGAGCAAGGTGTCCGGTTGGGAGCGTCGGCTCGCCGCCAGCCATTTCGCATTAAACAGAATGATAGCCACGCAGGCCACCACCCATATCAGAAAGAAGGCGCCCGTCAGCAGCTTGAGGGCGACTTCGGAACGGGGCATGTCGTACCACACCACCCCGCCAAAAATCAGCCCGAAAAACAGAAACAGAACGGCAATTACTATCCCCGCCTTCGCCTGCACCTGGGTCAATCCGCCAGGAGCCACATGCACTTTGCGCGTCATGCAAAACCTCCAGAGCTAGGGACGAAGCCACTGGCCGGCGAAATTTTCGTTAACAACAATGGGATTACCCAGAGAAAAAGGCTGGTGCGCGGACAGTTCCAGCTCTTCGAGGGAAAAGCGGATGGGGATCTTCCGGGGCATGGCTTTGCAGTCATCCCGCCGCAGCCGGAAAAAGGTCAGGGTGGCATCCTTATATTCCGCGCGGAAGTCCTGCTTGACCGTGCAACCGCTGCTCGCCACTTCGATGACGATCTGTTGGTTCTCAAAATCAGTATTCAAACCAAGCAGAAGTTCCGGGTGATCCTGCCCGGCCACAGCCGGCGCAACCAGAAAACATGCCAACAAGGCGCTGCAAACAATCCGTCTCATTACCTGCCTCTCATTCCAGATTGAAAAAACCCCGCACCTTCAAGAAAAACGCCGGATGATACCGATAATCTCAGAAAACCGTTGTCAAAGGCCACAAATTTATATGGCTTTCCACTATCGACTGCCTATATATTTTTCTTTGTTTACGGCACGGTCGGGGAGCCACCACGATGGGCGGTCCGACCATGCTGCCCTTTATCCTTTTTTCGGAGGTGAACACCATGAAAAAATGCATAACCGGCCTGCTGTTGCTGACTTTGCTGATAGCCCTATCGACCCAGGCGATTGCCGATTGTGGTTCCGACTGCGCCAGCAGTTGCTCTGCCGCCAGAGGCAAGGGTTATGAAGAGTGCATGCGCAGCTGCCTGTCCGGCTGCATCGACTACGACCCCCCTCAGGTGCCCGATGTTCCCGAACCGACACCCGTGGAAACCGACAACCAGTAACCCTTCGTAATTCAGCGGAGTCCGCCGCCAGCAACCTGGCCGGCAGTCCTCGGCCGGGCTGCCGGCCTCGGCCATGGTCTCGACGTTTTGGTCCTGCTGTTCTCCCCCTGCACCCTTATCGCCCCGCCGCCGGCTGTCCCGTGCGCGCCCGCAATCTGTATCCTTCCATTTCACGCTGGAAATCATCGACACTGGCCGCCACAACCCCGACCGCCAGCAGCAAAACCAGGGCTGCGGCCAGACGGCGCCAATTGCGACAGGCGTAAAGGGGGTAAACGGCAAACAGCGCCGCGACGCAGGCCGCCAGCAACTGTCCGGAGCAGGATCCGATGGCGCCCGCGACCAGAAGGATGAACCCCGCCGCCCAAAGCATGGTGTTGGATGAGGTTGCTGTCGTTTTCATAGGCAACAAAAAACCGCCTTTCCCATAACCGTGGTGAGGTACCGCTCAACCCATCGTAATGCAGCCACGCTGCATCGCGCACCTTGTAAACAAGAACCCCCGGATCCCGAGGATGCGGAGGTTCTTGTCTGCACATTCGCTTTTTTCGTATTGCACATCCGGACGCAAAGCGTCTTATTCCTGCGCCTGGGGCGGTTTGACTTCCAGCAGTTCCACCTCGAACAGCAAGGTGGCATTGGGGCCGATGCGGGGGCCGGCGCCACGCTCGCCGTAGGCCAGCTCAGCGGGAAGCACCAGTTGCCATTTGGCGCCTTCCTTCATCAACTGCAAGGCCTCGGTCCAGCCGGGGATGACCCCGCCAACAGGAAATTCGGCCGGCTCATTGCGCTCGTAGGAACTGTCGAATTCCGTGCCGTCGATCAGCGTGCCGCGATAGTGAACCTTGACGATATTCTCGGCGGTCGGCTGTTTGCCGGTACCCTCCGTGATCACCTTGTACTGAAGACCGCTGGGCAGAGTGACCACTCCCTCTTTTTTGGCATTGGCTTCCAGGTATTTTTTGCCTTCTGCGGCGTTTTTAGTCGAGGCTTCTTCAAGGCGCGTCTTCTCACGCTCGATCATTTCCTGCTGAAAAGCTACCATGGTTTCCCGAATCTGCTCCTCGGTCAGCAGCGGTTCGGCATCGCCCAGGCCATCCTTTATCCCCCTCATGAGCAAATCGGGATTCAATTCCACCTGCTGGGCCTTGAAGTCTCGCCCGATGCGCAACCCGATACCATAGCTTACCTTGTCCTGCAGCGACTCCATCTTGACGGCTGCTTGCTCCTTGCCGGAACAACCGCTGCCCATAAGCAGCACCAGGGCCGCGATCGAAAAGATTCCCATTGTGCGTTTCATTGCCTTACCTCCAGGGGCAAAAAGGACTGTTTCTGAAAAAGACGCGTCAGACTACCTTGAGTCAGAGAAACTGTAAATACCTTTATGAATCGGGGCGCCAATTCTCCTTGTGCACCCTGCAAACGCCGTCGATGAAGAGGACCGCCCTGCATTGCCGACGATCATTCGGCGGCAACATCCCCGAGCGTTTCCATACTGATGCGGCCCAGTCGGCCAGCCTGCAATTCGTGCAGCAGAAGTTCAGAGGCCCGTTGCCGATCAACGACACCGCCGGCCGCCAGACAGCCACGCCGGCGGCCCACTTCAACAAGCAGCGCTTCGCCGTTTTCGGGAAGCTCCTTCAGCCGAAAGCGTTGCGAAACCTGCAGCGGATATCGCTCCAGAAGAAAATCGCCAACAAAAATTGCGATCCGCTCATGCTCCATGGCGTTGTCGCCGATGGCTCCGGTGGCGGCCAGACACAGAGCCCCGCGCTGGTCTTCCAGGTTGGGGGCCAGCACGCCGGGGGTGTCGAACAGGAAGATACCGTTACGCAGATCGACCTGCTGCGAAGTGCGGGTGATGGCCGGCCGGTCCCCGACCCTGGCAATCCTGCGGCCGCAAAGGGTATTGATCAGCGTCGATTTGCCGACGTTGGGGATGCCGACAATCATGATGCGCAGCGGTTTGCCGGGGCCACCGCGATGCGGCACCAGGCCGCGGCTCAGGCGAATCAGCCGGGATGCCTCGTTTTTCTGGGTAGCGTCGATAGCCAGGGCCTTGACCCCCTTGGCGTGTTGTTCAAAATAACGCACCCAGGCTTTGGTGATTTCGGGGTCGGCCAGGTCGCTCTTGTTCAAAACCTTGATGCAGGGTTTGGCGCCGCGCAATTCCTCCAGAAGCGGATTGCTGCTGGCGACCGGCAAGCGTGCATCGAGCACCTCGACCACCAGATCGATTTTCGGCATGTCCCCGGCTATCTGCTTCCGGGCACTGTGCATATGTCCTGGGAACCAATTAATCATTCAGCTTTTCACCGTATGTCCCGGACCCTCCGGGGACCGGTCCTTTCAAGTTGACGTTTCGGACAAGCAGCAAGCATCATGCCGCCATGCTTCTCTTCACGGGGGCGAAATCCCTAGCGGGTGTTCTGCAAAGCCTCCAGAACCCTTGCGGCCACCCTGTTGGCCCTCGCAACACAATCATTGAGGCCGACACCGAAGAAGGCATTTCCCGCAAGAAACAGGCCGGGATAACGACCGGCCGCGGCCTCCAGAGCCCGCAGGCGCGCGCCGTGGCCGGCTACATACTGGGGAATTGCCGCCTCGTGACGGATGATTCTAACAAAATCCGGTGCTTTTGTGATCCCCAGGGTTCGTGCCAGATCCTCCCTGACGCAGCGTTGCACATCCTCGGCACTAATCTGCGCGGCATCCGGGCGGGTGGCGCCGCCGAACATGGTCCGCAGCAACACGTGTCCGTCGGGGGCTCGCTGCGGAAAAATGCTGGAAGACCACAACGTCCCGAGACTGTTCAGCCCCGAACGGCGCGCAGCCAGATATCCGAAGCCGTCAAGCTCCCGGGGAACGGCATTTTTGCGGTACCCGAAGCAGGCCACCTGTAGCGGTGCGTAAGGAATCTGTTGCAGCAACGCGGTCATGGCCGGAACGGATTTTTCAAGCTGCAAAGCCAGGTCCATGGCCGGCAGCGCCGCTACGACGATCCGCGTCCTGCACACCTGGCCGTCGCGGCACTGCAAGACAAACCCCTGTTTTTCGGGAATAATAGCCTCGACATCGATACCCAGCCGCAGGCAGCCTTCCAGGTGCCGGGAAAGGCCATCGGTCAACTGTTGTATGCCGCCGGCAAAAGAGGTGAGAATGCCGCCCGGCCCGGCCGCCCCGGACACCACTTTGCCGGCCCGGATCTCGGCGCGCTTGCGCCGCGCCAGGCGCAGCATCGCCCGGATCAGGCCGCCATACTGCTGTTCCAGCTCGTAAATGCGGGGGAAACAGCTGCGTAGACTCATGCTCTCAGGGTCGCCGGCGAAGATGCCGGAGGCCATGGGTCCGACCAGTTGATCAAGGGCTTCCCGCCCCAGACGCCGCCGCACGAACTCCGCCAGGGTTTCATCCGCACCGTCGGCACGGCGCGGCACCAGAAGTTCCGCGACGAGACGGCATTTACCCGGCCAGGAAACCAGTTGTGATCGGAAAAACCCCCCGGCCGAATCCGGTACCCGCTGCAAGCGGCCATCGGAGAAAATGAAACGCCTGCGGGCGGCGTCGCTGGAAGGCAACAAGTCTCCGCCAAGACCTGCGTCCCGGCACAAGTCAAGGGTCGCCGGCTTGCTGTCGAGAAAACCGTTCGGTCCCCATTCGCACAGATAACCGCCGATCTTCTCAGAGCGGATCTTGCCGCCGGCACGGCGCTGCTTTTCCAGAATCGTGAGATTGATTTCCAGACCAAGACGACGGGCACCCTGCTGAATGGCAAAAGCCGTGGCCAGCCCGGAAAGACCGCCGCCGATGATGGTTACATTCATTGTCTTTTTCCCTTGCCTGTCGACGTCCACCGCTGCAAGTGTACAAATCAGCCATTACAGGAGCCTTGACGCACGGGTTTGCGCTACTTATATTAGCCAGTGACATCGCCTTTTATTCAGGAGAAACCATGGCCAAGGACTATTATGCCATTCTGGGCGTCGCCAAGGACGCCGATACCGACACCATCAAAAAAGCCTACCGCAAGCAGGCCCTCAAATACCACCCGGACAAAAACCCCGGGGACAAGCAGGCCGAAGAGCGGTTCAAGGAAATCACCGAAGCCTATGCTGTGCTCTCGGATGCCGACAAACGCCGGCAGTACGACCAATTCGGCGAAGCGGGCTTCCACCAGCGCTTCAGCCAGGAAGACATTTACCGCAATTTCGACGTCGGCGATATGTTCCGTGAGTTCGGCTTCGACACCAACGACATCTTCGGGCGGCTGTTCGGCGGCGGCGGCCGGGGCGCATCCTTTTTCCAGGGCGGCCGCGCCCGCGCGGTCAAGGGGCAGGATTACGTCATGCACCTTAACCTGCCGTTTCGCCAGGCCGTACTGGGCGGGCAGCGACGGGTAGATTTCCGCGGCGAAAACGGGATCGAACATCTGCAGGTCAACATCCCCCCGGGGGTTGAATCGGGACAGCGACTGCGCGTGGCCGGCAAAGGGGGCGCCAGTCCGACAGGTGGACCACACGGCGACCTGTTTCTGGAGATCAAGGTCGATCCCGACAGCCGTTTCACACGCCAGGATCGCGATCTTTATGTCTCGGTGCGTATTCCGTTCAGCGGCGCCTGCCTCGGCACCACCGTGGAAGTGCCAACCCTGGAAGGGGAAAAACGGGTAAAGGTGCCGGCCGGCATGGCCAGTGGCGGCAAAATCCGCCTGAAAGGCTACGGCGTGCCGACCCACGGCCGCAAAAAGGCCGGTGACCTGTTCGCCGTCATAGAAATCGCCATACCCCGCAAACCGACGGCGGAGCAGCGGCAACTCCTGCAAAAACTGGCCGAAGCCGGCCTGTGATCCACGAACGCGCCTGGCGAATCAAGGCGCATTCCGGCAGGGAGCTCCGATGGCCGTCGGCCGCTTGTGCCAGGAAGCGGGTACGCTGGATGCCACCAGCGCCGCCATGGCGCGCATAAAGCCGGCATCATCATTGAACGCAGCAATGCGTTCAAACCGCTCCAGGCCCTTTCCCAGGGCATACTTCTTGTAGCCATGGTCAATTTCATACAGGGTTTCGACGTGGTCGGACACGAAGGAAATCGGCACGATCAGCACCTGCCGGCACCCTTCGACCGCCAGGGCATCGAGGGTTTCGGCAACGCTCGGCCCGATCCATCGCACCGGTCCGCTACGGCTCTGGAAAGCCAGCCTGGAGGAACACTCCGGCAGCCGCTCCAGAACCCCCCGCATGGTGGCGCGCACCTGGTTCAGATAAGGATCGCCCCGCAGAATCAGGCTTTCCGGAACCGAATGGGCGCTGAACACCAGCACCACCTGGCGGCGCCGGTCGGCCTCAAATCGGCGTAATCCTTCCCGTACGGCATCGGCAAGGGCATCGAGATACGGCGGCCAATCGAACCATTCGGGAATCAGGCGATAATCAAGATCGGGGCAGAAACGCACGGCGTTGCGGCAGAAATCGTTGATGCTGCTGCCGCTTGTGGCCGTGGTGAAGTGAGGGTAAAGAGGCACAACCGCGGCACGCCGCACCCCCTCTTGCCGTAGCCGGTTGAGAACCTGCGGCGCGCGCGGCCCCCAGTAGCGCATGATGACCTCCGGCTGCCAGCCTTCGCCGAGCAGCCCGGCGATACCACGGGCCTGGTATTCCGTCCAGTGCCGCAAAGGTGAGGCCCCGCCGATCGCCTGATAGGCGCGCCGCGCCCGGGGCGCGCGCAGCCTCGCCAAAAGCCGGGCAAAGGGACCCTGCAGCAGAGCCCCGCCAGGCAGTCGGATCAGTTCCCGGTCGGAGAAAAGATTCCGCAGAAACGGCTCCACGGCCAGAAGGGAATCCGGCCCTCCCATATTGAGCAGCACCAGGGCGGTCTTTTCGGCCATCCCGGCCTCGGTCCGCCATAGGGGGCGATTCATGCCAACCTCCCTCAACGCTGACTGAGGCGATGGACGCAATCGACAAGAAATGCAGCGTTTGCGGGCGGCACTTCGGGCACAATCCCATGGCCGAGATTGAAAACATGCCCGGGCCGGCCGCCATTTTCATCCAGAATGCGCCGTACTTCAGACTCGATGACGGCTTGCGTCCCCAGCAATACCGCGGGATCGAGATTTCCCTGCACCGCCACACCGTCACCGAGAATTTCCCGGGCCTGTCCCAGACCGATTCCCCAGTCAAGACCGACGACATGTCCACCGGCCGAGGCGACAAGATCGAGCATGGTGCCGGCGCCTTTGACAAAATGGATCAGAGGCACTTCCAGATCCTCGAGCGCGGACAGAAGCCGACGGCTGTAAGGCAGAACGTAACGTCGGTAATCGGTCGGAGCCAGAATCCCCCCCCAACTATCGAAAATCTGCAGGGCCTGGGCACCGGCGCTGACCTGGGCCCGCAGATAAACGATGCTGGCATCGGTTATTTTATCCATCAACCGCGCATAGATTTCGGGCATCCGGAACATGAGGCTTTTCAGAGCCAGAAAATGGCGGCTGCCGCAGCCTTCAACCATGTAGCAGGCCAGGGTAAAAGGAGCGCCGCCAAATCCGATCAGAGGCACGCGTCCCTCCAGTTCCCGTCGCAGCAAGCGGATGGTCTCCAGTACAAATGGCACATCTTGCTCCGGTTGCAGCAGGCGCAGGGATTCCACATCGGACGCCGTGCGCACCGGCGGATTCAACACGGGAGCCGGCTGGTAATGCAGATGCTGCCCCATGGCTTCCACCGGAATCAGAATATCGGAAAACAGGATGGCGGCATCGACACCCAGGGCGTCGACGGGTTGCAGCGTGACCTCGGCGGCCAGTTCCGGGGTCTTGCACAGGTCGAGAAACGCAACCCGCTCCCGGATCGTTCGATACTGGGGAAGATAACGCCCGGCCTGCCGCATCAGCCACACGGGAGTGCGGCTTACCGGTTTGCCGTAGCAGGCCCGTATGAAATCATGATTTTCTGCCATCGACCTGATCCTTCGGAATATTGCGCGCGCCCGGCTGATAACTGCAGAAGGGCTCCTCCGCAAGGTAATCGCCATAGACGGCATCGGCCCGCGCGCGGCAACCGCCGCAGACCCTCAAGTATTCGCAATTGCCGCATTTGCCGCGGTAAAGGCTGAAATCCCGCAACTGCCGCAGGATCGGCGCATCGAACCACAACCGGCGGAAAGGTGTATTTTTGATGTTGCCCGCCGAACGTGGAAAATAGGAGCAGGGTTTAACCTCGCCGAAGGCATCGATGAAGCAGATGCTCTGTCCGGCCAGACATCCCTTCCCGCCGCCGGTGGAAAACGACAGGCTGCGCCGCTCCAGAGAGCGCCCCTCGGCCTGCGCCAGTTGCGGTGCGATGCGGTAATAGTGGGGCGCGCAGGTCGGACGCATCAGAATATCCTTTTCGTCCCGTTCCTGGCGGTAGTGCCAGGCCAGTATCTCTTCGTAGTCTGGCCCGCTGATCAGTTCCTCCATGATGGACTCTCCCCGTCCGGTCGGAACGATCATGAACAGATACCAGGCCTGCGCCCCGAGCTTTTTGGCCAACTGGAAAGTGGCGGCGATATCGCTTTGGTTGCGCTTCGTAAAAGAGGAGTTTACCAGAAACGGTATGCCATTGCGGCGCAAAATGCCGGCGGCTTGCACCACCGCATCGAAAGCCCCGGGACAGCGCCGGAAATCGTCATGCACGGCGGCACTGGAACCGTCAAGAGACAAAGAAACCATGCGAATCCCCGTGGCCAGCATGTCCCTGCAGACACTGTCGGTTATCAAGGTGCCGTTGGTCGCCATGCACATGCGCAGGCCCCGGGCGGTTCCGTAGTCGGCAATCTCGAAAATATCCTTGCGCAACAGCGGTTCGCCACCGGACAAAACCATCACCGGGCGCGACACGGTGCAGATGTCATCGATCAGTGCAAACGCCTCCCGGGTCGAAAAATTGCCCTCGGAAGCGTGCGAATCGGAGGAGCAACGGCAGTGAATGCATTGCAGATTGCAACGCCGGGTTGTTTCCCAGGCAATCCACTTGGGCAGAAATTCTGTTACGAGATCACTCACTGGCATCCTCACCGGAAAAAAGGGGCCTGATCGCGCAATAGTACATCACAACCGGGGGGCGCGACAAGCGCTGCCGCCAGACTGGCACAAGGACCTATAAAAAAACGGGGTCCGCCATGGCTCGCCCCGTCGTTTTCGATTTGTATTTTCCGGCAATCAGGCATTGACCGCCAGGCTCTGTTTTTGCTGATGAGACAGCATAAACAGTTCGTCGAAAATGGCCTGCACCGTGGTAATGCGGTCGGCCTTCCAGGCGTTGGTTCCGCAAAACACCAGACCGGTGTCGACATCGCCGCGCTGAGCCCTGTCGAGAGCGCCGATAATACAGAAGCGTTCCCCGGTTTCCTTGAAAGTGCATTTTTTCAAACAGGCACAAGCACAATCGCAGCCGGCGTCGAGATCCCGCTGGCGGATGCGGTCGATATTGCCGACCAGCGCCCGCCCCGGCAGGCCGGCAGGACTCATAACCAGACCGATGTCCTCGGGGCGGCAGTCAAGATAGGCCTGTTTGAACGCCGGATCGGCATCGCACTCTTCGGTGCACACAAAGCGGCTGGCCATCTGTACCGCATCGGCCCCCTGCGCGAGAGCCTGCAGTATATCCTGCCGGTCCCAGATGCCTCCGGCGGCGATAACGGGCACATGACGCTGATGTACCTGCTGAAAGTAGGCCTTGACCTGGCGGACCGTTTCATACTGATCATAGCAACCGGTGCCGATATTTTCCGGCTTTTCCCCCAGATGTCCTCCGGCCGTATCGGGATCTTCGACCACAACCGCATCGGGAAGGCGATGGTGATTCTGCAGCCATTTGCGTGTGATAAGCTGAGCGGCACGCACCGAAGAGACAATCGGAATCAGCGCCACATCGGGATAATCAGCGGTCAAGGCCGGCAGGCTCATGGGCAGTCCGGCACCGCTGACAATATATTTGGCGCCGGCTTCGCAGGCGGCCCGAACCATAGCATCATAATTGGTCACGGCTACCATGCAGTTGACGCCAATGACGCCGTCAGGGGCAATCGCGTAGGCCTTGCGGATCTCATCCTTGAAGGCCTGTATATCGGCAGCGAAAAAATTGCGGCCGGTGTAGTAGGGACTGTTGACGCCGATTCCGGCGGCCGCAATCGTGCCGAAACCACCGCAGCGGGCGACGTGTCCGGCCAACCGCCCACCGGATATCCTCACCCCCATGCCGCCCAGAATCAGGGGAAACGGGGTGGAATATCGGCCGATGACCAGTTTTTTTACGGCGGTGTCTTTCATGATCGCATCTCCGGGTAAAAATCTCTCATATACTGTAACGTCCGTCATGGTACCAGAAAGTCGCGCCGCCAAATGTAATAGTTGTGTAAAACCCCGCACCGGCACAGGTGTTTCCACCCGCCTTTTCTCTTGTCCGGGACGGCCTGCGATGGTAAACAGGATGGCATGAAAACTTGGCGACGCATTTTCAATCCCCTCATGGCGCTGATCGGCATCCAGCTGGCCTGGGTGCTGGTGGTTGTTTCGTGGGTGACCTGGTTTTTGCAGAACCATCGCAAATTGCGCTCCCTGGCGGAAAAATACCACCCGGAGCTGCTGCTGGGTCGCTACGACTGGCTGCTGCTTGTCGAAGGGCTCGTGCTGCTGGTGGCGATTCTGGCCGGGGTCTATGTCATCTTTATCTACTGGCGCCGGCAGGTCTCGCTCTATCGTGCGCAAAAACAGTTCATATCCCAGGTCAGCCATGAACTGAAATCACCGCTGGCATCGCTGCAGCTGCACCTGGAAACCATCCGCATGCGGCAACCGGATCCGGACCGCCTGCAGGCGTTTCTCGACACCATGCTGGAGGATACGGTACGGCTCAACAATATGGTGGACAACATGCTGACCGCCAACCGCCTGGAACAACGCTGGCCGCGCCTCGACCTGCGTCTCGGCAACCTGTCTGCAGCCATCGAACAGTATCTTGAAGGGCAGTCGGCCACCCTGCCCGCCGACTGCCTGCTGGAAACAGCCATTGAACCGGAGCTGTTCTGCTATTTTGAACCTCTGGCAATTGAAACCATCCTGCGCAACCTGCTGGAAAACGCCATCCTCTACGCCAATGGCAAACCCCGCATCCGTGTCGAGCTGCACAAAACCGGGAACCGCTGCCACCTGACCGTAGCGGACCATGGGCGCGGCATCGACCCCAAGGAGCAGAAAAAGGTATTTCGGATGTTTTATCGAGGTTGGCACGATGGCGAAACCATTCGCGGTTCGGGGCTCGGCCTGTTCATCGTGCGCACCCTGGTATGGCGGCACCGGGGCAAGGTCTGGCTGGAAAGCAAGGGCAGGGACCAGGGCACCACCGTGCATATCCTGCTGCCCCGCAGCCTCCCCCCGGCGGGGGCGGGCACGCTATGAAAGAACCGTATATTCTGCTCGTGGAGGATGAACTCCACATCGCACGCGGACTTGTTTTCAATCTGGAACAGGAAGGCTACCGGGTTATACACGTCACCTCCGGGGAACAGGCCCTGGAACAGGCCCCGTGGCACCGCTGTCTGATGGTCATACTTGATTTGATGCTGCCGGGAATCGGCGGACTGGACGTCTGCCGCCGGATTCGCGACCTGGACCCCCGGCTGCCGGTTTTGATTCTGACCGCCATGGGCAAGGAGCAGAACCGCATCGCCGGTCTTGAAGCCGGGGCGGACGATTATCTGACCAAACCTTTCAGCCTGACCGAGTTTCTGCTGCGGGTGCGCGGTATGGTCAACCGCTCGAGGTGGTATCGCGACATCTCCGGGGACGCTCAGGGTTTCCGCTTCGGCGACAATTGTGTCTACCTGCACCAGCGGCGCGCCACCACCGCGCAGGGCAATCTGGATCTCACCGATCTGGAAGTGCGCATGCTGCGGATCTTTTTAGAAAATGAAGGTAAAATACTGTCACGCGAAGAGCTGCTGGCGTCGGTCTGGGGTCTGTCTCCGGACACCGAGACCCGCACCCTGGACAATTTCATTGTGCGGCTGCGCAAATACTTCGAAGCCACGCCCGGCCATCCGCGGCATTTTCTCACGATACGCGGCCGGGGCTATAAATTCTGCCGCAACGGCACCGCTGTATCCGGCGACGCATAAAAAAACGGGAGAGCTTTAAACTCTCCCGCGATCGATCCCGTCAACGCACGGCTGCATTATTCGCCAAGAACTTCCTTCCGGAACGCATCCAGCCCCATTTCCTGCACGAACTTGCCGATACGGCCCTTGCGGTTCTGGGACTTGAACCAGGCAACGACCTTGCCGACAATTTCGATAACCTCCTCGTCGGTAGGCACATGTTCCACGAGTTTCTGGGACAGCCGCGGCAAACCGCCGCCATTTCCGCCGACCATTACATTCCAGCCCTTGGGTGTGCCAATAAGCCCGACATCTTTGATGCAGGCTTCGCCGCAATCGTTGGCGCAACCGGAAACACCGATTTTGAATTTCCAGGGCAACTCCATGCCATGGTAGGCATTGTCCAGTTCCAGGCCGACACCGACCGAGTCCTGCTGACCACGCTTGCAGAAGGTGGTGCCCGGACAGATTTTCACGGAACGCACACACATGCCGATGGCCGCGCCCGGTTTTTCGCCAACAGCTTCCCAAACCGCGTCAAGCTGGTCTTCGGCAAGACCGACGATGGCAATGCGCTGGGCGCTGGTCAGTTTCAGGGCCTTGGCGTTGAACTGCTCGGCCACATCCGCGATTTTGCGCAGCGTGGCGGGCGAAGTGATGCCCCCGGGGATATGCGGAGCAACGGCGAAGGTTTCCTGGTCGCGCTGGACAATGGCGCCCTTTTCCAGCAGATCTTTTTTCATGATGGAATCTCCTCTTCATATAATGTGCATTGTGGAAACGGCAAAAAACCTGATCTTCTTCAGACGATAAGCCGATCAACCTGAGCCTGGAGTTCATCGAGATGAAACGGCTTGGACAAAAACCCCGCCACCTGCATTTCCTCCGCCCTGCTGCGTTCGGCTTTCTGGTCCTTGGCCGTCAGCACCAGGACCGGACATTTTTTCAAAAGGACATCGGCCCGCAGGCTGCGAATCGTTTCAAAACCGTCCATGCCCCCTGGCATCATGATATCCATGATAACGAGATCGGGCGATGTGCGTCGGGCTATCTCCAAGGCATGCTCACCGCTCTCGGCAAGCAACACCTCCCGGTCCGCGGTTTCCAGCGTGATCCTGAGCAATTGCCGGATGGTCGGCTGATCATCGACTACCAGAATTTTTTTCACGTCGCCACCCGTTGCATCGCTCCGATTGACTTGCCGTCGCCGCCTTGTCGCCCGGGCCATAATAAAGCAACTGCAATCGTGGGGCAAGACTCTCTTAACCTGAAACACCTAACCTTCCCCCTGCCCTTGTGTCCCTGAAGGGGTACCAGGCATGCCTTGCGCCAGAGACATGGGCCCGGATGTCACTGGTTTTTGCGATGCTCAGAGCATATCCAGCGGATCGACATCGACGGTCAGGATCACCGCGCGCGGCAGAGTGCGCCGCAGCCTGGCCAAATGCGCCAGAAGGTGCCGCAGAGGCGGGCGCAGAGGCGCCTTGAGCAGTATCTGATACCGGTTTTTACCGCGCAACCGCGCCAGCGGACAAGGAGCAGGACCGAGAATTTCAACCCCCAGGCCAATGGCCGCGTCCGCAAGCCCCTCTGCCAGACTTTCCGCCATCGACTCGACCTGCTGACGATCCGTGCCGGAAAAGACACAATGGGCAAGAAAACCGAAGGGCGGATACCCCAACTCCTGCCGCAGGCGCAGTTCCTCCCGGGCAAAGGCCAGATAATCGTGCCGAGCACAACAGGCCAGGGAAAAATGCTCCGGGGCATAGGTCTGCACATAGACGCGCCCGGGACGTTCACCCCGGCCCGCCCGGCCCGCCACCTGGGTCAACAGCGTGAAGGTGCGTTCCGCGGCGCGAAAATCCGGCAGATTGAGAAGGTTATCGGTCTGCGCCACCCCCACCAGGGTTACCCCGGGGAAATCAAGCCCCTTGGCCACCATCTGGGTGCCGACCAGAACATCGATGGAGCGGTTTTCCATGGCTGTCACCAGGGACTGATGCGCCCCCTTGCGCCCGGTCGTGTCCCGATCCATGCGGGCAATCCGCGCCGTCGGCAGCAAATCGCGCAGCTCCTGCTCGAGACGTTCGGTGCCGGCCCCCTCCGGCAGCAAAGCCGCCCCATGGCAGGTGGGACACTGTTCCGGCGGCGGCTGGCGATAATCGCAGTAGTTGCATCGCAGCACTTTCTGGGACAGGTAAAATGTCAGGGTAATGTCGCAATGGGGACAGCGCAAGGCATTGCCGCAATCGGCGCACAGAAGATACGGCGCAAAACCGCGCCGGTTCAAAAGCAGCAGAGACTGCTCACCGCGCTCCAGGTTGGCCAGCAGCGCCTGTTTGAGTGGTTGCGCAAGAATCCCCTCGGGGCGTTCCCGGCCCAGGTCGATCAATTCCACATCCGGGAGCGGCCGGTCAAGAACACGCTCCGGAAGCGACAGGTAGGCAAGCTTGCCCTGGCGGGCACGGTAAAAGGTGGTCAGTGCCGGCGTCGCGCTGCCCAGCAGCACCAACGCCCCCTCCATCTGCCCTCGCATCAAGGCCAGATCCCGGGCATGATACCGAAAACCGTCTCCCTGTTTGTAGCTCGATTCGTGCTCTTCATCGACTACGATCATTCCCAGTCGCCCGAGAGGCGCAAACACCGCCGAACGGGCGCCGATGACGATATCGACGTCACCGCGGGCCACGCTGCGCCAGGCATCGAATCGCTCCCCGGCGGAAAGTCCGGAGTGCAGCACCGCCAGGCAGACACGATCGCCGGCGAACCGGGATCGAAACCGGCTGACCAACTGCGGCGTAAGGGCAATTTCGGGTACCAGCACCAGAGCCTGGCGTCCTGCCTGCAGGACCTTTTCAATGGACCGCAGATAAATCTCGGTCTTGCCGCTGCCCGTCACCCCGTGCAGCAACATCGGCGCGAATCCCCCGGCATGCATCGCCTGTTCAACCTCCGCGAATACCTGCTTCTGGGCTTCGGTCATCGCCAGGCGGACATCGGCAACCGGCGGCAGGTCCGCAAAAGGGTCGCGCAAACGCTCCCGCTGCTCTTCCAGCACAAACCCTTGCCCGACGAGAGCCTTGAGGCTGGCGTGGCAGCCGGGGAACAACGCCAGCAGATCCGTGCGGGAGGCACAGGATACGCGGCGCAGATGCGCGAGCAAAGTACGCTGGCGGGGCCCGCGCGGTTCACCATCTTTTGGAGCAGGCTGATAATGGCTTTCCATCAGCACGCTGGCCTCGTTCCCCGTGGAGAGGCCGACAGGCAAGGCGGTGCGGATCACTTCTCCCAGAGGATACTGGTAATAATCCGCCGCCCGGCGAAGCAGCTCGACCATACCCGACGGAAACAAAGGTTCCTCACCAAGCACCTCAAGCAGCGGCTTCAGGCGATCCGTCTCACCCGACCTTATGGCAATGACATAGCCGATGGCGGTGCGCCGCCCCAGGGGAACTTTCACCCGCATGCCGATGCGCAACGAATCGGCCAGGGCCTTCTCGACCAGATAGGAAAGGGCTTTGTCCAAGGGGGCCGCTACCGCCACCTCTGCAACCAGTCCGCGCATCGGTTACTGCTCCTGATTCTTGTGTGACACCCCCTGTCGGAAACTTGGTCAGCAGGGGATTGGGGAGGGTTGGTCAGGTTCCGCGATCATGCTATAGTAGAGCGTCGATTTCACAGGTAACGGCAGAGCTGCCGTCAGGAGTAAAAACAACCATGCCTCGCACCCGGCTTTCCATAAAACCCCTGTCCCGGAGGCGCTTTTTGATCAGCGGGGCGACCTTGCTCGGCGGCCTGCTGGCGGCGGACGTCACCTTGCGCCAGCCACAGGCCCTGCGCGTGGAACGATACGCCTTCCACACCGCAAAGATGCCTGCGAACAAGGAATTGCGCATTGTGCAGCTGTCCGATCTGCACCTGCACAAGCCGGAAAAGTATCACGAACGCATCGCCGCGACGGTCGCGTCTCTACGCCCCGACATCATCCTGCTGACCGGAGATTTTTTTGAACAGAGCCGCAACCTGGAAGGGGTGCTCACATTTTTGAGAACCCTGAGGGCACCCTCCGGAATTTTTGCGGTACAGGGCAACTGGGAGTACTGGGCCCGCCTCGAAGGGGAAAACCTGAGACGGCAATTCACCAGAGCGAACGTCACCCTGCTGATCAACCGGCGCCGGGACATTCAGATACGCGGAGTGGCTTTGTCCATCCTGGGCCTTGACTATCCTTCCTCCGCGGATCAGGTTTCCGGCCTGGTCCATGCCAGCAGCCCCGACCGCTTCAACATCATGCTGTCCCACGTCCCGGCCTTCGACCATCAGCGGCTCGACGGGCGCATCGACCTGATTCTGGCCGGACACACCCATGGTGGGCAAATTCGGCTGCCCTGGTTGCCACCGCTGTATCTGCCACGGTTTTCCGGCGCCTTCGTCGCCGGTTTCTACAAAGTGGGCCGGAATGGCACCCCCCTGTACGTCAATCGCGGTCTGGGCACCAGTGCCTTGCCGGTTCGCTGCCTGTGCCCTCCGGAGATCACCCTGTTCAGGCTGATGGCCCCGCTACCGACGAAGCCATCCCCGCCAGGCATTCCTGCAAAAACCTCAGCTCATGCATCAACCGGCAAAACCCCTCGCCTGTAAGGCTTTGCGCACCATCGCACAAAGCCTTTTCGGGAGCAGGATGGACTTCGACCATAAGGCCATTCGCACCAGCCACCAGCGCGGCCCGTGCCATGACCGGTACCAGAAAACGACGTCCGGTAGCGTGACTGGGATCGACAATGATCGGCAGGTGGCTCAGGGACTGCACCAGCGGGATCACCGACAGATCGAGGGTGTTGCGGGTGGCGGTTTCAAATGTGCGGATCCCGCGCTCGCACAAAACAACCTGGTCGTTGCCCTCGGCCACAATGTACTCGGCCGCCGACAGAAACTCCTCTACGGTTGCGCTCAGCCCGCGCTTGAGCAGCACCGGAAATCGCAATCTTCCGATTTCCTTGAGCAAATCGAAATTCTGCATGTTGCGGGCACCGATCTGGAGCATATCGACATGACGGCAGGCCATCTCAAGCTGCTCGATACGCATCACCTCGGTCACCGCCGGCAACCCCACCTCCCGCGCCGCGACATGCAAAAACTCCAGCCCTTGCGCGCCCAGTCCCTGAAAGGTGTGAGGCCCGGTACGCGGCTTGAAGGCTCCTCCCCGCAGGATATGCGCTCCGGCCCCCTTGACCTGCCGGGCGGCTTCCAAAATCTGTTCCTGGCTCTCAATCGAGCAGGGCCCCGCCATCACCACCGGCGGGAAACCGTCACCAAGGTTTACCGAACCAACCCTGACTACCGTCGGCGCGGGATGAAAATCCCTGGATACCAGTTTGTAGGGCTTGCTGACATGGATAATCTCCATCACGCCGGGCAAATCACGGATTGTGGCATCATCCACATAACCCCGGTTGCCAAGCACACCAATGGCGATACGCTGGCCACCGGGAATCGGCTGGGCCGTCAATCCGAGAGCGGCCACAGCCTGCGCTACGCAACGAACCTGCTCTTCGGTCGCGCTGTGATGCATGACGATAAGCATAAAAAAACCTCCACGCCGGGAACGTAATATAAACAGGATGCCGCCGGACCAGAGCCGCGCAACCTTTTCCGGAAGGGCACAAGGCCCGTCCATGCTCCGAGGCTCCAGCCGCACACAAGACTGGCATAGATCCGAGCTCCGGATGGATACAGCGCAGCTTTCATATGGGAAACGAGCCATTTATTTCTTGTGGCAAGGGAATCAAGGGATTGCGCGGAACCGCACAAGCAAACCTGCGGATTGACGCCGCCACGGCGGGAAAGGGCCGTTCCCGGATGAAAACAAGACTAGCTCCGAAAGCAGTGAAACACAACTTTTTTCAGCCACGCGGACGAAGGGCCGCCTGGCTGTGGGTTGCAAAAACTTCTTGCCTTGAATAAAGTCTGCTTATATTCTACGGGCTTTTCCAAACGATCAGGATTAAACATGACACAGCGCATGATCGAAATCACATCGCCCTGGTTTCTCGCGGAGGAGACACTCGCCATCCCGACCGATTTCAGTGCGGTGTTCGGCAACAAGAATCCCCTGGCCCTCGAAATCGGCTGCGGAATCGGGGATTTCATCACGCAACTGGCAACCCGGCAGCCACAGCGAAACTTTATTGCCATCGACATCTACAACAAGGGCTGTCTAAAAACCTGCAACCGGCTCCAACAGAACGGCCTGAGCAATGTCCGCGTCATCCGCACGGAAGCACGCTATCTGCTGGCACAATTTCTGACGCCTGAAAGCCTGGCGGCGGTCTACATCAACTGTCCGGACCCCTGGCCCAAAAAGCGCCACCGCAAAAGACGCCTGGTCAATGGCGAATTCCTGCTGGCCCTGCTGCGCGCGATGCGCCCCGGCGCCGATTTGTTTTTCAGCAGCGACGTCGCCGATTATGCTCTGGACGTGGCTGACCAGCTACAGAACCTGCCCGGGTTTGAAAACCGAATGTCAGCCCCCGTTGCATTTGAACTGGCTGACTACCCCTTATCAAAATACATGCGCCGGTTTCTGGCCCAGGGTCAGCCGATCCATTTCATCCACCATCGGCGGCGGGTCGGCGACACCGGCCACGCCATGCCTCCGCAGCCGGTGAGCAGGGGATTTCGCAGTGCCTGGAGCGAACACCATGCCTAGATATCTGACGGCGAACTTTCCCGGCATCGGGGGAACCATTAAAACATCTCCCGAAGACTTTCTGGTGGAGGAACTGCCACTCTACCCTGCCTGCGGCGAGGGGGATCACCTTTATCTCGAGGTGGAAAAACGCGGCCTGACGACCTTTGAATTGCTCAAACGCCTCGCATGCGCGCTCCAGGTCAATGAAAGGGACATGGGCTACGCCGGACTCAAGGATGCCCAGGCCACGACGCGGCAGTTCATCTCGGTGCCGGGATGCCCTGAAGAGCGCGCCCTGGCCCTCGATCTTGATGACATACGCATTCTTTCGGCCCGCCGGCACCGCAACAAGCTGCGCCTGGGGCATCTGGCCGGCAACCGCTTCACAATCACCGTGCGGCAGGTTGACCACCAGGCCCGGGAAAAGGCCCTCGACATACTGCATGTGCTGCAAATGGCGGGTGTACCCAACTTTTTTGGAGAACAGCGCTACGGCGTGCTGGGTAATTCGCACAGGATCGGCCAGGCCATCGTGCGCCAAAATTATGCAGAAGCCATCGCCCAGATCATCGGCGATCCGGAAAAAATCACCAACCCGGACTGGCAGCATGCCGCCCGACTGTTTTGCGCCGGCCGCCTGAGCGAAGCTGTGGCCGCCCTGCCCCGGCGGATGCGCCACGAGCGCGACCTCATAACATGCCTGCAACAGGGCGCCTGCGCTGAAAAAGCGCTTCGCCGCCTGCCCGCAAAGCTGTTGCGGCTGTATCTGTCCGCCTATCAGTCACACCTCTTTGACCGCCTGGTAACCATGCGGTTGGACAGCCTCGACACGCTCTGGCCCGGGGATCTTGCCTACAAGCACGACAACGGCGCCTGCTTTCTGGTAACAGACCCGGCCGCGGAACAACCCCGCGCCGACCGCCTGGAAATCAGCCCGTCTGCCCCCCTGTTCGGCTACAAGGTCAAATTGGCAGAGAGCCAGGCCGGCATTCTCGAGCAAGCACTTCTGAGCAAAGAAGCGATCGACCTGAAAGACTTTCGCATCGGCACCGGGCTGTCCATGCCCGGCGAACGCAGACCTTTGAGAATCCCCGTTGCCGAAATCGACGCGCGTCAGGAAAGCGACCAACTGATCTTGTCCTTCGTTCTGCCAAAAGGCTGTTTCGCCACCACCGTGCTACGGGAAATCATGAAAACGGAACAGCAGCATCAAGCCCCCTGAAACTGGCACGCCACTTGCTCACCCATCTTGGTTCCGCCTGCAAATCAAAAGTGGTTCCGCAAAAAAACGGTTAAAGCGCACCACAGAAAAAAGGTCAGGGAAATACCCATGGTTATTGTTGACATTTGTAAAACATGATTTTATATTCAAAAAAATATTCATTCGAGTATTCTTGCGAAAAGGCGGGGAAGATTTTAGAACAACCGGCTCCCCCCTCCCAGACAACACGCACCCCTAACATTACATTCATCCGGCATTGGCCGGCAATCTGCACCCAAGAGGGATCCGAAACATGGCAAAAAAAGAAAAATCCGAGTATATGATTCAAGCGGTATCGCATGCCCTCGACCTGCTTGAACAATTTCACGGCGACGATGTGGACGAATTGGGCGTTACGGAACTCAGCAAGCGCCTAAGATTACATAAAAACAATGTTTTTCGGCTTTTGGCGACGCTTGAATCCCGTGGATACATCGAGCAGAACAAGGTTACGGAGAACTATCGCCTGGGGCTTAAATCTCTTGAACTCGGCCAGACTTTCATCAAAAAGATGGGCCTGCTGCACCAGGCCAAGCCGGTACTCGACAGTATCGTGGAGGCGTGCAACGAAACCGCCTATCTGGCAATTTTCAAGGAAGGCCACATCGTCTACCTTGACGTGGTCGAAACACACCTTACGGTGCGCGTCGTCTCCCGCGTAGGCTCCCGCCTGCCGGCATATGCCACCGCCGCCGGCAAAGTGCACATGGCCTACATGTCGGAAGAAGAACTGGACAACCTGCTGCCCACGGAAGAACTAAAGGCCTATACCGAATACACCATCACCGACCGCGGCAAGCTCAAGGAAAACCTCAAGGAGGTCACGGAAAAAGGCTATGCTCTCGACAACGAGGAACTCGACCTCGGAGTCCGCTGCGTAGCCGCGCCCATTCGTGACTACACCCGCAGGATCATCGGTTCATTGAGCATTTCCGGACCGTCCATCCGGTTTACCGACGAACGTATCCAGGAAGAACTCACGCCTCTGGTGGTCAAGGCTGCTGACGAACTCTCCACCCGCCTGGGTTTTCATAAAAGCTGAAAACTACCGCCAACCGTACCACCGGAACATATGCCAGCAGCCCGAAAATGTTCCGGGCTGCACCATATAGAGCCGTTTTTCACGTTGCGTAATGTAACAGGGGAAACGGCTCATCGCTTTTTGCGGAGCAAGCATGACACGCGGGAAAAAAAATGCACCGGGTTGCCCCCAGCCCATCGCAGAAAACCAGGCATTTCAGCTGCGCCCGGCACAATCAGGCAAACCGGGCGTGCTGCTGATACACGGTTTTACCGCCTCCCCCTGGGAAATGCGCCCCCTGGCAGAGCATCTGTGCGGGTCCGGGTACCATGTCGCTGCCGTCCGCCTGCCGGGACATGGCACCAGCCCCGAAGACCTCTGCCGGCGCCGCTGTGAGGAATGGATCGCGGCAGCCCGCGAAACTCTCGACATCCTGGGCAGAGAAGTTGGTCAGGTCCACGCTATGGGTTTGAGCACCGGAGCCCTGGTTTGCCTGGCGCTGGCCGCCGAGAGGGAGCTATGCAGCATGGTCCTGCTGTCGCCTTTTCTGGCCATGCAGCACCGCCTTGCGCCTCTAACCGGCCTGCTGCGATATTTCCGCACTTACCAGCACCGCGAGCTGCCCGATCATCTCTCTCCATATTATTACGACCGCCGCCCCCTGAACGGCATCTATCAGATCTGCCGACTGATCGGCAAAATCAAACCGCTCCTGCCCCGCATAACCACGCCGACCCTGGCGATCAACGCCCTTGGCGACCGCACGGTCCGCGCTGAAAGTGGCTACGCCCTGTTTCAGCGACTGTCCAGCCCTTGCCGGGAATACCACATGTTCGGCCCCGGGACCGGGCATGGCCTGGCCGCCCCCGACCAGCCATCCTGGCAAGCCATGCTGAACCTCATTCTGCGTTTTCTGGCCGCACTGGACCCTCCCCGGCCATTGAAACCAGGCGCGCCATAAGTAGCACCACCTGGCGACGGGTTTGTGCCAGGGTGCCGTTGTTATCGATGACATAGTCAGCACGGCGAATCTTTTCCGGCAGGGGCATCTGGGAGGCGATGCGCGCGCGCGCGGCGGCTTCGTCCAGATGATCGCGGGCCATCAGGCGCTGCAACTGAATATCTTCCCTGACTGCGACGACCGCCACGGCGTCGACCTGTTTGTCGGCGCCAGCTTCAAACAACAACGGCGCATCATAGATGACAATCCGAGCGCCGTGTTCCGCCAGTTCGGCAAACCGCTGACGGGCCAGTTCGGCGATGGCGGGATGGGTTATGCGATCAAGGTCACGGCGCGCCCGGGAATCGGAAAAAATCGTTTGCGCCAGCCAGGACCGATTCAAGGACCCGTCCGCGCAAAGCACCGCGTCGCCGAAACGCTCAACAAGACAAACCAGAACAGGCGCACCGGGTGTCACAATCTCCCGAGCCAGGCCATCGGCACCGACCACGTCAGCCCCCAACTCCCGAAACATCTTTGCCACAACACTCTTGCCACTGCCAATGCCGCCTGTCAAACCCAGAATCATCATGGCAACTCCTTTCAGACCGCCTCTTGCCTACCGCTCGCCGATGGCCTATTTTGCCCAACACAAAAGCTATTTACAACCACCGCACGAAACGCTAAGGTAAAGATTCAATTAAAAAACACAAGTTTTTCTGGAAACGGCCCCGTGACCACAGAAAGCCCCCCCCAACAATCTCTGGACCTGGCGCTGGCAGCCCTGACCCGCTTGATCAAATTGATCAAGGCGGTACGTTTCTACCCACCCGGGCACCCGACCCTCAAACTGGTTGGAGACGAAACACTGGAAGCGTTTCGGCCCTTGTTGCGAAACGGCAACCTTGCGGTAACGGTGCGAAAGGACGGGATTCTGCACCAGGGCGAAACAATCGGGCGCTCCCACGGGGGAATCCGCAGCCTGGCGCACTTTCTGTTTGCCAGGCGCATCCAACAACTGCTGTTCCTGCCCGAACTGACGGTCAGGGACCTGATGGTGTTTTCCCGGAATGTGGCTCGCAAAACCTCTGACATTCAGCAGCAGGGCGGCCTGCAGGAAGCGCTGCTGGCGGAACAGGCCACAGGCATATGGATCAACGAGATCGACCTGTCCGTCATACGCGAGGTCAAACAGCGGCTGCAACAGCGGGAAGAGGCCCTTTCGGCCGGCAGCGAAGAAACTTCCGAATCGGAGAACAAAAGCGACAACCCGATGCTGCATCAGGAAGGTATAGCAACTGAAGCATGCCAGGAAACTGCCTTCGACAAACACCTGCTCGACCAGTTATCTCTGGAACAGGTCCTCGTCCAGCTTCCCCGGGAAGCCTCGGAAAACCGTTTCCGGCAACTGCTCGGCGTGCTTCCGGACCTGGTGCGCCGGCAGCTTGTCAATAAGGATCTGACTCTGGTTCTGCAGACCTATCGAACACTTGCCGGACTACACGGCAACCGGCGAATCAACCAGTCCCGGCGAAGTGAAATCATCAAGTGTCTGGACCTGCTGACCCGACCCGACATCATCGCCTTTTTGATCGAAGCCCTGTGCAACCGTACCTCGGCAAAGAATCTGCGGTTGCAAACAATGCAAACGCTCATATTCTTGCGCTACAGAACCATCCTGCCACTGATCGAGCGACTGACAGAAGAAAATGATCCGCTGGCACGCAAATTCCTGTCGACAGCATTGGTGGAGATCGGCACTCCCGCCGTACCCGACCTGCTCAGGATCATGACGGACGAGCGCTGGTATGTGATCCGCAATATCGTCGCCATTCTGGGGCAGATCGGAAGTCAGCACGCCGTGCCCTATTTAAAGCCCCTGCTGTGGCACAAGGATCTGCGCATTGCTCGGGAATCGGTCCGGGCTCTTGCGCGAATCGGAGGCGCGCAGGCGCTCGAAGCCCTGCTGCAACTGATTGACAGCGGGCAGCAAGACCTTTATCCTCAAGCCATCATTGCCCTGGGCATCATGCGCGATCCGATGGCCGTATCAAAGCTGGTCGGGATCATGACATGCCGCGATCCATTTCGGAAAAAAACCGAAATGAAAATTGCAGCCATAAAAGCGCTGGGCCGCATCGGTTGCATCGATGCGGCCCCCGACCTGGAACGCATGGCGAAGCGCCGGTTTTTCTGGAGCGACAGACGGCGCGCCGCGCTGCGTATTCAGGCCATCGCTGCACTCGGCCAGATCCGCGCTCCTGCTTCACGTCCGGTATTGGAAACCATCAGCCAGGAGCGCGATCAGCGTATCGCCCAATGCGCGGCAAGAACACTGAAACTGTGGCCGGACCGATAACATGCATCTTGATCCCCTGAAACAACTCGCCAACAATCTGTCCGGCGCACTCAAAGGGCTGCGCCTTTACCCTGTCGAACATCCGATCATCCAGAAACAGCTGCGCGAAACAGCGCGCGCAGCGGGCACCCTTTTACAGGAACATGAACATCTGCGCATCGGCGTTCTGCAGGACACCCTGTTTATCAACGACCACCTGTTTGCCGATCCGCATCCTGCCGCGGAGAGCTTGTGCCGCCTGTTTCAGGAAAAGCAGCTTGCCGGGCTGGAGTTTCTGAAGGGCATTCCAGAACTTGAGTTCCGGCATTTTCTGCAGTTCATGAACAGCCCGGCTCTGGGCCAGGAAGATTTTCAGGCACTGTTCGACAAACACCAGGTGCGCCATATCCGGTTTCTCCCGGATGAAGCCGAGGAGGACGATGACCGCCAATCCGCGCGCAAAATCTTCGGCCGGGCGCTGAAGGTGGTCAACACTATTTTCAAGGATGTGCGCATGGGCCGCATTCCGTCCTCGGCTGAAGCTCACAAAGTCGTCAAAGACATGGCCCGCATGACCCTGGCCGACCCCCATGCACTGCTGGCTTTGAGTCTTCTGAAAAATTACGATAATTATACCTTCACCCACTCTGTGAACGTGTCCGTCCTTGCTCTGGCCATCGGCAGGGCAGCCGGTTTACAGGAAGAACAACTGCGCATTCTTGGCATCGGCAGCCTGCTGCACGATATCGGCAAACTTAAAATCGATATATCGATCATCAATAAACCGGGCAGGCTTTCTGAAAGCGAATTTGCCGAAATCCGCAAACATCCACGCATCGGAGCCGATATAATTCAGCAAATGGGGGATGTGATCGAAGCGGCAATCGCCATTGTCCTTGGGCACCACCTGCACTTCGACCGCAAAGGCTATCCCGGCGATGTCACAATCAGCGGATCCTACGACCTGATCGACATGACCACCATCGCCGACAGCTATGACGCCATCACCACCCTGCGCCCCTATCAGCGTCCCACCACCCCGCGCGAAGCCATCAGGCATCTGATGAAAGAATCCGGAACCATGCTGCATCCGGACTATCTGAAAAAGTTCGTCGCCTCCCTCGGCACGTACCCGGTCGGAACCCTGGTGCGCCTCGACAGCAACGAAATCGGAGTCGTTGGCCGCGTCGGCATCGACAACCCCGATTGCGTCCAGGTGAAAATTCTGTTCGACGGCGCAGGTGCGCAGCTGAATCAACCGAGGTTGATCAACCTTGCCGCGGACGAAAAAAAACGGATCGTTTCCGAAGTCGATCCGTTCCTCAAGGGCGTCGATGTCGTCGACTACCTGTAGTGCGCAATGGCCAGATTCAAGGTCAAGGCTCAACCTTCAGCCGTAACCGGCGCCGCCCCCCCCAAACAGCCCAGAACCTTCATGGCAGTACATCTTACCCGGGTTCTGCTGTCGTCCGCCAGGCGCAGCACGGCGCCTTCGGCTTCGGCAAAACCGATTCGTGCCAGCGACTCCAGCGCCGCAACAACCAGCTCCTCGTCTTCATCCGCGAGCGCGGCCGACAGACAGGGCACAAGGCGGCGATCACAGAAATTTCCCAGAGCGGTTGCGGCATGCACCCTCACCGCCGGGTGTGGATCCTTGAGATGACGCACAAGAAATTCCAGCACCTTGATATGCCTTTTTTCACCAAGCACCTGAATAGCTGCGCAGCGCAGGTCGGCATCGGCGACCCTGAGCGCCGCCAGCAAAGGCGGAAAGACCTTCGGACTGTGGATTTTTTCAAGCGCGAAAATAGCCCGCACCTGCTGGCCACGATTCCCGGCCCTGAGAACCTGAAGGATATCATCCAGGCTCTGCACCGCTTCCAGGCGCTCCAATGCCTCGGCCGCCGCCACCCGGACCTCCTCATCCTTGTCGCGCAACGCTTCCTGCAAAACCTGTCGCCGGCGTTCCAGCATCACCATTCACCTTTTCTGGTTATCACGGCATGGTGCGAAACCGATCGGCCCCCTCCACCTGACGGCAGATAATCACGCATGCCCGAAATAGAGTCAGCATAAAACAATTCCGAAAAACGTAGCAGAAAAGCTCCCGGCAAACAACGCCCCAGAATAAAAACATCGTTTTATCTCTTCGGGAAGTCTGCCATAATGGCCGAAAAGCCAGGCCGCAGCACGGAAAAACCGCACACGAAAGAGAACCTTTCCTATTTCAGGGCGCACACCGTATACAATAAATTGTCCGCAACGCAACGTATTGGTTGAATTGCCCCTGCCAAACTGCTATGATCCGCACGTTTACTTTTCCGCTTGACTGCCTGTTTTTTGGGCTAAAACCCGCAAATCCGGCAAATTTTGATTATTTTTTAAACTTGAGTGCGGAAGTTTTAGCCGACCCTTCTCAACCTGCTGGAGAGAACATGTTCGAAGTTCTGCAAAACGACATATTGGCGCCCAACGTGCACCGCATGGTCATTCGCGCCCCACGCATCGCCAAAGCCCGGCAACCGGGCCAGTTTGTCATTGTCCACCCTGAAGCGGGTGGTGAGCGCATCCCCCTGACCATTGGCGATGCCGATCCGCAGGCTGGCACCATCACCCTGTTTATTCAGGCGGTCGGAGCTTCGACCCTGAAGATCGTCAACACCCCCGTTGGGAGCTCCCTGCGCGACATCGCGGGCCCCTTGGGCAAAGCGACCGAAATAGAACAATGGGGACGGGTTGTCTGTGTCGGCGGTGGCCTTGGCACCGCGGTTCTGTATCCTCTGGCCAAAGCCCTTGCGGAAGCCGGCAACGAAGTTACCACCATTATCGGGGGGCGCTCCAAGCCATTCATCATTCTGGCCGATGAACTCGGTGCGTTTTCCAATGAAGTGCTCGTCGCTACCGAAGACGGCAGTCTCGGCCGGCAGGGCTTTGTCACTCACGTCCTGCAGGAACTGATCGATGCCCCGGACAGGCGTCCGGCCGCGGTGTTCGCCATCGGCCCGGTGCCGATGATGCGCGCCGTCGCCGAACTCACCCGCCCGTATGGCATCAAAACCATCGTCAGCCTCAACCCCATCATGATCGATGGCACCGGCATGTGCGGCGGATGCCGGGTAAAGGTCGGTGACGAAACCAAATTCGCCTGCGTCGACGGCCCGGAATTCGACGGCCATCTGGTCGACTTCGGACTGCTGATGGACCGACTGTCCATGTATCGGGACACCGAAGCCAAGATTCTGGCGGAACTGCCCGAGGAACTGCGTGAAAAAATCATCAAGGTGAAACGATAATCCATCATGACAAATGAGTTGAAACCCAAAGAACGCATGGCCATTGATCGGGTAAAAATGCCCGAACAATCCCCCCGGCGCCGCATCGGTAATTTTGAGGAAGTCAACCAGGGTCTCACCGAAGAGCAGGCCATTCAGGAAGCGAAACGCTGCCTGCTGTGTAAGTCCCGCCCTTGTGTGGCCGGCTGCCCGGTGCGCGTGCGCATCCCTGATTTCATTGCCGCCCTGGCCGAGGGCGACCTGCCCGAAGCGGCGCGCATCCTGTTGGCGGACAACACCCTGCCGGCCGTCTGCGGACGGGTCTGTCCACAGGAAACCCAGTGCGAACAGGTCTGCGTACGCGGAGCCAAGGGGGCGCCGGTGGCCATCGGCTACCTGGAAAGGTTTGTTGCCGATTGGGCGCTTGCCCATCCTGACAAGCTGCACAAGGAAATCCTGCCGGCACCCACGGGCAAAAAAGTCGCCATCGTCGGTTCTGGACCGGCCGGGCTCACCATGGCCGGCGAACTGGCGCGCAAAGGGCACGCCGTGACCTTGTTCGAGGCGCTGCACGATACCGGCGGAGTGCTGCGTTACGGCATTCCCGAGTTCCGCCTGCCCAAGCGCATCGTCGATATCGAGGTGAAACGCCTTCAAGACATTGGTGTGCAGATCGAGTGCAATGTGGTGGTCGGTAAAACCGTCACCCTCGATGAACTGCGTCAGGAATTCGATGCCGTGTTCATCGGCAACGGCGCCGGCCTGCCGGTAATGCTCAACATTGACGGCGAAAACCTCAAAGGGGTCTACTCCGCCAACGAATACCTGACTCGGGTAAACCTGATGGCGGCCTGGCGCGACGACGTCCCCACCCCGATCATTCGTGGCAAGCGGGTGGCGGTCATCGGCGGAGGCAATACCGCCATGGATGCGGTGCGCACATCCCGGCGCCTCGGCGCGGAGCGCTCGATCATCGTCTACCGGCGCACCGAGGTCGAAATGCCGGCCCGCGTCGAGGAAATCCACCATGCCAAGGAAGAAGGCATCGAATTCCTTCTGCTGGCGGCACCGCTTGAAATTCTCGGCGATGAAAAAGGCTGGGTCAAGGGACTGCTTTGCCAGCGCATGCAGCTGGGCGAACCCGACGCTTCCGGCCGGCGCCGCCCGGTGCCCATTGAAGGCGACACCTTCGTTCTGGATGTCGACGTGGTGGTCAACGCCGTCGGCACCCGTGCCAACCCACTGCTGACAGCGACGGCACCCGATCTCAAACTGAACAAGTGGGGCAATATCGAAACCGACGAGCGGGGCGCCACCAGCCTGCCCGGCGTGTTTGCCGGCGGCGACATCGTGCGAGGCGGCGCCACCGTCATTCTGGCCATGGGCGACGGCAAAATGGCAGCCCAGGCCATCGACGAGTATCTGAAACAACAGAATTGATGCCACCCCAACAACCCGTATCGAAGCCCGTACCGTAAAGGTACGGGCTTTTTGCTATCCGGGATGCCCCACACTGGATCTTCACCGAAAAATTGGCTATGCTGGGCGTATGAGTGAACATACCTGCGATTTACAAGAGCACCTGTCCACAATTCTTGACAGCGTTGCCGACGGCGTTTTTACCGTCGATAGCGAAATGCGCATAACCTGGTTCAACCACGCTGCGGAACGCATTACCGGATTCAGCCGCGAAGAAGCCCTGGGGCAGCGCTGCTGTGAAATTTTCCGCAGCTCCATCTGTTTTTCCGAATGTCCTGTGCGCAAGGCCATGGCCACGGGCTCCAACGTGGAAAACCGGGAAATCGACATCCTCGATCGACACAATCGTGAAATCCCCATCTCCGTGTCGGCCTCGGTGCTGCGCAATACCCGGGGAGAGCCGGTTGGCGGCGTTGAAACCTTTCGCGACCTGAGCCGCATCCATGCTCTGCAGAAAGAGGTTTCGGAAAAGCATCGTTTCCAGGACATGGTCAGCCGCAACCCCGTCATGCGCAAGCTGTTCGATGTTCTGCCCGACATTGCGGCCAGCCAGGCCACTGTTTTGCTTCAGGGAGACAGCGGCACCGGCAAGGAACTGTTTGCCCGGGCTCTCCACAACCTCAGTCCCCGCCGTCACCACCCCTTGGTGATTCTCAACTGTGGCGCCCTGCCGGAGCAATTGCTCGAGGCTGAAATCTTCGGAGTCCGCAAGGGAGCCTACACCGGCGCCACCGAAGACAGGCCCGGGCGTCTGCAGCAAGCCGAAGGGGGCACCCTGTTTCTTGATGAGATCGGCGACCTGCCCCTGCCCCTGCAGGTAAAATTGTTACGCGTTCTTGAAAATCGGGAGTATCAGCCACTGGGCGCACGGCGCCCGCGCAAAGCCAATGTGCGGTTTCTGGCCGCCACGCACCAGGACCTGGAATCCATGGTGAGGCAGAAACTTTTCCGGCAGGATCTATACTTCCGCCTCAATGTGGTCCCGCTACGCATCCCTGCCCTGCGGGAGCGCAGCGAGGACATCCCGCTGCTCCTCGACATGGCCCTGGACCGGTTCAATGCCCTTTACGACAAAAAACTGCGCGGATTTAGCCCGGAAGCCCTGTCTGTGCTGATGGACCACGACTACCCCGGCAACATAAGGGAACTTCTCAACATCGTCGAACGTGCAGCCATACTGTGCCGTGGAGAATGGATCGAGCCTGAGCACCTGCCCACAGGGCTGCGCACCCCGCCTTTGACCCGCAAAAACGACGAGAACAGATCACCCGCAACCCCCTCCCGCTCCCAACTGCACGCATTGCTGGCGCAATGCAACGGCAATCGCGCCGCCGCCGCTCAAAAACTTGGAGTTAACCGCACCACGCTATGGCGCTGGCTCAAACGACTGGAAACAGGCGATTGACCGTTGCAAATATACGCAACAAGTGCAACACCCAATGCAACGCTAAAACCTATTGTTTTTAAACAACAAAGTTCTAAATGCTGCAGCATTGCAACGAACAGCACCGATGCATAATTCCGAAAGAATCCCTACCAACCATCCCAACGTGCCGTTTTTACTCGTATTTTAAAATCTTCCGCTTTGATAAAACTTGGCATGATCATTGTTATAAAAGCAGGTCATGGACCCGCACTCCCCACAAACATCAACGTGCCGCATCGCCTTGCCCTGTTATGAAAACAGGGTCATGCCCCGTTTCGGCATGGCTCGAACCTTCATCTTTGCGGATATCAATCGCAGCAAAAAACAGATCACGGCCATTACCGAGAAGAACTGGGAGTCAAGCCAACCGATGGACCTGCCGGCATGGCTGCAACAGCAGCGCGTCGAAGGGGTATTGTGCGGCGGCATTCACCCCCGTTATCAAATCGCTCTCGAAGCCAAAGGCATGTGGGTGGCGTGGGGATTCCGCGGAGAAATAGAAGCGGTCCTGAACCAGTGGCTCGATGCCGAAAAGCACCCTGACAGTCTGGCCGATGGCTTTGGTTTCGTGAGTTGTTGCCGGATACAGCATGCAGCCGCATCAAACAAAATATCAAACACCCCCTGCCCAAGGAGAAAAAAACCATGAAGATTGCCATCACCGCCCAAGGCCAAACTCCCCAAAGCACCGTGGATCCGCGCTTCGGTCGCGCCGCCTGGTTGTTGATCCACGATGATTGCGACAACAGCTGGGAAAGCATCGACAATATCGCCGGGCGTGACACCGCCCATGGAGCCGGCATTCAAGCCGCGCAAAAGGTTGCGGACCATGGCGTGGAAGCGCTGATTACAGGAGCCATCGGACCCAAGGCCTTTACCTCCCTGACGGCCGGCCGCATACGTATCTATCATGGTGCGACCGGCACCGCGAAAGAGGCCCTTGCCGCCTTCAAGGCCGGCAAACTCAAAGAGGCCTCTGAACAGGATGCAACGGGCGGGGTTTGAGCGCACCCCCATCAAGCAGAGCGCCCGGGCACTGCAAGCTCACTTGCCGCGACCTGCGGACAGTCGCCCGCGCCCCTCGAACCATGGATTCGCCATGCCAATAAAAATCGCGATCGCCAGCGGCAAGGGCGGTACCGGCAAAACCACTGTCGCCACCAACCTGGTGCGGATGGCGGCCCAAAGGGGCTACCAGGCAGCCTATATTGACTGCGACGTCGAAGCTCCCAACGGCCACCTGTTTTTGCGTCCTGAAATAACCCAGCGGGAAGTAGTGCGTGTGCCGGTTCCGGCCGTGGATGAGAAACGTTGCGACCACTGCGGCGAATGCGCGCGCTTCTGCCAGTACCACGCGCTCCTGTGCCTGCCCGAGCAGACCCTGCTGTTTCCTGAACTCTGCCACGGTTGCGGGGGCTGCCGGCTGCTCTGTCCGAAAGACGCTATCCAGGAGACAACCAGGGACATCGGCTATTGCCAGTCAGGCCGTGCGGATCAGGCTGATTTTATATCCGGGTGTCTGAACATTGGAGAGGCAAAAAGCCCACCGTTGATTCGCGCCGTCAAAAGCCGGATGCCGACCACGGGCATGGCCTTCATCGACTCGCCTCCCGGCACATCCTGTCCGGTGGTAGAGAGCCTTCGCGACTGCAATTTCGTGGTTCTGGTGACCGAACCGACGCCCTTCGGCCTGCACGACCTCGGCCTGGCGTTCGACATGGTACGACTACTGGATATCCCCTGCGGGGTGGTGATCAACCGTGCCTCCGACAACGACCGGGAAACCCTGGCCTGGTGTGAAACGCGGCAGTTGCCGATACTGGCCAGCCTGCCCGACGACCGCAAAGCGGCCGAGGCCTACTCGCGCGGCAAACTTATCGCCGATGCCGTGTCCGGCTTTGCACAACCGTTTGCCGAACTGCTGGATACCCTGCTGTCATTACCGCAGGTTGCCTGCCACACCGTAAGCGGAGAGCGACCATGAAACAGCTGACGGTTATCAGCGGCAAAGGCGGTACTGGCAAAACATCGGTGACAGCCTCCCTGGCGGTGCTGACGGAGAAGGTGGTAATGGCCGATTGTGATGTGGACGCTGCCGACCTGCACCTGGTCCTGGCTCCGCGGATTTTGTCCCGGCAGCCCTTCAGCGGCGGCAAACAGGCCTGGATTGACGCATCCATCTGCGCAATGTGCCAGCACTGCGTGGAACTCTGCCGATTCGAAGCAGTGCATTGTTCAGGGGAGACCTGCAGCATCGACGGCACAGCCTGCGAGGGCTGTGGCGTTTGTGCCCGATTCTGTCCAACCGGAGCAATCCGTTTCGAGGATGCCCAAAACGGTGAGTGGTACCTTTCGGAAACGCGGGTCGGTCCCATGGTTCATGCACGGCTGGGAATTGCCGAGGAAAATTCCGGAAAACTGGTTTCGCTGGTAAGAGACGAAGCCCGCAAAATTGCCAACCGGCAACAACGCAATACCATTATTATCGACGGCTCGCCGGGCACCGGGTGTCCGGTTATCGCCTCCATCACCGGCACGGATCTCGCCTTGCTGGTAACGGAACCGACCCTGAGTGGTCTGCATGACATGGAACGTGTCGCCGATCTGACCGAGCACTTTCGGATTCCGACGATGATTGCCATCAACAAATGGGACATTAATCCGGAACTGACCTCGCGCATCGAGGCAACCGCTGCCCACCGCCATCTCATGGTGGGTGGAAGGATTCGATATGACCGATGCGTCACTGAAGCACAAATCCGGGGCCGGGCCGTGGTCGAGCTGGCCGAAGCACCAGCCGCAGCCGACCTCGAAAATCTGTGGCACTCGGTACAAAAAGTTTTGCACCCTGGAACGTAAAAATCCCGTACTGCGAACACCATGTTCCGCAACAACAAAGGAGAACCTATTATGAAAATCGCCATCCCCCTGGTCGGAGGAAAACTCAGTCAACATTTCGGTCACTGTGAGGAATTCGTCCTGCTCGAAATCTGCGCCGATGCCAAAACGATTACCGGAAAAAGCCTGCACCAACCGCCACCCCATGAACCGGGCATGCTGCCCCGCTGGCTCAATCAACTCGGCGCCGAGGTAATCATTGCTGGTGGCATGGGCCGGCGCGCCCAGGAACTTTTCACGGAAAACGGCATCAAGGTGGTCGTTGGCGCAGCAGCGGAAGCCCCTGAAAAGCTTGTTAACGCCTACCTGCAGAACACTCTGGAAGTCGGAGAAAACTGCTGCGATCACTGACAGAAACCGGCCGCCAGATGGGCGGAACATTGTTGTCGCCGCCACGAAAATGCAACTTATTTCCCAATGGCGGTTCTGAGAAGAAGGAGAAAAGGATTATGGATTCATGCACCTCATCCGACCAATGCGCCTCCGGGCAACCATCCGCATGCGAACTGCAAGCCAAAATGAAGCAACGCCTTGGACGCATTAACCGCAAGATTCTTGTCATGTCAGGCAAAGGTGGCGTCGGCAAAAGTTCCACGGCCGTGAACCTCGCTCTGGCGCTGGCCCAAGAGGGTTATGCGGTGGGACTGCTTGATATCGACCTGCACGGCCCCAGTGTTCCAAAAATGCTCGGTTTGGAGGGGAAGCAACTGAGAAACGGACCCGACGGACTTCTGCCCATCGAATATCTGCAAAACCTGAAAGTTATTTCGGTAGGATTTCTGCTCAGCAGCGAAGATGAAGCCCTGGTTTGGAGAGGCCCGGCAAAAACAGGGCTCATCCAGCAGTTTCTGCGTGACGTGCAGTGGGGTGACCTGGATTTTCTAATTGTGGACTGTCCGCCCGGCACCGGCGACGAACCCTTGACCGCCGTCCAGACGCTGCTGGGAAATGATCAGAACAGCGGCGCGGTTATCGTCACCACGCCCCAGGAAGTCGCCCTGCTTGACGTGAGAAAATCAATCACCTTCTGCCGACGTCTGGAGATGCCGGTCCTCGGCGTCATCGAAAACATGAGCGGTTTTGTTTGCCCCAAATGCGGCGAAGTCATTGATATTTTCAAATCGGGCGGTGGCCTCCAGGTTGCGGAGAGCATGAAGGCTCCGTTTTTGGGCAAGATTCCCATGGACCCGGCCATGGTACAGGCCGGCGACAATGGCAAACCCTATCTTGCCCTGCGAGGGGAAACGGAAACCAGCAAAACCTATCGCCAGATTGCCGCCTCCCTCATGCAAAGTCCCGCCAATTAGTCTTCAGCCAGAAACGGCTCTTTTCCGCCGTGCGGCGCCAATCCGGAGTTTGCGGATGGCACCATTCAGCCGCAGCAGGCCCGCCCCGGGCGAGCCAGCCCGGGGCGGGCTAGCCCGACCTGCCCATTCGCTCCTTATTTTGGAGGCTTCTGCACGGGCACCCTACTCTTTCTTCCATATACGCCGCCGGCAAAAGGTACGATGAGTCATCGAGTAGGGTGAGGTGAGCAACTCGAGCTCACCTCATCCCTCTCACAGAACCGTGCGTACGGGCCTCGTACACGGCTCCTGTCCATTCTTCTCTCAATAATAATGAGGCTGGTAACCCGTCTCG